>Ga0209550_10004386_pt1 | contig 13383 bp, 9 predicted proteins | sample LauGreSuBDMM15SN_2_FD_187567 | JGI IMG/M metagenome (GOLD analysis project Ga0209550, IMG submission 187567) | Freshwater lake microbial communities from Lake Michigan, USA - Su13.BD.MM15.SN (SPAdes) (version 5) | ecosystem: Environmental > Aquatic > Freshwater > Lake | place: Lake Michigan, USA... | reverse complement strand
GCAACTCAAGAGGCCCCGCATCGCATTGGGCATGCGGGTCAAAGGAAAATCTATGTTTAATACGAAAACTGTATCAATCGAGTGGGGCGGACAAACCCTAACACTCGAAACGGGCAAAGTTGCCCGTCAAGCTGACGGCGCTGTTATGGCATCGCTTGGCGAAACTGTTGTGCTTTGCGCGGTTACCGCCGCAAAGTCGGTGAAAGATGGTCAGGATTTCTTCCCGCTCACCGTTCACTATCAAGAAAAATATTCCGCAGCCGGCCGTATTCCGGGTGGCTTTTTCAAGCGTGAACGTGGTGCGACCGAAAAGGAAACGCTGGTTTCGCGTTTGATCGACCGCCCACTTCGCCCGCTGTTCCCAGAAGGTTTCTATAACGAAATCAACGCAATTGCGCAGGTTCTTAGCTATGATGGCGAGAATGAGCCTGATGTATTGGCGCTTGTTGCTGCTTCGGCCGCAATGACCATTTCGGGCGTTCCATTCATGGGCCCCATCGGCGCAGCACGCGTGGGTTACCTGAACGGCGAATATATCCTGAACCCAACCGACGCGCAGGTTGCCGAAGGCGACCTCGACCTGGTTGTGGCCGCAACCTATGACGCGGTGATGATGGTGGAATCCGAAGCCAATGAACTTTCGGAAGAAATCATGCTCGGTGCCGTCCTGTTTGCGCATGACGCATGTAAGGAAGTCGTTAAGGCAATCGTCAAGCTTGCAGAACAAGCCGCGAAAGAGCCTTGGGCCATGGCTGAGCAGGCTGATTTGTCAGCCGCCAAGGATAAGCTGAAGAAACTTATCGGTAAGGATATTGCCGCTGCGTACAAGTTGACTGACAAGTCGGCACGTTCGAACGCTCTGAATGTCGCGCGTGCAGCGGCAAAGGAAGCTTTCACCGACGCAAGCCCGCAGGATCAGATGGCCGCAGGCAAGCTGATGAAGAAGCTGGAAGCGGAAATCGTGCGTGGCGCCATCCTGAAGGACGGCACGCGTATCGACGGACGTACCACAACGCAAATCCGTCCGATTCTGGCAGAAACGCATTTCTTGCCACGCTCACATGGTTCGGCATTGTTCACCCGTGGTGAAACGCAGACCATCGCAACCTGCACCTTGGGCACCAAGGACGCAGAGCAGATGATCGATGGCCTTGGTGGTTTGCATTATGAAAACTTCATGCTGCATTATAACTTCCCACCGTACAGCGTTGGTGAAGTGGGTCGCTTTGGCGCACCAAGCCGCCGCGACATCGGCCATGGTAAGCTTGCATGGCGCGCGCTGCACGCCGTACTGCCAACTAAGGACGAGTTTCCCTACACAATCCGTATCACCAGCGACATTACCGAATCCAATGGTTCGTCGTCGATGGCGTCGGTGTGCGGCGGAAGCCTTGCGATGATGGACGCTGGCGTTCCCATCAAACGTCCGGTTTCGGGTATTGCGATGGGCTTGATCCTTGAAGGCAAGGATTTCGCCGTCCTGTCGGATATCTTGGGTGACGAAGATCATCTTGGCGATATGGATTTCAAGGTAGCAGGTACATCTGAAGGCATCACCACGATGCAGATGGACATCAAGATTGCCGGTATTACCCGCGAAATCTTTGAAGCTGCATTGAACCAAGCCAAGGAAGGCCGCGCGCATATCTTGGGTGAAATGGCCAAGGCATTGGGCGAAGCTCGCGGCGAACTGTCCGCGCATGCGCCGCGTATCGAAACGATGCAGATCGACAAAGCGAAGATCCGCGACATCATCGGCACCGGTGGCAAGGTCATTCGTGAAATCGTCGCCACCACCGGCGCGAAGGTCGACATTGATGACGAAGGTCTCATCAAGATTTCGTCGTCTGACATCGCGCAGATCGAAGCCGCGCGTAAGTGGATTTCGGGCATCGTTGAAGAAGCAGAAGTTGGCAAGATTTATGACGGCAAGGTCGTCAATCTGGTTGATTTCGGCGCATTCGTAAACTTCATGGGTGGCAAGGACGGTCTCGTCCACGTCAGCGAAATGCGCAATGAGCGCGTTGAGAAGGTTACAGACGTCGTCAGCGAAGGCATGGACGTGAAGGTCAAGGTTCTCGAAATCGACCCACGCGGCAAGGTGCGCCTGTCGATGCGCGTTGTGGATCAGGAAACCGGTGAAGAGCTGGAAGACACACGCCCGCCCCGCGAAAAGAGCGAGCGTAGCGATCGTGGTCCCCGTCGTGAAGGCGGCGGTGGTGGACGCGGCGAAGGCCGTGGCGACCGTGGCCCGCGTCGTGACGGCGGTGGACGTGATGGCGGACGGGGCGAAGGTCGCGGCGACCGTGGCCCACGCCAAGACCGTTCAGAGGGCGAAAACAAGGGCGGGGGCGACCCCGACCATGTGCCAGCTTTCTTGAAGGATTAAACCAAAACAGCCAGCGAGCTGCACGGTGGGTCTGCCCACCGCAGCTTTAGCAAAGGCAAGAGAGAAAAGGGGCAGCTTCGGCGGCCTCTTTTTTTATACCCTACCGCGCCGCAGTTCATCGCCGATACACAATATTTCGGCCACGCTGTTTGCGTGTTTATGCGCCGTGCCAAGCAAAAGGCTTGGCGGGGCGGACAAGATTATCTAGGGAACATTCATGAACAAAAAATTCCTCGTGCCCGTCGCGGTATTGGCCGTATCTTCCTTGCTTTCTGGGTGCGCTGCGCTCGGTCTAGGTGGTGGCGGGGCAAAGCCGGGTAGCAACACCCGTTATGTCGCGCGTGACGTTAATACGCTGTATACGGCGGCTAAGAACAAGCTTGATAATAAGCAATATGAAGTCGCAGCGGCGTTATTTGACGAGGTCGAGCGTCAGCATCCTTATTCACCATGGGCGCGCCGGGCGCAGCTTATGAGCGCATTTAGCTATTATATGGCGCAGAAATATAATGAGTCGATCCAATCGTCGCGCCGTTTCCTGTCTATCCATCCGGGCAATAAGGACGCGGGCTACGCTTATTATCTGATCGCTTTGTCTTATTATGAGCAGATCAGCGATGTGACTCGTGATCAGAAGATTTCGGAGCAAGCATTGGCCGCTTTGGGTGAGGTGCAGCGCCGTTACCCCAATTCGCGTTATGCGTCGGATGCCACGTTGAAGGTGGACCTTGTCCGCGACCATTTGGCCGGCAAGGAAATGGAAATTGGTCGTTTCTACCAACGCCGTGCCTTGTGGCTCGCGTCATCCGTGCGCTTCCGCGAAGTAATCGACAAATATGACACGACAACGCACACGCCAGAGGCGTTGTATCGTTTGACCGAAAGCTATCTTGCCATGGGTGTGCCGGAAGAGGCGAAGAAGGCAGCGGCCGTTTTGGGTGCCAATTATCCCGGCAGCGAATGGTATGCGCGCGCCTATAACCTGATACAGAAGAACGCGCCCGCCGCGTAATGCCATGCTAACGGGGCTTTCGATCCGCGATGTCGTGCTGATCGAGGCACTGGACTTGGAATTTGCAGGCGGGCTTGGTGTGCTCACGGGTGAGACTGGGGCTGGTAAATCCATATTGCTGGATGCTCTTGGCCTTGCCCTTGGTGCGCGCGCCGATAGCGGCTTGGTCCGGTCTGGCGCGGACAAGGCGCAAGTGACCGCGAGCTTTGATGCGCCAGCCCATGTCGCGGCCTTCCTTGCCGACAATGACATTGATATTGATAGCGATGAGCCATTAATCATCCGCCGCTCGGTGAAGGCAGATGGCGGCAGCAAGGCATTTATCAACGACCAACCTTGTTCAGCGGCGCTATTGCGGGAACTGGGCGCTGCGTTGGTGGAGATTCATGGCCAGCATGATGATCGCGGTATGTTGAACCCGCGTGGGCATCGCGGCTTGTTGGACGCCTTTGGCCGCAGTGACACAGCAACCGTGTCGGCCAATTTTGCCGCATGGCAGGATGCGAAATCGCGTTTGGATGTTGCCCGTGAAGCGCTCGAAAACGCAGCGCGCGACCGCGAATGGCTGGAACATGCCGTGGCCGAGCTTGCCGCGTTTCAGCCCCAACCCGGCGAAGAAGAACAACTCGCGGGCGAGCGGTCGGACATGCAAAAGGGCGCGCGCATAACCGAGGACCTGAAGGCTGTGCTGGAGAGTTTTGACGGCCCGAAAAGCGGCCTGTCGTTGATCCGGGGTGCGGCGCGCAAGCTGGACCGTTTGGCTGATGCGCACCCGTTATTGGCCGAGGCGCTGACCGCACTTGACCGCGCGGTGATTGAGGCGAGCGAGGCCGAGGATAAGTTAAACGCCGCCGCGCGCGCGATCGAATATGAGCCTGCACGGCTTGATGAGATTGAGGAGCGCTTGTTTGAACTGCGCGCACTGGCCCGCAAGCATAATATTGCGCCCGACGGCATCATCGCGCTGCAGGAAAAAATGACGGCGCAGTTGCAGTCGATACAGGCAGGCGGCGAGGGATTGGCTATGCTGGAGGCGGAGGTGGCCGCCAAGCACACAGCTTTTGTCGAATCCGCAAGCACCTTGTCTGCGGTCCGTAACGCGGCTGCGGTCAAGTTGGACGCCGCTGTGAAAAATGAACTTGCGCCACTAAAGCTCGATGCCGCGCAGTTTCAGACGGCGGTGGAAAGATTGCCGGAGGACCGCTGGACGGCTTTTGGCATGGACCGTGTCGAGTTCCTGATTTCGACCAACCCCGGTGCGCCCTTTGCGCCCTTGGTGAAGATTGCATCGGGCGGCGAATTGTCGCGTTTCATATTGGCGCTCAAGGTCGCATTGGCCGAAGAGGGCGGAGCCGCCACGATTATCTTCGACGAAATAGACCGGGGTGTTGGCGGCGCAGTTGCAGCGGCGATTGGTGAACGCCTTGCGCGTCTTGCCACGCGCACGCAATTGCTTGCCGTCACGCACAGCCCGCAGGTCGCCGCCAAGGGGAAGGCGCATTATTTCATCGCGAAATCGAGCCAAGGCACGGTGACACGGACAGGTGTCATCTTGCTGGATGCCGAAGCGCGCCGCCAAGAAATCGCCCGTATGTTGTCCGGCGCAGAGATAACAGATGAGGCAAGGGCGCAGGCTGTGCGGTTGTTGGAGATTGTATGAACACATTTGGGATTTTAATGGCTTTGTCGGCTAGCGCCTTCGCAGCGCCGCAACCATCGGCACAACCGGCGGACCAGTTTTTCGCGCAAATGTACACGCTATGCGGCAAAAGCTTCAATGGTACATTGGCCGCTGGCGATGACAGCGACGCAAGCTTTGCCACGGCCAAGATGCAGGCCCATGTCCGCACCTGCACCGACCGCGAAATCCAGATTTCGTTCGACGTGGGCGAAGACCGTTCGCGCACATGGATCATCACGCGGACCGACAATGGCCTGCGCCTAAAACATCGCCATATGTTGAAAGACGGCACTGAAGACCCCGTATCGCAATATGGCGGCGACACCGCACAAGTGGGAACGGCCATGCGTCAGGAGTTTCCCGTTGATGCCTATTCCAAAGCGATGTTTACCAAAGAAGGTCGCACGGTTTCGAACACCAATGTCTGGGCATTTGAGATCGTTCCGGGCCAGACATTGACCTATGAACTGGCACGCCCTAACCGGTTATTCCGGGTGGCGTTTGACGTCGCCAATCCTGTCACTGGAGCCAGTGAGTGACATCTGAGGCGGATGCTGCCAATGAGCTGATGCGCTTGGCGAAGCAGATTGCGTACCACAATAAGCGCTACCATGCCGAAGATGCGCCCGAAATTTCCGACGCGGAATATGACGCATTGGTGGGCCGTAACAATGCACTAGAGGCTGCATTCCCGCACCTGATCCGCGCCGATAGCCCCAACACGCAAGTGGGGGCGGCGGTCGAGGGCTCTGGCCTCCAAAAAATCACCCATGCCAAGAGGATGATGAGCCTCGACAATGCCTTTGCGGCGCAGGATGTGTATGACTTTGTCGCGCGCGTGCGACGCTTCTTGAACTTGCCCGCGGACGCAGAGGTCGCGTTAACGGCGGAGGACAAGATTGATGGGCTTTCGCTGTCGCTGCGTTATGAGCATGGGGCGCTCAAACAGGCCGCGACACGCGGTGATGGCAGTGTGGGCGAGGACGTAACCGCCAATGTCGCCTATGTCGCTGACATCCCGCAGCACCTTAATGGTGATGTGCCAGAGGTCTTCGAAATACGCGGCGAAGTCTATATGGCAAAATCGGACTTTGCGGCGATTAACGATGCACAAATGGCCAAAGGGGGAAAGCTGTTCGCCAACCCGCGCAATGCGGCGGCGGGGTCTTTGCGGCAAAAGGATGCAAAGGTTACGGCATCGCGGCCTTTGCGCTTTTTGGCGCATGGCTGGGGGGATGTAAGCGCGCTGCCCGCAGATACGCAAAGTCAGGTGATGGCGGCGATTGCGGCATGGGGCGTGCCTATATCGCCCTTGCTGCGCCGCTTTGGAGACACGGCAGACGTTCTGGCGCATTATGCCGACATCGAACGCCGCCGCGCCGATTTGCCTTATGATATTGATGGCGTTGTTTACAAGGTGGACCGTTTGGAATGGCAAGAACGGCTTGGCTTTGTTGCCAAATCGCCACGCTGGGCCATTGCGCATAAATTCCCCGCAGAGCGCGCAGAGACAACGCTGGAGCAGATTGATATACAGGTTGGCAGGACGGGCAAGCTGACGCCGGTTGGCCGCCTGACGCCCGTCACAGTCGGCGGCGTGGTTGTGTCCAATGTGACTTTGCATAACCGCGACGAAATTGCGCGCCTTGGCGTGCGCCCCGGCGACCGTGTGGTCGTGCAAAGGGCAGGGGATGTCATTCCCCAGATCGTTGAAAACCTGACCCGCGAGATCGCGCGTGCGCCATACGACTTTCCTGCGCATTGCCCGGAATGTGGTTCCGAAGCGGTGGCCGAAGAAGGCGAAGTCGATGTGCGCTGCACCGCAGGCCTGATTTGCCCCGCGCAACGGGTGCAACGCCTCATCCATTTTGTCAGCCGTGGTGCGCTTGATATTGAGGGGCTGGGCGAGAAGACCATTCAGGAATTTTTTGATCTGGGCTGGCTAGAAAGCCCTGCGGATATATTTCGCCTCCGGCAGCGCCGCGCCGACATATTGTCGCGGGACGGTTGGCAGGATAAGTCTGTGGATAACCTGTTGGCAGCGATTGAAGCAAAGCGTGCGCCAGATGGCGCGAAACTGCTTTTTGGTTTGGGTATCCGCCATATCGGAACCGTCACGGCGCGGGATTTGTTCAAGGCGTTTGGATCCGTCGAGGAAATCGGCAAGGTCAGCCTAAGGCTTGCACAGGCCGATGAATCGGCGGTTGCGGATGTCACCGCGATAGACGGGGTCGGCGGCGCTGTGGCCGAGGCATTGGGTGATTTTTTCCACGAACCGCATAATCTGTCCGTTTGGACCGACCTTTTGAACGCGGTGCAGCCGCCACCCTATGTTTCCAACATCCGCGAAAGCGCGTGGACAGGCAAAAATATTGTTTTCACCGGAAAATTGGAGACGATGAGCCGCGATGAAGCCAAGGCACAGGCCGAGGCGCTGGGGGCAAAGTCGGCTGGCTCCGTCAGCGCAAAAACCGATCTTGTGGTTGCCGGCCCCGGCGCTGGGTCAAAACTGAAACAGGCAAATGCGCTGGGTATTCAGGTTATTGATGAAGCCGAATGGGCAAATATCGTGCAAAACGCTTAATGCTGTTGGCATGGGGCGGCGGCAAAATGTCCCTACCACATCCCGTCGTCTCCCTACCGTCACCCTGGAGCCACCGGCGTGCCGAGCACAACTTGGTTCAGGGTCCATTTCACGTCTCCACCCTTTGGTCTGCGTGGCACGATGGATGCTGAAACGAGTTCAGCATGACGTTTGGGAAAAACTTGCTCTCTTATCACCGTCGCCCTAGCGTAGACTGGTGCCCATCCCGCCTATCGGCGAAGCGCGGCGCTAACCGACAAAGCGCAAGAGGGTCCAGCAGTAGCAGTTGCTGCAATCCGGTTTCAAGTGTAACCAGTTCCTATGGACCCAAATAGCCACGTTTATGATACGCCACCCGAAGGCGCGCATGCCGATTGGACAGTGCCCCAAAATTGGGAAAAGTTCAGCGCGGAAGAACATGGCATGTGGGACCGGCTGTTTGCGCGGCAAACCGCCATGCTACCCGGGCGCGCTGCGGATGCGTTCATGCGCGGTATTGATGTGCTGAAACTCTCCCGCCCCGGCATTCCCGATTATCGCGAACTGAACGCGCGGTTGATGGCGGCGACGGGTTGGCAGATTGTCGCTGTGCCCGGCCTTGTGCCTGACGATGTGTTTTTTGACCATCTGGCAAACCGCCGTTTCCCCGCTGGCAACTTCATCCGGACGCCGGAGCAGCTGGATTATTTGCAAGAGCCAGATGTCTTTCATGATGTCTTTGGACATGTGCCGATGCTGGCGGACCCTGTGTTTGCCGATTATATGGTGGCTTATGGCAAGGGCGGGTTGCGGTCGCTTGGCTTTGGCGCGTTGGACCATTTGGCACGGCTATATTGGTATACGGTCGAGTTTGGCTTGATCCAGCAACCCGATGGTCTGCGCATTTATGGCGCAGGGATAGTCTCAAGCTATGCCGAAAGCCTCTTTGCGTTGGACGACCCCAGCCCGAACCGGATCGCGTTTGATCTGCTTCGGGTCATGCGCACGCATTATCGGATTGACGATTTTCAGCAGAGTTATTTTGTGATTTCGAGCATCGACCAATTGCTTAACGTGACCGTCGAGACCGATTTTGCGCCGCTTTATGCCCAACTGGAAACACTTACGGACATAAAGGCCGGTGCGCTGTTGCAAGAGGATGTTGTGATTACGCGCGGCACGCAAGCATATGCGAAGGGTGCCGGTCGCTGAACAAGGGGGGCCGACTGGCAAACCCAATTAAGGATTAAGATAGCAACACGGCGCGCGGGTGGCGCAATGCTGCTTTTCTACCATGTTCCAAAATCTCCGGGGGGTTGGCTCGTGCGACCACTGGCCCGAACGGGACGTTTCCAACCATAACTCGGGCGCTTTAATAGCCACAGACAGGGCCAATCGCCGCAGTCTTCGCGCCTTTCAAGACGGAAACCCTGCCGTTTGTAAGCGCGTAACACAGCGTCTGCCTGCGTATTCAGGAGCCCGGCCAATATCAACGAACCATTGTCGCCCAGTATATTCGCAATCGACGGCGCAAGCTCAATCAAGGGGCTGGCAAGAATATTGGCCGTTACAAGGTCGTAGGGCGCCCGTGAGGCGATAAGTGGGTGCGCGGTGCCTTCGGCCACACAAAGTGCGAGTTGCCCCTGAGAGACGCCACGGGGCACATTGTTGTCGTCCGCATTATCTGCGGTGACGTCGACGCTGATCGGATCAATGTCGGAGGCCGTCAGATAGGCCTTTGGCCAAAGCCGATGTGCGGCAAAAGCGAGCAACCCCGTGCCCGTGCCAATATCGGCGATCACGTCGAACCGTTTGCCAGCCCGCTTCATGCTGTCGAGCATATTCAGGCAGCCGGTGGTGGTTTCATGACCGCCCGTGCCAAAGGCGCGGCTTGCCTCAATCAGAAACGATGTTGCGCCCTTGGGCACAGTCCCTTTGTTCGAACTGGTATGGACATAAAAACGGCCCGCATGGACTGGCTTCAACGCTTGTTGGCTCATCACGACCCAGTCGGCGTTGGGCAGCTTTTCGATGACTGGTTTTGCTTTTGCAGCGCTATCCAATCGACCGTGTATAGCATTGATAACCGATTGGCTGGGTTCAACTGAAAAATAGGCATCCAAGCGCCATTTATCGTCATTAAATGCCTCAACCTCGTCTGCCACTATGGTGGGCATGGGATCGAGCGACGCCAGCCATTCATCATCCTCATGCATGGCTTCGGCTTCTGCACGGGTGCAGGGAAACCGGACCTTCCAATCACCGGACATAGCTTGCGCCATTTACGTCGAGCACCGCGCCGGTCATCGATGGCGGCGCTTCCAAAGCGCAGAACTTCGCCATGATCGCGACCTCTTCGGGGTCGGCGACTTTGCCCAAGGGGATATCGGCCAGCAATTTGTCGCCGCCGCGGCTTTCCAGATATTCTTCGGCCATGCCTGTCATGGTAAAGCCGGGGCAGATGGCGAAGGCATAAATACCCTCTTTGGCATAAGCGCGCGCGATGGTTTTGGTCATGGCGACCATGCCCGCCTTTGATGCGGCATAATGCCAATGGGCGGGGCTATCGCCGCGATGTGCGGCGCGGCTGGCGATGTTGACGATACGGCCTGACGCGCCGCTGGCTTGCCAATGCAGCACTGCGCGGCGGCACAGATCCGCGCTAGCGGTCAGGTTAATCTGCATGGTGCGGTTCCAGCTTGCCAGCCATTCGTCGTCTGGCCGGCAAACGGCGTTTTCTTCAAAGACGCCTGCATTGTTGATGAGGACGTCAATGCGACCGTCCAAACCCTCAAGCGCCTTTGCCCAAAGCCGCGCGGGAACCGCCGGATCATGCAGGTCACCATCCTGACTGGACAGGGCAACCAGCTGTATTGTGGCGGGGTCAAAGCTTGCGGCGATTGCGGCGCCAATTCCGCGCGAGGCGCCGGTGATGAGGATATGTGTTTTCATCGACGCTGCCTTTCACAGCGCAGATAAAATTTCAACTAAAGTTATCAGGGTCAGGACCACTTAAATTCACTTTCGAGGTTTGAGGCCATTTTGACGCCGCCACGGCGGATTTATCTGGTCCTGAGCTTAAACAAATTGGTTCGCCGATTGCGCGTTTCGCAATGCGCAGGTCTTGCAACACAGCATTAATCGGTTAATGAGCGTGGCAACGTCGAACGCTTGCAGATATGAAGGACGCTAAAATTATGGCGAAAAACCCCAACCGGCCCCTGTCACCGCATTTGCAGGTGTATCGTTGGTCGCCGCAAATGGCCATTTCGATCTTCCATCGCGCGACAGGCTTTGTTCTCGCGACGGCCGGAATGATGACTTTATTGTGGTGGTTGGCGGCCATTGGGGGCGGAGCAGAAAGCTATGCCACATTCCAACAATATGTCGTTTCGGCAGGTGCTGACGGCACCGCCTTGCAGATGGTCAGTAACTGGTTCTTCCGTCTTGTGGCTTTGGCCGTGACTTTCAGCTTCTTTCAGCATTTGGCGTCGGGTCTGCGCCACCTCGTTCTGGATATTGGCGCTGGCTATGAATTGAAGACCAACCGGTTGTGGGCATCGGTTGCATTTATCGCGGCCATTTTTGCAACTGCATTGGTCGCCCTGTTTGTGGCATCGCGCTTTCTTGGAGTTTTGTGATGGACAGTAGAACATATATCGGTCGCGTCCGCGGCCTGGGTTCGGCCAAGCATGGCGGCGAACATTGGCTGAAGCAGCGTTTGACCGCGATTGGCAATGTGTTGCTGACCACTTGGTTTGTGTTGTCTTTATTGATGATCCCAAGTTTTGACCATGCTGCGCTCGCGCAGTGGTTGGCGCAGCCATTGGTTGCGGTTCCCATGATCTTGATGATTGCCAATATCTTTGCGCATGCCCGTTTGGGCCTTCAAGTGTTGATCGAGGATTATGTTCATGATGATGGCCTGAAATTTGCGGCCATGACATTATTGAACTTTTACGTCATCGCCAGCGCCGTATTCGGCATTTTCGTCGTCGCAAAACTCGCATTTACCGGAGCTCCCGCCTGATGTCAGACGCTTATAAGATTATTGACCACACATATGACACCGTCGTCGTTGGCGCTGGCGGGTCGGGTCTGCGCGCCACCATGGGCAGTGCGGAAGCGGGTTTGAAAACCGCGTGCATTACCAAAGTCTTCCCAACGCGTTCGCACACTGTCGCGGCGCAGGGCGGGATTGCCGCATCGCTGGGCAACAACTCGCCGGACCATTGGACCTGGCACATGTATGACACGGTCAAGGGCTCCGATTGGCTCGGTGACCAAGATGCCATCGAATATATGGTCCGTGAGGCACCTGCTGCGGTCTATGAATTGGAACATGCCGGCGTGCCATTCTCACGCAACGCTGACGGCACTATCTACCAACGGCCATTTGGCGGGCATATGCAGAATATGGGCGAAGGCCCTCCGGTTCAGCGAACTGCCGCTGCCGCCGACCGTACTGGTCACGCGATGTTGCATGCTTTGTATCAGCAAAGCCTGAAATATGACGCGGATTTCTTCATTGAATATTTCGCCCTCGACCTCATCATGGAAAATGGCGAATGCCGTGGCGTGATTGCCATGTGCATGGAAGATGGCAGCATTCACCGGTTTAAGAGCCACGCAGTCGTGTTGGCAACCGGCGGCTATGGCCGCGCGTATTTCTCCGCAACGTCGGCGCATACCTGCACCGGCGATGGCGGCGGCATGGTCTTGCGCGCTGGCCTGCCATTGCAGGATATGGAATTTGTTCAGTTTCACCCAACGGGTATTTATGGCGCTGGCGTTCTCATCACCGAAGGCGCACGCGGCGAGGGCGGTTATCTAACCAACAGCGAAGGCGAACGCTTTATGGAGCGTTATGCGCCATCTGCTAAGGATTTGGCATCACGCGACGTGGTCAGCCGCTCTATGGCGCTTGAAATGCGCGAAGGGCGCGGCGTTGGCGAGCATAAGGACCATATTTACCTGCACCTCGATCATATCGACCCTGCGGTATTGGCACAGCGTTTGCCCGGCATCACCGAAAGCGGCAAGATTTTCGCAGGCGTTGACCTGACTCGGCAGCCGCTGCCCGTGACGCCAACCGTTCACTATAATATGGGCGGTATTCCGTGCAATTATCATGGCCAAGTCGTCAATAAGGTCGGCGACGATCCCGAAGTCATCGTACAGGGCCTCTATGCCGTTGGCGAAGCCGCCTGCGTTTCGGTGCATGGCGCAAACCGTCTGGGTTCAAACTCACTGATCGACCTTGTCGTATTTGGCCGGGCAACGGGCTTGCATTTGAAGGCATCACTGACTCCCGGCGCGCCGCATAAGGCGTTGCCAGCAGACGCGGCAGACCTCGCACTGGCGCGTGTGGACAAGTTCCGCAATGCAAAGGGCGGATCACCCACCGCCGAGATCCGTTTGCAAATGCAGCGCACGATGCAAAAGCACGCTGCCGTGTTCCGCGACACTGCCTTGTTGGAAGAAGGCGTGGTTGAAATGCAGAAGGTCAATCAGCGTCTCGCCGACGTGCGCGTGACCGACCGTAGCCTGATCTGGAATACCGACCTTATCGAAACGCTTGAGCTCGATAACCTGATGGCACAGGCGGTTTGCACAGTCGAAAGTGCAAACAACCGCAAGGAAAGCCGCGGCGCCCATGCGCACGAAGATTTCCCCGAGCGCGACGATGCCAATTGGATGAAGCATACGGCGTCATGGTTTGACGGTTGGGGCGGTTC
>Ga0209550_10004385_pt1 | contig 13390 bp, 9 predicted proteins | sample LauGreSuBDMM15SN_2_FD_187567 | JGI IMG/M metagenome (GOLD analysis project Ga0209550, IMG submission 187567) | Freshwater lake microbial communities from Lake Michigan, USA - Su13.BD.MM15.SN (SPAdes) (version 5) | ecosystem: Environmental > Aquatic > Freshwater > Lake | place: Lake Michigan, USA... | reverse complement strand
TTGCATTAATTAATTATTATTAAAGATTTAAAGATTAAATGATGATATAATATATGGCACTTATAAAAGAATATTTTGAGTTAACAAAAAGATATCAAGATGAATACGGAGAGAAAACCATATTATTGATACAAGTTGGTTCTTTTTTTGAAGTTTATGGAATATATAATGAAAAAAATGAAACTATCACTGGTAGTAAAATTATAGATTTCTCTCAAATATGTGAATTAAACATTGTTGAAAAAAACACATGTGTAGGAAATGATAATGTGATGATGGCAGGTTTTAAGGATTTTCAAATTGATAAATATGTAAAAAAAATCCAAGAATATGGTTTTACTGCTGTTGTTTATGGTCAAGATGAAGCAGCAAAAAATACAACAAGAAGTCTAGTAGGTATTTATTCACCAGGGACATATTTTCATTCTGATACGCAAGTTCTAACAAATTCTACTACATGTATTTGGATTCATTATATTGAAAATAAAATATTAACAAAAGGTAAATTTATTGTAGTTGGTATAGCCAATATTGATATTTATACAGGAAATACAAATTTGTTTCAATTTAAAGAAGTGTATGTTAATAACCCTACAACTTATGATGAGTTAGAACGATTTATTTCTATTTATAATCCAAGTGAAGTTATTTTAATTAATAATTTACCAGATGAAAATGAAATTGATTCAGTAATTAGTTATGCAGGAATAAGTAGTAATTTAATTCATAAATTTTATAATAGTAATAGTAATATAGAAAAAATAAATAATTGTGAAAAACAATGTTATCAAAAAGAAATCTTATCTAAATTTTATAAATTTGATAATTACGATGTTTTTATTCAAAATTTTTATGAATATAATATCGCAACACAATCTTTTTGTTTTTTATTAGATTTTATTTATCAACATAACCCCCATTTAGTAAATAGAATTTCAGAACCTATATTTGAAAATTGTTCTACCAGATTGTTATTGGCCAATCACTCTTTAAAACAACTAAATATTATAAATGATGGAAATATAAAACCTAGCAAATATTCATGTGTATCTCAAATGTTAAATAATTGTCAAACACCTATGGGAAAAAGAAAATTTCAATACAATTTTTTAAATCCTGTATTTGATGAAAAATATTTACAGAGAGAATACGATATAACAGAATATTATTTAAAGCAATTTGATAATTATGATAGTGCATTAAAAATGAAATTATCATCAATCAAAGATTTATCCAAGATTCAAAGACAGGTATTTTTAAAAAAAATTTCACCAAAGACATTCTACAGTTTTTATAATAATATTATTACTATTAAAGAAATATTTAAAATTATTACTAATGATAAAGATTTAATTAATTATTTTAATGTTTATGAAAAAAATATCTCTAATATAGGTGATTATTGCGATAATATATCAAATTTTATTAATCAACATATTAATATTGTTTTATCTAAGGATATTGATCAAACCCATAATTTTGAAACAAATTTTATAAATAATGGTGTTGATAATGAATTAGATCAAAAAACCGAAACATTATTAGAATCGGAAACAAAATTAGAAGAAATAAGGAGTTTTTTAAGTAATTTAATTGAAAATAAAGAGAAAAAAAATGTTAAGACTAGTGATTATGTTAAAATTCATGAAACAGAAAAAAATAATTATAGTTTAGTAAGTACTACTCGTAGATGTAAATTATTAGTAGATGCTCTACCAAAGGATAATACAAATGTGTCATTAACATTTATAGTAAAAAATAAGACAAAACTTTTTGATTTTAAATATTCAAAAACACAATTTAATTATGAAAAACAAAGCGCATCTAATAATTATATAGTAGATGAACAAATTAGTAGTCTTTGTAAAAATATTTCATCTATAAAAGTATCAATGAAAGATCAAATTAATCTTGTATATAATAAATTCATTGAAAAGTTTGAAACATATCAATCACAAATCGAAACTATAATTAATTTTATAACATTATTAGATGTTTTACATACAAAAAGCGATTTAGCAAAAAAAAATAATTATTGTAAACCAAATATAGTAAATTCGGATAAATCATTTGTTGATGCAAAACAATTAAGACACTGTTTAATTGAACAATTTCAAAATAATGAACTTTATGTTACAAATGATATTGTTATTGGCGATGGTAAAACTGATGGAATACTACTTTATGGAACTAATGCTGTCGGGAAAACTAGTTTTATAAAAGCATTAGGTATTTCTATTGTAATGGCTCAAGCAGGGTTATACGTTCCTTGTTCGGAATTTCATTTTAAACCATATAAATATATTTTTACACGCATTATAGGTAATGATAATATATTCAAAGGTTTGTCTACTTTTGCCGTTGAAATGTCTGAATTACGCACTATATTGCGTCTTACAAATGAAAATAGTCTAATATTAGGTGATGAATTATGTTCAGGAACAGAAATTCTTAGTGCAATTAGTATTTTTGTAGCTGGAATTCAACAATTACATAAATCCAAGAGTAGTTTTATTTTCGCAACACATTTACATGAAATTGTAGATTATGAAGAAGTTACAAGTTTGTCTTCTGTTGCCCTAAAACATATGGAAGTTATTTATGATAAGCAAAAAGATCAACTTGTATATGATCGTAAACTTAGAGATGGACCAGGAAATAATATGTATGGTCTTGAAGTTTGTAAATCTTTGAATTTACCACAAGATTTTTTAGACGCTGCATACGAAATAAGAATGAAATATCATTCTGATACAGGGAGTATTCTTTCTCTCAAAACATCAACTTATAACTCAAAAAAAATTGTTGGAACTTGTGAAAAATGTCATAAAAATCAAGCAAAAGAAGTTCATCATCTTCAATTTCAAAAAAATGCAGATGATAACGGTATTATTTCTACTTCATACAATATATTTCATAAAAATAACTTAGCCAATTTAATGGCGCTATGCGAAAAATGTCACGATGAACTGCATGAGACAACAAATAAAGGAAGTAAAAGAATAAAAACTACAAAGGGAATAAAAATAGAAGAAATATAAATTTTCAATATTTATTTAATGTCTTCGAGATGTTTTATTTTTTTTTAAGTTTTTGTTTTTTCTTGTATTTTTTAATCTTCTCTTTTTAATTAATTTTTTTGTTTTTCTAAATTTACCACCTTGAACAATTTGTCTTTGTGTTTGAGGTATAGTTTCAATAATTAATTTTTCAGTTATAGGTTTTTGTGGTACTGGTAATTGTGGCATAATTTTATTACCAAAATTTGTAAACATTTTTCCACTCATAGGACATAAATTTCCAGTTATTTGTTCCATTTCTCCGATTAAATTATTAAATGTTATCCCATCTATTCTTACATCTTGTGGTATATATTTTTCTTCAGTTTTTTGTTCTGGTTTACTAGAATATGATGATGATTTAAAAAGATTAAATCCCCAATTACCACCTCCTCCTGCAGCAAGAGCAACAGGATTATTACTAGATGTATTAACACCCTTTTGTTCTTCTAATACAACTTGTTGTTGATATTCTTTTTGAAGTTCATTTAATGGGTTTTCTGTAGGTGGTTTATTTAATTCGGTTTCTTCTATAGCATCTTGATTTGTTGGTTTTAATCTAGCTAAATTTACATCAAAAAATATACCTTTATAATTTGCACTACTACCCATTATTATTCTACATACAGTAGATTTTGTAGGCGTTCTAGTTACTTCAACTGCTGATACCATTCCTTTTAAGAAATTTACTATATCAACTGCTGAAACAAATAATATATCTAAATAAACTGTATGCGATAAGGGATTCGGAAGATGTGGTCTTGTCTTATAATTTTGACAATCTAAATCACCTGTATAATTAACATTAGGCACTGGTCTCATTGTAAGTTGAGAATTACACGCTTCAGATATTTCCTTACGCATTTCTTCATTTTCTGAACATGGATGTTGATATCCAGTTTTTAATGGTACGCCAGGTATAGGATCACCTGTAGTAGTTATTCTTAAATATAGTATTTTACCCTTTTCTACAAAATCGCAAAATTTTTTTGCGACGGATGAACTCATACAACGAGGCGAACCTAAACTTACACAAACAATATTATCTGCCAAAATATTATATGGTGATGTATTGTATGGCGATACCTTTTTTATAGTCATCCAAGAATAAGCGAAATTTGTACACATCGCACCACCAAGTGAATGTCCAGTTGTAAATACTTTTACTGAATTTGGTTTTGTTGCACCTAAAAAATCTCTGGCTAGATAAACCATTGATTCAATGATAGTGTGTATCATTTCAATACCAACTTTATAAATACCATAAAGAAATTTTTCTGGTTCACCATCCATGGTCTTATATGCAGTTAATGGAACTACTGATGATGGTTTTGAATATATTGCTGCTGTTTTTGAACTGTATGTTCCACGAAAAATTAAAAATATTGTGTTAGGCATTCGTTTGTCAGCTACAATAAAAATTTCACCATAATTTGACCAACCAAGTGATATATATTTTACATCATCTGGTTTTGTTGGTTCTCCTGGAACCAAATAATTTGGTGTACCTTTTACTTCATTATTTATTATATTTACATTTTGAGGCATATTTAAACCTATAAAATCTATATGTGTCTTGCCTTGAAATATATTATGATAATCCTTAAATATATCTTGAGAACTTCCATTTAATCCGTATATTTTTTCATCGTCTAATAACTCGGATAATTTATCTTGAGATACACTATTAATACCTTTTAATATAACGGGTTGAATAACTGGACCTATTATTGCAGAATATTGAACCAAAAATTTGTTATCATTAAAATAGGCTAGTCTAGATAAAATTGCCGATAAAAAAGATATCATGTGAACATTCCCTTCTTTATCTGATTTTCTACTTACATTTTGAACCGTAGATTTAACTGAAGATTTAACGGATTTATATGTATTTTTAAGAGTATTTCCTATTTTTCCGAACATATATATATAATAATATTTATTATATATAATTGTATACATTATTTTATTTTAACGTCTTCTTTTATGTGTTCTTTTATGATGACGTTTATGTTTTGATTTTTTATTTTTTGTCATAGTATTCATTACACCTGTCGCACCCTTTACTCCTAAATCAAAACCTGTTGCCATTGTTCCATAAACTACAGAAACACCTTTTTCAACAATTGGAATGGATTTTTTTGTTAAATCTTTAGCTACTACACCAACTCTTGTTAAACTTTTATCTACAATAGGTAATACCCTTTTTGAAGTTTTAGTAATTCTTTGAATATATTTTCTACCACTAGAAGTTCTATTATTACGTGATTTTACCATTATAAAATATATGTATAAAATATTTACTTTTATATATATAATTAAAAATGGAATTAAAGTATATTCTAAAAGTATTTATTATTGTATTTTTAATTTTCTCTCTAATTATATTTATTAATACTATTGGTTTAAATTTAAATGATGAATATCCTCCAAAAAAACTATTGCAAGTTGTTACTGTTGAAGGATTAGACTCCTTAAAGGATTCTTCTATACTAATGAATAAAACTGATGCATTTTGTGAAAGTCAACGCGGTTCTAGTGGAACTTTAGATGATTCGTGTGGAAAATTAACACAAGGTAATTGTACTTCTACGTCATGTTGTGTTTGGACAAGTGAAAACAAATGTAAAGCAGGGGATATAAATGGACCTACATTTAATAGTGATTCAAATGGAAAAACAAAAAAAATAGATTATTATTATTTTCAAAAAAAATGTTATGGAGAGAAATGCAAATAAATAAATATTAGACTATAAATTATCAAACTATAAATTGTGGATTTATCAATAAAATAAAATAAAATAATTATTATATAAAAAAATTGAATTAAATTTAAAAACATATAAGAATAATATATAATATAATATAAGAGATGATAATCCCTATTAAATGTTTTACTTGTGGTATGGTTATTGCAGACAAATATAGATATTATCTTGAACAAGTACGTAAAAAAAAATTAGCTAAAAGAGGTAATGATGAATCAATTGATATTGATAAGGTTTTATATTTAACCAAAGAGTTTGTCGATAAAACACCAGAAGGTGAAGTTCTAGATGAATTAAATATGAAAAAAATGTGTTGTCGTAGACATTTCTTGACACATGTTGATATCGAATAATTTCTTATTATATATTATAAATGGCAAAAAAATATTCCAAAAAACAAAAGGTTTATAAAATGAAAGGTTGTTCTAAAAAAACTATTAAAAAAAAATATTTAGGTGGTAATGTAAATTCAGGTGATATAAATTTAGCATATCCTTCTAACAATGTCCCTACAACACCTAATCCTTTTTTATCTTATACTGGTAAAGGTGGAAATAGTGAATTAACACCTAGTTTAGAAATTCCTGTAAATACAAATGCTGAAAATAAAACAATCCCTAACACAGGACCACCATTTAGAGGATATAATTTTATAAATCCACAAGGTGCACAAAGAGGTGGTAGTTGTGGTTGCGGATTACCATTAATGACAGGTGGTTGTGGTCCGTTATGTGCGGTAGGTTTTATGGTTGGTGGTAAAAGACATCGTAAACAATGCAAATGTAGTGTATGTAAAATTAAAAGAGGTCAACACGGTGGTAATGTAGGTATACCCTACCCAAATGGACTTGTAGGTAGTCCATGGTCAACCTCAGAAGGTGATTTGCCAGGTGCGAATGGTATTCCTGGTGATAGGAATTATTTACCACATAATGATTACAAAACAGATGTTCAATTAGCTACAATATCAACTGGCGCAAATCCACCCTTTTCTATTGGAGGTAGAAAAAGTAGAAAACAAAAAGGTGGAACATTATCTAATTTTATTGCACAAGATTTAATTAATTTAGGAAGACAATTTCAATTTGGTTTAGGAAGCGCGTATAATACATTAGCTGGTTATTCTGTACCGGTTAATCCAATGCCATGGAAGGATCAATTTAATAATACGTCAAATATAAGTACAATAAGAAGATAATTTATTTTCTTTTTATATTTTATAATGGCTGCATTTCCAAAAACCTTAAAAGAATTATGTACACCAGCAATGATATATTTTGTAATTTCTATTATTGGTTTAATCGTAATTTTATTTCAAAATTTAGGTAATAATAATAGTTATCATGTAGGTTCTTTTTCTTGTCGTGTTCCTAATACTACTGTTGTTTTTATTGTTAAATTGATATACATATTTTTCTGGACATATGTTCTTAATTTAATATGCAAAGATGGTCATACTAGTCTATCTTGGTTACTAATTCTTTTACCATGGATTTTATTGTTTGTTATAATAGGTATGCTTATGATAAATATGTAATACAAATCAATTACAATAAAGTATATAATAAAAATATATTTTTATTATTATATATATAATGACAACAAAAATAAAAAATGGTTTATCTTACGATAAAAATGGATGGAAATATATTTCAGTAAGAGGTAAACCGAGAGAAAGAGGATATGCATATGGTTATTTATGTGCAAATGATTTTAAAGAAATACAAAAAATATTAAATTTTTTTATGTTAGAATCTTATGGAATAGAATGGGAATATTTTATACAAGAAGTTTCTAATGATTTCAAGGAAATGACAGAAAGAGATTTTAAAGAATTATATGAAGAAATGGAAGGAATTGCCGAAGGATGTAATGAAAATGGTTGTAAAACTACTATTGATGAAATAATTGCATGGAATTTTTATATGTCAATCCCTTATTGGTATTCAACCAAATCCGAAATCCGTATAGGTAAAGAAGGTGGATCCAAGGATAGATGTAGCGCTTTCATTGCTGTAGGTGATTGGACTGCTGACGGTAAAATTGTTTGTGCACACAATTCTTTTACCGATTATATTGATGGTCAATTCTACAATATAATTTTAGATTTGCAACCAGAAAAGGGTAATCGCTTTATTATGCAAACATCAGCATGTTGGATTTGGAGTGGAACAGATTTTTTTGTAACTTCAAATGGTATTATAGGTACAGAGACAACTATTGGTGGGTTTATTCCTTATGAAAAACGATTCCCAATTGGTTATAGAATAAGAAAAGCTATGCAGTATGGGAAATCACTAGATGAATATTGTGAAATACTTTTACATGAAAATTCTGGAGATTATGCAAATTCTTGGTTATTTGGAGATACAAACACAAATGAAATTCTACGTATTGAACTAGGACTTAAATATCACAATATTGAGAGAACAAAAAATGGTTTTTTCATAGGATTTAATGCTCCTTATGATGAAAAAATTAGAAATCTTGAAGTACAAAATTCTGGTTTTTATGATGTAAGAAGACATCAAGGTGCTAGATTAGTTCGTCTTGGAGACCTCATGGATGAACACAAGGGTAAAATTAATATTGAAATTGCTAAACAAATTATATCTGATCATTATGATGTTTATTTACAAAAAGATAATAATCCATGTTCTAGAACTGTTTGTTCACATTATGATCTTGATGCAAGAGAATATATGTCTGATCCAAGTAGACCAAAACCTTTTGCACCCCATGGCGCTGTAGATGGCATTGTATGCGATACAACTCTAGCTAAAAAAATGTCTTTTATTGGGCGTTTTGGTAATTCATGCGGAACATCATTTTTAAAAGATGAATTTTGTAAAAAACATAGACAATATTATAAATTTTGTCCATATTTGAGAGACAGACCTAGTCAACCTTGGACAGAATTTACTATAACAGATACAGATATAAATACAAATACAAAGAAAAAATTTAAATTAACTAAAAATGGTAGAAAAAAAAATAGCAAAACGAAAAAAATAATAGAAAAAGTATAAGATATTTATAATGAAAATATATAATTATATAATAATTACATTTAAAAAATATATGATTATTATAATATAAAATGGATAGAGAAAATATATCTTGGAAATTAATAGATAAATATTTTAAAGATAATCCAAATAATTTAGTTACCCATCATTTAGAATCTTATAATGATTTTTTTAAAAATGGTATTAGAAGAGTATTTCGCGAAAATAATCCTATAAGGTTTATTGAGAGAGAAGATGAAAGTGAAGAATCTGGAAAAAGAAATGAATGTTTTTTATATTTAGGTGGTAAGGATGGTACAAAAATATATTATGGTAAACCAATTATTTATGATGATAACTATTCTCATTATATGTTTCCGAATGATGCTCGTTTAAGAAATATGACTTATGGTATTACAATACATTATGATGTAGAAATAGATTTTATTTATTATGTAAAAGAAGAGAGAAAAGAACATTCTATAACATTATCAAAGATATATCTAGGTCGTTTCCCAATTATGCTTCAATCAGAATTATGTATTTTAAATACTATGAATAAGGAGGTTAGATTTAATATGGGCGAATGTCGTAATGATTATGGGGGTTATTTTATTATTGATGGCATGGAAAAGGTAATTATCTCTCAAGAAAAATTTGCAGACAATTTACTTTACATTAGAAAGAATAAACCCGATGATATTTATAGTCATTCGGCAGAAATAAGGTCGGTATCAGAAGATACATCTAAACCAATAAGAACAACAGCTGTGAAAATTGTAGCGCCTTCACCTTCTTTATCAAATAATCAAATTGTTGTTGCAGTTCCAAATGTAAAAAAACCAGTTCCACTCTTCATTTTAATGCGCGCTCTTGGTATTGAATCAGATAAGGATATTATTCAAACATGTTTACTTACTACTTTAAATGATGAAATCGAAAATAACAATAACCCTTATGTTAATTTATTTATACCATCTATACACGATGCAAATAAATTTTTCAATCAACAGAATGCTCTTGAATTTATTGCAGAATTAACTAAAAGAGGTACTGTGTCAGGTGTTATTGAAATTCTCTCGGATTATTTTTTACCTCATATTGGTGAATTTAATTTTTTAGAAAAGGCGTACTTTTTAGGTTATATGGTTAATCGTTTATTAAAAGTTTATAATAAAGAAGAGAAACCTACTGATCGCGACAATTTTAGATTTAAAAGAGTTGAGCTTTCAGGAACATTGCTTTATGATTTGTTTAGAGAATATTATTTAATACAAAAGAAGGATATCACACGTAAAATAGATGAAGAATATTATTACCATAAGGGTGAATATAAAGAAGATGAAACGTTGTCAAGAAAAGAAAAAAAAAAATTAAAAATTAGATATGATGCAAATGTTAATAAATATAAGGATAATTTTATTAGTTTAATCGAATCTAATTTCAAGACATTTTTTAAAGACAGGATTGTTGAACAAGGGTTTAGAAAAGCATTTAAGGGTAATTGGGGTTCTGAAGCTCATACAAAACGTATCGGGGTTGTACAAGATTTGAATCGTTTAAGTTGGTATACATTTATTTCACATTTGCGTAAAATAAATCTGCCTTTAGATTCTAGTGCAAAAGTAGTAGGACCCCGTCTATTAAATTCATCACAATGGGGTTTTATTGATCCAATAGATACACCAGATGGCGCTAATATCGGTCTTCATAAACACATGTCAATTAGCACATATATTACAAGTGGTTCATCTGTACAACCTATGATAAAATGGTTAAGAGTAAATACACCAATGCGTATTTTATTAGAATGCTCAGCTGAACAATTAGGTAGTAGTTCTAAAATTTTTATAAATGGTAATTGGATTGGTATTATTGATACACCAATTGAACTTGTAAATATGTTAAAATTATATAGAAGAAATGGTATTATTCCTAGTTATACAAGTATAACATTTAATTATCAACACAATGAAGTATATATTTATACTGACGCTGGTAGATTATCAAGACCTATTTATTATATTGATAACAATAAATTTAGTTATGATAGAAAAGAAATACAAGAATTATTAGATTCTGGAAGAATTACATGGGAAGAAATTGTTTCTGGATTTATGAAAAAATCTGTTGAAGATTTTAAAACAAAAAACAATAAAATATATAATTTAAATGAATTGTATACCGATATTGGGGATGACAAATCTGTAATTTTTCAAAAATTACAAAAATATAAGTCAATTGTTGATTATATTGATACTTCAGAAGAAGAGACCGCATTAATTGCAACTAATGTAGATGATATAAAGAAAAATAAATGGTATACTAATTTAGAAATTGACCCATCATTAATTTTAGGTGTTATGGGTAATTTAATTATTTACCCTGAAAATAATCCAGTTACACGTAATGCTTTCTCATGTGGTCAAAGTAAACAAGCTGTATCTGTTTATCATTCAAATTATCAAATGCGTATAGATAAAATGGGAGTTGTATTAAATTACGGTCAGACACCACTTATTAAATCTAGATATCTTGAATATATTAATAATGAAGAACAACCTTATGGTGTGAATGCGATTGTTGCAATTATGTGTTATACAGGTTATAATGTAGAAGACGCTATTTTAATAAATGAAGGGGCTATTCAGCGCGGGATTTTTAGAACAACATATTATTCATCATATGAAACGAGAGAAGAAAGTTCAAAAGTTACTGGCGCTACAAACTCTAAATTTGCAAATATTGAAAAAAATATTGTAATCGGTAAAAAACAAGGATATGATTATAGTTTTTTAGATGACCATGGACTTATTAAAGAAAATACAGAAATTAATGATAAGGTTATTTTAATTGGTAAAATAAATTCATCTTTGACTAATAAAGATGTTTGGAGCGATGATTCTGTTAAGACTAAAAAAGGTCAATTAGGTTATGTGGATAAATCATTTATTACATTAGGAGAGGAGGGATTTAATGTTGCAAAAGTTAGAATTCGTGAAGAACGTCTACCTTCAATTGGTGATAAAATGGCTTCGCGGGCCGGACAAAAAGGAACTTTAGGTCTCATTATTCCAGAAAATGATATGCCTTTTACAGAAGATGGTATAAGACCTGATTTAATTATAAATCCACACGCTATACCATCTCGTATGACTATTGGTCAAATAGTTGAGACTTTATTTGGTAAGGTTTGCACAAGTTACGGAGCCTATGGAGACTGTACTGCATTTCAAGTAAAAGGATCTAATTATTCTACATATGCACCTCTTCTAGTTAATGCAGGTTTTAATTCATCTGGAAACCAAGTTTTATATAATGGTATGACAGGTGAACAATTAGCAGCAGATATTTACATCGGTCCTACATATTATATGCGTTTAAAACATATGGTAAAGGATAAAATTAATTATCGTGCACGTGGTCCTAATACAGCATTAACTAGACAACCCGTTCAAGGGCGTGCAAATGACGGTGGGTTACGTATTGGTGAGATGGAGCGTGACGGAGTATTAGCTCATGGAATGTCGTATTTTTTAAATGAGTCATTTATGATAAGAGGTGAAAAAACTGAATATTATATTGCAGTTTGTAATAAAACAGGTGCAATTTCAATTTATAATGAAGCTAAAAATCTATTTTTAAGTCCTTATGCAGATGGACCGATTGAATTTTTTACTAACCCAGATGGATCTCAAAATATTAAAAATTTAAGTAGATTTGGACGTTCATTTAGTATATTAAGAGTTCCTTATTCACTTAAACTTTTAATACAAGAATTGCTAGTAATGAATGTTCAAATGCGTATCATTACTGATGAAAATGTTGACCAATTATTAAGTATGTCTTATTCGAATAATATAAATAATTTATTAAAAAGTAATAAAAGTGTATCAGATACAATTAAAGATTATAGTATTGCGGTTAAAAAAATAGTTAATATTCCTCATAAGGTACAAAATCAACTACCTGTACCTGAATTACCTGAACCTGTTATTATTGATTCAAACGAAAGTTTACAAACACCAGATTTATCTCCTCCATATGCTGAACCTATACCATCACCACATACTCCTCCAGGTAGTCCTGAACCTATACCATCACCACATACTCCTCCAGGTAGTCCTCAACCTATACCATCGCCACAATATGCTCCTATAAGTTATCCTTCTACAGGTAGTCCTACAAATGCTTATCCAAATAGTCCCCCATATGCTCCTACAAATAGTCCCCCATATGCTGAACCTATACCATCACCACAATATGCTCCTACAAATACACCAGTATCAAACAATTCACAAACAGAACAATTAAAATCTAGTATTTTAGAAGTTGATGAATCTAAAGAAATTGAAGGAGAGAATAGTGATTCTACTGATGTAAAAAAAATAATTAAAATATATGAACCAAGTAAGGAATATAGTTTAGAAGAAACCAAAAAAATTACATTATAAAAAGTACATTATAAAATTATAAATATATTAAATAAAAATTGAAATAAAAATAATTCAATATGTCTATATTATAATTATAGAATGACTAGTCAAAACTTAAG
>Ga0209550_10004383_pt1 | contig 13395 bp, 2 predicted proteins | sample LauGreSuBDMM15SN_2_FD_187567 | JGI IMG/M metagenome (GOLD analysis project Ga0209550, IMG submission 187567) | Freshwater lake microbial communities from Lake Michigan, USA - Su13.BD.MM15.SN (SPAdes) (version 5) | ecosystem: Environmental > Aquatic > Freshwater > Lake | place: Lake Michigan, USA... | reverse complement strand
GCGAGGACCTCGCCGCCCTCGAGAAGGACTACGAGGAGGTCGGCGCCGAGTCGGCCGAGGGCGAGGGCGAGGAGGAGGGCGAGGAGTACTAAGCGTACTGCCTGCCCGGCCGGTTCGATGCCTTCTGCTTCTCAAATCGCAGCGTGTTCGGGGTGTACGGTCCTTCCTGTTTGAGTCCGCCGTTGCGCGTCGGTGTTACACCTAGCCGTTACACGGCTCTTTACAATACACCGGACGACGACGCACACGACAGATCGACACGCACGCCGTCCTCGGCGTCGCGGATCGCGGCCGGGACCGCGCGTCAGTTCGACCCCAAAGCTAATATCTGCAGCCGGCAGATCCGAAACTGCGGGGGATGGGTACGTCGCGCCGATGTGCCGGATGTGCTCTCTCGACTCAGCGGCTCCCCTCCACAGACACATGCACGAAACACGCGACAGCATCCAACGCTCCGGCATGCCAGAGACGGGATTCGACAGACATCATCACTCAGCGCCCCCAAGGCGCCCAAGGCTCACAACGGGCACATGCATCAGCGTCACACCACCGAGAGATGGCAGAGGGCTGGCCGCCGCCGCCGCGCATCCCTTTCCATACAAAGCAAGAGCGCCGGCCAAAGCACGGCCGCGCGCCCCGCGCAGCGCCACGTTGCGCTCGTCTCCTCCCGTACAGAGGTACAGTACTCTCCTCTCGGCTCCTTAAAAGTTGAGCATCGAGAGCGCGGCGGTGCCGCGCTTAATCCAGTGCTCCTGCGGCACGTTGCTCGGGATCTCGATGGACATGACGAAGTTGGTCGAGTGGCCCGTGGTCGAGAGCACGCCGAAGCGCGACGACGTCTTGTACACGGGGCAAAAGTAGAAGCCGCCCTCGGGCCTCTTGCGGTTGGCGACAGGTAGCAGGTGGATGAGCGGCAGCTCGGTAAAGAGCTCTTTGGGGCGCGACTCTGCGAGCAGATGTGACTTCATGTCCCAGCGTGCGCCCTCGATGAAGAGGCCGTAGATAAACGCGCCGTCGTCGGCCGGCCCGCTGATCTTGATCTGCTCGACAGTCTCGTCCCGCATGTCGTACCCGTACGTGATCGTGTCGATGGGCAGCTGGTACTTGCGCGCATGGTTCTGCATCACGCCCGTGATGAAGGCCTGCGGGAAGTAGAAGCCCGAGATCCAAAACGAGGGCGGCTTGCCCTCGTCGAACCACAACTGGATGTAGCCGATGCGCTTCAGCAGGTCGGGTACCCATGAGGCGAGCGGCTTGAGCGACGGGTACGCTACCTTGGCCCACATCTCAGGCACCTGGTTGTTGAAGAGCGAGGTGCCCATCGTGTCGAGCTCCGCCGTCATCACGACCTCGCCCTTGAGGCCCTTGCGCACGTCCCTGAGCGAGGCCGACACCTTGTTGATGACCTTGTTGTACCGGATGCACTCCTGCTGCAGCACAGTGTTCATCGACTCAGTATACGTGGTCGGGTACGCGTCCGACACCTTCTCGAGGTTGAAGGGCGCAGGCATCTGCTCAAAGATGTCCTTGGCGAGCTCGTCGAGCAGCTGCTCGCGGCTCTTGCCGCCGCCGCTCGAGGCGCGGGGCTGAAGCGAGAGCACCACGTTGAACAGATTCTTCGTCTCGTTCACGGCGCACGTGATCTCGGCGTTGTCGTGCAGACCGAAGATCTCTGGCGGCGCGTTGACGGGCAGGTCGTTGAGGTACTTCATGTAGTCTTCCTTGGTCTCGCCCGGGATCGAGCGGTAGATGCCGTTGGCCGAGAACTTGTAGTCGGGCTTGGTCACATCAATATTGCAAAAGGGGATGAGCAGCGCGTTGCTTGTGCGTCGGTCCCAGGAGTCGGTCACGCGACCACCATAGTTCACCTCCGTCGTGAGCGACGTGATGACCTTGTATGGGATCTCATCGTAGTCATTGACGAGCATCTCCGTCTGCTTGATGACCATGTCACGGTCGCCGTCTGTGAACTGGTAAGGGATATTCCACCCCAGAGGCCCAAACTTGCGCCGCTCGAGGATGACGGCACAGTGCAGCAGCAGCCCAAACATGATCTTGCGCCAGTCGGCGGGCCGCTTAGTCGACTCGAAGACCTCCTCCGGGATGGCCGCGAACGTGGCGCGCAGATTAGCGCGCAGGCCCTTTGGCGGCTCGTTGGTCATCTTGACGCCGTTTTGGAGCACCGAGACGGGGAATTTGGCCGAGGGCATCGAGGTGAGCCACAGGCGGAAGGAGGGATCCGTCTTGTTTGGGTCGATGCCCTCGACCTCGCGCTCGAGCTGCGGCATCCACGAGACGAACAGGTGGCAGTTCATGAGCAGCACCCATCGGCCGCCGTCCTTGCCGCCCTTGATGAGCGCCTCCGCTTTGGGCCCCTGTCCCTGGCCGAGGGAGATGTAGTCGATCTTCTCGCCCATGCCACTCAGCTCGGCGTACTGGATCAGGCCCTTGACCGGATCGGCGCCGCTCACCAGGATGAAGATGAGCGGCAGGCTCACCGACGAGTCGCCGAAGGCGGCGGCCAAGTCAAAGGGAGGGGGCTCGATGAAGCGCCGCCCGAGCATCGCCTCGACGTAGAGCTGGACGGCGGGCACACACTTATCGGGGCGCAGGGCGCGCAGCACGAGCATCCGGCCCATCACGTCGCACTTGGCCTGCCAGGGCGCGGGGAACTGGTCGAGCTGCGGATTGACCGAGTCATACACCTTGCGCCACGCTTCGAGGTTGGACGCAACGTGGTCGTCGATGCCGCGGAAAGCAGGCAGCTGCGCCAAGTTGATGAACTCGAGCCACACGCCAGGGGTGAGCCAGTCGGCGTCGGGCTTCTTGCTCAGGTCGTTGAGCTTGCCGCCCGAGAGCAGGAAGCGCCACTCGCCGGGGTCGACCTTGTTGTAGCCCATCTGGATCTTGATGGCGAGCAGGAAGGAGAACATGAGCTTATGCTCCTCGAAGATGGAGCGGCAGATGTTCGTGTACAGCAGGTAAGTCTCGAAGTTGTTCAGGTTCTCGATACGCACGTTGAGGTCCTCCGAGGCGGGCGCCTTGCGGATGCCTTCGACGAAGAGCTGCTTGAACCAGTTGAGGCTGTACTGGTACATCGGGTCGACCATGGCCAGGTCCGCGATGCAAAAGAAGAGGATAGCGGCCCGAACGGCCACCGGGATGTACTTTGCGCGCGTCTCGTCGATCTCCTTCTCGGCGATCTCGGCTTCGGCCACGGCGATGTTGATCTCGTCGGTGGTCACCTTCGAGACGCCAAGCGTGTCGATCAGGTTCGTGTCGTCGAGAATGTCACCCTGCGAGTTGGCGAGCAAGTAGAGGATCTCGTCCTGCAGCTCCTGCAGCTTCGCCTTGTTGGCGGCGGACTGCACGACGAGCTCGGCCTTCTTTTCGGCCAGGTCGGGGCGTTCCGTCTCGACGGTCGAGACGAGCAGTTGATCCTCGAGGCCGCCCTGGGTGATCGCAAAGTTGAGCAGCGCCACCTTGACCGAGACCTCGGGCGCGTAGTGCGGATTGGGGATGACGGTGGTGAGCGCGAACTTGAAGTCGGAGTGGAACGGGATCACGTTCTCGCCGAGCTTGATCACGAGAGAGCCGCTCGAGTCCTTGTAAGTTTGGTTGGCGAGCACCGGGTCGAGGAAGGGGTCGAGAGACTCGACGACGTTCTCGATGAGCATCGGAGTGCCCAGCCGGATGGCCATCTCAAGGGTCTGCACGACCTTCTTGGCCGAGTCGCTCGCCTTGACAGTCTTGATCTGCATCTTCGCCTGCGAGAGCTTGAGGAAACGGTTGGCCTGCCCTTGCGGGTCGATCATGAGCGGCCAGCGCTTAGTGATCGACATGATGATGCCGTTCTCAACGCTGAACGCGTCCGCGGGCAGTCCGTCCATATTCCACTGGCGCACCTTGACAGGGTCAGCCAAGATCTTGTTGAGCGAGCAGTCGGCCGTGTACCGGATGCCCACCTTTTTGAGCTGCGCGAGCCACTCGCTGGTGAGAGAGGCGCGGTAGGGCGCCGTGAACGGGCCCATGTATGAGATGGCGCCCGCGCACACAAGCACGTCGCCGGTGACGTTCTGCACTTGCTCCTTGAGCACGACCACCATCTCCTCCCAGCTCTTCGCCTCGCCGGACAGGCCCAAGATGAGCTTGTCCGCGTTGACGAGCTGGACGGTGCATTTGGCGACCTCAGCCTCGAGTGACGCCATCTTCTCGACGGCCGCCTTGAGCGCCGCCTCGAGAGCCGCGACCCTCTTGGTCACCGCATCGAGCTTCGCCTCCGCGGCCCGCTTCGAGGCCGTCGCCTCGCCAAGCTCAATCTCCGCGGCCGCGAGCTGCTTGCGCTTGGGCTCGACCTCGAGCGCCACGTAATAGTACTTTCGCATCGCGTGCACCCAAAGGCACATGGCCTCGCACGCAACGGACACCTTGACGATCGCCTCCGGGGTGAAGGTCTCCATGGCGCACACCGGGTCGATGTTCGCGATCACTTTGGGGGAGATGTTGTCCTTGTCAAAGTCGATGAGCGCCTGCTTGAACTTATCGGGCCCAAGGTCGTTGAGCATCTTCGACGCGGGCCCCCAGTAGTCATCAATCTTCTTCTGAGGGTTGTCGGGGTCAGGGATCTTGACCGACTTGATCTCGAACATGATGGCCACCGCCATGAGGGTGGTTCGCACACCTTCGGGCGGCTTCTTGAGCGCCTTGACCTCGACAATCTGGCTCTTGTCGAGCTTGGCGAGGCACTTGACGGCCGCGTCGAGTGCAGGGAGTGCCTCGGCGAGACCCGCCTCCGCAGAGGCTTTGATCCCGGCGCACTCGGCGCTCTTCTTGTTGGCCGCGGCGGAGCTCACCTCGGCCTCGGCCTTGACCACCTGCGCGTCCTCCTTGTCCTTGGCGATCTGAATCTGCTGCTCGCCCACCTCGACCTTGGTGCGCTCGAGCACCGGCTGGTTGTCCGCGAGCTTCTGCTTGAGGTCGGCGATGATCGTCTTGGTCGCCTTGAGCTTGTCGAGGCCGACGGTGAGGCCCCTGAGCTTCATGTTGAGCTTGTCGGCGCGCAGCACCACGACGAGCTTGATGACGTTGATGAGCTCGAGGTACGAGGTCGAGGTCACATAATTGTAACGGCGCATCTCCTCAAGGAAGGCTTGCGACTTGACGCGCACCGAGTTGTGCATGAATGTGCACATGTCCACGATGCCATCAAAGGTCTTCGCGTCGTTCTGCTCGGCCTCCTTGACCATGAGCGTGCGGGCGACCGCCTGCAGCGCCTCGGGCGGCCACGGGGAGAACCAGTCGATGGTCGAGCAGTTGATGAGGGACGGGAACTGGCGGATGCGGTTCGCGTAGTCGTCGCCGAGCGGCGACATGGCGAGCACGATCTTGAGGAACTTCTTGCACATCTTGATGAACATCGAGCTCAGGTTGGTCTTGTTCGCGGGGACGCCCGCCTGCAGGCAGAGCGGCGTCATCTTGTCGAAGATCGGCCCCATGTCGGCATCCTCAAACAGGTTGGGCACCTCGCCCGCCGAGAGGATGTTGTTGATGTTCTCGAGGAAGATCTCGTCGGTGATCTGCGTGTCGACGAAGAGGAAGACGACGGGGCGCAGCTCGATGCCCGCCATGCGCAGCACCGTCTTCAGGTCCTCGCGCCACTCGAGCGTGCGGTAGTTTTTCGTGATCTCGATCTGGAAGCACTTGAAGTCCGCGAGGTGGCACGCGAGGCGCGTGAGGGACTGGCGGCCCGAGCCTCCCACGCCGAGGAGCAAGCAGTTGCCGCTCGGCTGGCGCAGCACGCGGCTGATGCGGCACACGTGCGAGATGGCGTCGGCGAAGAGCACGAGGTTCATCGGCACGTTCATCTCATTGTACTCGCCGAGCGACTCGTTCATCTTCTGCGAGAGCCTCGCAAGGTCGGTCACCTCTTCATAGATAGTCGGATCGGCGCTCTGCAGGAAGTCGCAGTAGAGCAGCTTCCCGTCGTCCACCGAGACGATGGACGAGTAGCCCTTCTTGAAGGCAGCCTGCGTCTGGTCCTTGACCTGCTCGAGGAACCACTTGCGGTCTTCGTCGTTGATCAGACGGTCGGAGAAGACGCGAGACGACTCGTGCACCCAGATGCGCACAATGTCCTCCATCTTGGTCCCTTCCTTCTTGGCGCGCTTGTCGGCCATGAGCACGCCCTGCACTACCTTGGACACGTCGCGAAGGTTGAAGGTGTAGTGTGGCTTGGCGGGCGTCGGGCGCAGGTAGCCGAGGGCTGCCTGGTAGATCGCGACCGTCGCCTGCACCACCTGGCCAGCCACGCTGACGAGCTCGTCGCCAAAGGTGAACTTCATGAAGGCGGAGGTGATCGTCGAGAAGATCATGCTGATCTCATTCGAGGAGAGGTCGGTGAAGGTGAGCATGTGCATGTGGCGGATCATGCGGTTCGACATGATCTGCCGTCCGCCGCCCGGCGGACCCATGGCGCCGATGAGAGTACAGTCGACGATCTGGCGCATGCGGAAGATCTTGCGGTCGTACCAGCCGCCCTCGACGAGCTGGCGCACAATCTCGATCGGCGGCTGCGCGCCGTACGTCTCGCGCTTGGGCATGTTGAAGTCGTCGATGAAGATGGCGAACTGCTTGCCTAGCATCGGTCCCCACATAGTGTACTGCAGCCCAGTGTCCTTGTCCACGCCCTGACGCCGCTTGTCGAACTTGGAATCGAGGATGTCCTGCGTCTGGTTGGCGCTCGTCTGCGCCGCGAAGGCCATCATGATGGGCTCGAAACCGGGCAGCGGGCCCGAGCCGAGGTACTTCTGCTCCAGGCCGCGCGTGAGCTTCTGCTGCACCACGACCGTCTTGGCCGTGCCGGTCGAGCCCACGACGAGGGTGTGCTTCTTGCCCTTGAGCAGCGTGTCGAGCAGGTATGTGTAGCACACCGACGCCGTCGTGGGCACGATGAGCGACGGGTACTCTGCCTGGAAGTCCGTCTTCTGTGGGATCTCGTACGGCGTGATGATGGTGCCCCATTTGGCCCACGTGCTCGTCTCGGCGATGTACGTGTAGTCGTACACCGTGTCGCCCGGCGGCAGTCCCACCTTGGTCCCGTTCTTCTTGATCAGGTCACGCAGGGTCACGTCAAACTTAGCGCGGCCAGCCTCGTCGGTGGTGCCGCCCACGCCCCAGATGAGCGCCATGAAGAAGAGCGGTTCGATGAGCTTGGGCATGGCCTCGATCTTGGCCTTGTCTGCCTCGGGGTTGGGCTCGGCGTTCGGGTCGATCATGTACGGCAGGAAGAGGCAGTCGATCAGGCGCATCACGCCCATGACTGTGTTGGGCATCACGGCCGCGATGGGCTGACGCATCTCAAGACGCAGCAGCTCGGTCATCGGCACGATGTACTGGTTGAACAGGGAGCTGAGCGCCGCCGCGTGCTTGTCGAGTGGGTTCTTGAGCGCCTCTAGCCACGACTTGATGAGAGGAGTGCTCGTGGCGCTCTCTGGCTTGAGACGATCGGGCAGTAGGTACGCGGGCTCGATGTAGATCATGCCGCAGCGCGAGACGGTCGCAGGCGAGGCGACGGAGAGGTCCTCGACCTCGAACATGACGCGGTTCGTCTCGGCGAGAGGGATGATCTCGCCAGAGTTGAGGCAGAGCTTCTTGTTGTCGTCGAGCACTGTGTTCATGTTCTCGATCCAGATGGCGTCGACGGGGCCGTCGAACATCATCCACTTGATGTTTTCCTGCGTGACGCCAGTCTCGTTGGTATCGGGCTGCGAAATGTGGCGGATGAGCACCGCGCCAATGCCGTCCGTCCACTCGCCCGTGGCCAGGTCGAAGGAGCCGTACAGCTGGTTCATCGTGATCGACTTGGGGTTGAGCTTGTACACGCGCACCTTCTCAAAGCCGGAGATCCACTCGCCCTTGTCGTCCTTGCAGCGCGACATGGCAGACTGCAGCACGCGGAGCACCTTGGTCTTGCCACCGCCCGACGGTCCGACGGTCATCATGCCGTGGCGCACGGTCGTCATCTCGTAGAGCTGGATGCACTTGACAGTGAAGTCGACGGGCACCTGCAGCCCCATCTCCTTGGCCACGCTGGCGAGCTCGGCCTCGAGCTTGGCGTAGACGGCGTTCGGCTCGACGACGCCCGGGAAAAGGTCCTTGATGATCGCGCGGAAGAGCAGGATGTCGTCACGCAAGAACTTGGGCAGGTTCGAGTCACGCATGGCGCGGAGCATCTGCAGGTCCTCCTCCATCTCGGGGTAATCCTTCTTGAGGTTACCCGCGGCCTGGATGACGGTGTTGACGGCGCGCATGCCGAAGTCGTAGTGGTCCTGCGACGAGAGCTGCTCGGACGAGAGCCGGAAGGTGCCCACGAGCTTCTGTGCGAGCGGCTTTGACTTGTCGAAGCCGAAGGAGAAGAGGCGAATCTCGGCGATCAGCGCGTAATCGGGCACCATCATCGCCATTGGCCGGTAGAGAGCCTTGAGGTTGTCGGGCAGCTCGGATCGGCCGGCGTAGCCCGGGTTCATCGTGATGAAGTTGGAAGTGGTCGAGTCGAGCTTCACGTTGGTGCCCTCGAAGTCGAACCACTCCTTCTCCTGGATGCACGCGTTCACGATCGTGAGCATCTGCTGGGCGACGACCGAGAGCACCTCGATGTCGATCCGGTTGAACTCGTCGAAGCACGCCCACGCGCCCGCCGTGCTGAGCCCCTTGAAGAACTTACCCATCGCCTTGTAGTCGAGGCCATCCGAGCAGTTGAAGACGACGCACTGCTTGGCGAGCGCCTTGGCGAGGTCCTTGACGGACTCCGTCTTACCGGTGCCCGCGGGGCCTGCGGGCGCGCCGCCGAGCTTGATGTGCATCGCGCCCATGAGCGTCATGTAGCACCGATCGGTGAGCGGCGTGACCACCAGACGTGCCGAGGCACCGAGGTACTCGTAGCCATACGGGTAGTTGCACTGCACCATGCGCACGATCATGTTCTGCTCGCCCAGGTTGCGCCGGCCGCCCCAGTCCTTCATGGCGGGCGAGTTGGGCGTGTTCTCCCAGTAGTAGCGCAGCTGCGAGACCCACTCGAAGTCGCTGATTGCGGAGCATTTGCCTTCAATGAGCCTCTCGACCACGTCACGCGCGTGCACCTCGATGACGATGAGCGCCGACATGACCTTGTTCTGCAGCTTGTTGAGCTTGGTGCGCACGAGGAGGGAGAGCTCCTTGAGCTGGCCGAGCATCTCCTGGTAATAGTCCTCCACTCCCTTGGAGCCTGCACGGTTCATGTTCTCCTCGATGCCCAGAGTCCAGTAGAAGGACGAGATGGCGATGGCGGCCTGCGACGAGTGCGAGAGCATGAAGGCGCCGCGCTGCTGCACCTTGTACTCGCCGAGGGCATCCTCCACAAGCTTGCGCACCGAGAGGCGCATCATCTCCTCGATGACGCCCATCCAAACCTCCACCGAGCCCTTGGGGTAGATGGTCGTCACGAAGGGGACTACCTCCTTCTCGGGCGAGATCATGTCGGTCATCGCACAGTCCTTGCCCTTCATCGTGACGGCGAAGACCGCCTCGAAGCACTTGCGAAGGTGCGGCTGCACCGCGTTCGGGTCCTTGGTCTGCGAGAGGATCGAGATCAGCTCGTCGTTCGAAAGGAAGTAGAAGCGCGCGAAGGCCGCGCGCTTCGTCTCGAGGTAGTCGGAGAGATTCTTTTGGACGCGCTCGAGCTCGTTGTTCGACTTGATCCACTGCTCGAGCAGCTCGTCGTCGTTGCAAAAGGCGATGATCTTGGGCGCCTTGCCCACGCGGTCGAGCGTCTTCCGCCAGAGCCGGTCCACGTTCGAGAAGCGCTTCGCCTCGGCGGGCAGCTGGCGCTGGATGTCCTCCGAGTCGAAGATGGGCTGCAAGTACATCCAGTTGCGCTGGCAGCCCAGCCACTCCGAGGTCACCTCCTGGACGAGACGCAGCCGGCGCTCCCAGTCGGCAATACGTTCCTCGAAGGGTCCCTTGTACGGCGAGAAGGAGAACTGCTGCGTGAGCACGATGTTGTCGTCGAGCAGCGTGTTCACCTCCTCGCTGAGCTTGATGACCGAGGTGCCCGTGTTGCGGTACGCCATGACCTCGAAGTCCTGCGGCTGCCAGGCAGCCTCCATGTCGTTGAGTGCCTTCTCGATCGTGTACTCCTTGAGCGCACGCTCGCACACCTTTTGCACGCGCTCGAGCGTCTTGGGCTCGTGAAGCTTCATCGTGTCCGTCGCAGTGCGCAGCGTGAACACGTCGTCCACCTTCAACGGCATGCCCAAGTCTGCCGTGAGCGCTTCCCAGTGGCGGTCGCGCATGCCCGGGTTGCGCAGCGAGGTGACCACGGGCAAAAAGGGACGGAATACGTCCATCTCGGCCTTGATCTGCTTGGCGATGTTGCCGACCGGCGAGTCCTTGAAGGTCTTGGTCGCCTTGGCCATCACGCGCGAGCTGTTCGTGTAGTCCCTCTCGACCGCGTCCGGGTCCAGATTGATCATCGGGCCGTCGAGCCAGTCGCGCGCCCACTTTTGCCACTCGGCCGCGTTGATCCACATGTCGCGGTACGGCTCAAAGTCCTTGTTGATCCGCTGCAGGATCTCGTAATCGGTCGCGTCCTTGTTGAAGAGCGCCTCGCGCTTGTTGAACGTGGCGGCGCGCTCCTCAAAGTCCTTGAGCGCCTTCTCGATGTCCTTGACCATCGCGACGACCTTGGTGATCCGGCCGAGGTCGGTGTGCTTGCCAAACTCGGACACGCGCTCGGCGAGCTCCGCGACGGCGAGGTCGAACTGCTGCTGCTGCTGCTCCATCTCCTTGTTGAAGAGCTGGCGGTCCTCCTCCATCATCTTGTAGCACTCCTCCTGCTTCAGCTTGAGGCGCAGCGGCCAGTGGAAGGTCTCCCAGCGCGCCGTGAAATCCTCCTGCGGCGTCTCAAACTGGAGCTCCTCGAGCACCTCGTAATGTTCGGTCATCTTGTCGATGTCCGCCTGCAGCTCCTCCGAGGCAGTCTGGACGGTCGCGATGAATTCGGAGATCTCGGTGAGCTTCTCAATGTCCTTGGGCTGCTCCTGCAGCTGGCCGAACATCTCTTCGAACTTGGCCATCACGTCCGCGGACATGGCGCGCGCGCGCTCGCAGATGAGTTGCAGGAGCAGTTCACACGTGCGGTCGAACTTGTCGAGGATGGTCGCCTTGAGCGTCTCGGTGTTCACGAGGTACGTGCCGATGAGCACACGGTTGGGCAGCTGCGCCTCGAGCTGCGCCTTGTGCGCGCGCTCGGCCGCCACCTTGTCTTTCAGCTCGGCGAGCGACGGAGGGTCCTTCTTGGACTCCTCAAACGCGCGCACGTACGCCGCCTCGTCGCGCTGCAGCAACTCCTCATGAGCACGCATCGAGTCGAGGAACTCGGCGAGGGCGACGATCGAGTCCTCGGCCTGCGCGACGAGCCCGTCACGCAGGTCGCGCACCTCGTCCTCTCCCGCGCTGACCGTCGAGAGCGGGTGCAGCGTGAGCGGCACGGAGACCGACTTATCGAACAGGTCGATCTCGCGCACATCTCCGATGGCGCTGATGGCATCGTCGAGCAGCTGCGCGACGACGGTGACGAAGAGCGAGGGCGTGTCGGAGTAGTCGAGCACGCCGCCGTCGGTCTTGACGTCGAGCATGAAGAGCGGCAGGTACGGCAGGTTGTCTGGCTCCAGCAGCACGCCCCGCCGAGCAAAGTGCTCGGAGAGGAAGGCGCAGTAGGTGCGCATCGAGTCCTGGCCCATGTAACGGATCGCGTCGGCCATGCGCAGGTTGACCGCGCGCATCAGCCGGAAGGCGCGCGTGTCCGGGCGCGGCAGCTCGACGAGGTTGGTCTGCTCGACCGCGCCTGACGACATGAGCGACTGCTCTAGCAGAAAGTCCGCAGCGGAGATTTGGTCCGTGCCCTTCGCAGCACCATCGTCGTCGTCGTCGCCGTCGGTAAAGGTGGCGGGCGGCGGGCAGGGTGCGTCCCACTTCTCGGGGTCCACGCCCGACATCGCCTTGACCACCACGGTCTTGATCGCTTTCTGCCAAGACTCGACCAAGAACTGCGTCGTTCGCACCGTGTGCTGGGTCTGCAGCTGCTCAAAGTCATCGAGCCGCACGGTGTGCGCGAGCGACAGGTTGAAGAGAGAGAGGCGCTGGAGCTGCAGGCACTCGGTCTGTGCCGCCTGCAGCGCCAGCACCACCTGCGGCATTACCAGCGACGAGATCGCCGTGAAGGACGGCTTCGAGAGTGGAGATAGGTTCTCCGCGATCTCAATGACGCCCAGCTCCGGTACGGGCGGCGGTGGCGGCGGCAGCAGGTGCTTCGCGAAGGGCTTCTCGCTGAGTGGCGGGCGCTGTAGCCCCTCGTGCAGCAGCATCCCGTTGACCGAGTGTGCGTAGTCCAGCTTCACTTCGTCCACGAGCGGGTTCGGGTCCACGGTCGAGGCGCGCAGCCGCATCGTGGTCAGGGCGCGCTCGAGCAACCGAGCGACCTGCGACTCGTTGAGGGTGCGCACGTCGGCCGTCGGCATGTTCTTGACGTAGAAGCTGAAGAGCAGCGCGGCCTCGCACTCGTCGCGCGACTTGTACGCGTCTGCCACGCGCTGCGCGAAGGTCTCCACCTTTTCCAGCAGGAACATGACTGAGAGCCGCGGTAGTTGCTGCTCCAGGTCCTCGAGGATGCGGCCGTCAACGCCGGACGGGCTCGCCTTGAAGAGGCCCGTCGCGGCGTCGTAATCGACCACGCGGCCGGGAAGCAATTGCGAGTAGCCCGGCTCATCGGCGAGTGGCACGAGCAGCACTGCGTTGGCGCGCTTGCCGTAGGCACGCCGGCTGCGCTTGACCCACTCATCGGGTGGCATGGACTCGAGGCTGAGGTTGTCAAAGTGCTGAAGCGGTAGCCGCACCTTGGAGCCCGAGTGGCCGGGCTGCGGCACGAGCGCGTCGATACCGCGCTTGAGCAGCTCCGCGTGCAGGTTGTTGGCAACCGCTTGCAGCGCCTCAGCCGCCGCTCGCTTCTCGGCGAGGATGGCCTCAACCGACTTGCTCGGCGAGGTCGGTGAGGCGGGCGAGGCGGCTACGGCCGCCGCGCCTCCTCCCTTGCGGTTCGGCTGTGGACTCGGCATGGCGAGCCAAGGCACGCTCACGAGGGAGCCGCCCCGCAACGATGTTTTGCACAGGGCCACAAGATAAAGCGCCGTAACAGTCGCGAAGTGCCGCCGTGGTACTTGCTAGCTGGTTTGTCCGGCTGTCCCCCATCGTTTCACACCGAAAGTAGTACATGTATACGTGTGACACGGCACTAACGGTGACTTTTTGCTGAAAATCTCCAAAGCCGAGGGCACTCTCCCGACCACCTCGCGAAGATATGCG
>Ga0209550_10004382_pt1 | contig 13395 bp, 18 predicted proteins | sample LauGreSuBDMM15SN_2_FD_187567 | JGI IMG/M metagenome (GOLD analysis project Ga0209550, IMG submission 187567) | Freshwater lake microbial communities from Lake Michigan, USA - Su13.BD.MM15.SN (SPAdes) (version 5) | ecosystem: Environmental > Aquatic > Freshwater > Lake | place: Lake Michigan... | reverse complement strand
TTGAAGGGTTTAATATGGTTTCTAAACTCACAAAACCTAGTGCCAAAAACCCTCAAGGAGGTATCGTTAAGAAAGAAGCTCCATTGCATATTTCGAACATCGCGTTAATTGATCCAAAATCAAAACAACCGACGCGTGTTGGAATTAGAGTAGAAGGAGATAAGAAAGTAAGATTTTCAAAAAAATCTAATCAAGTACTATAGTGATGGCTTATATACCTAGACTAAAAGAGGAATACAAGAACAGAGTAATCTCTGCTCTTAAAGAAGAATTCGGTTACAAAAACGTTATGCAAGTTCCAAAATTGCAAAAAATCGTTGTAAGCCGTGGAGTTGGTGCAGCAGTTTCTGACAAGAAACTAATTGATTATGCTGTAGACGAAATGTCAAAAATTACGGGTCAAAAAGCGATAGCTACCATATCTAAAAAAGACGTTGCTTCTTTCAAATTGAGAAAAGGAATGCCTATTGGAGCTAAAGTTACTTTGCGTGGAGAAAGAATGTATGAGTTTTTAGATCGTTTGATCACTTCTGCATTGCCACGTGTACGTGATTTTGGTGGAATTAAAGCAACCGGATTTGACGGTAGAGGTAACTATAACTTAGGGGTTTTAGAGCAAATCATTTTCCCAGAAATTGATATTGACAAAGTAAATAAAATCTCGGGTATGGATATCACGTTCGTAACCAATGCAAAAACAGACAAGGAAGCTAAATCCTTACTAGCTGAATTAGGTTTACCTTTTAAAAAGAATTAAGTTATGGCTAAAGAATCAATGAAAGCCCGTGAGGTGAAAAGAGAAAAAACGGTAGCAAAGTATGCTGAGAAAAGAAAAGCGCTTTTAGCGGCTGGCGATTACGAAGGCTTACAAAAATTACCAAAAAATGCTTCACCGGTACGTTTGCACAACCGTTGTAAATTAACAGGAAGACCTAGAGGGTATATGCGTCAATTTGGTCTTTCTCGTGTAACATTCCGTGAAATGGCCAATAATGGGTTGATCCCAGGCATTAAGAAAGCCAGCTGGTAAAATAAACATGTATTAATTGGTTTAAGGTTCGGTTTGCAATACAATCGAAAACCAAGACCGCAAAACAATAACTATGTATACAGATCCTATTGCGGATTATTTGACTAGAGTTCGAAACGCTGTTGCTGCAAAGCATAAAGTGGTGGAGATTCCAGCATCTAATCTAAAAAAAGAAATCACTAAGATCTTATTTGATCAAGGGTATATCTTAAGCTACAAATTTGAGGACTCGACTGTTCAAGGGTCTATCAAAATTGCTTTGAAGTATGATAAAGATACCAAAGAGCCTGTTATTAAAGATATCCAAAGAATTAGTAAACCAGGTTTGCGTAAGTATGCTGGTGCTTCTAACATTCCAAGAATCCTAAACGGATTAGGAATTGCTATTGTTTCTACCTCAAAAGGTTTGATGACTGGAAAACATGCAAAACAATTAAATGTTGGTGGCGAAGTAATTTGTTACGTATACTAATTTTTAAATTCTAAACGATGTCAAGAATAGGTAAAAATCCCGTTGTAATTGTTGCTGGAGTAACTGTAGAAGTTGCTGATGCATTAATTACCGTTAAAGGAAAATTAGGTCAACTTACACAAGAATATTCCGATGTAACTGTAAAAGTTGAAGATGGTCATGTACTAGTAGAAAGATCATCTGATCATAAAGATCATAGAGCAAAACACGGATTATACAGATCCTTAATCAATAATATGATTATCGGTGTATCTGAAGGTTTTACTAAAGAATTAGAATTGGTTGGAGTAGGATATAGAGCTTCAAACCAAGGTCAAAAATTAGATTTAGCTTTAGGATTTTCTCACAATATAGTTTTAGAAGTAGCTCCAGAAGTAAAATTGGAAACTATCTCAGAAAAAGGGAAAAACCCGGTTGTGAAATTAACTTCATTTGACAAACAATTAGTAGGTCAAGTTGCAGCTAAAATTCGCGGTTTCCGTAAACCAGAGCCTTACAAAGGTAAAGGAGTTAAATTCGTAGGTGAAGTATTAAGAAGAAAAGCAGGTAAATCAGCTTAAAAAATAAGATTATGTCATTAACAAAATCTGAAAGAAGACAGAGAATTAAATTCAGAATTAGAAAGATTGTTAGCGGTTCAGCTGCAAAACCAAGACTTTCAGTATTCAGAAGTAATAAAGAAATCTACGCACAACTCATTGATGATGTGAACGGAGTAACTTTATTAGCTGCATCTTCAAGAGAAAAAGAAGTAGGTAAAGGTACAAGCGTAGAAGTAGCCAATGCAGTTGGAAAACTCGTTGCTGAAAAAGCGTTAAAAGCCGGTATAGAAAATGTAACCTTTGATAGAGGAGGTTATTTATATCACGGTCGTATTAAATCATTAGCAGACGGTGCAAGAACCGCTGGTCTTAAATTCTAATATATTATGTCTAAATACAAAAGCGTAGAATTAGTAAAACCGAGTGGTCTTGAACTAAAAGATCGTTTGGTGAGTGTAAATCGTGTTACTAAAGTTACAAAAGGTGGTAGAGCTTTCGGCTTTTCTGCAATTGTAGTGGTAGGAGACGAGAACGGCGTGGTAGGTCACGGTTTAGGTAAATCTAAAGACGTTTCTGAAGCGATTGCCAAAGCGGTAGAAGATGCTAAGAAAAATTTAGTGCGTATTCCCTTAAATGGTCAATCGGTTCCTCACGAACAAAAAGGTAAATTTGGTGGTGCACGTGTATTCTTAATTCCAGCCTCTCATGGTACTGGAGTTATTGCTGGTGGTGCAGTTCGTTCTGTATTAGAATCAGTTGGTATTCACGACGTATTGTCTAAGTCTCAAGGTTCTTCTAATCCACACAACGTGGTAAAAGCAACTTTTGATGCCTTATTGCAAATGAGAAGTGCTTATACTATTTCAAAACAAAGAGGAATTTCTTTAGAAAAAGTTTTTAAAGGTTAATACAAGGAATTATGACTAAATTAAGAGTAAAACAAGTTAGAAGCAAAATCAACTGTCCGCTTACACAAAAAAGAGGATTGGAAGCTTTGGGTCTACGTAAAATGGGTCAAGTTGTAGAGCACGAATCAAATCCTGCTATCCTTGGTATGATAAATAAAGTTAAACACTTAGTTTCCGTAGAGGAAGTTAACTAACAATAACAGGTATGAATTTAAGTAACTTACAACCTGCTGAAGGTTCTACACACAATCAAAACAAACGATTGGGTAGAGGAGAAGGTTCTGGAAAAGGTGGCACTGCTGCAAGAGGTCACAAAGGAGCTAAGTCTCGTTCTGGTTATTCCAAAAAGATTGGTTTTGAAGGTGGTCAAATGCCTTTGCAACGTCGTGTGCCTAAGTTTGGTTTCACCAACATCAATCGTAAAGAGTATGAAGGCGTTAATTTAGATACGCTTCAATTACTAGTTGACAACGGAATTATTACAGATACTGTAGATATGTCAGTATATGTAATGAACCGCTTAGCTACCAAAAACGAAATCGTTAAGATTTTAGGAAGAGGCGAATTGAAAGCAAAATTAAAAGTATCTGCTCACAAGTTTACGGCTACTGCCAAAGCGGCTATTGAAGCGGCTGGTGGTGAAGCGGTAACACTATAATTTTATAGAACGATGAAGAACTTTTTTGAATCATTAGCAAACGTTTGGAAGATAGAAGAACTAAAAAATAGAATTCTAATTACATTAGGATTGCTATTGGTGTATCGTTTTGGTGCACATGTTACCCTTCCAGGTATTGATGCTTCGCAATTAAATAGCTTAGGAAATCAAACTAAAGATGGTATTGGTTCAATTTTGGATATGTTCACCGGAGGTGCATTTTCTAAAGCATCTGTTTTTGCTTTAGGAATCATGCCTTACATTTCGGCATCTATTGTAGTTCAATTAATGGGAATTGCGATTCCTTATTTGCAAAAACTCCAAAAAGACGGCGAAAGTGGACGTAAAAAAATAAACCAGATCACACGATGGTTAACTATTGTAATCACGTTAGTACAAGGACCTGGATACATCTACAATTTATACAGAACTATTCCTGGAAGTGCATTTCTTTTAGGATTTGATTCGTTTGCCTTTTTGTTTTCTTCGGTATTAATTTTAACTACAGGTACAATTTTTGCCATGTGGTTGGGAGAGAAAATTACCGATAAAGGAATTGGAAACGGAATCTCTTTGTTAATTATGGTGGGAATTTTGGCGCGTTTACCGCAGTCATTTATTCAAGAGTTTACCACTCGTGTTACCAACAATAATGGAGGACCAATGTTATTGGTTATTGAAATTATCATTTGGTTATTGGTAATTATATCGTGTATTTTATTGGTAATGGCTGTTCGTAAGATCCCTGTTCAATATGCCCGTAGAACAACTACTGGTGATTTTGAACAAGACATGATGGGCGGCAATAGACAATGGATTCCTCTGAAGTTGAATGCTTCTGGAGTAATGCCAATCATTTTTGCACAAGCTATTATGTTTATTCCTGCTGCTTTAGCTGGCTTGTCTCAATCAGAGACCTCGCAAAGTATTGCAGGTGCTTTTAGTGATATTTTTGGATTTTGGTACAGTGTAGTATTTGCTTCCTTGATCGTAATTTTTACGTTCTTTTATACGGCGATTACCGTACCTACCAACAAAATGGCTGACGATTTAAAAAGAAGCGGTGGTTTTATTCCAGGGATTCGTCCAGGAGTAGAAACGTCTGATTTCTTAGATAGAATAATGTCTTTAATAACTTTCCCTGGCTCGTTATTTTTAGCTTTAATTGCTGTGTTCCCAGCCATTGTAGTTAATGTGTTTGATGTGCAACAATCATGGGCAATGTTTTTTGGAGGAACTTCTTTAATAATTATGGTTGGTGTTGCGATTGATACAATCCAACAGATTAATTCCTATTTATTAAATAAGCATTATGATAGCTTGATGAAAAGTGGTAAAAATAGAAAAGCGGTAGCTTAATTTTTATGGCAAAACAATCAGCAATAGAACAAGACGGATCCATCATTGAAGCATTATCCAATGCGATGTTCCGAGTAGAATTAGAAAACGGGCATATTGTAATTGCTCATATCTCTGGCAAAATGCGCATGCATTACATCAAGTTGTTACCTGGTGATAAAGTAAAGCTAGAAATGAGTCCTTATGATTTGTCAAAAGCAAGAATTACTTATAGATATTAAAAAGCAATAAGTACAAAGCAAAAAGCAATTGAGCTTGGCGCATTAACTTAGAGCTAAAAGCTAAACTAAAATGAAAGTAAGAGCATCAGTTAAAAAAAGAAGCGCCGAGTGCATTATTGTGCGCAGAAAAGGCAGATTATACGTAATCAACAAAAAGAATCCTAGATTTAAACAACGACAAGGATAATTATGGCAAGAATAGCAGGGGTAGATATACCTAAAAACAAAAGAGGAGTTATCGCTTTAACCTACATCTTCGGAGTAGGTAGAAGTAGAGCTATTGAGATTTTAGAAAAAGCTCAAGTTAGCCAAGATATTAAAGTTCAAGATTGGAATGACGACCAGATCGGAGCAATTCGTGATGCCGTTTCATTCTACAAAATTGAAGGTGAATTACGCTCAGAAGTATCGTTAAACATCAAACGTTTAATGGATATTGGATGTTACAGAGGAATTCGTCACAGATCTGGTTTGCCATTGCGCGGACAAAGAACGAAGAACAACTCTAGAACAAGAAAAGGGAAAAGAAAAACTGTTGCCAACAAGAAAAAAGCAACTAAATAATAAGTAATATGGCTAAAGCAACAACAAAAAAACGTAAAGTTATCGTTGAATCAACGGGTGAAGCTCATATTAGTGCCACTTTTAACAACATCATCATTTCTTTGACAAACAAAAAAGGTGAAGTTATCGCTTGGTCTTCTGCTGGTAAAATGGGATTTAGAGGTTCTAAAAAGAATACTCCATATGCCGCTCAAATGGCCGCCGAAGATTGTAGTAAAGTAGCGTTAGAAGCGGGACTTAAAAAAGTAAAAGTATATGTAAAAGGACCAGGAAACGGACGTGAGTCTGCGATTCGTTCTTTGCATAATGGTGGAATTGAAGTTACCGAAATCATTGACGTAACCCCAATGCCGCACAATGGATGTAGACCTCCAAAAAGAAGAAGAGTCTAAGTTTAATTTATAGTATAACTAGGTAGAACAACGATTATCGGAGGATTTGACCTGAATTCATAATCACTACCTTAAACAATTTAAAATGGCAAGATATACTGGTCCAAAAACCAAAATCGCCCGTAAGTTTGGCGAAGCAATTTTCGGAGATGACAAATCATTCGAAAAAAGAAATTACCCACCTGGCCAACATGGAATGGCTAAAAAAAGAGGTAAAAAATCGGAATATGCAATCCAGTTAATGGAAAAGCAAAAAGCAAAATACTCCTATGGTATCTTGGAAAAACAATTCCGTAATTTATTTGAAAAAGCGTCTGCAACAAAAGGAGTTACTGGTGAAGTTCTGTTGCAATTGTGTGAAGCACGTTTAGACAATGTAGTTTTTAGAATGGGAATTGCCCCATCTAGAAGAGGTGCACGTCAAATTGTTTCTCACCGTCACATTACTGTAAATGGAGAAGTGGTTAACATCCCTTCCTACCATTTAAAACCAGGTGATAAAGTAGCTGTTCGTGAAAAATCAAAATCAGTAGAAGCTATCGATCGTTCATTGGCTAATTCATCTCATGTATTTGAGTGGATTACATGGAACAACGATACTAAAGAAGGTGTATTTGTATCGGTACCTGCTAGATTGCAAATACCAGAAAATATCAAGGAACAACTTATCGTCGAATTGTACAACAAATAATAATTGACTTAGTCGAAATTATGGCAATATTTAATTTTCAGAAACCCGATAAAGTTATCATGATCGATTCAACCGATTTTGAAGGCAAATTTGAATTTAGACCTTTAGAACCAGGATACGGATTGACTGTTGGTAATGCCCTTAGAAGAGTGATGTTATCTGCCTTAGAGGGATACGCAATCACTTCTGTTAGAATTGAAGGTGTAGACCATGAGTTTTCTACTATTCCCGGAGTAGTTGAGGATGTTACCGAAATCATTTTGAATTTGAAACAAGTGCGTTTCAAAAGACAAATCGAAGACGTGGATAACGAATCAGTAACTATTTCGGTTGCTAATAAAGAACAACTCACCGCGGGTGATTTTCAAAAATTCATTTCTGGATTTCAAGTGCTTAACCCCGAGTTAATCATTTGTAATTTAGACAGCAAAGTAAAATTAAACTTTGAGTTAACTATCGAAAAAGGACGTGGATACGTTCCAGCCGAAGAAAACAAAAAGCAAAATGCTGCGTTGGGAACCATTTTTACAGACTCCATTTTTACTCCGGTAAAAAATGTAAAATATGGCATTGAAAACTTTCGTGTAGAGCAAAAAACGGATTACGAGAAACTTGTTTTTGAAATCAAAACAGATGGATCGATCAACCCGAAAGATGCCTTAACTGAAGCGGCCAAAGTATTAATTCATCACTTCATGTTGTTCTCTGACGAGCGCATCACATTAGAAGCAGATGAAATTGCACAAACTGAATCATATGACGAGGAATCCTTGCACATGAGACAGTTGTTGAAAACTAAATTAGTCGATATGGATTTATCTGTTCGCGCTTTAAATTGTTTAAAAGCAGCAGAAGTTGATACATTGGGCGACTTAGTTTCCTTCAATAAAAACGACTTGATGAAATTCCGTAATTTCGGTAAAAAATCGTTAACAGAGTTAGACGAATTAGTTGCTGTTAAAAATTTAACCTTCGGAATGGACTTAGCCAAATACAAATTAGATAAAGAATAAATTACTTCATATTTTGCTCTCCAAGGTGGATTGTAGCAAGATGAAGGTATAAAAAAATCGTCATGAGACACGGAAAAAAATTCAATCACTTAAGCAGACAAAGAGGACATAGAAAATCTATGTTGGCTAATATGGCTTGTTCTCTAATAGAGCACAAACGTATTAACACTACTGTTGCTAAAGCTAAAGCGTTAAAACAATTTGTTGAGCCGCTTATTACAAAATCAAAAGAAGACACTACCCACAACCGCCGTACTGTTTTTGCTTACTTGCGTAGCAAATATGCTGTAACTGATTTATTCAGAGACGTAGCTGCCAAAGTAGGTGATCGCCCAGGTGGTTATACCCGTATTATTAAAGTTGGAAATCGTTTAGGAGATAATGCCGATATGGCCATGATCGAATTGGTAGATTTCAACGAAATATACAACGGGGGTAAAAAAGAAGAGAAAAAATCGAAAAGCCGTCGTGGCGGAAAAGCTAAAGGCGCTACAACTGCTCCTGCTGCTGCTCCAACCCAAGTCACAGCCGAATCGAGCGAAGCTAAAGTGGAAGCACCAGTAGCTGAGGAATCAAAATCAGAAGCTCCGGTTGTTGAAGAAACTGTTGCTGAAGTTGAAGCGCCAATCGTCGCAGAAACAACAGAAGTTACACCAGAAGCAGAGGCTCCAGAAGCACCTGCCGCTGAGGATAACACCGAAGAGAAAGCTGAATAATGAAATTCGTCATTCTATACAAATCAAGGATAAACTTTTAAAGTTTGTCCTTTTTTTTTATCTTTTTTTAAGGAACCTTGTACCTGCTCTACCCTACACCCGAGCGAAGCGAATTGACCGAACGACGCCGCAAAAGGATATCTGCTGCGATTAGGGATAGAGCACTAGAGATGTTTAAAAGTTTTAATAAATCTTTGCGCCTCTGCTTCTTTGTGAGCCAATAAAAAAATAAATTTGCACAACATTCAACTACAATGAACTACAACACAAGACAACCCGCCATCCTTTTACTAAGCGACGGCACAATTTTTCACGGTAAATCTATCGGGATTTCTGGCACAACTTTCGGCGAAGTTTGCTTCAATACCGGAATGACAGGATACCAAGAGATTTTTACTGATCCTTCCTATTTTGGTCAAATTATGGTTGCTACCCATCCTCACATCGGAAACTACGGGGTTCACCCAGACGAAGTCGAATCTAATTCTATAAAAATTGCAGGTTTGGTTTGCAAGAATTTTAGTTTTCCCTACTCCCGAGCGGGAGCCGATAAAAGTTTGGAAACCTACTTTATAGAGCAAAATTTAATTGGAATTTCTGACGTGGATACGCGTGCTTTGGTTAGTTATATCAGAGATCATGGCGCGCAAAATGCTGTCATTTGTACCGATGATACGCCTGTAGACGAATTGAAACAACTGTTGGCCGCAGTCCCCAATATGGAGGGATTAGAATTGGCTTCAAAAGTTTCGACTACCTCAGCATATTTTTATGGCAATCCGGAGGCAAGATTTCGTGTTGCCACAGTAGATTTGGGAATTAAAACCAATATCCTTCGCAATTTGGCTAGTCGTGATTGCTACATCAAAGTATTTCCGTATGATGCTACCTTTGCCGAGCTCAGCAGTTTTGACCCGCACGGCTATTTCTTATCCAATGGACCCGGCGATCCCGATCCATTGACGCACGTACAAGACGTAGCACGAGAAATTTTGCAAACTAAAAAACCAGTTTTTGGTATTTGCTTAGGGCATCAAATTTTGGCTTTGGCCAACGGCATTTCAACCTATAAAATGTTTAATGGCCACCGCGGAATTAATCACCCCATAATGAATTTGCTCACAGGCAAAGGAGAGATTACTTCCCAAAATCATGGATTTGCGGTAAATAGAGAAGAACTCGAAAACCATCCCGATTTTGAAATCACCCACGAACACCTCAACGACCACACCGTAGCCGGAATGCGCATGAAAAATCAAGATTGTTTTTCTGTGCAATATCACCCCGAGGCCAGTCCTGGGCCGCACGATTCAAGCTATTTGTTTGATGAATTTGTGCAATCTTTGCAACTGAACTAAACTAAAACGTTATCGTTAATAACATATTCTTTACAGTTTACATTCCATTCGAAGATGGAATATATTTGTTGAAGATTAATTTAAAAGTAAACACAACATGAGTATAATTATTAAAATTTTCGCAAGACAAATATTTGATTCCAGAGGTAATCCTACCGTAGAAGTGGATGTAATTACAGAAAATGGTATTTTAGGAAGAGCTGCTGTTCCTTCGGGTGCATCAACTGGAGAACACGAAGCCGTTGAGTTGCGTGACGGCGGAAAATTGTATATGGGCAAAGGCGTATTGAAGGCCGTTGAAAACGTAAATAGCGTAATTGCCGCCGACTTAGTAGGAACTTCAGTTTTTGAACAAAACCTCATCGATCAACGCATGATCGAATTAGACGGCACACACAATAAATCAAACTTAGGTGCCAATGCCATTTTGGGCGTTTCCTTGGCCGTAGCCAAAGCAGCAGCCAACGAATTGGGCATGCCATTATACCGATATGTAGGTGGAGTTTCTGGAAATACGTTGCCAGTTCCCATGATGAATATCATCAACGGAGGTTCACACTCGGATGCCCCAATTGCTTTCCAAGAATTTATGATTATGCCCGTTAAGGCCAAGTCCTTTTCGCACGCGATGCAAATGGGAACCGAAATTTTTCACCACTTGAAAAAAGGATTGCACGACCGAAACTTATCTACAGCTGTTGGTGACGAAGGTGGATTTGCACCCAACTTGGCTGGCGGAACTGAAGACGCGATTGAATCCATCAAAAAAGCGGTAGAAAGTGCCGGATATTCATTTGGCGACGAAGTCATGATTGCCCTAGACTGCGCCGCTTCTGAGTTTTATGTAGACGGAAAATACGATTATTCTAAATTTGAAGGACCTACCGGAAAAATTAGATCATCCAAAGAACAAGCCGAATACTTGGCCGAATTGGCTACCAACTACCCCATTATTTCTATTGAAGACGGTATGTACGAAGACGACTGGGACGGTTGGAAATACCTCACTGAATTAATTGGCGACAAAACGCAATTGGTAGGCGATGATTTATTTGTAACCAACGTGGAGCGTTTGTCTACCGGAATTCAAAAAGGAATTGCCAATTCAATCTTGGTAAAAGTAAACCAAATTGGAACCTTGACCGAAACCATTGCCGCAGTAAATATGGCGCACAATGCCGGATATACCTCGGTAATGTCTCACCGTTCGGGAGAAACCGAAGACAATACTATTGCCGATTTGGCAGTAGCCTTAAACTGTGGTCAAATTAAAACCGGTTCGGCTTCGCGTTCAGACCGTATGGCCAAGTACAACCAATTGTTGCGCATTGAAGAAGAATTGGGCAGCACGGCTTATTTCCCCGGATTGAAGGCGTTTAAACAAAAATAAAATTCATTCGAATTGGTTTCCAAAACCCAGCACTAGTTGTTGGGTTTTTTTATGGTATCATTTTTATTAAATTTTAAGAAATGTATTTTAAATTAACACATTCAATGATATTTATCTTTTTTATATGGAATCAATTTGCCTAAATTTGTTCAGTTATAAATTTACTGCACTAAATACGATTAAATAATCATGTTAAAAACAGCCATATTAGAATTCGACGGACAAAAGTACGAGTTCCCTGTATTAGTAGGGAGCGAAAACGAACCCGCTATCGATATTGATAAATTGCGTGCCCTAACCGGTGCAATTACCTTAGATCCGGGGTATAAAAATTCAGGATCTTGCAAAAGTGAAATTACTTTTTTGGATGGGGAAGAAGGAATTCTTCGCTACCGCGGATACGCCATCGAAGACTTGGCCGATAAAGCCAGTTTTTTGGAAGTTTCCTATTTATTGATTTTTGGCGAATTACCAACAGCCGCTCAAATAGAGAAGTTTGAAAACGACATTCGCACCTATACGTTGGTAAATGAGGAAATGAAAAACATCATTGATGGTTTTCCTAAAACAGCCCATCCAATGGGTATTTTAGCCTCGTTAACAAGTGCGTTAACGGCTTTCAATCCAAAGGCTGTGAATCCGCATAACGAAAAAGAAATGTATGATGCGGTATGTAAAACTATTGGTAAATTCTTAGTGATTGCTTCATGGACGTACAGAAAATCAATGGGTTACCCACTAAATTATTATGACAATACCAAAGGTTATGTAGATAATTTCATGCGTTTGATGTTTGAACTACCAACAGGACCTTATAAAGCTGATCCAAAAGTAGTTGCTGCGCTAGATAAATTATTTATTTTACACGCCGATCACGAACAAAACTGTTCTACCTCAACTGTGCGAATCGTTGGTTCTTCTCACGCTGGTTTATTTGCTTCAATTTCTGCAGGCGTTTCTGCACTTTGGGGACCACTTCACGGCGGGGCAAACCAAGCTGTATTAGAGATGTTGCAAGAAATCCATGATAATGGTGGTGATGTGGCGAAATTCGTTTTAAAAGCAAAAGACAAAGATGATCCATTCCGCTTAATGGGATTTGGACACCGTGTGTACAAAAACTTTGATCCAAGAGCTACTATAATTAAAAAAGCAGCCGATGATGTATTAACTGCTTTAGGTGTTGATGATCCATTGTTGGACATTGCCAAACAATTAGAAAAAGTAGCGTTAGAAGATGAATATTTCAAATCAAGAAATTTATATCCTAACGTAGATTTTTATTCAGGCATTATCTACCGAGCCATGGGTATTCCAGTTGAAATGTTTACCGTATTATTTGCCATTGGTCGTTTGCCTGGATGGATTGCCCAATGGAAAGAAATGCGCATCAACAAAGAGCCAATTGGTCGACCAAGACAAGTGTATACAGGATATCCATTGCGCGATTTTGTAGCCATGGACAAACGCTAATATCTTTCAATAGTTATAAACAAAGCTTCTCACAAACGGGAAGCTTTTTTATATTTGTTTCCAAGCTAAATACTATTTATGTTACCACTTCATGTTACCAATGAAACGTCCAAATTAATAGCCGTTGTTCTTGGTTCGGCAGTAAATAACGGACCAACACCTGCCGCAGCCGAGGCCTACGATCCCAAATCATTAGAACATATTCTAGCCGGAACATATCCCGTAGAAGCGGATATGGTGCGCGAAATGGAAGCGTTTAATGCCGTGTTTCAAAAATACAATGTGCAGGTGTATCGTCCCGAACTTATAGAAAATTACAACCAGATCTTTACTCGTGATATTGGATTTGTCATTGACGATGTATTTATTAAAGCCAACATCTTGCCCGACAGGGAACGCGAATTGGATGCTATTCAATATGTAATTGACCAGATGTATCCTACAAAAGTGGTTCGTCCACCCGAGGAAGTGCACATTGAAGGCGGCGACGTCATGTTGTGGAACGACTATATTTTTATTGGCACCTACAAAGGATCGGATTACAAAGACTACATTACTGCCCGAACCAATATGGCTGGAGTAAATTACATTAAAAAGCTTTTTCCGCA
>Ga0209550_10004381_pt1 | contig 13400 bp, 10 predicted proteins | sample LauGreSuBDMM15SN_2_FD_187567 | JGI IMG/M metagenome (GOLD analysis project Ga0209550, IMG submission 187567) | Freshwater lake microbial communities from Lake Michigan, USA - Su13.BD.MM15.SN (SPAdes) (version 5) | ecosystem: Environmental > Aquatic > Freshwater > Lake | place: Lake Michigan... | reverse complement strand
TATAATAATCGTGTTGGCACCATCACAACTTCAAATACAAATTACAGACTCATCACCAATGTAGGCGCTAGTATTAGTCAGGGCATAGAATCTTATATTGAATTTAATCCAGTAAGGGCATTTTCAAATAGTACAACCACTGATGTCATCTTATTTAGCTCCTACGCATATACGAATGCAACCTATAGTGGTGATCACAAAGACGCTAGTACCAAAGGCAAAAAAGTGGAGAATGCGCCTACTGATATTTTCAGAGGAGGAATTAGCTATGGATACAAAAATTTTCTACTCACTGCACAATTAAGTTTTGTAGGCGCCTCCTTTAGTGATGCAAATAATACGGTTGCTGCAAGTGCAAATGGCAATACCGGACGCATCCCCTCTTATTCGATAACAGACTTAACAGGTAGTTATAAGTTTTCAAAAATGTTACAATTAAAAGCAGGTATCAATAACATAATGGATGAAAGATATTTTACCAGACGCGCTGGTGGCTATCCAGGACCAGGTGCACTTCCTGCTGATGGACGCAGTTTATTTATTTCAATTGGAGCAAAACTCTAAGACAAAAATCCATTACAAATTAAACAACCCTTTATTCACCAACTGTAATGTTTTGGTCTTGTATGCACTTGGCAATAACAAGGAGATATTGTGCGGACTACCACCATAACTTACCATGGTCACTGGCACTTCGTTAATGGCGACAAATAGATTCTTTAAAATAGAATCTGTTTTTGCAATTTCATTGCCTACAATAGAAACAATAGTTTGCTCTTTTTCTACTTCAATGGAACCAAAATTGCTTAACTCGTTTATAATTTCAGTTAAATGCTCGTCATTGTCTATGGTAACAGATACCGCTACCTCCGAGGTAGTAATCATATCAATAGGTGTCTTATATTTTTCAAATACTTCAAAAATCTTTCTCAAGAATCCATAAGCTAGTAACATTCTACTACTCTTAATTTTCACAGCAATAATTCCGTCTTTGGCTGCTACTGCTTTCACCCCTACCGTACCTGCTTCCTTTTTAATGACCGTACCTGCTGCATTGGATTGCATGGTATTTAATAATTTCACCGGGACATTTTCCTGCTGTGCTGGCCATATACAGGTTGGATGTAAAATTTTTGCACCAAAATAAGCGAGCTCTGCGGCTTCATCAAAACTCAACTGTTCAATCGCTACCGTTTTATCTACTACACGAGGATCATTATTATGCATGCCATCAATATCGGTCCATATTTCACATACCGAAGCTTTTACGGCAGCTGCAATTAAGGATGCCGTGTAATCACTTCCTCCTCTTTTTAAATTATCTACCTCTCCTTTTGCATTGCGACAAATATAACCTTGCGTGATAAATAATTTCTTGGTTGGATGCGCTGCTAATACCTCTGTAATTTTTTCTTTGATCACCGCTAAATCGGGTTCATCATTTGCGTCTAAACGCATAAAATCCAATGCAGGAATTAAAGCATGTTCTATATTTTCTTGTTCTAGATATAAAGAGAATAATTTTGTACTCATTAATTCACCCTGTGCTAAAATATCTCTATTCAATGCATCGCTTAAGGAAATTCTTTGTGTGATTTTTAAAAATTCAAAATGCTCGTCAATAATCGAATTTGCTTTTTCTCTTAATGCTTCTGATTTTAATAAATCTAAAATAAATGTACGGTAATGTTTATCTAAGGTTTCAATTTGATTGGTTGCACCGGCTTTATCTGAACTTGCCAAAAAATTACTAATGCCCACCAATGCATTGGTTGTGCCACTTAAAGCACTTAAAACAACGATCGTAGACTCCTCGTCTTTTGTAATTAATTGAGATACCTGGTGCATACGTTCTGGCTTACCAACACTAGTGCCTCCAAACTTCATTATCTTCATATCGAATATTATTAGAGGTGCAAATGTAAAAAGTAAATCTCAAAACAGGCGTTAGTCTTTATTAAATTACTAGCCATTTAAAAATTTGGCTTGTTTATAATTTCAATGCAAATTTATTTGCCAATTGCGATAAATCATTCACTACTTCTTCAACTAACGGAATGCCATTTTTCATTCTCTCTCCTTCCATTTTTCGCTCTATATCTCCTGCTACATATACTTGATCATATCCCTTAGCCGGCTTTGCATTTCGGAATCTGTTTAACCAAATATCCATATTAGATTTAAAATCTTGAGCAGGTCTAAATGCATCAATTCGCATGGCACCTAAAAAATGTCCCAGCCCTTCGCCAGGCATATTATCCGGCATGGGAACATAGGCAGGAAATGGTGGCGCCCAGGGGCCAAAACTTGCTCCACTTAGTACGCCGCTAAATATATCTACAATACTTCCTAATGCATACCCTTTATGACTTCCTAATTCTTTTTCCGATCCTAATGGTAATAGCGCACCTCCCTTTTTTAATATATGCGCATCATTGCTTGCATTACCCTCCGCATCCTGTGCCCAACCCGTTGGAATGGATTCATTATTTCTTTGGGCAATTTCCAGTTTTCCATTGGCTGCAGTGGTCGTTGCAAAATCGGCAACAAATGGCGCTTCATTTCCAGCTGGCACAGCAACTGCAATAGGATTGGTACCCAACATTTTTTCTGTCGAATAAGTGGGTGCCACCAAAGCGCTTGCATTGGTCATGGCCATACCAATCATATCCTGCGACAAAGCCATCATTGCATGATATCCTGCAATACCAAAATGATTACTATTTTTTACACTCACCCATCCTGTCCCTACTAGCTTTGCTTTTTCAATGGCAATTTGCATGGCTTTAGGGGCCACCACTAAACCTAAACCTTTGTCTCCATCTACCACTGCGGTAGAAGGTGTTTCATGAACAATTTTTATATTGGGTGTAGTATTAATTCTTCCCGCTTCCCATAAACGCACATAACCCACCAAGCGAGCAATGCCATGACTATCTATTCCTCTTAAATCTGCAGACAATAAAACACTGGTCGCCAAACTAGCATCTTCATTAGAGCAACCCATCTTTAAAAAAACATTTAATGCAAATGCATAAAGTTGATGATAAGAATAAATTGTATCGCGCATAAATTATTTTTCGATGAATAGATTTTACAAATTTAAGCATAAAAAAAGGTGTACCGAAGCACACCTTTATAAAATTTAGTTTTTGTAACTAGAATGGTAAATCATCTGCCATAGTAGTATCATCACTATTGGTTGAAGCATTTGGTGTATAAGTAGCACCTGCACTTTGATCCGGAGCTGGGCTATCACCACCATTTGATTTACTACCTAATAATTGCACCGATACAATACGTAAAGTTAATGAAGCCCCATTACGACCATCGGCCGTAGTGTAAGTTCTTACGTCTGGAGTACCTTCTACATACACTTGCGTTCCTTTCTTTAAATAAGGCGCTACGGCAGTACGATCTGTCCAATAAGAACAATCCACCCAGGTAGTTCTGTCTTTTTGATTGCCTTGAGCATCCTTAAAACGTTCTGTATGCGCAACATTAAAGTTGATTACAGACTTGCCATTCACATTGTTTACTTGAGCATCTTTGCCCAAATTCCCGATTACTTGTAATTTGATCATTTTCTTAAATTTTGTCGTTATATGACAATGAAGATAGGAATTTTCGGTTACTTTTGTGCCAAGCCAACATTTAACTGGCCAAAGATTATGAGTAAAAAAGGTAAGGTTTTAGTCGCTATGAGCGGCGGAATTGATAGTACAGTCGCAGCCCTTATGCTGCACAATGAAGGTTACGAAGTGGTAGGCATTACCATGAAAACCTGGGATTACTCCACCAGCAATACCAACGGCAAGGAAACAGGATGTTGTAATATTGACTCCTTTAACGACGCAAGATTAGCAGCTGTGAACAACGGCTTCCCCCATTATATTTTAGACATTAGAGAAGAGTTTGGCGATTTTGTCATTGAAAACTTTGTAGAAGAATATTTAGCGGGTCGTACACCCAACCCATGTGTAATGTGCAATACGCATATTAAATGGAGGGCTTTATTAAAAAGAGCCGATGCGTTGGGTTGTGAGTTTATTGCAACGGGCCACTATGCCAAAGTCCGTCAACATACCAATGGACGTTATGTAATTTCTAAAGGCTTGGATGAAACCAAGGACCAGAGTTATGTTTTATGGGGTGTGGATCAGGATTTATTAAGTCGTACTATTTTACCATTGGGCGGTATGCATAAATCGGAAATTCGCCAAATGGCCATTGATTTGGGATATCCAGAATTGGCTAAGAAAAGTGAGAGCTACGAAATTTGTTTTGTACCAGATAATGATTACCGTGGGTTTTTAAAAAGACGCGTAGAAGGTTTAGAGGAGCGCGTGAACGGTGGATGGTTTGTAGATACAAATGGAAAAAGATTAGGTAAACACAAGGGTTACCCTTTTTATACGATTGGACAAAGAAAAGGTTTAGAGATTGCATTGGGCAAACCTGCTTATGTAACTTCTATTGATCCTGAAAAAAACATTGTGGTCATAGGAGAAGAAAAAGATTTAGACTCCAATGATATGTTGGTGTCTAAAATAAATTGGATCAAGTATGATCATTTAGAAGGCCCTTCCGATTTAATGGCTAAAATAAGATATCATGATAGTGGTGCATTGTGTACCCTATCCAATACAGATAATGGCGTACAAGCAAGATTTTATGAAAATGTAAAAAGCATTGCACCTGGACAAAGCGCTGTATTTTATGAAGGAGATGATGTAGTGGCAGGAGGGATTATACAAAGCGGAAGTTTACTGCCAAAGTTGTCTTAAAAGATGCTACGAATTTTTATGCTGAGATTTTTTATGCTGTAATTTTTTCAAGTAGCGCGCCGAATAGCGTATCAGCTTGTTGATCATATCCGGTAAAGTATTGTTGTTTGACCACTTTAAATTTACCGGTGGCTATTAATGCTTCTACATTTTTTTCATTTTCGTCCTTGTAAACGGAACAGGTGACAAATAACAAATGTCCATTTAATTTTACGGTCGGAATGATATTATGTAAGATTTGCGATTGCAATTGGGTGTATTTATTTAATTGCGCTTCGGTAAAATAAGCCAACTGCTCGGGGGTTCTACCCCAGGTGCCACTTCCAGAACAAGGCACATCGGCAAAAACGAAATCAAATGGTTTTTTAATATCAAAGGCCTCCGTTAAATCAATTTCTTGAACACTGGCAGGTCTTATCCCAGCTTCCTGTAAACGCTTGTCTGCATTATATAAAATACTTTCTCTGATATCGGACAAATGCATTCTAATATTGGACATGGTGTCAAACATTAAAATAGTTTTACCACCGCTTGCTGCACAAGCATCCCACACTTGTATAGGGTGCGCTACACTGGTTGGAACCAATAGCAAAAGTTGGGCTAGTGCCTGAGAATTTAAATCCTGTATCACCGCTTCCTTATTTAACTCCAAACTATTTTGAAGGGAAGTTGTATTGGTAAAAGCAAACGCGTTTTCTGCGACCTCCTTGTATTCAATATTCGCTGCAGCTAGTTTTTCAATTACTTTTTCCTTTTGCCAAGGACGAATCCGAATAAATAATAGTGGCTGAGTTTGATGCGATGCCACAAATCTTTCAGCGTTAATTTGATCTGAAATTTTATTGGCTAAAGGGAAATCGGATACGGTATTTCTAAAATGAGTATAACATAATGCACTAATGTTTTTTCGATCCTTGCTCCCATGCTTTTTATTGGCAGCAAAGTATTTTTTCAAATAATTGGCTAACGGCTCTTCCCCATGGTAAGCTGCTAATAATTTATTGGCGATATCTTGATGTACTGCGTAATGCATTAAAGTTCTAATAAACTTGCTACTGGATCTTTTCCTATTAAAAGTAATGAAGGATTTTCTAATAAGGCTTTTACTCTTACTAAGAAGCCAACACTTTCACGGCCATCAATAATGCGGTGATCATAGCTTAATGCCAAATACATCATAGGCAATATTTTCACTTCTCCATCCACGGCCATTGGACGATCCTGAATTTTATGCATTCCTAAAATAGCAGACTGTGGAATATTAATGATAGGTGTGCTCATTAAACTTCCAAACACTCCGCCATTAGTTATTGTAAATGTTCCACCCGTTAAATCCTCGGTGGTTAATTTTGAATCTCTTGCTTTACCTGCTAACACAACAACACTTTTTTCAATCTCTGCCATACTAAGGCTTTCTACATTCCTAATTACAGGTACGGTTAACCCTCTCGGTGTACTTACTGCAATACTAATGTCGGCATAGTCATGATACAATAATTGATCTCCGTCTATAAATGCATTTACAGTTGGCCACTCCGTTAAGGCAATGGCACAAGCTTTTGCGAAGAAGCTCATAAAACCTAAATTCACCCCATGCGCTTCCTTAAATTTATCTTTAAATTGTTTTCTTATTTGCATAATCGCCGTCATGTCTACTTCATTAAAAGTAGTTAACATGGCCGTTGTATTTTTAGCTTCTACCAAACGACGACTAATTGTTTTTCTAAGGTTACTCATTTTCTCTGGTCGCACATTGCGAGAAAACAATTCCTGTCCTGCAAATTGAATCTTACCTGGATTATTCAACGCATCTAATACATCCACTTTAGTTATTTTACCTGCGTATCCACTTGCTTTAATTTGTGTAGTGTCTACTTTTTTATCTGCAATAATGGCGGCAGCCACTGGCGTTGCTTTTATATTATTGGGAACGGCAGTTACCGGCGCTTGACTAGCTGACGCGGCCGCAGTCGTGTTTACATTTACGTTTTCCTCAGCTGCTGTTGAAGCTGCTGGCTTTGCAGCTGTTTCGTCGATGTCCGCTAATATAGCGCCAATTAAAATACTATCCCCCTCATTTGCTTTACGAAATAAGACACCAGCTTGTTCGGCATTCACTTCAAATGTTGCTTTCTCACTTTCTAATTCTGCAATTACTTCGTCACGGTCTACCCATGCCCCCTCTGCCTTTGTCCATTTTAACAAAGTTACTTCGGTAATTGATTCTCCAACGGTTGGTACTTTTATAGAAATCATAATTGAAACTAATTAATATTTAAATCGAAAACGCGGTTGTTATAATATCGGATTGTTCTTTCGCATGTACTTTCAGGTAGCCCGTTGCTGTAGAAGCGCTGGACTGTCTACTAATCACACCAAACTTAATCGCTTTCAAATTCATTTGTAAGAAACTAGCTGCACCCATATTTAATGGCTCTTCTTGCACCCAGAACCAAATAGCTTTATCATACTTTTGTTGTAAAGCTTTAATTTGATTTACTGGCAAAGGATATAATTGTTCTATTCTCACAATGGCAATATCATTTCTATTTTCTGTCTTTTGCTTTTCCGCTAATTCATAAGAAATTTTACCAGTGCAGAATAACACTTTCTTCACCTGTGTTGGATCTGCAACAAAACTATCATCAATTACTTCTTTAAATCCACCTTGTGTAAAATCTTTAATATCACTAAATGTCCATGGACTTCTTAAGTTCGCTTTTGGCGAAAAGTTAATCATGGGCTTACGGAAGTTCCAAGTTAATTGACGACGTAATGCGTGAAACAAGTTAGCTGCCGTTGTAATATTAGTAATCACCATATTATACTCTGCACACATTTGTAAAAATCTTTCTAAACGTGCACTACTGTGTTCAGGTCCCTGTCCTTCATATCCATGTGGCAATAACATTACTACCCCATTTTGTCTTTGCCATTTTTGTTCTCCAGCAGCAATAAATTGGTCAATAATGGTTTGTGCTCCATTGGAGAAATCCCCAAATTGCGCCTCCCAAATAACCAAAGCTTGTGCATTGGCTAATGCATAACCATATTCAAATCCTAATACACCATATTCACTTAATAAAGAATTGTACACCCTAAATGGTTGTTGACTTTGAGCAATATGATCTAGTCTACAATACTGTTCATTGGTTTGTTCATCAAATAATACCGCATGTCTATGACTAAAGGTTCCACGCTTCACATCCTGTCCACTCATTCTTACCGTTTTACCTTCTGCTAATAAAGAAGCATATGCCATTAACTCGCCAGTAGCCCAATCTATTTTATTTTCAGACTCAAATAATTTTACTTTCTCCTGAATTAATTTCTCCACTTTTTTTAATGGTGTAAATCCTTCTGGCCAGCGCATTAACGCATTAAAAATATATTTTGCTTTATCTGCACTAATACTAGTGTCAGGAGATGATTCAAAATCAGCAGGGGTTGCTTTTTGCATTGCTTTCCATGCCAATTCTGGTGCCTGGTATTTGTATGGCAATGGATTTTGTTTTACATCATCCAAACGCAATTGCAAATCGGACCAGAACTTCTGCTCCATTTCTTTAGCCAAACCTTGTGCATCTTCAGTTCCATTTTTCAATAAAAATTCTACATAAATTTCTCTAGGATTTTTATGTTGCTCAATTAATTTATACAATTGAGGTTGGGTATACTTTGGATCATCCCCCTCATTGTGTCCATGCTTTCTATAACATACCATATCTACAAAAATATCCGACTGATAGGTTTGTCTGTATTTTGTAGCCATCACCACTGCCTTATACACCGACTCTGCATCATCTCCATTCACGTGCAATACCGGCGCTTGCACCATGGCAGCTATCGAAGTACAATAGTTCGCACTTCTTGCATCATCAAAGTCCGTCGTAAATCCTATTTGATTATTAATTACAAAGTGAATCGTTCCGCCAGTATGATATCCATTCAAATCACACATTTGTAATATTTCATACACAATACCTTGTCCTGCCACCGATGCGTCTCCATGAATTAATATGGGCAATACTTTATTAAAATTATTTTCATACAATACATCTGCCTTCGCGCGCGCAAATCCTAACACCACCGGATCCACTGCTTCTAGATGCGAAGGGTTTTGCATTAATTTTAAATGCACATTTTTATGAGCGCTAGTTTGAATTTCAGAACTGTACCCCATATGGTATTTTACATCCCCACTACCCATGGTTTGATCCAACACTGCGGTACCTTCAAATTCACTAAATATTTGCTCATAAGTTTTACCCATGATATTTGCGAGTATATTTAAACGACCTCTGTGTGCCATGCCTATCACCACTTCTTCTACCCCATGGTCTGCACCTATATTAATAATGGCATCTAAGGCAGCAATAGTAGCTTCTCCACCTTCTAAGGAGAACCGCTTTTGTCCAATATATTTTGTGTGTAAAAACTTTTCAAAAATGACACCTTGATTTAATTTTTCAAGAATGCGTCTTTTCTGATCTAAATGAATGGGGTCCGAAAAGTTGTGTTCCATTTCATTTGTTAACCAGTCTACTTTTTCTTGATCTGAAATATACTTATACTCAATACCAATATTTTTCGCATACACATTTTGTAAATGTTCAACAATAGTATGCAAGGTTGTTGCGCCAAGTCCTATTAAATTACCAGCATAAAAAGTAGAAGTTAAATCGGCATCACTCAATTCAAAAAAATGTAAATCCAAATTGGCATGCCTATCTTTTCTTTCTCTAATGGGATTGGTCTTTGCAATTAAATGCCCTTTATTTCTGTAGCCTAATATTAAACGGTACACATTAATTTCTTTAGACCAGTCTATTGAGGGACTATCGCTATTTACATTTGCAGCCGCTACATTTGATACACTACTTGAACTTTGACTTGTATTTGTTGATGCAATTGAATTTGTTGCCGCATTTTGCATGGCAAAATCAAAACCTTCAAAAAACTTTTTAAGTTCAGGATCAATCGAATTGGGATCCTGTAAAAACTGATTATATGTGCCTTCAATAAACGAAGGGTGAGAATTGGTTATGTAAGAAAAATCCTTCATTTAGATTACTTGCTTTATTTTAAATTCTAGGAGCGCAAATATCGCGCTAATTGATTGATTTAAAAGGAAAAATTCGCCAAAAACATAATTGATAACAAGACTTTTCGCATTTCAAAAATTTAGTAAAATGAACGGTTTTACATCTACCTAATGAAAAATACCTAAAAGCTAGTTAATATATTGATAATCAATGCTTTAAAAGGATTTTATATTTTTTTTCATTTTAATTTTAATAATTAGCCTTCTTCCCTTACCTTTGCCCTCCTGAAAATTAAATAGTACATGGCAAATCATTCGGCTACCAAAAAAGATGTAAGACAAGCAACTAAACGTCGCGATAGAAACCGTTATTACGGTAAAACAACACGTAATGCAATTCGTGATTTAAAAACAGTTGGCGAGCAAGCTGCTTACAACGAGAAGTTACCTAACATCATTTCTCAAATTGATAAATTAGCTAAACGTGGAATTATCCATAAGAACAAAGCGGCTAATTTAAAGAGCAAATTGGCTAGACACACTGCTGTTGCCCCAGTTGCTAAAAAGAAATTCGAAAAGAATTAATTTACGAGCCCAACGGCTTTAAATATATAAATCCTGCCCTACCGGCGGGATTTTTTTTTGTAACTTTGCCCCATGACTGAAAAAATACTTATCCTCGACTTTGGAAGCCAATACACACAACTTATTGCCCGTGCAGTAAGGGAAGCAAATGTATATTGCGAGATTAAGCCCTTTAATACAACTGTTGTGTTTGATTCAACGCTAAAAGGGATCATTTTAAGTGGATCCCCAGCCAGTGTGAATGAAGCAGACGCGCCTAACGTGGATATTCAAGCCATGCTGGATAAGTTACCTGTTTTAACTGTTTGTTACGGTGCTCAGTTAAGCGCCAAGAACTTTGGAGGCAAGGTGGAGAAGTCAAATAAGAGAGAATACGGCCGTGCTCAATTGCGTATTCAAAAAGACGATATTATATTTAAAAATATTGCGAATAATAGCCAGGTTTGGATGAGTCATAGCGACTCTATTACACAATTGCCTGAAAATTTTGAACTTTTAGCCGATACAGATAGCATTCCCGTAGCCGCATTTAGAAAAAAAGCCGATGCTGGCAATAGCCTACACGGTTTCCAGTTCCATCCAGAGGTTTACCATTCTAGCGAGGGTAAGACCATGATTAAAAACTTCTTAGTGGATATTTGCGGTTGTAGCCAAAATTGGACGCCGGCCTCCTTTGTAAATGAGACCATAGAAAAATTAAAAGCGCAAATTGGAGACGGACATGTAATTATGGCCTTAAGTGGCGGGGTGGATAGTACCGTTGCAGCAACCCTTATTCATAAAGCCATCGGGAATCGCCTTCATGGTATATTCGTGGACAATGGCGTATTAAGAAAAGACGAGTTCCAAAATGTATTGGATATCTATCAATCCGTGGGCTTAAACGTAAAGGGTATAGACGCTAAGCAAATGTTTTATGATGCCTTAGCAGGCAAGTCTGACCCTGAAGAGAAGCGTAAAATTATAGGTAAACTATTTATAGATGTATTTCAAATAGAGGCTTCTAATAAGTTGGAAGCCAAGTTTTTAGGTCAAGGAACTATATACCCTGACGTCATTGAAAGCGTGAGTGTACATGGGCCTTCTCAGACCATTAAGTCACATCATAATGTGGGCGGCTTACCGGATACTTTACACCTAAGCTTGGTGGAGCCCTTAAGATATTTATTTAAGGATGAAGTACGTAAAGTGGGACTAGAATTAGGCATCCCAGCAGACCTTATTAATAGACACCCTTTCCCTGGACCAGGATTAGCCATTCGTATATTAGGAGAGATCACCCCAGAGAAAGTAGACTTATTACAAAGAGCAGATCATATTTATATGAACGCTTTAAAGGAGTTTGATTTATATACCAAGGTTTGGCAGGCGGGAACCATCCTATTACCTGTTAAAAGTGTAGGTGTAATGGGTGACGAAAGAACTTATGAGTTTACTGTTGCCTTGAGAGCAGTTACCTCGGTAGACGGAATGACTGCTGACTGGGCACATTTGCCTTATGAGTTTCTAGCCCATGTAAGCAATGCCATCATTAATGAAGTAAGAGGCATTAACCGTGTAGTATATGATATTAGCAGCAAGCCACCAGCAACCATTGAATGGGAATAAGACTTCCTTTCTATTTAAATCAGTTATAACTAGTTCATTGTCCTTCTTAAATTACTAATCTTGTCCTGTAAACTGTTCACTACACCCGCTAACTGGTCCACATCCCACATGGGTTGGCTACCTGCTTTCTGTATAATGTACACCGCTTTCCAAACTTCTACAATATCTTGACTATTTACTTGATATGGTTCGTATAAAGGATTGTCACTCAGTAAAGTAAGCTTTTCTTTATTGTCGTCATTGTTAATGATTCTCTTGTACACCACACCGTCCGAATTGGATACTACGATATAGGTATTAGAGTTCTTAACGTCCTTAATACTATCTACCTTCTCCCCAACAATTACTGAACCGCTTGGTGTAGGCAACATACTGTCCCCGATGATTTCAAAGGCTCGGTAATCTCCTGGTGCCAACATAGGCAATGTAAACGTATTAAGCTCGTCCAGGAACTCAGGATCCGCATAACCAGCCAAATATCCTGCAGCCGCTTTAACAGGCACAAAAGGCACTATTGGAGCGGATGAACTAGACTTATCCATTTTCATGGAGCGGCGACGGTCCAAATAGGACATACCAGTCCCTGAATCCTCTCCGGCATTCCCTTTTTGTGAAAGATCCTGGAACAGGAATTCTTCCAAACTAATATTTAATAAAGCACATATGGCTTCCTGAACTTCTAGTCTTGGCTCTGCCCTTTCTTCCTCATAAGCACCCACTAGGGAACGCTTAATTTGTAATTGATTGGCCATTTCCTCTTGTGTCCATTCGCGCTGCTTTCTGATGTACTTTAAATTTTTACCTGCGTATGACATAACTAATGATTTTAGTGCAATTTACTAATTTATTTAGTATTTCCAAATATTTTTAGTATTTTTTTTTCGATGCCCCTTGATTAACTTGCAGTATGGCAAAAAATAAAACCGAAAAACCCCTCATTTTAATTACCAACGACGATGGCATTACAGCGCCAGGCATAAAGGCTTTGGTGCAAGCTGCCCTCCCCTTTGGTAAAATAGTGGTGGTGGCTCCCGATAAACCACAAAGCGGAATGGGCCATGCTATTACCCTTGGACAGCATTTAAGACTTACCAAAGTGGATTATATGGATGGCGTAGAAGCCTATGCATGTAGTGGAACACCTGTAGACTGTGTGAAAATTGCAGTAGATAAGGTACTTCATCGTAAACCTACCATTTGTTTAAGTGGAATTAATCACGGTGCCAATCACTCCATTAATGTAATTTATTCTGGTACCATGTCCGCAGCTTTAGAAGCATCAATTGAAAGCATCCCTAGCATTGGATTTAGTTTATTGGATTTAAGTATTGATGCCGACTTTACAGCGGCGGCTCATTTTGCAGGTATTATCATTA
>Ga0209550_10004380_pt1 | contig 13401 bp, 9 predicted proteins | sample LauGreSuBDMM15SN_2_FD_187567 | JGI IMG/M metagenome (GOLD analysis project Ga0209550, IMG submission 187567) | Freshwater lake microbial communities from Lake Michigan, USA - Su13.BD.MM15.SN (SPAdes) (version 5) | ecosystem: Environmental > Aquatic > Freshwater > Lake | place: Lake Michigan, USA... | reverse complement strand
AGTCGAAGTTTGCGTTGTTCCTGAAGCAACTAACGTTGGAGCAGTTGGAGCGATAGCATCTGTTGAACCAGCGGTAATTGTAAAGTTTACATTTGAAATGTCAAAAAAGATATGCCCTGTACCTCTCACCATTATTCTATTCGTAGTTCCTGGTGTGTTAGGAATCGTAACGCTTTGTGTTCCGTCATTTGGAGTTGCTGCTAAAAGCACCGTTGGATAAGTGTTTCCGCCATCTGTAGACAAAAGAATATCTACGTTTGCTGCATTTACACCATTTGCAGTTGTTCCAGCTACAGCCCAAGTTACCGTTTGTGTACTTCCACCAGCATAAGAAACTGCTGTATTTGGAGCACTTACTGTAAAAGGTCCTGCTGTTGCGTTTATGGTAACTATCATGTCGTCGCTATTGTTGGCGGGTCCACCAACTCGATTGTCTCTAACAGTAAATCTAAAGTTTAAAGTTCGTGCTACATTTGGAAGTGCTTCCCAAGTCCAAGAGGTTAAGCCAGCTTGCGTAGTTGCTAATCTCGGAAAATACCGGTCGCCATTCGTTTGTGGTGTAAACGATCTAAATGCTGGACCTGTGGTAGCGGTTACTTTTGGATTGGTTGTAGTAGCCGTTCCTTTGTCCATTTGCTCCCATTGGTAAGTCAAAACATCGCCATTTGCATCAGTACCTGTTCCAGACAATTTGAAAGCTGTTCCTTTAGGAATTGTATAATCTAAACCCGCATTAGCGGTTGGAATTGCGTTTCCTGTAATAGTCGAAGTTTGACATGTTGTGGTTTTAACATAATTAGTAATTTGTTGAATGGAGACAGCATGAAAAAATGGATCGCTGTTTGCTTGAACATCTGTAACTCCGGTAATTCCTGCATATCCCATAATTGTTGAACCACTTCCTGGTTCTACTTGAGCAATCGTACCTTCATTACTAAAAGTAAAAGTGTGGTTTCCACCAAATTGATGACCAAGTTCATGGGCTACATAATCAATATCAAAAGTGTCACCCGATGGAATTCCGTTATTTGGTGAAGTAAATCCGCTGCCTTTTCCGAGGGGAACAGTAGCTGTAGGGTTTTTACAAACACATCCAATACAACCCGCATTTCCTCCACCGCCAGAAGCTCCAAATAAATGACCAACGTCGTAATTTGCGCTTCCAATAGTGTTGGTTAAAGTTGTTTGAAGTTCTTGGTTCCAAGCGCCACCCGAACCAGCTGTTGCTGCAGAATAAGGATCTGTTGTTGCATTTGTGTAAATTACCAAATCATTGTTTGCAATTAAATTCATACGAATACCAAAATCATTTTCAAAAACACCGTTTACTCTCGTCATAGTGTTGTTGATGGCGGCAAGTGCCAACGCTTTTGTTCCGCCAAAATAAGTGGTATATTCCCCAGTTACTGACATTGCTAAACGGTAATTTCTTAAGTTTCCATCATCAGCATTAGGTCGCAACAAAGCTCCGTCAGCAATAACATCTTCTTGGATATTTTGGATTAATCTGCACTCAAATTTAGTTAAATTGGCTTGCTTATTTGCTTTTTTATAAACTGCATAGGTATTTAAATCTGTGGTATAAGGCTCGATAAAAGTAGCAGATTTATCGCCATAAATAATCATAGTCTGAAGGCCCAAAGGCGATATACTGATATAAATTTTTGCAGTTGGATTTTCGATGCCTTGACCGATGTAAGATTTAATGTTTGGATATCTCGATGCCAAAGCAGCATCCATATTAGAAGATTCTTGCATTTTATACCTTTCTAAAACACCATCGGCATTAGGAAAGGAAACAATTACGCTGCTTCTTCTAGACAGCACGTTTCTTTGTGGCGCGTTGATTAATAAGTTTTTTAAATTGTTTAAATTCAGTTCAAACAATCTCGGGCTTGAAAGTTGTAATTTATTGGCTAAAACTATGTCGTTCGTTTTTTTTGTTGTTGTTTTCCACAAATTGGTCTGGGCAAACGCAATACTCGAAAAAGTGATTAACACAACCGAAAGTAGGTTTTTTTTCATAAGGTATATGGTTAGGTTTTTTTTAAATGGATAATGCTTTCAAATGTAAGATAAATTTCGACTCAGAGTACATTTTTATGACAAATTTCATAAATAATGTAGTATTGTTTAAAATGTAGTCGTTTTCTTTATAATATCTGCAAATTTTAATCAATATCCTTTCTAAATCAATATTACGACCTTCTGCTTTTATTTATATTGCCAAAAGCCTTATTTTTATCAAAATTTTCAAAATGAATTTGAGTTATTGGGAACGAAAAACTTGGTTTACCAACGTTGATTATACCATTGTTGGCAGTGGAATTGTAGGATTGCACGCAGCTTTGAGGTTGCGGCAACATTTTCCTGAAAGTAAGATTTTGGTTTTAGAGAAAGGGATGCTTCCTGAAGGTGCAAGCACAAAAAATGCGGGCTTTGCTTGTTTCGGAAGTATTTCTGAAGTTTTGGATGATTTAAAATCTGATACGGAAGATACAGTTTTTAAATTGATTCAAAAACGTTGGCAGGGATTGTGTTTGCTGCGAAAAAACTTAGGCGACGAAGCAATTGATTTTCAAAATCATGGTGGTTATGAAGTTTTTTTAAAAGACGATGAAGCTACCTTTGCGGAATGTTTACAACAAATGCCGCTAATCAATTCTCTTTTAGAACCGTTATTTAATGACAGTGTTTACGCAGAAGTAAGTAATCAATTCGGATTTCAAAACATCAAAAAAAACTTGATTTTCAATAAATTTGAAGCACAAATCGACACAGGAAAAATGATGCAATCGCTTTTGAAAAAAGCAATTTCTAATAATATTTTGATCTTGAATAATCAAAAAGTTATTCAACATGGAGAAAAAAAGGAAAGCGTTGAAGTATTTTTAGAAGATTTTAGTTTCACCACAAAAAAGTTGCTTTTTGCCACCAATGGATTTGCCGCACAATTAACCAATGAAAGAGTAAAGCCAGCAAGGGCACAAGTTTTAATTACCAAACCAATTGTAAATTTGGCTATAAAAGGCACCTTTCATCTTGACAAAGGATATTATTATTTTAGGAACATCGACAATAGAATTTTGATTGGCGGCGGTAGAAACCTGGATTTCGAAGGAGAAACCACCACTGCTTTGGGCCAAACAAAAATGATTCAAAACAGACTAGAAAGTTTATTGAAAGAAGTAATTTTGCCCAATGTATCTTTTGAAATTGACTCCCGTTGGAGCGGCATTATGGGAATGGGCAAAAGCAAAAATCCAATTGTAGAACAATTGTCAGAACGTGTTTATTGTGGCGTTAGATTAGGCGGAATGGGCGTTGCAATCGGAAGTTTAGTAGGAACAGAATTAGCAGATTTAGTACATGGCAACAGTTAAAAAACAAAACAAAAAACAAAAACCAATGCAAGAACAAAGAACCTTAAAAAGCAAAATATTCCGCTTTTTATTCAAATGTATGCTTTGGTATTTCGGAATTTCTATTTTTTTAGTGATAGCATTTAAATGGATTCCGGTGCCGTTTACGCCGCTGATGTTAATCAGGAATATTGAAAACAAAATCGATAAAAAAGAAGTAAAATGCGAACATAACTGGGTGCCGATTGAGGATATTTCTATCAATATGCAAAAAGCGGTCATTGCCAGTGAAGATGGCACTTTTTTGAACCACAACGGTTTTGATTTAAAAGCATTGCAATTGGCTTATCAGAACAACGCCAAAGGAAAAAAACTAAAAGGAGGAAGTACCATTTCGCAACAAACTGCAAAAAATGTGTTTCTTTGGCAAGGGAGAAGTTATTTTCGAAAAGGTTTAGAAGCCTATTTTACGGTTTTGATAGAACTTTGTTGGGGAAAAGAACGTATTATGGAAGTTTACCTCAACTCTATAGAAATGGGGGACGGTGTTTATGGCATAGAAGCCGCTTCGGAATTTTGGTATAAAAAAACAGCCCAACAATTGACCAAAAGAGATGCCGCAGGAATTGCCGCCATACTCCCAAATCCAAGAAAATTCAAAGCCAGCAATTCTTCTTCATTTATTGAAAGAAGAAAAAGTAGAATTGTCAAAAGAATGCGATACTTGAATAAATTGGAATATTAAACAATGATTAAACAACCTTTTTTATTGCTCTTATTGGCAACAACGGTCGTTTTTTCTCAAAAAAAACCTGCCGAAATCGGACTTGTTTTAGAAAATGACTTGTACACCTCTTCCGTAAACGATCAATATTACACCAATGGGTTTGAATTGTTTTACCGTTTTTTAAATAAAAATCAAAATCCTAAAATCAATAAAAAAATTACTGAATTCAAACTGGGACAATACATTTACAATCCGCAAACCACCGATGCAGACAACTTTTTCTTCAACGATCGTCCGTTTGCAGGTTACTTATTTGGAAGAGCTGGCGTTTTTAAATACTATGGAAACGAAAATGTTTTAAAACTTAATTTTCAATTGGGTTTTGTGGGGCAAAACGCTTTTGGCAAAGAAACGCAAACGCTTTTTCATAGTACTTTTGGGTATAAGAAAGTGCGAGGATGGCAATACCAAATTCACAATGCTTTGTCCGTGCAAGGAAATATTTTTTACTCAAAAAATATAATTTCTGGACAAAAAAGTAGCAATTTTGATTTAAACTTTGTTGGAGAAACCAATTTCGGAACTACCAAGACAGGCGCTACGTTGGGCGTTTTATCGAGGTTTAGTTTGAAAAAATTGCTTCCTATTTACAACTCCAATCTATATAATGCCGCCTTAAATCAGGATAAAATGGTTTATAAAAACGAAAGTGAATTCTATTTTTACATTAATCCATCCGTAAATTATCAACTTTATGACGCTACTATCCAGGGAAGTTTTTTTAATGATAATAGTCCAATTACGTTTCCGTTAATGCCTTTTAGGTTCAATGGCGAAGCTGGATTTAAATACCGTAAAAACAACTGGAATCTTTCTTATCTTTTTGTTTACAGAGGCCAAGAAGCAAAAAATATTGTGATAAAAGGTTATTTTTATGGCTCGATTGGGGTTGGTTATTTGTTGTAAACTATATACCTGTAATTAGTTATTATTACTGTAATTGGTTTTTATATCGCATTTTATGATGGAAATCAAATTGTTTTTTTACTTTAGTTGTTATATTTAAGACAAAAAAATGGCAAAAGAACCTTTCGCAGCAAAACTAACATCAATTTGGATAGGGGGATTTTTCTTTTGGATTTTAAAAGGATTCAGAGGAAAGTTAATTGATCAATTCATTAAAGAATATGAAAATCGAAATATTTGGATTGGTTATATAATCATTTTAATCCTTATCGCTATTATACTCTTTCTACTGGTGAAAAATGAAGTTAGAGAGATGTAAGCAATTATGGTTGTGCTCCCAAGTTAGTAATGGTATATTTTAAATTTATTTAACTATTTAAAAAATAAGTTTAATAATAAAAAATATTCATTTGTTTTAAAAACAGCATCTTAACAACAAAACTCCAATAAAAAATCCCGTCGAAACGGGATTTCATGTTTATCTTAATTCATTGTTTTGAATCAAATCGAGGTATAAATTGATTTTGTCTTTTAGTTCTTTTCGTGGTGTAATGAAATCTAAAAAGCCATGTTCCAATACAAATTCTGCCGTTTGGAAACCTTCTGGTAATTCTTTTCCAGTAGTGTCTTTTACCACTCGTGGCCCTGCAAAGCCAATCAAAGCGCCTGGTTCAGAAATGTTAACATCTCCTAGCATCGCATAAGAAGCTGTGGTTCCACCCGTAGTTGGATCTGTACACAAAGAGATATAAGGAATTTTTGCATCTGCCAATTGTGCTAATTTAGCCGAAGTTTTTGCCAGCTGCATCAACGAATAAGCCGCTTCCATCATTCTAGCTCCACCCGATTTTGAAATCATTACAAATGGCACCTTATTTTTGATAGAATAATCAATTCCTCGTGCAATCTTCTCTCCTACTACTGCTCCCATCGAGCCACCAATAAAAGCAAAATCCATGCAACAAACCACCAATTCTTTTCCTTTAGAAAGTCCAACTGCTGTTCGAACCGCATCTTTAAGTTGCGTTTTTTCTTGTGCATCTTTCAATCGGTCTGCATATTTTTTGGTATCCACAAAATGCAGAGGATCTTTAGAGGTCATTTTTGCATCTAATTCTTTGAATTCACCATTGTCAAACAAAATATCAAAATATTCTTTGCTGCCAATTCTCACATGGAAACCATCTTCTGGGCTTACCCAAAGGTTACGTGCCAATTCATCCGCATCGATAATTTTTCCTGTTGGCGATTTGTACCACAACCCCTTTGGAACATCTTTTTTGTCTTCTGTTGCGGTGGTGATTCCTTTTTCCGTTCTTTTAAACCAAGCCATATTTTTAAAGTTTAGTTGATGGTTGATAGTTAATGGTTGACGGTTAATGGTTGGTCTAAATCAGTGTAAACCGACAACTAACAACCGACAACTAATAACTACAAAGTATTCACATTATTCAAATCTGCGAATGCTTGTTCTAGTCTTTTGTTGAAAGTCATTTCGCCCTCACGCAACCATTTTCTTGGGTCGTAGTGTTTTTTGTTTGGTGCTTCTGGACCTTCTGGGTTTCCGATTTGGGCATTTAAATAAGCAATATTGTGAGTCATATAATCACGAATTCCTTCTGTGAAAGCAAATTGCAAATCGGTATCGATGTTCATTTTAATTACACCGTAAGAAATACCTTCTCTAATTTCTTCTAAAGTGGAACCTGATCCTCCATGAAAAACAAAATCTACTGGGTTGTGACCCAAATTGAATTTTTGCTGCACATAGTCTTGAGAGTTTTTCAAAATTTTTGGCGTCAATTTCACGTTGCCTGGTTTGTAAACACCATGCACATTTCCGAAAGCTGCTGCAATTGTGAAGCGAGGACTTATTTTGGATAATTCTTCATAAGCATAAGCTACTTCTTCTGGCTGCGTATATAATTTTGAGCTATCTACATCAGAATTGTCAACGCCATCTTCTTCCCCACCCGTAATTCCTAATTCTATTTCTAATGTCATTCCCATTTTTGACATTCTAGCCAAATAGGTTTTACAAATTTCGATGTTTTCTTCGATTGGTTCTTCCGACAAGTCAATCATGTGAGAAGAATATAAAGATTTTCCTGTTTCAGCAAAATGCTTTTCAGAAGCATCTAAAAGTCCATCAATCCAAGGCAATAATTTTTTTGCACAATGATCGGTATGTAAAATTACAGTAGCGCCGTAAGCTTCTGCAAGCGTATGAATGTGTTTTGCACCCGCAATTCCACCTGCAATCGCTGCCTTTTCACCAGCATTAGACAAACCTTTTCCAGCATTAAACTGAGCGCCACCATTTGAAAACTGAATGATTACAGGTGCATTTAACTTCGCTGCTGTTTCTAAAACACCATTGATCGTGTCTGAACCAATTACGTTTACTGCCGGAAGTGCAAATCCTTTTTCTTTTGCATAAGCAAAAATTGCTTGAACTTCGTCTCCTGTTGCAACTCCAGGTTTAATGTTGTGTGCCATTGTGTGTTTGTGTTTAAAATTAAGGTTACAAAATTAAGAAATAAAATTAGAATGGATAATTTATTCCGATATTTAAGACAGAGTTAGCAAAATTGTAGTCTCTAAACCATTTTTTGCCTGACAAATCTGCTGGATTATAGGTCTTAAAACCAAGATCTAGTCGCACTACAAAAAAGCTTAAATCGTACCGGAAGCCAAAGCCAGAACCAACGGCAGTGTTTTCTAATGATTTTATGCCGGTGAATGTATAAGTCTCGTCTTTTACGTTGTCTAGAACATTCCAAATATTTCCTGCATCGACAAAAAGCGCGCCTTTTAGACTATTAAAAATCTTGAATCTCAATTCTGCACTTGCCGTGAGTTTTAAATTCGCCTCATTAAAATCGTTTATGCCTCCACTACTTCCCGGACCAAGGCCATAAGGTTGCCAAGCACGAATATCGTTTGAACCACCCGCAAAATAACTTCGCGAAAATGGAATGTTATCTGAGTTTCCATAAGGAATGGCTAAGCCAAAAAATCCTCTGGTCGCAAAAACTTTTTCGCTTGCCAAATCCCAATGTTTAATGAATTCAAATTCTGTTTTGAGATATTGAGAATATTCGATATCGAAAATTGTTTTTTTTGTTTGTTGTCCATTTAGTGTTTTTGCGGCAGTCGCAAACAAAGACATTACGTTTCCTGCTGACTCAATTTTGGTTTTAAAAACATAAAAAGTATTGTCTTGCAAATTGGCTTTTGTGGTTTGAGTAAACGAAAAACTACTGGCTAAAATCAAATTATTTTCGGTCAAACGAACCCTTCTCTCTTCAATACTCCTGATTTTTTTATAATCTTTATCATTAGAACTTAAAACAGTATTCCCACTTAAAACATCGTTTATAAAGAATCCTGTTCCACCCTCATCAATGGTTAAATCTCCTTTACTATCCGTATAAGATGCGTTGGTGTTGTAAGACTTAGCATAAGCATTCAAGGCATTGTAAGAAGATTTGTAAACATTAAAATAATTGCCAACGTTAATATTATTGACATATTGCAAATTAAAAAGGTCGAACCTTGCAGCGTTGTTTTTTTTGGGTGTCCAATTGAAACTCATCGAACCTGTAAAATTTTCTTTGTCTAATCCAATGTTTTTTTGTTTGGCAAAACCTAAGTTTAAGGTAGTAAAAGGCAACATCGTTTTCGGAATAATTCTTTCTATTTTTATTGGAGAAAGCATTCGCGGAAAACTCAATTTTGTATCCAAACCATATTCTGAAATATTAAAAAATAAATTGTTTGGATTGTTAAAATCATTAGAAGAACCTATGTTTCCGCGCGCAGCAATGTCAAAAGTTTCTGCTCTATTGAATATGTTGCGAATGGTTAAACCCATACTTCCAGCGATTCCAAATTTTTGAATAATTGAATGTGTAAAATCAATGGTTGGTCGGAAACTGTATTTTTCTCGTGGGGTAAGCACAATTTTAGCAATCAATGAACTTCCTGTGCTATCGTTTTCGTCCAATTTATATTGAATGGATGGATAGTTAAATATCTTTAAATTGCTTAAATACCTCGAAGTTAAACTTGTTCTAACATCAGAATAGGTACTTCCGGGCGTAATAAAAATGGCATCTGTAATGGCATTTGGTTTGTATTTTAATTTTTTATAGCTGTAAAGATTGAATTTTTTAAAGGTGACAGAATCATTTACTTTCACTTGACTTTTATCAGTGGGCAAATCGGTATAAATATTTACTTCACTTATTTTGAATATTTTAAAAGGCTTAGTAACCGTAGAATCATTTTGACGGACCGCTTGATCAGAAATTAAAATGTCAACATTCGATTTATTGCTAGTTGCAATGGTATCAATATCAAAAGAAATATTACTTTGCTGAAAATAAAACGCACCATTATTTCTAAAATAAGTAGTGATTCGCTCTCGCTCAGCATCAAAATTTTCACTTTTAAAAACAGTACCTCTCTTTATTAAAGAAAGATTTTTTGTTTTCTGAAACAATGAATCTAATGCTGGTGATTGGATTTTTGTTTGGACAGTATCGATATAACAAACAGCTCCTTTTAAAACACTATAACTGACTTTGGCTTTTTTGGGACTTAAAGTATCAATTTTAAAATCAGCTTTTGAATGAAAATAACCATTATTAAAATAGTAAGAATTCAACCTCAACAATGATTTTTCACTTTTAAATTTATCAATTATAACTGGTGCTTCACCTGTTTTTTCCAAAAACTGATCCAAACCAGCATACAAAAAAGAATCTCCTTTTCGCTTGACTTGTTTGGCAGACAATAACCAAGTTTGCCTTTGGAGTTTTTTTGGATTTTTAATGAATTTTGCGTTGTAAGCCGAATCTGGATTCTTGCGTGCCAAGTTGAACAAATTCAGTCTAAATGGATAACCAAGAATTTTAGTGTTGGGTTTTTGATACAACAAGTTTTCAATTTCTTCTTGATTTACTTTTTTCCCATCAATTTTTATTTCGTTCTTGGTCAGCAAATATTTTCCGTTTGGAACTCTTTTTAACGAATTACAACCCGAATAGACCATTCCGATTAAAATAAATAAAACTATTTTTGTAACACTATTTTTCAAAGGTTGTGAAATATTTTAATCAAAAGTACATTATTTCTATGGTTAGTAAAAACCAAATAAAGTTAATAAGCAGTTTGCATCAAAAAAAATTTCGGCAAAGCCTGAATTTGTTCATTGCCGAAGGACAAAAAGTAATCCAAGAATTGTTGGATGCCAACTTTGTTTTAGAGCATCTTTATCAAACAGAGTCTTTGTTTTCGAACATTATTAGTGATAAAAAAACTTTGATTGATTTCAATGATTTGAAAAAAATAAGTGCTTTGACCGTTCCCAATAATTGTTTAGCTGTTTTTCAAACACCAAATCCAAAACCAATTATCGAAAAAGGATTACTAATTGCACTTGACGATATTCGCGATCCTGGTAATTTTGGCACCATTTTGAGGCTTTGCGATTGGTTTGGCATCGAGCAAGTTTTGTGTTCAAAAGCAACCGTAGATTTGTATAATCCGAAAGTGATTCAAGCCACAATGGGTTCTGTTGCACGAGTAAACATTAATTATTTGGACTTAAAACCATTTTTAGAAAACACAAAACTGCCTGTTTTTGGCACTTTTATTGAAGGTGAAAATATTTATAAAACCGATTTGCCAAATGATGGAATTATTGTGATGGGCAATGAAGCGAATGGAATTTCTTCTGAAATTGAGACAATGATAAATAGGAGATTAACCATTCCAAGATTTGGCAATTTACAAAAAACGGAAAGTCTAAATGTTGCAACTGCAACTGCAATTGTTTTGAGTGAATTTAGGAGAGGTTAATAGTGAAAACAAATCCAATTTAATTGGAATTGAACAAACTAAACTTACGATTTATCGATTTAATTAAAGAAAACCAAAATTATATTTCCCGTTTTTACCAACGGAAAATTTGACTTCAACTAATTTATATTGCGGAAGACATTAGTTTCAATAAAATAATTACTTTTAAAACTTTAAAATAAAAACCTAAAATGAAAAAACTATTTTTGTTAACCTTAATCTCAATTGGTTTGAACACTACTGCACAAAACATATTGTCACCCGAAATGCTTTGGAAACTTGGGAGAGTTTCTGTTATCGGAATTTCTAAAGATGCAAAATCGATCATTTATAAAGTGGCTATTCCATCGATAGAAGAAAATAAATCGAACTCAAAATTTTATGCTATTCCGGTTATCGGAGGAAATGCAACAGAACTAAAAGAAACAAAAGATTTAGTTTCCGACAAAAATATTTCGCCAGATGGCAAATACATTTTGTCTGACCAAACTGTAAAAATCAGCAATGTTCTAGGAAAAGATTTTTATCCAAATCTCGAAAAATCAAATGTCCAAATATATAACGGACTTGATTACCGCCATTGGGACACATGGAATGATGGGACACACAATCATGTTTTTTATGCTGAAAACATTGAAAAAGCAACAGCAATCGACATTATGCAAGACGAACCGTTTGATGCACCACAAAAACCTTCTGGAGGAGATGAAGATTATATATGGTCGCCTGACAGCAAAAGTATTGTGTATGTTTCTAAAAAGAAATTCGGTACCGATTATGCCATTTCAACCAACACCGATTTATATGAATATAATATCGCAACAAAAACCACCAAAAACTTGACCGAAAATAATTTGGGCTACGACACCAATCCTGCTTTTTCTCCGTCAGGAAATTTGACTTGGTTACAAATGAAACACGATGGCTATGAAGCAGATAAAAACGATATTATAGTTAGAAACAGAAATATTGACCTCAATCTTACCACTAATTGGGATGGTAGTGTGGACAATTTTATGTGGAGCCCTAATGGAAAAAACGTTTACTTTGTTGCCGCAATTGACGGCACAAAACAATTGTTTCAAGTCAATTATCCGGGTATGACAAAAATTGCTATAAATGTAAATCAAATTACAAAAGGCGATTTTGATGTTGCAGATATCATAGGGTTTTCTGGCGAGAACATCATTGTTACACGCACAGATATGAACTATGCAGCCGAAGTATATTCTTATAATTTAAAGAAAAATACTTGGTTGAAATTAACTGCTATCAACGATGATGCCTACAGCAAATTAACTTTACCAAAATACGAAAGACGATACGTTACTACAACAGATGGCAAAAAAATGTTGGTTTGGGTCATCTTGCCTCCTAATTTTGATAGAACAAAAAAATACCCAACACTTTTATATTGCCAGGGCGGACCGCAAAGTCCTTTAACGCAAAGCTATTCTTTCCGTTGGAATTTTTCTTTAATGGCTTCTCAAGGATATATTGTGGTTGCACCAAACCGCCGCGGAATGTACGGTCATGGTCAAGAATGGAACGAGCAAATTTCTAAAGATTGGGGCGGTCAAGTAATGGACGATTATCTTTCTGCCATTGACGATGTTGCAAAAGAAAGTTATGTAGACAAAACCAGACTCGGAGCTGTTGGCGCAAGTTATGGTGGCTATTCTGTTTTTCAATTGGCAGGAATTCACAACAAAAGATTTAAAACTTTTATTTCTCACTGTGGTGTTTTTAATTTAGAAAGCATGTCTGGCACCACCGAAGAAGTGTTTTTTACGAATTGGGATTTCGGCGGAAAATACTGGGAAAAAGACAATGCAATTGCTCAAAAAGCATTTTCTAAATTCAATCCAAAAAATAGTGTCGAAAAATGGAATACGCCTATCTTGATTATTCAAGGCGGAAAAGACTATCGCGTGCCTATTGGGCAAGGACAAGAAGCGTTTCAAGCGGCACAATTACGAGGAATTAAAAGTCGATTTCTTTATTTTCCAGAAGAAAACCATTGGGTGTTGAAACCACAAAACGCAATGGTTTGGCAAAATGAATTTTTCAAATGGCTCAAAGAAACTTTGTAGTTCTTATTGAAAAATTCACTAGTTTTACTACTTGAAAATCAGAATAATTAAGAAAACGATAATTAAAAACAATTAAAATGTATAAATTCCCATTTAAATCCTTCGTTATTGCAACAGCAGTATTTGTATCAAGCAATAATTTTGCGCAAGATGTTTTGGTCAATTCACTCAAAGTCAATGCAAGCGAAAAGAGCAAAGAAAATTTTAAATTCACAGATGTTATTAATTTAGCCAATACTTCGGTAAAAAATCAAGGTTCATCGGGAACTTGTTGGAGTTATGCTGCCAACTCATTTTTAGAATCTGAAATGATTAGAATGGGAAAACAACCAGTTGAATTATCACAAATTTTTTCAGCAAGAAACGTATATTTAGAAAAAGGTAA
>Ga0209550_10004379_pt1 | contig 13401 bp, 13 predicted proteins | sample LauGreSuBDMM15SN_2_FD_187567 | JGI IMG/M metagenome (GOLD analysis project Ga0209550, IMG submission 187567) | Freshwater lake microbial communities from Lake Michigan, USA - Su13.BD.MM15.SN (SPAdes) (version 5) | ecosystem: Environmental > Aquatic > Freshwater > Lake | place: Lake Michigan... | reverse complement strand
GCAAAAAACTTTAGGCTTTCGGAATAAAAACGGATGATCGGAATTTTCTTCAGCGTATCCACCATTTGCAAGACGGCCAACTCCTCCTCACTCAAAGGGTCTGGACGCCTATTTTTCCAATAGTCAGCCGAAACCTGATTGAAGTCCGGCTTCAAGATCACTGCTTGATCAAAAAAGGAGGTTTCCAGAGGTTGATTCACCACAATGCTATCGGTAGCCGTGTAGAACTTGGCCAAGAGCCCAGCAGAATTCTCCGTGACTTGCCCAATTTTAAGTAGCACACGAGTTTTCGCTGGCATCAAAGCGCCTGCAGTAGTAGGAACCAGTTCCTGCTGAATTTTAATGCGGTCCACAAAATTCAAGTTGGCTGCCTTGGGAATCGTCAAGTCTACCTGCTTGAGGGAATAATCGGACTTTTTGATCCATATCGTACCCGTAAACGCCAAGTCCTGCTCACGGCGAGGATAAACCTGAAGCTTGTAGCAGCTATCCTGCCCTACGAGTACGTCCTCGAGTAAGTCGTAGTCGTAATAAGTCTTCCAACCATCCGCGATGGGGGAAATGAAATCCTTGTTGAGGATGGACAACCAATTTTTGTAAAAGTTATACTCCTGAAAAACCGATCCTGTGATCTGTGAGGTTGTGGAACCATCCGTGATGCCTACTCCTGTCACCTTGGTTTTTTCAATAATTTCCTTTCGTAGTTCCGGATTGTTACGGTAGTAAAAAGAAGAAACCGTCTCTGAAAAAAACACTGGCAATATCTTTTCTCCCTCCTCATTGGTGAGCTGGCGGATGCTATCCAAAACAGCCGTCACCGACCGAACCGATTTCCGTTGGTTAAATTCCTCGGATAGGTTATCGATGTCAACTTCGATTTTGGTGTAGTTTTTTGTTTGATAGGCATCCAAACTTCGTTTGTCATACACCTTTCGCTTTTCTACCGCCTGGCGAATCACGTCAAAGGCAGGGTTTTCTCCCGATTCAAACACAAAGGTGCCCAGCTCAAAAGCCACAGGCCTTAATTGAAAATTGAGGGTTTGGATAGCCTCCTTGGTCAAAACCTTCGATTGCGTAGCATAACCCAGGTAGCTAACGCTCAGACTATCCCCAAGGCTAGCCACTTGCAGTAGGTAATTTCCTTCAAAATCCGTGGTGATTCCAGTTGTTTTTCCTTTTTGAAAAACGCTGACAAAGGGTATCGGATCGCCAGTTTCCGCATCCGTTACCTTTCCCTTGAGGGTAAATTGACCGAAAGAAACTGAGGTCCAGAAAAAGAAAAATCCTAAAAATAAAAATCGAAGCATGAGTCGGAAATCGAATTCATCTATTGAGATGGCAAAGGTAGGGGATATTTTTGAGCTGCTCTTTTTTGATTGCAACAAAAAGGATTTGCTGTTTAAGACCTGTTTTTTGTATAAAAAGTTCAAATTTTAGAACCTTATGGGGCATTGATTGTTTCAAAACTTATATTTGATTTATAATTTTTCAAAGATGCAATACGACGTTGTTTTAGTAGGTGGAGGAATTGTTGGGCTTGCTACTGGTTACAAGCTGATCGCTGCTCGTCCTGATTTAAAAATTGCCATACTGGAGAAAGAAAGCCAGCTTGCTCTGCACCAAACAGCCAATAACTCCGGCGTAATTCATTCCGGATTGTACTACAAGCCCGGTTCACTCAAGGCAATCAATTGCATTCAGGGATACCACGAGCTCGTAACTTTTTGCGAGGAAGAAAATATTCCTTACGAAATCACTGGAAAGGTGGTCGTGGCCACGCGTGATTCTCAGAAACCACTCCTAACCATGCTAATGGAAAGAGGTTTGGAAAATGGATTAACCGGTACCCGCAATATAAGTCTTGAGGAGCTGAAAGAATACGAACCACACTGCACAGGTGTAGGTGCAATACATGTGCCTCAAACAGGAATCGTAGATTACTTGCAAGTAGCCCTAGCCTATGGTCGAAAGATCGTGCAGCTAGGAGGAGCGATATTTTTAGATCATAAAGTGCTGGAAATTAAACAGAAAGAATCGATTAACTACATTGAAACTTCAAAAGGAACCTTCCAGGCGAAGCTAGTTGTAAACTGTGCGGGTCTTTACTCAGATAAGGTAGCTCGAATGAACGATGCCTCCATCAACGATGTCAAGATCATTCCCTTCCGAGGCGAGTATTTTAAGCTCAAAGCAGAACGCGAGTATCTGGTCAAAAATCTAATTTACCCTGTTCCAGACCCCAACTTCCCTTTTCTAGGCGTTCACTTTACCCGTATGCAAAAGGGCGGTGTAGAAGCAGGCCCCAATGCGGTTCTGGCTTTCAAGCGGGAAGGTTATAAGAAAACACAGGTGGATTTTGCAGAGCTAGCAGAAACCTTGACATGGCCAGGATTTCAAAAGGTAGCAGCCAAATACTGGAAAACAGGGATTGGAGAATTGTATCGCTCATTTTCAAAGGCAGCTTTTACCAAAGCTTTGCAAGAACTAATCCCTGAAATCCAAGAGTCCGACCTCGTGGAAGGTGGCGCAGGAGTTCGTGCACAGGCTTGTGATCGTACTGGAGGCCTTTTGGATGACTTTGCCATCCGTGAATCAGAGTTTGCGATCAATGTACTTAACGCACCCTCACCGGCAGCCACAAGCTCCCTCGCCATTGGGGGAACCGTTGCGGACATGGTGCTGAAGCGTTTTTAACCCGATCAAACAGGTTCCAACTCAATCCTAGTGCTGCTGTGTTAGGAATTCAAAAACCCGTTGTTCCGCATAGGTAAATTCCGAGCCAGGAATGGTGAAACCGGTATGGCCTCCCCTTTTGGGCACTTCTAGAAAGATTACTTTGCTGTCTTTTGCAAATTCAGTAGGGTAACATTCCTCTCCAAGCAAGGGATCATTTTTAGCATTTAGAATTAAAGTGGGGATCCCAATGTTCTGGATCCGCGTATGTGGGCTGACCTGCTCGTAGAAGTCTGTAGCATCTTTAAATCCATGCAATTTGGCTGTGTAATGCGTGTCAAAGTCATCAAAATCGCGTACCTGGGGCAATCGATCCAGATCTAGCAAACCAGGAAATTGCTTCCCCTTCGCCTCCATTTTCTTCTTTAGCTTGCCCATAAACTTGCGTGCATAAAATGCATTGGAGGGTCGGCGAAGTGTGGCCGCACTGGAAGGCAGGTGAACAGGTGTAGAAAACACGGCTGCTCGTAGGATCAACGGAGAAAGGCTCCTTCCTTGTTGCCCGAGGTAATTCAGCGTTTGCGCTCCACCCATGCTGATTCCTGAAAGAAATATCCCGGCGTAACTTGTCGAGCCGAGCACATGCGTAACAACAGTTTCCAAATCGTAAGTAGATCCGTGGTGGTATAGGATGGGCTGCCGATTGAGTTCCCCCCCACAGGATCGATTGTTCCAAACGAGCACATCGATTCCTTTTTGGTTGAACAACTTAACCAATCCCCGTGCATAGTGCCGCTGCGAATCTCCTTCTAGTCCATGGGAAATGAGGAGTAATTGGGTTCCTCCTACCTTTGACCAATCCAAATTCAAAAAGTCCCCATCGGGAGTATCAATTTTCTCCCGCTCGTAATTCACCCCTTCCACCTTGCGCCAAATACTGGGCAATATGGTCTCAAAATGGCCGTTTAGGTATAAAATCGGAGGATTGGTGTAGGAAGAAGCAATAATAGGCATGGTAATCGTGAAAAAACTTCAAAGCAACTTCATGTTAAATTAACCTTGAAGTAAGTGTAATCAACTAATTTTAAATCAATTAATGGACTCATAGGATTTACAGAGTTAAAGGGGATTAAACATTAAAAAGAAGGCAATGTGTATTGCCTTTTTTTTTATGCTCCATTCCCTCCAAATGTGGTTTTAAGGTACATTTTCAAACTTTCTCTGGCTGAACAGCCTGCTAGGTATCCCGTAGTCCAAGCCGCTTGAAAATTGAACCCGCCCGTGATGCCATCTAAATTCAATACCTCTCCTGCAAAATAGAGCCCCGGGTGAAATCTACTCTCTAGGGTTTCGGGATTGATTTCATCCAATACCAAGCCCCCAGCAGTGACAAATTCTTCCTTAAAGGTCGTTTTTCCTTGAATTCCGACCGAATAGCAGAATAGACATTGCACCAACTTGTTGATCAACTTCTTTGAAAGCTGACCATAAAGTTGCGGTTCGAGTACCTCTGCTTTGCTACAGAAATGCTCCCATAGCCGCGTAGGAACACCAAATAAAGGGTGCGAACCCACTTTTCGATTGGGATGGATCTGTGCATAGCCACTCAGCTGCTCCACATAGTCTTCCTCACCCAAATCCGCATTCCATTGAATGATCGCTCGAGCCGTGTACTGCTTTTCAAACAACCAGTCCGCACCAAAAGCGGAAAGCTTCAAGACCGCCGGACCACTTATTCCCCAATGGGTGATCAGTATTGGACCGCGGTAGCTCAACTTTGTACCCTCCAATTTGACCAAGGCATCCCCCATTGCTATCCCCATCAGTTCGCGAATGGGCTCTTGGGGAGTGTTGAAGGTAAAGAGTGAAGGTATAGGCTTTATAATCTTATGATTCAATAACTTAAGAAATTCATATGAACTCAGATTGGGATGTCCTCCTGAGGCCACAATGACTTTGGACACGACCACTTCGCCTTGATCGGTTTGCAAACTAAAACCAGAATCCGTAGGTCGGATGATTTTGATTCCTGTAGAAATTCGGAGCTGAACACCAAGTCGAGCGGCTTCCTCTTGGAGCACATCTACGATACTTTGAGAGGTATTGCTTTTTGGAAACACCCGTCCATCTTCTTCAATTTTTAGGGCGACTCCTCGAGATTCAAACCAGGTGAAGGTGTCTTCAATGGAAAAGTGGGCAAATCCCTTCTTTAAAAATTTCTCTCCTCGTGGGTAGTTTTTGATCAGTTTGGTGATCTCCATGGGTCGATGCGTGACATTGCATCGTCCCCCACCAGAGATTTTGACTTTGGAGAGCACTTTAGGGGATTTTTCAAAAAGGAGCACCTGTATTCCAGGTCCACTTGCGTGGATTGCAGCAAAATAACCCGCAGCACCCCCACCAATGACAGCAATTTTCACCCGTTATCCAGTTGATTCGGTAGTAAAATTAAGGCTCTTTTTTGAGATGAATTGATTTTTTCTTGACCGACAAACTTCTAGTTGCTTACTTGCTACAAATTACGCCGATTTGAGACCCATATTCCTTTCCCTAGTTCTGCTTAGCCTGCTCGGTTTAGCGCCTCTAGCAGCCAAAGCCCAGGTTAACCTTGGTCAAACCGACCGTTGGATGAAAGGTGCTTTGGCAGCGATGGAACGAAGCGATTACCAAACTGCTAACTCTATTTTTCGGAATTTAATAGATTCCGGCCAACCGCTTCCTGAGGAGATGCCCTACTACTTTTCGGAAACGCTATTTCATCTGGGCCAATTTGACAACAGCCAAAACTTCCTCAACAAGTACTTGGAATTGACTGGATTTAATGGACAAAACTACGACTATGCCGTTCTGCTCAAGGAAAAACTTAAGGGGCCCTTGGCTCAAATCATCGCCTGCGAACTATGTGATCGTCGTGGATACCGCTACGCCCCATGCCCCCTCTGTGGGGGAAATAAGCAGGTTGAACAGGCTTGTGGGTATTGCAAAGCGAATGGGGTCGTGGGTTGCAGCCGATGTGGTGCTTCTGGAATGCTTAAAAAATTAAACATCTTCAATATCGTGGAGTTTTTTGAATGCGAGCGTTGTGCGGGAAAAGGCCGTCTGAGCTGCCCATCCTGCGGAGGTAGTGGAAAAGAAGTTAGCGCCTGCAAAAACTGTGAGGGCTCTGGAAAGACTCCCTCTGCTGATTTATGCGACCATGAGGAGCATGTGCACGCAGCAGACGGGAAAAAGTAATTCTTCTACTTGCAGTATTTTTGTACTGATTCCTTTCCTCCAGGATATTCCAAGGCTGCGGCCAACTTAAAATCTTCACAAGCCTGTTTTTCTCGTTTCAAAGCTACTTTGAGCAATCCCCTGCTGAGATAGGCCTGCCCAAATTTCCGATCCAACTGAATCGCATTTCCGTAGGCTTTTAAGGCCTCGTCAGGCATGCCTAAGTAGTGCAATGCTCTCCCCTTCAGGAGAGAAGCCATCGCAGGGGCACCTGAAATCTGCTCCGCCTTGGTGGCATAGAGCAAGGCACTCGCATAGCTCTTTTGGTCCAATTGTACCGTGGCAAGACCTAATAGCACCTGAAAATTGTTGGGATCTTGACTGAGTGCCTGTTCAAAATCGAGTTGTGCTTCCTCGAACTGACCAAGCTCCTGCTTGGCCCTACCTCTTCCATAGAGCAGGTCGAGCTCATTTGGATTCGTCTGTAAAGATTCCGTGTAGTCAGCAATAGCCGCGGTGAAGTCACCTTTTTTGAAGGCGGCATCCCCAGCATTTAGCGTTGGGGTATTTGAACAAGATAAACTCGTAAAAGCGGTAAGGAGGTAGAAAAGGTAGGAAATGCCGCGGTTCAATTTGATTTTAAACTGCGACATTATTCTCTCTTAATGCCTCGTTCAAGGAAGTTTTTAGGTCTGTGGATGCTTTTCGCTGTCCGATAATCAGTGCACATGGCACCTGGAAGGTACCTGATGGAAATTCCTTGGGGATGGTTCCCGGAATCACTACGGATCTAGGGGGAACATAGCCCTTGTATTCCACCGGGCTAGAACCAGTCACATCGATAATCTTAGAACTGGCCGTGAGTGTTACTCCCGCACCAATCACTGCTTCGGTCCCGATGCGTACGCCTTCCACCACAATCACTCGGCTTCCGATAAAAGCACCGTCCTCTACAATGACAGGAGCAGCTTGTACGGGTTCGAGTACCCCTCCAATACCTACTCCCCCACTTAAATGCACGTTTTTACCAATTTGCGCGCAAGAGCCTACCGTCGCCCAGGTGTCTACCATGGTGCCAGAATCTACATACGCGCCGATATTCACATAACTCGGCATCAGGATCACGCCGGAAGCCAAGAAGGCTCCGTAACGGGCCACTGCATGCGGCACTACACGCACGCCTTGTGCAGCATAGTTGGTTTTTAAGGCCATCTTGTCGTGAAACTCAAAGGGACCTACCTCGATTGTTTCCATCTTTTGGATGGGGAAGTACAGAATCACCGCTTTTTTAATCCAATCGTTGACGATCCATTCCCCGCTTTCAGTAGGGCTTGCTACGCGCAGTTTTCCAGTATCCAAATCGGCAATGATGCTTCGAATGGCGGATTGGGTAACCGCTTCCTTTAACAATTCTCGGTTGTCCCAAGCCTGTTCAATAATTGATTTTAAGTCCATCTGTGGTCTAGTTCTAGTAGGTCTGTTTTCCCCTGATGCCTTCTTCGAAAGCATGCCGCAAAATCCCAGGTAAAGAGAGGAGCGGAAGAGGATGGTTTTGAGAACACGAAACAAGTAAATACTCGGTGAACTTCATAGCGATTTTTGAAGAAAAAGCAGAAAAAGCCCCTTTCTGGTGTACCTATTTTTGGCCTAAACCTCCTCATAAAAGTCCTGCATTTGAATTTTCTGTTGCATTTGGATACACTTTCTGCGACCCATCCCCCGAAAAATCTCCAAGAAATAGACTCAAGTCTAAGGATGGTTAACCCACATTTAAAATATGCTAAAATGCTTTAAATCAAGTAAATAAGCCACTTTTTAGCCAGCTCTAGAATTTAATTAAGTGAATTCGAAATCGATTTTCCCCAGCAAATCTGAGTTTTCCACATTCGTTTTAGTGTGCTTGAATTTAATTTTTAGATATATCTAATTTAATTTTTATATTTGTCTTATAAATTACCTGCCCTATGGAGTTGACTACTGCCGAAGAGAACTACTTAAAAGCCATTTACCACCTCTCTGATGGAGGAAAAAAAAGCGTGTCCACCAATGACATCGCTGCCGAAATTCGAACCAAGCCTGCCTCGGTAAGTGACATGCTTCGAAAGCTTGGCGAAAAAGAAGTCATCCAATACCGCAAATATTACGGACTTCAGATCACCCCACTCGGCATGCGACTTGCACTTCAAACCATCCGTAAGCACCGCCTCTGGGAAGTGTTTCTCGTGGACAAACTACAGTTCGCTTGGGACGAAGTGCATGAGGTAGCCGAGCAACTCGAGCACATCCAATCTCCCCTCCTCATTGAGAGGCTTGATACTTATCTGAACTATCCCAAGTTTGATCCCCACGGCGATCCCATCCCGGATGCCTTTGGAGACGTGCGCTCCCGCCCACGCATCGCCCTAAACGAAATGGGAATCGACCAATCTGGTCAAATCGTAGCCGTCAAAGATAGTTCCCCTGAATTCTTGCGCTACCTCGACAAAGTCGGCGCTTACATCGGTGCCCGCATCAAAGTCCTGGACAAGGTCGAATTTGATGGGTCGATCGAAATCCTCGTCGACCAAAAAAAGAACCTATTCATGTCCAAAGAAGTAGCCAAAAACATTCTCATCCTGACCCTATGAGTTCCTTTCGCCCATTGCTCCTACTTTTTTTTCTAGCAATCTTGGGTTGCCGCTCCAACACAGAGACTACCCGCAGCAAGCCGCTAATCGTCGCTACCACGAGCATACTGGCCGACGGAATACAGCAGCTCGTTGGCGATCAGGCCGAAGTGGTCTCCCTCATGCCTCCTGGAGTGGATCCACACCTCTACAAGGCTTCTGTGCGGGACCTGGACCTGCTCACCCAAGCTGATTTAGTAGTGTACCACGGACTTTACCTAGAAGGAAAAATGACAGAGATCTTTGAAAAGCTTGCTTTGAGTCAGCCCCTCATCGATGTTTCCCAAGGCATCCCTCAGCAAAAATTGATTCGTTCCGGACCAGAAGCGCACAGTGTGGATCCCCACGTCTGGTTTGATATCTCCCTTTGGTCTGCGGCATTGGCCTATGCCAGCGAGGAGCTCCAAGCTTGGCAACCGACCTGGAAAGTTGACCTGCAGCAGAATACCACAAGCTACCTGCAGCAACTTGCGGCGCTGGATCAGCGCACACGAAGGCAAGTGGCTGAACTCGTTCGTAACAAGCAGGTGCTGGTCACTGCCCACGATGCCTTTGCCTACTTTGGCAAGGCTTATGGAATTCCCGTTTATTCCCTGCAAGGGCTTTCCACGCTGAGTGAACCGGGCTTGCGAGACCTGACCACACTCATCCAAGTCATCCAAACCTACCGCGTCAAAGCCATCTTTGCTGAGCAGACCATCTCTCCCAAAGCCTTGCAGGCAGTGGCGCGAGGAGCTGCCGAAAAAAATCAAGTAGTTAAACTCGCCGGACCACTCTACACAGATAGCCTCGATGCAGCAAATACCCCTGCAGGTACCTACCTCGGCATGTTTGAAGCCAACCTCACCCTGATCTATACCCAACTGCTACCATGATCACGCAAGTATCCCATCCCGTCCTAGAAGTCCATGACCTGACCGTCAGCTACGAGCAGCATCCTGTGCTGTGGAATGTGGACTTAAGTTTGCCTGCCGGCAAGTTGATCGGCATCCTTGGTCCCAACGGAGCAGGTAAGTCAACCCTGATCAAGTCCATCATGGGACTGATTACCCCCACTTCAGGCTATGTAAAGATTTTTGACAAGGCACTGCCCGAGGTGCGCAGCCGCATCAGCTACGTGCCCCAGCGGGAGTCGGTGGACTGGAACTTTCCCGCATCGGTATTGGATGTAGTAGTGATGGGTACCTATGGGAAGCTGGGGCTTTTCCGCAGGCCCGGTAAAAAAGAAATCCAAGTTGCTCAAGATGCCCTGGAACAAGTGGGTATGACGGCCTTTGCTTCCAGACAGATCGCCGAGCTCTCCGGTGGGCAGCAGCAGCGCGTGTTTATCGCCCGTGCACTGGCGCAGCAGGCAGACCTGTACTTGATGGATGAACCCTTTGCTGGAGTGGATATGGCCACCGAAACAGCCATTTTTCAGCTCCTACAGGACATGACCGCCGCAGGAAAGACCGTTCTGGTAGTGCACCACGACATCCATTCTGCGATGAACTTCTTTGACTGGGTGATCATGCTCAACCTGCACCTGGTGGCTTCTGGTCCCAAGGAGCAGGTGGTGACCGAGGAGCTGCTCCGCAAAACCTACGGTGGCAAGCTCAACCTGCTTACCCAAGTGACTGACCTGATCCGCAAGCAAGACTTCAACCCGCTCAAACGCTGATATGGAAGATTTTATATACTTCTTCACCTTTCAAGATCCCTCCATCACTTGGGTGGTCCTCGGCATCACGCTCCTGGGACTCGGCTCGGCCTATGTGGGTACCTTCTCCTTTTTGGATAAGAAGGCACTGCTTGGCGATGCCATCTCCCATGCGGTACTGCCCGGCATCTGCTTAGGCTTTGCGCTGGCGGGAGAAAAAGATCCACGCTACATCGTTACGGGCGCATTTCTATCCGGTGCGCTAGCAACTTTTTTAAGTTCCTGGCTCAAGAAAAACACCAAACTCAGCGAAGACAGCATCATTGCAAGTATCCTGTCCATCTTCTTTGGCATTGGCATTGTGTTTTTGACCGTGCTTCAAAAATCTGGTAATCCAGAGATTGCGGGGCTCAACTCCTTTATTTTTGGCAACGCCATCGGCATAGCAGAAGCAGATCTCTTGGTGTACGGAGGCTTGTCTTTGACCATTATTCTCGTGCTCAGCCTATTTTTAAAGGAGTTTCGTCTGATGGTCTTTGATCCCAACTTTGGACAGGCCATCGGCTTCCCCATCCAAGGGATCCGGTTCGTATTCAACGTGCTTATGATTCTAGCCGTCGTGATCGGCATACAGGCCATCGGCGTGGTGCTCATGGCGGCGCTGCTGATCACCCCAGCAGCGGCAGCACGCTTCTGGACCAACCGCCTTTCCACCTTGCTAATCCTTGCCGGCCTATTTTCCGTGATTTCAGGGATTATGGGTACTTACATTTCCTTTGTCCTTCCTAAGATGCCCACTGGACCTTGGGTGGTGGTATTCCTTTCCTTGATTGCCTTACTTTCTTTTCTTGTGGCTCCCAAAAGTGGGCTCCTTCCCCGGATGCTCTCACGTAGGCGCTACGTAAAGCAGATGCACCGCGATCACCTGATGAAGGCGCTTTACAAGGCCAAAGAAGCAGAGCAGGCGTACCTGAGTCTGGAAGAAATTCATGCGCTCTACCCTTTTCACCGAAGCAATATCCAAGCTTCCCTGCAGCTACTGCTCCGTCAGGGCTTTGTTGCGCAACAAGAACAGCAGATCTCCTTGACCGCAACCGGCGTATCCGATGCGATGCGAATCGTCCGACTGCACCGCCTCTGGGAACTCTACCTCAACGAGTTTCTCCACATCGCACCCGACCACGTGCACGAGTCCGCTGAGCAGATGGAGCACCTGCTCACCCCTGAGTTGGAAGCCATGCTGGAGCAGCGTCTCAACTATCCTGCCCTTGATCCTCACCAAGTAACTATCCCTCGCGAAGCCCATGACCGTTGATACAAATGCCCTGCTGATCATCCTCACTGGAGCCCTGATCTCAATTTCCTGTGGCTTTTTGGGTGTATTCCTCCTGCTTCGCAAAATGTCCATGACCGGCGATGCCATCTCCCATGCCGTACTTCCCGGCATTGTCATCGGCTATTTTGTGTCCGGCAGCCAACGCAGTTTGGAAGTCATCATCGGTGCGGGCCTACTGGGTATCCTATCTACGCTGATGATCGATGCGCTGCGCAAAAAGGCCAAGGTGCAGCTGGACGCCTCCATTGGCATCACCTTCACGCTGCTTTTTGCCATCGGCATCATCCTGATCAACTTATTTGCCTACAAGGTAGACTTGGACCAAGAATGCGTGTTGTACGGAGAGATTGCCTATCTGCCTATCGACCTCTGGATCACCCAGAACGGACTGAATCTGGGGCCACGCATTACCTGGTTGGCCGGCCTCAATTTCTTCCTTGTAAGTGGATTTATATACCTCTTATTTAAGGAGTTGTCCCTAACGAGCTTCGATGAAAACTTTAGCTCCTCCATCGGTATTCCTGCCAAAGGAGTGAACCTGGCCTTGATGAGCATGGTGTCCTATACGACGGTGAGTAGCTTTGAGTCTGTAGGGGCCATTTTGGTTGTCGCCCTACTGGTCGTGCCCCCATCCACAGCCTACTTATGGACCAAGAGCCTGATCCCGCTACTTCGGCTCACTGCAGCCCTAGGAATTTTAATTGCCATTCTTGGGTATTATCTTGCCTTCTGGATAGACAGTTCCATCGCGGGAATGATGGTAGCCGTAGCAGGTGCCTTCTTCTTTGGCAGCGCCCTGATCAAGGGAAAATGGCCTCAGATGAAGCGTGGAACTTCAACTAGCCCAGAATCGTTAGTATCCTGAAATACAAACCCATGAAGCAGACTCAACTCTTTCTTTTCTTCCTTTGCCTCAGTTTCACGCTGACTGGTACTGCCCAGGCGCAGGAACAAATTCAGTGGATGAAGTTTGAGGAAGCCGTCGCTGCCAATGCCAAAAGTCCCAAAATGATCCTGGTGGATGTCTACACCGACTGGTGTGGCTGGTGCAAGAAGATGGACAAGGATACCTTTACTGATCCTAGGGTGATTGCACATTTCAAGAAGAATTTTTACGCGGTCAAGCTCAATGCCGAAGACACGAAGCGCCGTTTCCCGTTTATGGGCAAGACCTTTAGTGAAGCCGAGATGGCCGCAGCGATGCGGGTCAACTCCTACCCCAACTTTGTGGTGATCGAACCGGGCTTGCAAAACCTCGCGCAGCTGCCAGGGTATCGAGAGCCGGAGGCCTTCTTGGCTGGCCTTGCCGAATTGATCGAAAAAGCATTTAAAAAGACACCATGAGTTTCTCTCTCTCAGAGCGCGACGACACCATTATAGCCTTAGCCACCCCACAGGGCGTTGGCGCCATTGCCGTGATCCGTATTTCTGGCAAAGCCGCCATAAGCGTCTGTAATGATGTGTTTTATGGTAAAAATCTAGAGGAGCAAGCCTCTCATACCATCCATTTGGGTACGATTCGCGATGGAGACAAGATCATCGACGAGGTGCTGGTTTCCCTTTTCAAAGCACCCACCTCCTTTACCAAGGAAAACGTGGTCGAAATCTCCACGCACGGTTCCTCCTACATCGTGCAGCAAGTGATCAAACTCTTCGTTCGCAAGGGTGTTCGCCTGGCACGACCGGGGGAATTTACGCAGCGGGCCTTCTTGAATGGTCAGTTTGACCTCGCCCAAGCCGAGGCCGTAGCCGACCTGATCCATTCCGACTCCGAGAGCAGCCACCAAGCCGCTATCAATCAGATGCGTGGGGGATTTAGTTCCGAGATCCAGGAGCTCCGTACGCAGCTGATCTACTTTGCCTCCATGATCGAA
>Ga0209550_10004378_pt1 | contig 13403 bp, 15 predicted proteins | sample LauGreSuBDMM15SN_2_FD_187567 | JGI IMG/M metagenome (GOLD analysis project Ga0209550, IMG submission 187567) | Freshwater lake microbial communities from Lake Michigan, USA - Su13.BD.MM15.SN (SPAdes) (version 5) | ecosystem: Environmental > Aquatic > Freshwater > Lake | place: Lake Michigan... | reverse complement strand
ATAAAAAGTTATAAAAAGTTATAAAAAGTTATAAAAAGTTATAAAAAGTTATAAAAAGTTATAAAAAATAACAAACTAATCATTATTTAATTTGTTTGTTTGTTTGATTGTTTGTTTTTTCAGTCATGGAGGCTTTAAAAAACGATTTTCGAATAGTTATAAGTAATTTAAGTTATTCACAATTAAAATCGCATTGTAAATTAAATGAAATCAATTTTGTCAAAAGAGACGACCTTGAAAATAGTTGCTTTTCAAAATTCGAGAATCTTTTTTTAACAAAATCGAAATACAAAGAATTAAATAATCAAAGAGGATGTTCGAATCTTTGGACAAAAAAAGAATTGACAACGTTATGCGAATCGAAAGGATTAAAATTATCAAAAAAAAAAACAGAATCATTGCAACAATTATATGATCTTTATTATGGATTTGTTTTGAAAACTATTCAAACGAAAACACCATTGGGAGAATTTATTTTGTCTCATTTTAAGTATGATGAATGGATTATTCCTTATGATATTGAAGAAGAAGCTGAAGAAGTGGAAGAAAAAGAAAAAAACCAAGTCGACAAACTTTCAAAAATTAAAACAAGTCCATATTTTGATCGATATGTGAATAAAGAAAGCATTGAAGCATTAAGCATTGAAATCCCAAAATTCAAAGAGATGCCTTGTGTAGAAGCCAAGATTGTCCAAGAAAAAAAATACCAGATACCAAAAAAAGTCAAAACGGATGTTTGGAATGCTTACATTGGACAAAATATTCCACAGCACAAATGTTTATGTTGTAAAATCGTAGTCATAGGAATCACTTCATTTGATGTTGGACATGTCATTTCAGAATGTAACGGAGGTACAATGGCGATTTCGAATTTAAGACCCATTTGTTCTGCTTGTAATCATGCAATGGGTCGCCGTAATATGAGAGATTTTGTGGTTGAATATGATTATTGGATTTAATTAAAAAAAAAACATATCATTATTATTAAACATTTTGAAACTTTATGTTACAACAACAATACAGATTTGATTTATTATTTTCTTATTGGATCGTGTTATGGTTTTTCTTATTTGTCTTTGGGTTTACACGGTTCAACCCACTCTTTGCATTAATTCTAGCATTTTTCGAAAATATGATTAATCTTGTCGTTTTTTATTGCTACGACTTTTCATTGTATGATATTTTCTTATTTTTTGTAATCACTATCTTCAATAAAGGTCTTCCGATCTTGTATATTTATCTTAAACACGAATTTAAAATCAAAGAAACTGATATTACTTTTACATTTATTTTATTTTTCTGTTATATTGGATGGTTACTTTTCAACGGATTCAATTTTGATCATGTTACCAACATATATGAAAATTTAAAAGTAAAGAAATATGATGGCCCACTTTCTAACCTTGTCAAAGAGTATATTTTAACGCCCTTTTTTGAAACGCGTTCTGTGTTTACGTCTTCTTTTTAAATTTGTTTTTCTTAAATTTGTTTTTCTTAAATTTGTTTTTTTACGATTACATTTTGTTTTTCTTCGTCTACGTCTATGTTTTTTTGTACCTTTACCATCATAAACTTTCCAGTGTTCTGAATTATCTAAGTAACCTTCGTAACCTTCATAATCTTCTTCTCGTCTCTCATTTTTAATTCCCTCTCGTTGTGTAAATGTTGATTTTTCATATAAATACTTTGGTCGCGTTTTCGTCTCCATTGCAATCTCGTCTTCTTTCTCTTGTTGTGTCATATTACTACTATTAATCTTGTCAATAGCAGCCTTGTAATTTTTTTCCTCGCGCGCTTTCAGTCGTTCAAATTGTTGTCGTTCTTTAGGTGATAGTGAATCAGGATTTGTATATCCTTTTTGTTGAATATGTTCTAAATTGTCATCGGTTTCATGATCCGTATCACGAAATCTTAATGGTTTTACTTCATAGTCCATATGAATATCTTTATAAAGGTTTGATGAAGCTAAATCTTCTTCAAAAGATCTAGGAGGCAAAAAACTTTTACCTTTTTTATCTTCTTTTATTTTCTTGAGTCTTTCGATTAATTCGCCTTCACTTTTTGCCATATCGGAATATAATTCATTTTCATCATCAATTGTCAGATATGGGTCCTCATAATTAAACCTTATATCCTTTTCTGTAAGTCCCTTTTTTGTAAGTCCTTTTTGCATTTTTTTGTTTTTTTTTGTAATATTTTATTTTATTTTGAATTCCACATTATTTTGTAGTCAACATTAAGACACAGTATATGGCCGAATGATCTGAATATTTACACGCATCAATAATTTTTGTTTTTGATATAATGGCTAAATCTGTGGCTATCAAATCCAAACGATTATCTGATAAAATGGTCTTACGTGTTGAATTTTTGAGTCCCCTTGCAACAACTTTTGCAAAGTATTTTGCGACACCTTTTTCATGAAGGCATCTAAATGTTTGTGTAGGTAATTTTGAACAATGACTTTTTTTACAGACATCAATTAAATTATGTCGTTTAGGGTATAATTCTTTCAACAAATTAGGGATTTTGTTTTTGTTACGATAGTTGGTATCGCCGCCAATTATGTAACTACAATTTAGATTTTTAGAATCGACAATATTGATTGCTTTTGTAACCAATTTAGTAAATTGCTCTTTATGAAATCCCGGATGAAAATCCGGTGAATATGCACTAAGATGACAATTTACAATTGCAATAGGTTTACAATTTACTTCTAATGGAAATAAAATAGATAACATATTTAGCTTTTTACGACCTGTAGTATATAATGACTCTATTCGCGTTGGAGGTTGATGTGCTAATTTTATCCCATGTGTAATAGATTTTGATGAAAACTTTTTCGTATTAAATACTATCGCTACTCGATCTATAACATTGGCTACATAATGGCTACCTAAAGTGTGTAATAATGTATTTCCTTCAACCTGTGACCATTCTTGAATAAGTAAAATATCTTTGTTTTGAAGAAACTCTGGTGTAAATGGTTTTACTACGAAGTGTTCAACATTAAATGAGATAACATGAATTGTTTTTAACGAATTTTTATCGATCTTAACCATCTATCTTTATTAACTTATATTGATATTAAAACCCAGAACACCCTAATAGATTGGGTTCACTCTTTGTCCTTCGAACACGACATTCATTAACACTGACGCCGTCACCATCACTACACATGTAGTCTCTTACAATTGTTAAAAAAACAAATTCAATAATACCATCACTTTTGAAAAATGTTCGAAATTCTCTATAAATTCCTAGACGGTAGACAATGACCGTTATTATAGAATCATTGACTTTGACTTCAAAAGTATAATCCGTCTCCGTATCGATAGTAAGTCGACATTTTGTAAAACTGATATCTTTGACCGCAATCGTATTTGAATGACGCGATAAAAGCTTCAAAAATTTTGCAAAAGTTTGGGTTGCTGTAATCATTTGTTTTTTTTTTAAGATTTTGAAAAGTTCTGAAATGTTTAAAAAAATAAATAATAAAGAAAAATTCAAAATACAATAAAATAAAATATATATTAAACTTTTGAAAAAAATGTCAAATTTCGCAACTTTTTTGGAATATTACAACAAAAACTCTTGGATTCAATCATCGAAAAATATTGTGTTTGAAAATAATGTGCTTAAAGCAGATTTAGATAATGGTAGTAGCGGTTTTATCCATAATGAAATAGACATACATCCTGCTTTAGAAGATCAACAATTAACGAATTCGTTTGGCATTTTTAAATATAGTTTGACTAAGGAAGAAGATGATCGAGTCATGCAAGAATTGTTTCCAGTTTATGATGGACCAACTATACCAGTTATTGAAATACAACAAGCTATTATGCTTTCCGTTTTTATACCCAAATATAATATCATGAGAAAGGAAACTGTTTCACATTTATCTAATTATAAGCTTCCACCACTTTCAGTACATTTTGGGTATACACCAAACAATGTAAGTAAATCACCATTTCATAAGCTGATGGATAACCCAAATAAACGAAACGAACTAACCGTGGGAATGTTGGAAATTTTTCAAAAGTTTGTAGACGAAAATGAATCCAAAGGAAATAATTGGTTATTGTATTTTGAAGATGATGTACGAGTTGTTAATGTTGATCGACAGGAAGATTTAACAAAACTATATGAAGTCCCGGAAGATGCAGAATTCATACGTACCATTATGGGAAAAAAAGAAAATGTTCAGTTACAACATGTAAATTACCATATATCTTATTCAGGAGGCAATAATCATGCTTTTTATATTTCGAGAGATGGTTGTAAAAAAGTGTTACACTACGCTAAGAAGTATAAATGGAAATATATTTGCGATATTGATTTATACAAAATAGCGAAATATTGTGGAAATTTCCCAACGGGTTACGACGGTTGGTCATTATTATCAACTGGTGGGATAAACGATATTACTGATAAATTAGAAGAAGATGAAAAACTCAACATGTATCATTTAAGTCATCATATTTTTACCCAAAAGCAATTCTTGTAAGATTCTTTTAAAAAAACGGAAAAAAAATTAATATTTGATCGTTCTCTTCCTTTTATTGCCTCTTTTTTGTTGTCTACGTGTTGGCTTTCTTTTTTTTGTTTTTTTTGTTTTTGTTCTTTTTGTTTTTGTTCTTTTTGTTTTTGTTCTGAAACGTTTCCTTCCACCGTCCAGTCGAATTCCCTTTTGATCGGCGAACGTTTTTAAAATATATTCTGCATTTTGTAAACATTGCTTCATTTTTCCTCTTCTACCAGATAGGCTTGCAGCTAATGTCCCACTCAGACCGTTTTCAGTTTTGAATTTCGCAATTGATGCTTGCGCTTGCTTCATTGTATCTGTTATTTGCTCAGTTGTTTCATTTTTATTAATTTGAATCTCAACAGTTGCAATTAGTTTAATAATACGTTGTAAACCTTCGATACCGTTTTCAACATTATATGTAGGATTGCTAAACATACTTGTTTTTCTTAATTCTGTAAGAGTGGCTTCTGGAAGAATCGATTGCTGAGTTTTTATAAAAACTGGATCTGATTCAATTTCTTCACTCTCTACCATTCCTTTTTGAGGTGCTCCTTTCATTTTTATTTCGTTCAAAATAGAAGATGCGATGTCAATGCTTTTCTTTAATACAGATCTCCTTGAACCTTCAATTTTTCCAGCTAAATTCCGATCAGACAGCCCGTAATTTGCTTTAAATGTTGATATCAAAGTGTCAACTTCAGAGATTGGACCGGACATGTCAAAGCCTTCATTTTCCCACATTTCAACCTTAATACGTCCAATTTTATCTGCAATCTCTTGTAAATCTTGGATACTTCTTTGAACTTTACCTTCGTCAAATGTGGGGTTTTTAATCCACCTTCCATTGTCTCTTAATTCTTGAGTTGCATTTTGCATAATCGTATCATTTATAGCCTTCATCACCTCAGCACCGTCACGCGTGTCTGCATAGGCACTTGATTCAATCATTAATTTTTGTTGTATAACATATTGTTTACAAAAAAAAAGAATAATATATATATAAAAACAATTTAAAAAATTTAATGACTCGTCGTCGCAGACCTACAAAATGTGTTTACAGTATTAGAAGAACGGGAAAAAACAAATATTTTAAATGCAAGTCGAAGAGAGGTAATTGGTCATGCAAAGGAAACCAATGTTCGCGAAAACTAATAGCGAAAATGAAAAGGCAATGTTGTAAGTAAATGGGCGAAATGGTTTTGTTTTAACTAGAAACTAAACTAGAATGTCCAATAAACGCATCTAATTTGCGTGGTTCGTCGTGGAAAATATATTGAGCAATTGTAATATTTTTAAGTTTGAGACCTATTACCGCGGTTGAATTGTATGCAATAATAAACCCAAAAATCAAAAACCATTTACACTTTTGTCGAATAAACTCATAATTTTCAGGAACTTTTTGTGAACAAGCTAAAAAAGTTGCTTGCATAATACAATCAAAAATTGATGTTCTATCTTTTCCAGACTTACAATGATAGGCAAGCATGTAATCATCTTTTAAATGTCGATAATAGTATTTAGCGATTTTCACAATGGATTCAAACCCCTTTTGTCCATCTTCAAAGGAACTATTCTCAATGCAGTCGTAAAGCGCTCGAATATGATGATTTTTTTTGTTATCTTTTAGAATTTTCTCTTTTTCGTATAAAAAAGTTTTTAAACGTATAGGCATTGTTTGATGACCAACACCAGTATATTCTTGTGAACTCATTGGAAACAATACTGAAAAAAATCGTATTCCTCCAAACTTTTTCCCATTTGATTGTAATTCCATGTTCACAATGCGATTTTCTTTTGTTGCAGAATGACCCTTTTCAAACAATGAATGAACTACAGCAAGTGGCTTTGCAACCATAGCAAGACTTTTACAGGCAGCTGAATTACATGGACTCAATAGAGAAATACAAATCAAATTTTTTTTCATTGTTGGTCTAGTATTTTTGATTTCGCGGATAATCGAATTGATACTATCAAAATGGTTTACAGGTGTTCCAAATCGAAATGTTTCAATTTTATGCGTGGGTTGAATTTGCTGAATTCTATACATATTAACAACACTAGGTGGTGAAGAATGTTTTAATGCAAAGGTTCCAAGTGCAACACTATTGTTATCTTTTGCAATATATTGAATTGTATAGTTTAAATTTCCTTTTGATTGGATAGTAAATTGTTCGGGATAATTTTGACGCTTTTTTTGATAGTTGTTAAATGCAAGATTGAAAAAATCTTTTGAGTCAATGTGTGTCATTGGAGAATGTTTTATACTTGGTGGCAAATGATTGCATTTTGTATCACAAGTTTTTAATTCTTGTATTAAAGTATCAATGTATTCATCATATATTGTCCTTTTGGTTTCTTTAAAACGTTGAGTTAAACGTTTCAAAGTTTTTTTTCTTTTCCGAGTTCTAAAATTCATTTCTATTTCTTTTAATATTCACTATTTATTTTTTTTGAAAAAGGCTTTTGCTCCTATTTGTTTGAGTGTTTTTTAAAAGAGTTTCGTCTACTACGATATCGACGTTGTCTTTTTGTTATTTTGTTTTGTCTTTTACCTCGTTTTTTAACCCGTCGTTTTGTTCGTCGTTTACCGCCCGGCATTTTTTCACCAGCAGGGTTTTCACAAAGATTAGGATTCCGTCGTGGCATCATTGCTCTTTGTGGTTCATCCCCCAAATGTTCTAACAAATGACGTTTATCCGGGGGCACCTCAAAGAAATAGTTCCTTACAGCTCTCGACATCTCAATACATTCTTCTATTAATCTCCCTTTTTCCGGGTTATCACAATTTAATATGCGTAGTTCTTCATACTTTGGGTGTATAGCAGCTTTTACGGATTTACTCTTTGATGTATGAAATTGTATTTCAAAATCAAAATCATTATATCTAAAAATGCCATTAAATCCTTTATATATGTTACCCTCATGGAAAAAATTTTTAGCTTGAATGATTTTAATACCTAAATCAGATAACTTTTGTAGAATGTCCCAGAATGTTTTTTCAAACTTGTCGTCATATATGATTATAAAAGTTAGACGAAATACGTCTCTGGGCAATTTTGTAGTTCTCAAAAACGCATCGGCCGTTATGTTTGTTTCTTTTTTTGCATCAGCAAAATCCTTAAGCATTTTTCGTGTCAATGATGATACCGATTTAAGACGAAATTGATTCCATTCTAAGCGGTTTAAAATGTATTGCTGATTTTGACCTTCTTGTGTATGAACTATGCCTATTATAATTTTTTCAATAGGTTCTGATTTCGTTTTTGCTGCATTGATCATATCGGTTGCTTTTTGTTCAAAACGGGGTTTCACATTGTCGTAATCATCAATTAAATCTTTTAGTGAATCATCATTTTCTGGAAGTGGATTGAAATCAATATGGTCATCGATTTTTTGCTCCTCCACAAAGGGATATATTAGATCTGAAGGTCTTTCTCTTAATTCTTTTCGTGTGACTTCTTTGTTCCCAGAATTTGCGACTTTGGAAGATACCACACTCAAATATTTTTGTCTTTTTGATAATAATGGATTATCGAAAAAACTTCCAGATTTATCCTCAATAGAATTATTTAAAAGAGGGTCTGGGACCACTTCAAAATAGTCACTGTCGCGAGGTTGTATCCCATCTACCCCAATGCTGTCGGACCCAATTTCACTGTCACGATATTCAGACGCACGATGTTCAGACGCACGATATTCAGATTCAGATCCACGTCCACGATAATCCGACCCAAAGCCGTCATTGTATGTTGGGGTAATTGGTTTTTGGAAATTTTCAGGTTTCCGTTCCCAAAATTTTTGAAGTCGACTAATCATTCAAACGTGTTTTTTATTTTATATCAAGAAAAAAAGGGCTAAACTGTAGATTTTGATATCTTCTTTTGGAGGCGTTGAAACAAAAAATTATATTTGCATTATATTAAATGGATTCAATAACAGAAGAAGATATTCAAGAAGATTTTTCCATTGTATTTGACTGTGGGTCAGAACTACCAAGATGTCCATTAATGAAAAAGTTTCCTACTGACACGAAGATTTTTGAAGCCTTTGACGATATTAGTAAATACACAAATACTATGTTCTTTATTTGGGATTTAAACCAAAATATAATCACTCCGTGTGTCAAAACAGACGTTAGTTTCGATATCGACAAGTTTATCAAAGGTTATAGAGCAATTCATGATAAGATCATGACGTATATGAAGTATCAACTTCAAAATGCGGGTATTTACGAAACATTAAAAACTGTAAATAACCAGATAGTATTGGTCGTAAACACAAGAATATCCGCTTATGATGGTGTTGATGATTTTCACAGTGATTCTTCAATATTTGCAATTATTAACTATAACAATGAAGACACCCCAGTTTTTGGAACAGAATTTGTGTACAACTTAGAAACGGTTGACAAACAAATAAGTTTTCTCGAAGACAATGCAGAATGGGTTTTGAACGGTAATATAAGTGAAACACTCTTCAATTTAAGCAATTCTTTAAACGATATTGAACAAAGTCGTATACAAAGATTTATTTTTAATTCAGGAGATACCTTTATGTTCTTTGATCTTAGTATGGCTCATTCTTCACCATTTAACATAAGTGAAGGTCAGTCAACTATAAGTATAAAAATTCCCCGCAGTTCAAGTTACACATTAAAAGATGTACCTATTACTGTTTGTATGCACCGAAAAACAATCCCAGAGGAAGTATTGACAAAAAGACAATTAATAACTATTGGAGCGACCGTTGCACAATTAGATGATTTAGGTTTTAACTTTATTGAACTTAATGATTTTAGGTTTTCTATGAGTGAAGATGTTCCTATACCATTACCTTTAAAAGAAATCGTTTTGCGTGCTAATAGTGATGGAGTAGCAGTTGAAGGTGATGATAGTGTCGAATCGTTTTTTCGATTATTAAATAGCGGGACAGAAGAAGGAATGTGTATTTCATTACCAAATGGATTAAATTTACGATCTCGAGGAGGAGGAGGAGGAGGAGGAATAAAAAGAAAAAGGAAGACTAGAAAACTTTTTAAAAAACGGAATAGAAAACGTTGCATCAAAAGCAAAAGGAAAAGAAAACATAATTTAAAAAAAATTAAAAAGAATGGATTTTGAAAACCTTTTCATCACAGTTCTCTCCCATACTCAAGATTATTTAATGCGCATGCGAAGATATGAAAAAGAGGGCTACGAAATAGTTAGTTTCTGTGATTATAGCCAATTTACTGTGGTGATCAAATATGCTGACAACCTTGATAAACATTTTGAATTCATGAAAAGAAAACTTGATGAAATTAAGAATAAACCCGTTCGTTGTGAAGTTCATTTTCAAAAGCGAAGAAAGAGTGTTCCTGAAGGATTGATTCTGCATCGATGGGGTGACTACGCGACATTTGATCTACGCAACGGAACTAAATAAATAAATAAATAAAATGTTACTTTTTAATTTTCACATCTGAAACAAGTCTCCACCATAAAGAATTAATCTATACTATACTTAAAACGTAATTATAAATGGATGAATCGTCAACTATTATCCGACCTAACTTAGTAAGAACATTTGCAGATATTTGTAGAATAAATGGTTGCTTATATACAAATGTAGCTGATTGCTACAATTTTTTCAGCGATGAAACAAAATATCCATTTAATCATCATCTGAAATTGTTTGTTTCTCTACAAGATTCGTTACTTTTTACTGGTTCCAAACTAAATTTTCAATTACCGAATCATCAACAATATAAACCATTGAAATTATACGACTTAAGACATATTGCCGGGGTTGGCCACACAGCAAGAATTGATGCCATTTCTACATTTAGAAACTTATTTACTATAATGTTTGTTTATGATACGAAACGGTATGTTGCTTTTGATTTTCAACCGGAATATACTTATGAAAAAGAAATTTGGTATCTCTTAAAATCGTTACATCCTCAATATAAAAGTGACGTAAAAGTACAGTTTTTAGATTTGCATGTACCTGATTATACGCCATTTACGTTACAAACAGGTGTTCGCCTTTTACAATTTGTTTTTCCTGAAACAGATGAAACAGATACACCAACACCAACGGCAATGCATTGTAGCGCAGGGCATGGGCGTACTAGTGCATTTTTATTTTTGATCATTATTTACCACTTTATTAAAACAAAAGAACTAAGAATTGATGATCCGAGAATTTATTATAAGTTGTTCAATATGAAGCAAACGTTTGGCGTCATATATACTGAAGAAGCAGCAGAAGAATTTTTTGATATAGAACCATTTGAAGTCATTTTACATCAAAACCCAGACCATCTTCATTTATTGATAAAAAGATTAAATATTATTATAGCCACTATTGCTATGATGGAATTAATTAGTAATAGTAGCAAACATATAGGTCCAACCTATCAACCCATTTTTCTTCTCGACATTCGTAGAGTCGAAACAATTTATGCTGACAGCGACAGTTATGAAAACCCATTGGATTCGCTTTTCAAAGTTAAGCCTATTATTAGACTAATTCAATATCCAATACAACCAGTGTCTAGTTATAACCCGAAATCTACCTTTTTTGATGAGTACGCAAACATACAAACAGTTAATGCAGTCGAAGGATCTAAAGGTGGTGCAAAAAAAACAAAAACACGTAAACGTAAAAAACGAAAAATAAGGCGTTTCTCACACCATTGAAAAGAAATAATTGTTTTGTTTTTCAACGGAACTATAAAATTTAATTTTTTTGAAAGAGAAAGCAAAAGCGAAAACTAATATAATCAAATCAAAAAGTTTTCTTTTTTGCGTAGTTTTTACATTTTGTTGTAATCAATCAAAATTCATTATTTAATTCTCAAAGTTTATCAAAATTTTCTATTAAACAAAATGAATACAGATTACACATTGAAATTTCGTCAACTTCCATGCAAAACATTTGTTTCGATTGGAGCTTGTCCTTATAGAGATCGTTGCAAATTTCTTCACGATCCTCGAATAATTGCACAAGATTCACGTACTAGAATTCGCAGCAAGACAAGAGAAGACAAATCGACTGACTCACTCTTTTGGCCAGTGATGACAGTTGAACAGATTCTGATGTGCGTAGACACCTATAATAAACCAAATGCGGTTCAAGAGTATATGGTCCCTTCCATTTTATGCAACAAACATGATGAAGCGGTTTATTCGTTATGGATGCATTTCGTGGAATTCTGTCAGCGCACAAGGATCGCCGAACGATCTTCACTTCCAAGAAAAATGTTGATGATGATCACTGACTATGACGCATGTGATATTATAAACAAATATACAAACAAGAAACGTCTCAGTATATTTATTGAACTTTCATTAGGCTTCTAGCAAGATTCGAAGTTTTTTAAATTTTTTATTTTATTTTGTATTGTCAGTAAATTTTCTTAATTACTGTTTGAATCTAGAACCCTTTCTCGTTTTTCGTTTTCGTCTCTTTTTCGTACTACGTTTCTTTCTACCCCACAAAAATAATTCCGTTGCGTTAAAAGATTATTTGTTTTAATTAATTTATAGCGACTTGTAAGAGAATGAGAAAAACAAATCCGAAAAAAATTCCGTTGAATATTAAGCAGTAGTACGCAGCAAAATCCATCGTAGTTGCGATTCTTGGACATGCAATGCTGGTTTTCTCATCGTGCTCTTTTATAGCACTTATAACCGCTATTGGGCCAACTATGAGTATAAAGATAATCGCAAAAACGATAACGATTGCTGGTGGTTGTTCACGTCGACGATCCATTTTACAAGTTTTACAAGTTTTGCAAGTTTTGCAAGTTTTACAAGTTTTACAAGTTTTGCAAGTTTTACAAGTTTTACAAGTTTTGCAAGTTTTGCAAGTTTTACAAGAATTTTTAAAAGTGATTACGATGCTCAATACGTTAAACATTTCATTTTTTAAAAAAAATGCAATTTTGTATTGTTGAAATAATTCTACATGTCCTAGCATTTATTCTTTCATTTGCTTATGGATTTTATGTGTTGGGGCCGGGCGTGGCTTATATGCATGTTATATATATCTATATCATCAATAATATAGATGGGCAAAATGTATGTTTTTATACACGAATATGTTTTTTCTAAACAAAAACAAAACAAAAAACAAATATGGGTGCAAATAAAAGTAAACTGGCAGCAACTACTTCAACAAATAATGTAACAAATAAAAGTAAACCGGCAGCACCTTTAACAAATAATGCAGCAAATAATGGAACAACAACAACATCAACAACAACGACAACAACAACAACAGATCCAACTGACACAGATTCAATTACAGATACCGGAACAAATCTTGTTAATACTGCAACAGTTACTTTTGCGGTAGTTGCTGCGGCAGGTATAACGTCGGCTGCAGTAATCACTGCTGCACCAGTTGCACTTGGATTAGGTGCCTTAGCGGTAATTGCCGGAAAAGCAATGGAAATACGAAATGGTAATGCAGAATACAAGAAATTCTCGACTGAACTTTTCGAATATATTAAGGATATTGAACAATATGTATATAATTTATCGACATCGCCCAATGATAAGGTAGAAGAGAAAGTAAAAGATATAATACAAGAATTAAGTGGTGAAATGACTGCTGTAAATACGATATATCTGAAAAGATATCTACTGTTTCCAAACAAAAAATTAGAGGGGTTGAAAGATAAAGTGATGTGGTTAGGGTTATATCTTACATTATTGTTATCAAAACATGCAAACAAGCTTTCGACGGAGATACAAGATACCAAAAAAATAACACTTCAAGAAGTTGAAGCTTTAGTAAAAACCATCGAAACCAGTGTAGATAACAAATTATTGAAACTAGGCTCTTCGGTAGGAGTAGGCGGAGGAGCAGGAGTAGGCGGAGG
>Ga0209550_10004377_pt1 | contig 13405 bp, 9 predicted proteins | sample LauGreSuBDMM15SN_2_FD_187567 | JGI IMG/M metagenome (GOLD analysis project Ga0209550, IMG submission 187567) | Freshwater lake microbial communities from Lake Michigan, USA - Su13.BD.MM15.SN (SPAdes) (version 5) | ecosystem: Environmental > Aquatic > Freshwater > Lake | place: Lake Michigan, USA... | reverse complement strand
GACAAGGCCGTCTTTGTCAGAGGTGTGCGGTCGTTATCGCTGCGTCCGCTGACCGTAGGCAGCACAGAGCGCGCGTCTGTCAGATAACTCAGCCACACGCCGCCTGCTGCAGATGCTGCGGGCTGATCATTGGCGCTCTCGCCCAAAGGACGCTCACTTGGCTGGCAGAGCCGGCGCTGCGCGTAAAAGAGAAGGCTGCTGCTCGCTCGCTGCGCTGAGGCTGCACTGCACACTGCGCGCACCGCTGAACTGTCACATGAGCCCTCCTCCCCACCCGCCGATCGCAGGTCGTTAAGGCAATGATTGGCTCGCAGCAGAGCTCGGTGCCCAAGGGCCTGCCTATGCTTCCGGGCAACGGCTTCAAGGACCCGACTGTCACTGACTTCAAGAAGTCGCATATCTTCGACGTGCACCAGGGCATTCCGGTCTCGCATGACCCGTCTCTTGTGGCGCCTGCGGCTAGCTTCTCCGGCAAGGTCGCGCCTCCGCGGATGGCGCCGATGCCGACGGCGGAGATCCAGCCTGTGCAGGTGGGTGCTGCACGCAGCAGCAGCACGCTCAGCCGCGCGTGGCGGCGCCGAATCTGGCTGCGCGGTGGGTGGCACATGGCTTGGGGCGGCCAGCGAGAGCTGGGTTCTCCCTCGGCCAAAGTGGCACCAAACGCTGAGCGGCGCGCCGCCGCCACCGCAGTTCCCATTGGCATGATGCCACTTTCGCAACTGCCTTTCCGACGCTGTGTGTGCTCGGTTCGCGTATCGCCCTCGCCGTGTGCAGCCTGCCTGGGTCGCTTTCGACCGCAAGGTGCTCCGCTTCAACTGCTACTTCAAGGAGGCTGTGAACGAGTCGCGGATTGAAAACTTCCGCGTGCGCCGCTGCGTTCTTTACTACTACCTCGAGGACGACTCGATGCACGTCTCGGAACCCAAGATTGAGAACTCGGGCATCCCTCAGGGCGAGCGCAAGGGCACGGTGTTCCTCAAGCGCCACCGCGTGCCAAAGCCCGATGGTGGCTTCTACGGTGTGGCTGACCTCGCGGTTGGGCACACCGTCGACTTGTACGGCCGCGTCTTCCAGCTGACGGACGCTGACAACTTCACGCGCTCGTTCCTTCATAACCTCGGCATCGAGTGCCCCGAGCCCATCGCCGTCCCTAGCGACCCGTACACGATGACGCGCGAGGAGATGAAGATGCAAATCCAGCGCAACCAGAAGTACTTTCACCCGCGCTGCGCCGACGACGACCTGATCCGCAACGTCGAGGCGCGCCTCGGCGCCTCGTCCACGGTGCTCGCGCCAGACAAGCTCGACCAGTTCCTCAAGTACGACCGCAAGGTGCTGCGCTTCTACCTCGCGTGGGACGACCGCAGGTCGCTCTACGGCGAGCTGCGGCCCTTCGTGCTCCACTACTACCTGGCGGACGACACGATGGAGATCCTCGAGGTGCGCCGCGCCAACGCAGGCCGCGACCCCTTCCCGCTCTTCCTCAAGCGCGGCAAGGTGTACAAGGACATCAACTCGTACCTCAACATTGATGCGCCCACGACGCATACGACCCAGCTCATCGATCGTACGGGCCGCGTCGACCCAGCGACAATGCAGACCTTCAACGAGGCCGACTTCGCGGTCGGCAAGGAGGTTACCATCAATGGCGCCACCATGCTCGTGTACGGCTGCGACGAGTTCACACGCGACTACTACGAGAAGGTCTATGGCGTGTGCTTCGAGGACATCCCGGTGCAGTTTGACGAGACGGTGGAGCGCCCGCAGATCCGCATCCCGCCGCACGTAGCGCCCGGCACGGAGGAGGACTCTCTCGGTTCCTTCCTGTACCTCATCCCTAAGGTGCCCAAGAAGAACTTCCGCCGCATGATGGAGAACGACCGCAAGATCCTGCGCTTCATGGCGCGGCTAGACACGGATGCACCCGAGGACCAGGGCCGCATCTTCGTGGTCAAGTACTTCCTCTCTGACGACACGATGGCCTGCTTCGAGCCGCCGCAGAAGAACTCGGGCGTCATGGGCGGCTCCTTTATCAAGCGCTCCCGCGTCAAGAAGCCCAACAGCCACGAGTTCTACACGCAGGCCGACCTGTACACTGGTGCCCAGATCGAGGTCAACAAATTCCAGTTCGTGCTCTACCAGGCCGACGAGTACTCGCTCAGCTACATGGAGTCCGACCCCGAGGCCCACCCGATGAGTGACATTGGCTACATCGCCGAGCAGCTCGGCCCGGTGCTGAAGGAGAAGTCTAAGGTGCTGATGGCCGCCTTCAAGGCGGCGGACCACGGCTCTGGCACCGTCTCGTACGAGACGCTGCAGGACGTGCTCTCGGAGAACGACATGGAGCTCAACGACCAGGTGCTCATCACGCTAATGCGCCGCTTCGACCTCAAGAAGGACGGCAACATCGTGTACGCCGACTTCATGCGCCTCGCCGAGGCCTAAGGCGCGCCGCGCCTGCACGTGAGCGCCGTGGTGGGCCTACTGCATGCACTGGCACGTGTTGTGGCGCCCACGTGGAGTGGGAGGTTGCGGCTCCCGAGGCAGCACTCAGCCGAGAGACAGGAGGGGTCAGCCGAGGATCGGGCTGACGATGGCAGTACCGCGCGCGGACTGGCAGCCGAGCACATCGCGTTTCTCGACGGGGACCAGCGCATATGAACAGGAGAAGCTAGGGTATGTCGAGAGTGATTTGAGCGTTTGACAGCCTGACTGAGCCTTTCGTGTGATGTGATGACAGAATGCGGTTTTGTTGTGAGCGTCAGAAGGCGTGCTGTGTCGCGCGAGTATAGTGTGTATGCACGATCATCTCTTGCAGCGTTTCTCCGTTTCAAATCCGTGCAGCGTTTCACACCAGTCTCTTCACGGCGCTTAACTTCAGAACACACTTTGGAAAAACGAGTTTTTGGACTCCCGACGCGGCCTTCCGGCAGCCGCTGCTGGGTGCAGAGTTCCGATGAGTCAGCCGACGGGCGGCTCCTCGAGCAAGCGCACAAGCCCGATACGTCGAGGCTCACCGGGTCCGGGCGCGTACGATCCGAAGCCCACTTCCGCGCTTGGCCAGAGCCACCGCAAGGGTCAAACATCATCCTTCAAGTCAGCCTCAAAGCGGATGCTCGGACTCAACGGCCCTAAGGCATCGGACAAGACGGGTGATCCAGGCCAGTACGATCCGCACTCGTCAGTCACCGGAGCGGGCAAGAAGTCGTTCGGATACGAGGAGAAGCACTCGCCGTCCGTGCTCGAGAAGCTCAAGGCCAAAGGGAAAAAGGGTTACAAGTTTGGCACTTTTGGCGGCGGGACGGCGAAGCGCGAGCTTCGAATGGATCTGATGGGCGAAGCGACGCCCGGCCCAGGCACCTACATGCCGGCGAGTACCTTTGGCAAAAACGCGGTCTCCAAGGAGGCGCAGCAGCAGATGAAGCGACCGTCGTCGGCGTTCAAGTCGACGTCGCTCCAGCGAGCAAAGCCCGGTCTGGTCGACGTGCCAGGTCCGGGAGCGCACAGCCCTAACCACAAATCCATCGAGAAGAACACCACAAATCCCGGCAACTCGCTCATCGCCAAGAGCAAACGATTTGGCGCGGGCGGCGCGGAAGGGCCTTCAGCCTCGACGGCCGCAGCCGTCGGGCCGGGCGCGTACGATTCGCACGTGATCGGCTCTGTAGCCGATAAGATTACCAAGAACGTAGAGAGGATGTCGCGGCAGAATCCGGGCTTTGGCATTGCAGGCCCCTCCCACGAGCTGCCGTTCGAGCAGCCGGTCGAGGACGACCAGGACCTGCCGGGCCCGGGCAAGTACGAGAACCTGGACGTGAAGGAGGCCGTACATCCATCAAGCAGCGGGCATGGGCATTCGTCGTCCTTCAAGCTTCCAACGAAGCGCACCAAGGGACCGCCCGACGAGTTTGGTGCCATGAAAGGAGGCGCCAAGAAGGATGGCAAATCCAAGTCTGACACAAACAAGGCGACCATCCACGTATGAAGACTCGTCCTGACCAAGTCGCCGATGCCAGCCTCGCGAAGTTCGACCTGCGAGCGATGGGACGGGGATTCTTACAGATTAATCTGTATGTGGCGCAACAGCCGTACGTTTGCATGACCATGTGTACATACTCTCCGGCGGTGCGGGGACCCGGGGGTCATTGGACTCCGGTTCTTGGCGCTCGTTTCCGCTCACCGCGTCGCGTGCGGTCGTTAATCCGTTAATCTTACCGGTCGTGCACTGCGCCTGCGAGTGTAGCTTTATGCAGTCTGTTTTTTGGATCTCAGAAAATCGCGTGCTCGCGGGCACCTCGCAAGTTTGGGTCGCGAGAGACAGAGAGGCTTGCGAAACTCTGTGAAGAGCGTGATCCTCGCTCTTGGAGGGTCCGGCTGTGGTTCACTCGTACGATGTCGCAAGTCCGGAAGCGCTCGGCACTCGACCGACCGCTGCCCATGCGTGGCAAGAACGAGGTGGGCCTGAGCGCCTTCTCCTTCTTGTTCTCGGAGTTCATCCAGTACAGCCAGCAGCGCGTCGACACCGCTGATCAGCTCGAGCGAAAGCTCGAAGACGCCGGAGTTGGCATTGGCCGGCGGGTGCTCGAACTGGGCTGCCTGCGTGAAAAGTCGAGCAAGCGCGAGACTCGCATGCTCGGCATTCTCAACTTCATCACGTCCGTCGTGTGGAAGATGCTTTTCGGGAACGCTGCCGACTCCCTCGAGAAGTCCGTGGACCAGGAGGACGAATTCATGATCGTCGAAAAGGCACCTCTTGTAAACATGTACATCTCTTCCGCGCCGTGCTCATGCGCCACTTTCGTGGCCGGCATCGTTCGTGGCGTCCTCGAGGGCGCGCAGGTGCGCAGCCCTGTGATAAACGCTCCCCTGCTCCTGCCATTTGCTCGCCCTCTGACATCACATGGTGCTGCTTTCTCTACCCAGTTTCCAGCGCGCGTCTCCGCCCATGAGCAAGAGGATGAGAACGGCCCGGTCCGCACAGTCATCCTGATTAAATTCGCGCCCGAGGTCCTGGAACGCGAGAAGCGACTGGCGTCATAGCTCGACGTTCTTTTTAGCATGGGTTACATTGCGTGGACGCGGTCTGCAAGCGCATACACTGGCACAGGTTCATGGTTGCTTCTTTCTAAATGTACGTTCGTTTGGGCGCGAGCTGTCCGGGCCGGCCAGCTGTGAGTATATGTTCATCGACATCGTTGCTCCTCTTGACCGTTTTCTGTTGGTTGTACCTGCGGTACTTGAGTTCACGCGACGTGACATGACTTTTGACAAGGCAACACGTTGAAACTTACAAACTGTGATTCGCCGTCGGCCTCCCTTCGTTCGCGCGACGAAAGCCGCAGGGTGTCAGGGACTTGTGCAGCACCGGTGTCAGATGACGAAAGCTAAGGCGCAGCGCTCTGCGCAGTCCGGTGAACTCCATTCCGAGCAGCATGCACCAGGATTCTCGAAATCAGCCGCTTTCATTTGCGTAAGCTCGAGTTTCGCCGCTGTGCTTGCAGTCTCGTGGCACTTCATGGGTCGAGAAAGTAAAAGCGAGATAGCTCTCCGGGCTCGAATCGCAGCCCTTGAGAATGTGCTTGTGCATCGGGAGCAGCGCATTGCCCAACTCCAAGAGGCTTGCTCAAGAGACTCCAGCGGCCCAGACGCCAGTCTTAAGGCAGCCGCAGGCATTGCTGCAGCGATGTCGGCTGACTGCAACGTGGTGCACGAGATCTCTCTTCACTCAGTGGCTCCTGCTGAGTTTCGACCCCTGAATCTCACCTACGGGCTACCATCGACTGTGCGCTGCCCCATCGTCATTCGTGGCGCTGTAACGTTTTGCCAAGGAAGTAAACTGGCGCAGTCTTGGACGTGGAACCGTGTCCGTAGAGCAGGGCCGCAGCGGCAGGTCACTTTCGATGTGTCTGCCGAACCCGGCTTGACGTATTGGAACAACGTGACCATGCTGGCTGAGCTCGTCAAGCTGCGTGGCCTTCGCACCCAAAACTTCAAGACGGTGACGACGAGAATCGACCGATTTGTCGATGCCATAGAGTCAGTCGATGACGAGTACGGTCCCTTTGTGCGATATGGTGCACCGCTGCGTAAGTTCTCAGCTTCCATGGCAGACGAGCTCAAAACGGCACATACTAGCATCAGTACTCACGATGCTGCAGGGCCTTTGGGGCGTCTAGCTCCATTGCTGCCAGACAACTTCGGGGAGCGCGAGATTACTTTGTTCCTTGCGGCTGCTGGCGTGACTTCCACCGCTCACTACGACAACTCCGCAAACATGCATATGCTGCTTAGTGGACGCAAGCGCTTTCGACTGCGGAAGCCGTTGCTTGCGCTTGACACGCTCGTTACCTGGCCTGACACACATCCGAATGCGCGGCAGCTGCAGACGCCTGTCGCCCCAGATGACGTCACGTTCACAACGGTCGAGCTAGAAGCTGGCGATGGTCTTTTCGTGCCTGCAGGCTGGATTCACGAGGTCACGGCACTCGAGAGGTCGATTGCACTTTCGCTCCTTGCGCCCAATTTCGAATATGGCGATTTCGAGAGGTTTGGCACACAGGATCGCCTGCAGATGATTCCTTTCCTCGCGCGGTTGCGGGGCACGTTCGACCCAGTTCGGCTCTCAAAGGTCTTCAAGGTCTTCGTCGTCTCCTTACTCGCACGTCTCGAGATGCCCGAGCTGATGCGCACGCTGCTGCGCATGTACTCGGCCGAGACGCGAGCGGAGTTCGGAATGCCACCCGCGGCAACATGGCCGTTTGGTTGCCATGCCGCAGATGCGAGCGATGCGGCGATCGTCCGCGAAGGCGCCGAAGTCGTCGCACTGCGTTTCCTCAAGTACCATGCCACACTCCGCCCTCGCTATGTGACGGTCTACCTGGAAAACATACTTGGTGTGATGGCTAGCTTCCTGGACTTGCCGACCAAGGAAGCGACGTATGCTGCCTGGCTCGACTTTGCGACGGCTTGCTTGATCATTCCGCCTTCGCCATGATTGCACTGGTTGCGAGCTCAGGTGTGACATCGACGACGTCTAAGCTGCTTGCGCCCTTTGCGCTCCTGTATGTTGTGTATGTGTCCGCCGCGCTGCCGATGCCGAGAGGCCGAGGCTCCACGCGGGCTTCAGACCCGAGGTTCACCCGCGGGGCTGAGCCGGTCGGCGCGAGCATCTCTGTTTGTGAGTATCAATGGTACCGCCGATCGCCTTCGCGCGCCGGATCCGCGGGTGACTCCTGTGGCACTGGTCGGTCACTAGTCGGTGGGTCTTCGGTGTGTGTGCCCCTGGTGAGCCCTGCATAGCGTGTCGGCTGGGCGGCCGCGAGGAAAACCAAAACCGGTGCGTTGCGAAGTGTTATCGGGTAGGTGCTGTTTACAGTACGCGTTGTGAGCTTGTTGTAACCGCACACGTATGTACGCCGATCCGGGAATCATGTAAACATTGGCTGTGAATTCATAGTGTTCACGCGTTGCTACTGTTAACAGCGTCATGGATGCTTCTGTGGCTTGGCTCACGCCTCCATCCCACCCGCCTTCTGCATCCACTATCCGATGCTGGCGGGGAGCGTGGTCCTTGGCTACGCACGCTATCTCGGCATCGACCCTGAGACCGAACCGAGGTTGGTTGACGTTGCGCGGGAGGCACTCACTGACCCAATGCCTCCTGGATGGGAACGGCACTTGAATGAAGAACATTGTCGGCCGTTCTTCTTCAGTCCGGAAGGGATCACAACCTGGGAACATCCGCTGCTGCAGCACTACCTCGCAAAGGTGGATGGGCTTCGGGCGAGCACTGCTAGAACTACCCACTGGAGCACCCAAAGCATTCCACCGTCAGCGACACATGCGCCACACTTGCAAGCGCAGCTCGCTGGACACGTAGCAAATGCACACCAGTATCTTTCCAGTCAATATCTGCAACCGCCACTAACGACGATGCAGTACTGGCCTGCCTCTTTGCCATACCATCCGTTACAAAACATGCCGCTGCCGCTCGAGGCGCCTGGACACATTCCAATGCCGATGGCATACGGGCACCCAGCCTCGTACGCGATACCGGCCATGGAGCATGCTTCAACACCGTATGTTGGCGCGCTGCATCAATACCACGCTGGTCACCCCACCCAGCATCCAGCACTCGCACCACCTGCTGTGCACCTGCCCACCATGGTGGCGCTTCCTCACGTCGCCTGCGCTCAATTGTCAGTGCCCTCCATGCAAGGCCCCCCGCTGGTGACGGATCTGGAGCGCTTACGCCACCATCAGGTCGAGAGGTATCAGCAGCAGCTACGACAGCTTCATGGGCAGTCCGATCTTGCCTATCGGACTCCATCTGAAGCGCCATCCTCCAGTGCTCCTCACTGGCAAGAGCAACGCCGCCGCCAGTGGCAGAGGCTGCAGGAGCTGCAGCACGATCATATCGAGCGCCAACTGCAGCATCACGACGACCACAACGACCCGCGGAGCAACCATGGGCCTGTAGATGAGACGCGAGCTGAGGCGGCGGCCGTTGGTGCGACTGCTGACAAAGGAGGCATGCCACCGACGGAGCGCAAGGCCTCAGAGGAGACCGTGCGATGCGCGTCGCTCGAGTCCGCCGGGCGCCTCGGCGAGTGTGCTGGCGGTGCCCATGGTACCGAGGAGGAGCCACTGCCGTCTCTCAAGCAGCTCGCGGCGCCCCTCCTTGGTATCATGGGCTCGGCCCTACAGCGTACTGCCTCTGCTGGTGCCACCGCTGCCACCGCGCTCAAGCGTCGCGGCTCAGCTGCGGCCGCCGCCGCTTCGGCGGCGGCCGGTGCTGGACACGGCGCTGCCGCTGTAGCCGCCGCCGTTGCGTTTGCGCAGGCGCCTGGATCACCGGCGCCGCCACCGCCTCCTCCTGCTGGCATTGGTGGCGGCAGTGTGGCGCAGCTGGCGGCAGCAGAGGTAGAGGCTGCGGAAAACGCCTTCCGTGCTGCGTCCGAGGTTTGGACGGCAACGCTCGGGCAGCAACGCGAGGCCCTTCCCTCGTCCGCGGCTCGCCTAGTCAATCAGGTCCTGGGCGATGCTCGCGCTCGTGTTGAGAGCGTCTCCCAGCAGCTTCGTGCTGAGCTCGAGCACGCCGGCTCTCGTGGGCGCGCCTTCTGGCCGGCGGAACCAGTCTCTACCTCGGACGAGGCCACCGCGCCTGGGTCCGCAAAATCTGCCACCATGCTCACGAAGAGCGCGGTGGATGCATGCGCTGCGCTGGGAGAGGCGCGGGATGCAAGGGTGCTCGAAGTGGAGGCGACTCTGCGAGCATGCGAGAAGCGCCTTGACGCGCTACGCTCCACGCGGCACGAAGCGTCGGCCTCGCTCGGTGGGAGCACCATCCTCCCCACAGTCTCTAGTGACACAGACGAGCCGTCCTCTGCCGAGGTTGTGGCAGCAGACAAGGCCCTCAAGGACCTCGATTCGTCTGCCGCGTTTGAGCTCGAGCAGGCGCTATGGCGCGGCGGACTGCGCGGAGCTGCGCTGCAGGCACGTGTTGCCTCGGAGCTGAATGACCTGCGTGAGCAATGGCGCGAGCATCGGGCTAAGGCGGAGCATGCAGCCGTTGAGGAGGCCAGGCAGCGCGAAGCGCAGAAGAAGAGTCTGGCCGCGTACGTGCGCCGCTCGATGCTCGATGCGGCCACGCACTCGCTCTCCCGCCTCCTCGACGTGGCCACTGCTACTGCAGGTGACCTCACAGCAGTGGCACTCCGCGCTCTGCATCAGCGAACAATCGCGATGCACCGAGGGCTTGGCACGCCGGCGGACGATGGGGCATTGACACGTGACGCCGCCACTTCCTCGCTGGTGCAACACCTCGTGTCCGGCGGCGAGGCTCTGATGGTGCAGCTGCATGCCGAGCTCGCCACGCTCGTGGAGGCGGTGGCCGCTGCGGCCACGCAAGTGGAAGCGTGGGTTCGAGCGGAGGAGGAGCTACGCATTGTTGCGCGCCAAGCCGATGTGCAATCGCGTGGAGCCGTGGGCGTCAGCGAACGAGCTTTGGAGGCGCGGTGCGCAGTGTTCGACGGCGATGTGTTGCAGCTGCGTTACCGGGCGCTCGAGGGCTTCGGGCGTGGCCTTACCTTGATGCTGGAATTTGGCGAGGCGCTTCTCGTCGGCGAGCTCTTGCGTGTTGCGCCATCGTGGGGCACGCAGCAGAGTATGCCCCCGCCGCCGTACTCGTCGGCCCAACCGTTGGGACCGGTCTCAACGACGCGGACAGCGATGCCCCATCAGCAAGCCGCACCGCAGGTCGGTGACTCATCACGCGACATTCACTTGACGGCGCCGGCATCGACAAAAGAGCATTCTGCCACCCGTCATTCATCTCTGCTGTGTGGGCCACCCATGAATGCCGTAGCTGCGTGTCCTCCCACCATTTCCGCCACACCGGTGGAGCATTTGGCACTGCGGGCGCCGTACCAACGTACGGTCGCCCGACCATGTGCATCCCTGTGTGCATCCTTGCCGAGGGCGCCCTCCACAGCAAGCGCCGAGGCTGGCTCTGCTTCGCCCCATACGCCCCAGGCCTTACAGTTGCAGCACAGTCGTGTGCCAGCCTTCGACCCGGCAGAGAGCAGCGCCGAAGCGGGCACGCCCCTGACTCGAGGAGCAGCGTCCACGGCATTCGCGGAGGTCTGGCTCAACTCGCGGGGCTCGCTGCTCTCGCCGGGCTCGCTGCCGACAGCCAACATGTCCGTGACGCCATTGACGGCCGTGGACGACGGCAGGCTGTCCGTTGGCACCATTCCAGTGCTTAGCTCGCCCCCTTCGTGCCTGGCCTCTACCACCCATACCGCCGAGCCTGTAGGTGCGCCGCCGGCCGCTGCGCCCGCTGAGGAGGAGTTGGTGGCACGGCAGCTGCTCTGGGAGGAGGAGTCAGACGCTGCTGCCGCCGCTACGGCAGCGGAGGAGACAGGGGAGGAGGTGGCCATAGCAATCATAGCAGAAAGCGAGCAGGGTGAGATGGCGGTAGAGGAAATGCTGGCGTTCCTCGACGAGGCGGCGCAGCTTGTCGGGCTTCCCAAGCCCTCGGAGCAGATTCAGGAGCAGACTAGGCTCGAGAGCAGGCCTGCCCAAGTGGAGGATGTATAGCCAGGAGCGCGCGAGAGTATCTCGAAGGCTGTGTCCGTTGCATGTCTATAAGTTGTCGCCGACACAGCGCGCTCTTTCGGCGTCGTCCGAAAGGCGACGTACCGACGAATGGTGAAGCGTCCGCGCGAGGTTGCCGTCGCCTCGTCCAGCGAGCCTTTTGCTACTTTGGGCGAGGCTGTTCCCACCGCCATCGCTTCTGCACCAAAACGCAAGCGCAAGGACTCGCGCAAGGATGCAGTCGCACCCCTGGATGCCCTGGTTGCATCCCACGACAACAGTTCCAGTGACGCGGCCGCGTCTGCGTCGGCGGTGTTACCCGTCAACAACCCGCGATACCCCGCCGTCCAGCGGCGGACGGCGCACAAGAAGAAGAAGACGCTCGTGGTGTGCTCACGCGGCGTGACCTCGACCAACGTTGAGCTCATGGAAGACCTGCTCAAACTCATGCCGCACGCTCGCAAGGATCCAAAGTTTGACAAGAGCGAGCCTCTCACATCGCTCGGCGAAATCGCCGAGCTCAACGGCTGCGCGGCGGTGCTGTACTTTGAGGCGCGCAAGATGAAGGACCTGTACCTGTGGGTGGGCGCGGTCAAGGCAGGAGGCCCATGCGCAAAGTTCCTCGTGCAGCAGGTGAGGCCAATGAAAGACCTGCGCCTCACAGGCAATTGCCTGCTCGGCTCGCGCCCAATTCTCTCCTTTGACGGCGCGTTTGACGGCGCGCCGTACCTGCAACTGCTCAAGCAGCTGCTCGCGCACGCGTTCGCGCCGCCCAAAGGCCACCCGCGCTCGAAGCCCTTCCACGACCACGTGCTGTCCTTCTCTGTGCTGGGCGGGCGTGTGCTCGTGCGCCACTACCAGGTGGTGCCGCCGCTGCACGACGCGAAGAAGGAGGGGGATACCCTCGTCGAGATTGGCCCGCGGCTTGCGCTCGTGCCCATTCGCATCCTCGGCGGCGTCTTTGCGGGCGAGACGCTCTATGTCAACGACACGTACCAATCGCCCAACCTGCTGCGCGCGGAGCAGAAGCGGCGCTCAGCAAAGCGCACGATCGGTCACGTTGCGCAGAAGGAGAAGCGCCGCAGCCGCCTCGCGCAGGGCGCCGACCAGCCCCCCGCGGACGACCTGGCAGACGTGTTCGCCGTCGGCGAGTAGAGAAACTCGCTCACGGTCTGCACGCCTCTCCGATAAAGAGCGGTATGCGATCACGCACATAACTACAGTTGAGAGCTAGCTCGAGAAAAATATTTTCGAAGAGACGGCGCAGTTCACACCTCTCGGAATCTTCGGTGATCTCCCTTTCTAATTTCAATGTCGCGCATTGTTCTTGCTGCAATGGCCGCTTCGGCGTCGGCTTTCTCGCCTGTGGCGAGCTTCTCGCCGGTGGCAGCACCGCAGCGCGTTTCCTCTCCGCAGATGTCCGCAGACGGCTTTTCACGCCGTGCTGCCTTTGCGGCCATCTTCGCCGTGCCTGCCGCTGCCAATGCCATGGCTGTCAGTGACAGCTACCCCTCGAACCGCGCCGCTCTGTCGCCGTGGCACGGCAGGCTGCCTGAGCCTTGAGGAAAACGCCCTCTCGCGCCCTGATGCGCGCATGGACCCAAATGGCGCGCTTTGCGCTTGCGGTCGCCCAGACTGAACATGGGCGTTGCCACCGCAGGTGCCTGGCCTCAACAGCCCTGGCCTCGTTCCCGCCAAGAAGGTGCGGAGCGGCTTGACGCGCGCCGATTTCGACGAGAAGATCCGCGACGCTGACACCAACCATTTCTGGTACGCGCGCGCACGCTTTGCAGGCAGTTTGGCTGCTCTCGCTGTCTGTGTAGGCCAACACTTTGCGATGCTTATCCAGCCAACTCATCGTGGACTGCTTGAATTCACCTGTGCTGCAGGTCGCCCAAGGGGATCATGGACTCGGTCCCGAAGATGAAGGGCATCATCACGCCCAAGACTGCGGGCTTCAAGACCAAGTAAGGACGGGCACGCGTGGGGAGTCTGAGAATTGCGTTGTGTTTCGACAATTTATGACTCCGTGAGGCTGGTGCGACTTTTACCCTAAACCCTATCTATACCTTGAAGTGTGCATGACACATTCAGTGCAAAGAGTGAGGAAAACCCTCAGCCGCCTCTGCCCTCACAAAGTCAAAGAATCCCGCCGGCGTGACGTGGGGCGCGGGACCCACCCCAACAGCACGGCGCACCTTCCGCGAGGCGAGTCGCGCGAGAGTGACCAAAGCTGTTGGGACGTAGCGCCTCCCGGATAGTTGTGTGGAAAAGCGGAAAACGGGCTGGCGTGCATTGAGCCTCATCA
>Ga0209550_10004376_pt1 | contig 13409 bp, 12 predicted proteins | sample LauGreSuBDMM15SN_2_FD_187567 | JGI IMG/M metagenome (GOLD analysis project Ga0209550, IMG submission 187567) | Freshwater lake microbial communities from Lake Michigan, USA - Su13.BD.MM15.SN (SPAdes) (version 5) | ecosystem: Environmental > Aquatic > Freshwater > Lake | place: Lake Michigan... | reverse complement strand
CCGGTAGCTGCCCGCCCTTCAGCACGTTCTGCGTGATGTGCTCCCGATCCATCGCCAGCGCGATGGCCTTGCGCACGCGCGGGTCGTTGAACGGCTCTTTCTGCGTGTTGGTCACCACATAGGTCGTCGCCATCATCGGCGAGATGCGCGGCCAACCAGGCAGGTTCTTCTGGGTGACTTCCAGCTGTCCCGACGGGAAGGAGTTGTTCATGTCGATCTCGCCGGCCATCGCACGGCGCACCATGGCGTCATGATCGTTGACGGGCAGGTAGATCACCTCCGAAAAACAGAGATCATCCGCCTCGGCAAAGGTTTCGTTCTTCACGACGCGGATGAAATCGTTCTGGCGCATCTCGGCCAGCTTGTACGGGCCGTTGACGACATAGTTCTCCGGGGTCGTCCACTTGTCGCCGAACTTCTCGACCACGTGCCGCGGCAGCGGGAAAACGGTGTAGTGCTTCAGCAGGCCGGGCAGGTGGGGCATCGGATACTCGAGCTGGATCTCGAGCGTGTAGTCGTCGATCGCACGAACGCCCACCTGCTCCTTCGGAACCTGTCCTTCCTTCGCCGCGCGGCCGTTCTTGATGCCGTACTGGATGGACGCATAGGCGATCTCGGCCTCGTTCGGGTCGAACAGGCGCTGGAATGAGAACACAAAATCGTCCGCCGTCAGCGGCTCGCCATCCGACCACGTCGTCTGCTTGAGCTTGATCGTCCAGGTCAGCCCGTCCTCGGACACGGTCCATGACTCGGCAACTCCAGGGACGGGAATGGCCTTGGCGTCCTCGGTGAACAGGCCGATGAACATGTCGCCGATCACGTCGTTGGCCCAGGTGCCTTCAACTTTTTGCGGGTCCAGCGATTTCGGCTGCGCGCCGATCCCGCGCGTGAACCGCTCCGATGTCACCTGTCCCGATTCCCCCCCGCAGGCCGTCAACGCGAGTGCAGCGGCGAAAACACTCGCCAGCAAATGGAACTTCAGGCGCATCAAGAACTCCTCTTTCGTCGCCAACCGATGCACAGGCGTGCAGCCGGTCAGCTTTTCCGGTAGGAACCTAGCGTCAGACCACGTTGGATTGGAAGGGCTTTGCGCTCTCCAGCCTCAAAGCGGGATGTAAGCATGCGTGTGTTCATCTTGCTGACTGCCGCCGTGCTGGCCGCCGGAGCAGCCTTTGCGCAGGAGTCGCCGCTGGCGAAGGTCTACGCATGCGCCGGCCTTCCGAAGGCGGATGAACGCCTGGCCTGCTACGATGCCGCCGTCGCCGGTCTGAAGCAGGCTGAGGCGACCGGCGGCGTCGCCGTGGTCAGCTGCGAGCAGGTGACCGAGGCGAGCGAGCAGGCGTTCGGCTTCAAGAAGCCCGAAGCTGCTGATATCGCCCGCGCCGCCGGCATCGCCGTGCCGAACGCCCCAGAACAGCCGGACGATGTTCAGGTGACCATCGCCTCCGCCGCAAAGCGAGCGGACGGCAAGTACCGCTTCACGCTTGATAATCGACAGGTGTGGGAACAGATTGAAATCGAGAAGTTTGACCGTCTCGGCGCGCTTCCCCTGAAAGCTGAGATCAAGGCGGCGGCGCTTGGCAGCTTCATGATGCGGATCGAAGGCGGCAGGTCCATCCGCGTGCGCCGCTTGAGATAGGGCAGGCGGGGATGTGGCGAACGATCCTCATCTATGGCGGCCTCCTCGGCGTTGCGGCCCTCGGCCTGCAATGGATCGAGTTCCAGCTCCTCGTCCGCGCCCACCCGGGCGAACTCTATGTCGGCCTGCTCGCCGCCGGCTTTCTGGCCCTCGGCATCTGGGTCGGCACGCGCCTGATGCCGCGCAGGCCGGCAGGCGAGGGCTTCGTTCCCAACGAACAGGTGCGCAATACCCTCGGCATCAGCGATCGCGAATTCGAGGTGCTGGAACTGCTGGCCGCCGGCCGCTCCAACAAGGAAATCGGCAGCGCACTGAACGTCTCGCCCAACACGGTGAAGACTCACGTCGCGAAAATCTTCGCCAAACTTGAGGTGACCCGGCGGACCGAGGCGATCCTTCGCGCGCGCGAGCTTGGAATGCTCAGGTAACGTGCGATGTAACGCGTCGATTCTGGGCGATTTTGCGCCAACCACCCCTTCGGGCGATTGCGGGTTGCCGCGGCCTGCCCCTTTTTCGTGTGACCAGACATGAGAGGGGACCCCACCATGAGCGCCGCGCCAATCGTCTTCTTCGACATCGCCGGGCCAGACCTTGCCAGCCAGCGAAGCTTCTACGCCGACGTGTTCGGCTGGGAGAGCGCGCCCACCGGCCACGTCTCCGCACCGGTCCAGTCGCCGAGGCTCAACGGCTTCCTCCGCACCGACCCGGCCGGCTGCGTGATCTATTTCGGCGTGCCCGATGTGACGGAAACTCTCGCGAAAGTCGTCGCAGCCGGCGGCGCCATCAACGCCCCACGGTTCGAGGTAAAGGGCGTCGTCGTCCTCGGCCTCTTCTCCGACCCCGCCGGCAACCGTCTCGGCCTCGTCGAGATGGACGGCGACCAGCGCAAGAATCCTTAGGAGACCTGGAGATGTTCAGGATCATTCTTCTCTACGGCGTTCCTGGCGCGCTGATCGTCGGGGCCCCCTTGTTCTGGGGCATGGTGAGCGGCCAGCAGAACAACGAGTCAGGCGCGATCATCGGCTACACCACGATGCTCGTGGCGCTGACCGGCGTGTTCCTTGGCGTGAAGCACTATCGCGACCGGGAACTCGGCGGCGTGGTGAAGTTCCTCCCGGCGCTCGGTGTGGGCCTCGCCATCAGCGCCGTCGCCAGCCTCGGTTGGGTGATCGCGTGGGAGGCGGCGCTTGCGGTCACCAAGTTCGATTTCGGCGCGGTGTACAGCCAGATGATGCTGGAGGAAGCGCAGAAGAGCGGCGCCAGCGCCGAAAAACTCGCGCAGGTGGCCAAGGACGGGCAGGCGTTCGCGGAAATGTACCGCAATCCGCTGATGCGCGTGCCGTTGACCTTCATCGAGATGTTCCCCATCGGCGTGGTCATCTCGCTGATCTCCGCAGCCCTACTCCGCAACAGCCGCTTCCTGCCGGCGCGGGCGTTGGCTTGAGGGATCATCAGTGAGCATGCCCTCGTCCTTCGAGACGCCCGCTTTGGGGGCTCCTCAGGATGAGGGCGGGCCTCCCGCGCTACCGATCCTTCGGATCAAACGCATCCCGCAGCCCGTCGCCGATGAAGTTCAGCGAGAACAGCGTTACAACCATCAGCGCCGCAGGCGCAAACAGCAGCCACGGATAGGCAAACTCCTTCTGCCCTGCCGAGATCAGCTGCCCCAGCGACGTCAGCGGCTCGTTCACGCCTAGTCCGATGAACGACAGGAAGCTCTCCTGCAGGATCACCACCGGCATGGTCAGCGTCACATAGACCGCCACCGGCCCCAGCAGGTTCGGCAGGATATGCCGCACGATGATGCCCAGAGGCTTCACGCCCGCCGCCCGCGCCGCCTCGACGAATTCCTTCTGCTTCAGCGCCAGCGTCTGCCCGCGCACAATCCGCGCCATCGTCATCCACTCTACCGCGCCGATGGCGAGGAAGATCAGGAAGATGTGCCGGCCGAACACCACCGTCACCAGGATCACGAAGAAGATGAACGGCACTGCGTAGAGCACGTCGACGATGCGCATCATGAACTGGTCGACGCGCCCGCCCGCAAAACCCGCAATCGCGCCCCATGCCACGCCGATCACCAGCGAGACGAACGTGGCGATGAACCCGACAGCCAGCGAGATCTGCAGCCCGATCAGCAGCCGCGCCACCATGTCCCGCCCGAGAATGTCCGTGCCCAGCCAGTGCATGTTCTCGCCTGTCGGCGCGATCCCGAGTCTGTCCTGGTACTGGTATTCGTAGGAGTGCGGCCACACGAGCGGCCCGATGAACGCGATCAGCGTCAGCAGCGCCAGCAGGATCATCCCCGCCACCGCCGCCTTGTTGGCGAACAGCCGCCGCCGGGAATCGTCCCACAGCGACCGCCCCTTCACGGCGGACTTGTTCAGCACATCGGCGGTTGAGCCCGGAACCACTGCCATCATCATGAGTAGCGCACCCGCGGATCGAGGATCGCATAGAGCACATCGGCGATCAGGTTCAGCGCGATGATCAAGCCGCCATAGAGGATCACGGCGCCCATCACGCGGGTATAGTCACGCGTCATCGCGCCTTCGATAAAGGACGCGCCAACGCCGGGCAGGGTGAACACCGTCTCGATCACCACCGACCCCGTGATCACCCCCACGATCGCCGGCCCCAGATAGCTCACGACCGGCAGGATCGCCGCCGGCGCCGCATGGCGCAGCAGGATGCGTGTCTCGCTGATCCCCTTCGCCCGCGCCGTGCGGATGAAGTTGGACCGCAGCACCTCCACCATCGACGCACGCATCAGCCGCGAGATGATCGCCACCTGCGGAAGCGACAGCGTCAGCACCGGGAGAAAGAGGTTGTGAAAATTCATGCGGCCCAGGTCGAGGCCCCCCGCCGCAAACCAGTTGAGATAAACCCCGAACACCATGGCCAGGAGCGGCCCCGTCACGAAGGTCGGGATCGATATGCCGACCATCGCGATACTCATCACCGAATAGTCCGCCAGCGAGTTCTGCCGTATCGCCGCCAGCACGCCGAGCAGCACGCCAAAGAACAGCGCAATGGTGATGGAAAGCAGCCCGATGGTCAGCGACACCGGCAGGCCCTCGCCCAGCAGCTCGCTCACATCCTTGTCGTAGAACACCATGGAGGGCCCGAGATCGCCCTGAACCACCTTGCCCACATATTCGAAATACTGTTCGTGCAGCGGCTTATCGAGGCCAAGGCTGGCCTTGAGGTTGGCCTCCACGGCCGGCGTCAGCATGCGTTCCGCCGAATATGGGTTCCCCGGCGCCGCCCGCAGCATGAAGAACACCACGGTGATGATCACCAGCATGGTGGGAATGGCCGCCAGCAGGCGCCGCCCCACATACGCCCAGGGAATCCGGGATGCGAGACGCGCCAATGCTGAGGAATCCGGAGGACGGGACGGGTCGGTCGACAGGGGTTACGTCCTCCGCAGGCTCCAGCTTATAAGAGGCGAACAAGAGGTCGTTGCGCAAGCGGACATTTGTCGCGGATCAGAAGAGGGATCGACCAACATGGCTGACATCAAGCAGGTTTCCCAACGGTTTTCCGTCGCGCCACAGATCGCGCTGGGCGATATCCCCGCCATCTCCAGCATGGGCTACCGCCACATCATCAACAACCGGCCGGACGGCGAGGAGCCGGACCAGCCAACCTCCGAGGAGATCGAAGCGGCCGCACGGAAGGAAGGCATGACCTACGTTCACGCCCCCTTCGTCGGGCCGCCGACCGCCGAAGCCGTGAAGGCCGTGATGGCGGCGAGTTCAAACACACTGGCCTACTGCCGCTCCGGGACGCGTTCCGTCACAGCGTGGGCGCTGGCCGAGGCGTCCGAGGGCGTTGATCCGGAAGACATCGTCGATCGGGCCCAGGAAGTCGGCTACAACCTGAGCGGCATGCGCGGGCAGCTCCGTCGAATCGCCCAGAGGTAAACGTGGCCGGTATTCCCTTCGTCCGTGATCTCGATTTCGCCTACGGCCGCGCCGACCAGGCGAGCCCGCTGATCCGCCGCGTCATCGCGCAGAACCCCGGCCCGTTCACCTTCCTCGGCACCGGCGTCTACATCATCGGCAAGGGCGACGTCGCCGTCATCGACCCCGGCCCGCCGATCGACGCCCACTTCGAGGCGCTAAAAGCCGCCCTCGCTGGCGAGCGGATCACCCACGTCTTCACCACCCACACCCATCTCGACCACTCGCCGCTCGCCCACCCCCTCGCACAATGGGCTGGCTGCAAGGTCTACGGACTGCCCGATCCTTCAGGCACAATGCCCCACGCCTCGCTCGAGGAAGATGGCCAGGAAGGCTTCATGCCCGATGTGCTGGTGAAGGACGGCGACACCTTCTCGGGATCAGGCTGGACGTTGGAGGCGATCACCACGCCCGGCCACATGTCCAACCATGTCTGCTACGCGCTGAAGGAAGAGAACGCGCTCTTCTCCGGCGACCACATCATGGGCTGGTCCACAACCGTCATCTCGCCGCCCGACGGAAACATGGGCGACTACTACCGCAGCCTCGCCAAGATCCGCGCCCGCAATTTCAGCACGCTCTGGCCCACGCACGGCCCGCCCGTGAAAGACGTCAACGCATTCATCGACGCCTACGTCGCCCATCGCCGCGCCCGTGAGGAAGCCATCGTCGCCCGCCTGAAAGCCGGCGACACGCTGATCCCCGACATGGTCAAGGTCATCTACAAGGATGTCGACGCGCGCCTCCACGCACCCGCCGCCCATTCCGTTCTGGCGCACATGATCCATCTGGTCGAAGCGGGCAGGGCGACGGCCGACGGCCCGTTCAATCTCACCACGCGCTATCGCGCTGCATGATCTGGCCCACATGATCTGGCTTGTTCGGCATGGGCAGACCGCGTTCAACGCCGCAGGCCGCATACAGGGCGCGAAGGATTCCGCGCTCACCGCACTCGGCGAAGAGCAGGGCCGCCGCCTCGGCAAGCTTCTCGGCCGCATCGCGCCGCCGCACGCGCGCCTCATCGCCTCGCCCCTCGGCCGCACCCAGCACACCGCCCGCATCATCCGCGAGCATGGCGGCTTCGCATCCCCCATCGAGACCGATCCCCGCCTCGCCGAGATCAGTCTCGGCGAATGGGACGGCATGCTGAAGGACGACATCCGCCAACGCGTCCCCGACTACGATGCCGGCCCCAACCGCTGGAGCTGGTTCTTCAACGCCCCCGGCGGCGACAGCTGGGACGCGCTCAACACCCGCCTCCAAAGCTGGCTGGCGGACGCCGCCGCAGCGAACCATCCCATCATCGCCATCTCGCACGGCGTCTCCGGCCGCATCCTCCGCGGCCTCTTTGCCCAGCTCCCCCGCGACCAGACCCTCATGCTCGACATCCCCCAGGACGCCTGCTTCCACCTGCGCGACGGCAGGATCGAACGCGTCGATTGCTGACGGTCCCGGTCGCGCAACACCCACGGGGTCATTCGCGGGCTTGTCCGGGGAAATCCGGCTCGCGCCCCGGATGAACCGAAACAATCCCCGCCGACAGACACGCCACCTGTCAGCCCCTTCAAGCGCGCCGAACCGCGTCGCGCCACTGGCGTTCAATGATGGGTAAGCTGGAGCCGCAGGGTCCCGCTCCCCTGAAAGGGCTTGGCGTCGGTGGCCCATTGCGGACGTTGAGCTCAAGCTTGCCGCATCCGGCGCGTACGCTCGGAATCTGTCTGGAGCAGGGCGGTCGTTTGACTTCGCCCGCAGCCGCACAAGCCCAGCAAACCCGCACCAAGGTAAGTTGACAGCCCTCGCTTGCGAGCTTCAGGATTCCGATAAGCCCAAACTGAGCACTGCGTGGTATGCGCGTATGCTCAGAACCTTCTGCAGCAGGGTGGTCATTGGCGGACTGTCACGCCTTTCTCAGTTTCCAGCTGACGCGCTCCTCCGAGTATGCCTGCCATGGCGTGATTGCCCTCGTGGCAGGCATACTCATGGACCTGCTGCTTGGTGGCGTAGAAGCTGAGCTCCGCCCGCCATGGAGTTGAATAGATCGCTGGGTCTTCGACTGCGAATTCATAGAAGATCTCTCCGTCGGCTATCCGGGTGAACCGTTCGGTGACCTTGCCAGACCGAGATACCGGTATAGAGCTCACCTGAACCTGCTCCGGGCGGACGTTGATTGTTTCCACGACTAACGTGCCGCCCTCATACCAGCCGACGCTATCGCCAAGCCAGGGGGCCATCACATCTGGTCGGTGAGCTCTGCGTGCCTCGGAAGCAGAATCGAATGTCGGCACGATGCGGGCGTCATGAACCATCTCCACCAGGATCATCACGTGATCTGGAGCCTGCACGATCTGATAGGTATTGTTATACAGCGTGCTCAGCATACCAGGACCGCCGGTGTTCCCGAATCCGATCAAACAGCGCTCTGATAGCGGCGGGGCTTCCGGCCCTTCGTTGCCCCCGACGCCGGTTACGTAGCGAGTAGAGGCTGGCCGCTGCCTTGCGTAGTCTGCCCGCATCGGCACGCGGCCGCTCGGCGGATCAACAACGTAGGACGACCGGAACTCGCCTTTCACCAGAGCGAGTTGTTCGCCCGGCGCGACCCAGAACTGGTCATAAGCCTTCACGCCGAAGTCAGCCGCGCCGCTGATGGGCGCTGCGGCATCCGGATCGCTGAATTCTTCCGTCGGCGCGCCCTCGGGGGCAAACCCCGCGATATTGATCCTGGCGACAACAGCATCGGCTTCAGCCTTGCTCAGGATCAACTTGTCGACGCCCGCCGGGCGGTTGAGGGTCGTCAGCGAGGCGTTGGTCCAGGTGCCGGTAAGGTCCGATCGCTGGCCGATGGCGGTCGGACAGGTCACAAAAACTGCTCCGAGTGCAAACAAACTGAATATCCGCATGCCGAACCTCCAACGAGTCTTGCCGCTCCGAGGTTGGCGCCAAGGCATGAAACAAGTCCATACCTCGAGGGATAACGTAAGGGCTCGTCCGCCTGGTTTGCTCCGGCCCATGCCAAGGCCACCAAATCGCTCGGAGACAATTGTGAGCGCCGAACAAGATCTGTGAAACTCGAGCAAGATACTTGAGGAGATGCTCGCGCATTGCTGCGTCGGCGTCAGTTCCGAAGGCGCGAAAGTAATGGCGCCAAGCGTATGAAACAGGGCCGCCGTGCGCGCGCTGCCGCAACACAAAATGCCGTGGACGCGGGATCCGCGAACCTCTTTCTGCCGGTAGTTCCGCCACCAGCGGGGACGCCAGACCACGCGGGGCATCCCGCGTCCCCGGGCCCTCCATCTGTTCGGAGACCCAGGGCGACAGCATCACAGGCGGTTCACACCGGCCTGGAGGAGAGCGTGTATCCGACGCCGGGCTCACCCACATCGCAACGTGAGAAACACGAGCGCCTACTGCTCCACCACCGGCGCCATCCACACCTTCGCGCCCGGTCCCTGGCCGATCGCGCGCAATTGCGAGATCAGCGCCTCCGCACGCTGCCGGCCGATCACGCCCGCAAGCGCGCCGAGCACCTGGCCCTCCGATGCGCCGGCCTGTGCGCCCGACATTGCGCTCGTGAGCAGGTCGAACGGCGTCGCGGTGTGGATGTTCATGCGCAGGTCAACGCCATCCGCCTCGGTAAAGCCAGCAAGATTGCGGGCCTCCTCGATCGCCGTGATCAGGTCGCCCGTCTTGTTGACCAGCCCTTGCGCCAGCGCATCCTCGCCCGACCACACGCGCCCGCGCGCAATCTCCTGTACCTTCTGCAGCGGCAGCTTGCGCCCTTCCGCCACCAGCCGCGTGAAGCGGTCATAAGTACCTTGCAGGGACTGCTGCAGTTTCGCCTTCTGCGCGGGCGTGAAGTCCTCGGTCGAATAGGCCCCCGCAAATTCACCGCCGACGCCCACCGACGCCGGGTTGATCCCGAACTCGCGCAACCCATCTGCAATGGCGAACTTGCCGCCGAACACGCCGATCGATCCGGTGATGGTCGAGCGCGTCGCCACGATGCTGTCGGCGCTCATGGCCACATAATAGCCTCCCGACGCCGCCGCCGACCCCATCGACACAACGACTTTCTTGCCCGAAGCCTGAACCTTCTTCACCGCATTCCAGATCTGGTCCGAAGCCGTCGCCGACCCGCCGCCCGAGTCGACGCGGAACACGACAGCGTTGATCTCGTCGTTTTCTGCGATCTCCATCAGCTCGGCCGCGACGCGATCGGAAGCAAACATCGGCGTCCCGATCGAGAACACGTCGCCCGAACTGCCGCCGCCCGTCACGATGTCGCCTTCGCCGCCGACGATCGCGATGACCGCCTTCCCGTCGGGCGACCGGCCTCCGTAATTCGCGATCGTAACCAGCTCGCCCTCAGCGCGCGTCCGCGCAGCGCCCGCCGCCTCCTCTGGATAGCCCAGCTTGTCGACAAGCTTCAGCTCCACGGCGCGTTCCGAAGAATAGGGACTTGCTTCCAACAACGTGCGCAACGCCGCCGCCTGCATGTTCCGGTCCGCCGCGATGTCCGCAATCGAATGGCCCCAGACGCTCGTCGCCAGCGCAGTCATCGCCAGCGCATGCGGCTCGGAATAGCCCGTTCGCTTGTAGGTGTCGGCTGCGTTCTTGAATTCGTAGAACTGCTCGATCTGCGGATCGACTTTGAATTTTTCGAACGCCCCGCCAAGGAACAGCGTCTCGAACGTGATGCCCGGCGTCTCGAACGACGTGCCCGGCTGCATCCAGATCTCGTTCGCCGCCGAGATTGCGCGATAGGACGAAGGCCCGCTCGCGAGGAACCCCTGTGTGTGAGCGATGATGAACTTGTCGGCCGCCCGCAGGCGCAGGAAGGCCGAGCGCAACTCCTCCGCGCGCGACGAGCCGAGGTCCACCTCCGGCGCGCGAACGAACACGCCCTTCACATTGGGATCGCTCGCCGCCGAATTGAGCCGCAATAGCACCTCGACGAAGGACACATCGCCGAACGCCGCGCTGAGGGCATCCGCCGCCGGCTGGTCAGGCCACGACCGGCGCAGGTCGACCTCAATGACGGCGTTTGGCACCCGCTGCGGCTCGCCCGAGGGCAGGAAGGACATCAGCAGCATCAGGGGGATCAGGACGAAAAACACCACCAGCGCCGCAAGGCCGCCAAGGAAGGTGAGGAGGAAAGTACGCATGCAGGTCTCCGGGCGCTTGACCTGCCTTAGCCGCAAACACACGTCCACGTCACCGCCGGAATGCCGGCATGTTAACGATTTGATGGGGCGGGAGCTGTCCTGGTCGGAGTAGCTGGATTCGAACCAACGACCTCTTGCTCCCGAAGCAAGCGCTCTACCAGGCTGAGCTATACTCCGACGGAGGCGGGGCTATAGCGGCTTTCCGATTGGCGCGCAACGGCGGAAAAAGCCCGCCAAATCCGATCGATCGGGGCGACCTCTGCAGGCGAAACTGCGTCAAAACAGGGCCGATCCGGGCAGTTGCTTTCCGCGCGCGAATTGCATAACTCTCCGCCCTCTCCCTGCACTGGGGCGTCGCCAAGTGGTAAGGCAGCGGTTTTTGGTACCGCCATTCCGGGGTTCGAATCCCTGCGCCCCAGCCAGGGAGAAATCGTCTCCGGCCCCTTCGCCGTTGAGACGCAGGATCTAGCCCGGCATCGTCGACCTGGCGGCGGAAGTTTCTCCGGCTTGCGCCTCGATCAGCTCCGGGATGCCGTCCTGGCGACGGGGCTTTGCATGAAGGCGAGGAAGTCGATGCGACGCTCTCCTTACCAGGCTGGCGCATGTCCATGGTGGTCCCGCCAGTGGTTGGGGGGCTGATGTCCACGCGCAATCGCGACTAGTCCGAACCGGGCTCGATCTTCATGAGCACACTGTCGGCGCCTTCATCCGTGATCACGTAGAGATAGCCATCGGGGCTCTGCTCAACGTCGCGGATGCGCTGGTGCAGGTCGAACAACAGCATCTCGCTGCGGACGACCTCCCATTTTTCGTTGAACACGATGCGCTCGAGATGGCCCGTGCGCGGAGAGTTGCTCATGCGCATTGCGCCGACAAACAGGTTGCCTTTCCAGCCGGGAAACTTGTCGCCTGTGTAGAACAGCATTCCGCCCGGCGCGATCGACGGCACGTAGGAAATGTGCGGCCGCGTCAGCCCGTCCTTGTAAGGCACGGGCGAGACCTTGGTTCCGGAGTAGTACCGCCCATCGCTGACCAGCGGCCAGCCATAGTTCTGGCCTGCCTTCAGCACGTTGATCTCGTCACCGCCCTGCGGGCCGTGCTCGGAGACCCAGAAGTCCTTCGTCCACGGGTTTAGCGTCAAGCCAAGATTGACACGATGGCCGATGGTGAAGAGTTCTGGATTGTAGCCTCTCCTGCCCGCGAACGGATTGTCCTTCGGGATCGTGCCGTCGTCGTTCAGGCGAAGCGTCTTGCCGGCGTAGTCATCCGGCTTCTGTGCGCGGCCGATCGACTCGTCCGTCCCGACGCCGGGACAGCCGATGGTGAAGTACAGCTTCCCGTCCGGCCCGAACGCCATCTTGGTGTAGAGCGCATCGACGTCGTCGCCGACGAAGATGTCCCTGCCGTCGACGATCTGCGTGCCGTTCCAGCGACCGCGGAAGATGGCGTTGTTGCCGTACTCGCCATGCGCTGGCTTGTGGTAGGACAGGTAGATCAGTCCGTTGATCCGGAAATCGGGATGCAGGATGATATCCATGAACCCGGTCGCTGTGCCGAGTACGGCTACCTTGGGCGTGCCTGCGATCGGCGCCGGTTCGAGCTTGCCGTTCCGGATGATGCGGAGGTCTCCCGCGCGCTCAGCGACCAGCACATCGCCGGTTGGCAGGAATTCGATAGCGCGCGGCGAGGTCAGGCCGCGCGCTACGACGGACACACGCAGGTCGCGCTGCTCCCAGGATTCGAACTGGAACGGTCCATCGCCAAGCTTTGGCGCCGGCCATGCGGAGGGGCGCGGGCCGTCCGCACTGTCCCGCTCGTCGCGGATGCGCCGGGCCGGATAGGGAATGCCCTCGACATAGGCGCTTCGGTTGCGCCCGGTCGGATCCGTGCTGGGGTCTGCGTTGGCGAATTGGGGCGCGGCCGCCGGCGGCGCTGACAGGAAGGAGATCACATGCGCTCGCTGCTGCGCGTTGATCATGCCGGACTGCATGGCCATGAGGCCACCCGGCGCGAGCGCGGCGGTTATCCGATCCCGGCCGAGGCCGTGGAGTTCGTCGAGTTCTGGCGCTGTCTCGTCGCCGCCATCGTGGCAAGCCGAGCAGAACTTGCCGTAGACATCGCGGCCGGCGATCTGGTCGGCGCTGGCAACGGTGACGGTTTCTGGCGCATCTGGCGCCGTCTGTGTCGAGGTGCACGCGGCGATGGCAAGCGCCGAGGCCGCCAGCAAGACATTTGGATGCTTCATTGATCTCCCCGGATTCCCTGCTTTCCGGCATAGAAAGCGGAAATCGCGCGGCAGTCACGCTGCGGTGCGTCAGAACTGGCCTCAGACCGAGAAGCGGCCGGTCAGGCCTGGCCGAACTTCGTTGTCGTCGTGATGCCGAGGGATTTGAGGAAGTCCGTCGGCAACACGCCCCCGGCGCAGACGATGATCGCGTCATTGGGAAGCTCGATCGGCCCGCTCGCGGTCTTGAGTGTCACTGATGGCTTGGTGATCCCAGTAATCTGCGAGGAAAGGCGCACGGTGAGGCGGCCGGATGCGATGGCTGCATCGACGCGCGTGCGGTTCTTGCGCTTGGCGCGGCCGAAGGCGTCGCCACGATAGGAGAGATCGACGATGGCGTCGGACTCTTCTGCAAC
>Ga0209550_10004375_pt1 | contig 13410 bp, 8 predicted proteins | sample LauGreSuBDMM15SN_2_FD_187567 | JGI IMG/M metagenome (GOLD analysis project Ga0209550, IMG submission 187567) | Freshwater lake microbial communities from Lake Michigan, USA - Su13.BD.MM15.SN (SPAdes) (version 5) | ecosystem: Environmental > Aquatic > Freshwater > Lake | place: Lake Michigan, USA... | reverse complement strand
CTCTTCGCCCTTATCTTGCTGGCGATCCGCACACGCCAATTGATAGGTATCTACAAAAAAGGTCAGCCCGATCCATCCCGCAGAAATGATCGTGCGCAGCGTCTGCGTATGGCCGCCAAAGAGATCATCGGCCATACCAAGATGTTCAACTTTACCGTCGTTGGCTTTGCGCACTGGTTTGTCATGATCGGCTTTGGCGCACTCCTTGGAACTTTGATCACTGCATATGGCCAATTGATAAATCCAAAATTTGCTCTACCTATCATCGCCCACTGGTGGCCATATGAATATTTCACAGAGCTCATTGCATGGGCAACCGGAATCGGTATCGTCACATTAATCGGTGTAAGACAGGTAACACGTTTTGTGAAGAAGGGTCGCAGCTCTCGTTTCTATGGCTCTGGAATGCTCAAGGCCTATTACGTTGAAGCCACAATCCTTGTCATCATCTTCTGTGTCCTGGCTCTACGAGGATTAGAGGGTGCCCTTTCAGAGGAGACGCAGTGGAACCGCCACTTCGTGACAACTTGGTTTATCGCATCAATCTTCAAATCATGGACATTGGGTCAGCTTCTCTCTGCCGTGCAATTGGTAGCAGCGATAAAAATCGTCGTCTCAATGACATGGTTCATTGTTATTGCAACCAACTTGACGATGGGTATCGCTTGGCACAGATTCTTAGCGCCATTTAATATCTTTTACCGTCGCAATGCGGATGGAAAATCCTCACTAGGGCCACTACCTGCGATGCTCTCGCATGGTGAGGTTATTAACTTTGAAGATCCAAAGGATGATGATGTCTTTGGTCTTGGTACTCGCGCCGATATAACCTGGAAGGGTCTATTGGATATGACTTCGTGCACCGAGTGCGGTCGCTGCCAGTCTCAATGCCCAGCCTGGCACACTGAAAAACCCCTATCTCCCAAGCTTTTGATCATGGCCATGCGTGATCACGCCTTTGCAAAGGCCGTTGAAACCGAGGCGATGGCCGGTGAGGGTGCACCAATCTCACTCGATGTCTTGTGGTCCTGCACCACATGCGGTGCCTGTGTCAATGAGTGCCCGGTTGATATCGAACATATTGATCACATCGTGAATATGCGCCGCTTCCAAGTCCTTGTCGAGTCGAACTTTCCAACTGAGTTAGGTGGGACTTTCCGTAACCTCGAGCAGAGTGGCAACCCATGGGGTGCGAACAAGAATGATCGTGAAGCCTGGATCGCAGAGTGTGATTTCCCAGTGCGCGTTGTAGAAGGTGTTCTGCCCGATGAGGTCGAATACTTATTTTGGGTTGGTTGCGCCGGTGCATACGATGAGCGGGCGAAGAAGACCACTAAGGCAGTTGCAGAGCTTTTATATATGGCCGGAGTTAACTTTGCAGTTTTAGGAAAGAAAGAGACATGTACGGGAGATCCTGCACGTCGTGCCGGTAATGAATTTCTTTATCAGATTTTGGCGGCAGAGAATATTGAGACATTCAAAGAGGTTTTTGCTGGGCGCAGTAAGGGAGCAAAGAAAGTTGTTGTTACCTGTCCACACTGCTTCACAACGATTGGTCGCGACTACGCACAGAGTGGTTTTGAGTTAGAGATGCTCCACCACACGCAGCTGTTGAATCAGTTATTGCGTGAGAAGAGACTGCTCCCGATAAAGATGAGCCACACTGCGATGACCTATCACGACCCTTGTTATCTCGGCCGTCACAATGAGATTTATCAACCCCCACGTGAACTATTGGAGGCAACCGGGGCCCAAATCTCAGAGATGCCACGCAATAAGGAGCGCTCATTTTGCTGCGGAGCAGGTGGAGGCCGCATGTGGATGGAGGAGAAGTTAGGAACTCAGATCAACCTCAACCGTGTCGATGAGGCGATTGCAACCGGTGTCAAAGAGTTGGCAGTTGCCTGTCCATTCTGCCGAGTGATGACAAGTGATGGGATGACGGCCCGCAACTCTGATGTCGAGGTTTTAGACGTTGCACAGGTCCTTCTGCGCTCGGTCAAAGAGTAGTTAGTTCAAAGACTCCATCGCACGAAGCACTGCGATGCGCTCTGCGATCGGTGGATGCGTAGAGAATAGTTTTGAGACTGATTTAGCATCGAGTGGTGATTCGATCCAGATATGCGCAACGGCCGTTGATCGCTGTTGAACGACCGTAGAGTCGCGCTCTAACACCTCAAGTGCACTTCGAAGGCCTGCAGGGTTACGTGTGAAGGCAACTGCCGTTGCATCGGCTAAAGACTCACGTTTTCGTGAGATGGCAGAGCGCAACATCATCGCTGCAAGTGGCGCAAGTATGAGAATAATGAGAGAGGCAATAAGTGCCAGAGGGTTGGCATTGCTATCTCGACCTCGGCGTCCGCCAAAGAACATCATGCGGGTCAACAGGTCAGAGATGATGGCTATCGCACCGGCCGTCGTTGCAGCTACCGCACTGACCAACGTGTCACGGTTTGCAACATGAGCCAGCTCATGGGCGATGACACCTTGCAACTGATCACGATCCATCACCTCTAAAATCCCGGTAGTAAATGCGATAAGTGCATGCTCAGGGTCGCGCCCGGTTGCAAAGGCGTTTGGCGCATCATCGATGACGATTGCGACCTTTGGCATGGGAAGCCCTGATGCGATGATCACCTCTTGGATTAATCCAAATAGTTTGGGATTATCTGATTCTTGAATCAACTTGGCACCGGTCATCGTCAAAACTAATTTATCTGAGCCATAGTAGGAGCCCCACACTGTTATGAGTGAGATTCCAACTGCGATGGGAACGATGCCGGCACCCGAGCCACCGAAATAGGCCAGCGCTGCATAAACAACACACCACATCAATATGGCCATACCAACGAGCAAGGCCACTGTCTTGCGGCGATTAGCCGCCTGCATCGCTCTAAAGTTCATTGAGATTAAAAGGTTACTTGTGGAGCTTTGCGATCCTGTGGATCTTCAACCTCATAAAACTCGCGCTCTGCGACCTTTGCAAAGCCAGCGAAGAAGTTAGTGGGTACTGTCTTTACCGCTGTGTTGAGCGAGCGCACATTATCGTTATAGAACTGACGGCTAAATGCAACCTTATTCTCAGTTGTTGCCAACTCCTCTTGCAATGATATGAAGTTTGCAGATGCCTTCAAATCTGGATATGCCTCGGCAACTGCAAGTAGTCCACGTAAGGCTTGCGTGAGCATTCCATCGGCAGCTGCAACATCGGCCACACTTGATGCACTCGTTGCCTTTGCGCGCGCAGAGACAACTGCATCGAAAGTTGATTGTTCATGCTTGGCATATCCCTTAACGCTCTCAACTAAGTTAGGGATTAAATCTGCGCGACGCTTTAACTGAACCTCTATCTGGGCATAGGCCTCATCAACACCGATATTCAAACGGATCAAACGGTTGTATTGGGCGATAAGGAATAAGACAATGAGTGCAATGACTCCAAGTATGACAATGATTTCCATGGTTAATTAAACCGCCTTTTGGGCGAGTTCATTCCCTGAGTTTGGTCTCTTCTTCGCTGCAACGACCGAGCCCACTAACAATAAAACAACCCAGAGGATCAAGGACTTGTGCCTAAAGGCCGTCCCCATATTGCCCTCATATGAGCCCGCCCCAACACAGTAGAGCGTGAAGAAGATAAGAGAGGGGGTAAGTGGGCCAAAGAAAGCCAACTGGCGTTTTCTGATCAACATCACAACAATGAAGATAAAGGCACCAAGCCAGGCGATATTTTCTATAGCTGCAAAAAGGCTGGATGTACTTGTGACATCTATAGCGATGAGAGGGCGAAAGAGGAAGGTTGCAGCCATATACGGTGCCCGCCAAGACATACAGAGATATTTATCCAATTTACTCTCTTCGGTTATTGGACAGGACAGCGTCTGGATAGCACTAGCTGCAGCGACTTGATTTCCTTTATGGCGATCAGGTATCGCCTCCGTTTGATCCACCAATAGCTGTCCGGGATTTTGTAGGCCAGATAAATCTGTTTTTGTTCCTATTTTCTTACAGATATATTCTGTTTCTTGTAGGATTATTTTCTCTCCAGATTTTTTACAAGCGCTTCCATCCAGTGCGCTTCCATCCAGTGCAGTAAGTGCAAACACGTTTTGTTTCTGTATGGTGACCGAGGCGTAACCTAACCCTAGCGCAATGAAAGTTATCGGGATAAGAAGCATCGCAACCCTACTTCTAAATCTAGATAGAAGAACTATAAGAATAGTAACTCCTAAAACCCAGGCTACCTGAGGTCTGGTGTTGAATAGAAAGATTACAGAAATTATCAAAGAGATTGCGGTCAGAAAAGAGAGTCTTTCTTGAAGATAAATCGCTGAGTAAATACTAGCTAACGCGCATAAAACCCAGAACTCCATCGGGCTCTCTCGCAGACCAAGCATGGACCACAGCAGATGACTTGGAAGAAGTGCAAATACTGAAAATAATCCGACAATAAGGGCATCTCTTTTTGGTGTTAACTCTGAGTAATTGGAATATTTATTCACAGTCTTTATAATTAAAAGAGAGATGAGCATTAGTGATAAGGCCCCATATATTGAGGCGATAATTCTTACCGACGAGAGTGGCTCTATACCAAAATTATTTAATGCAACTGCTGGAAGAATTAGTGAGCGCGAAATAACGTAGAGCCCACCATAGGATGTTGTCGGTTGCTCATCGGCAACTATTCTACTGAGCTCTGCATACCCACCCTCATCGGGTGCTAGGGCGACTGAGGGTTCATCGGGCAGAAGAAAAAAGCCAACTACTCGCACAATAAACGAGACGACAATAACTGCATAGAGTTTGTCTCTTAACGTTGTAAGTCCAAGCATGGCCACCTCACAACTCTCATGTAAGCTCTAATCGATCTTTGATTTATGAAAGTTCAAAAATGAGCGACTAGCCGTTGGTCCACGCTGACCCTGGTATCTAGAGCCGTACTTTTCACTGCCATAAGGGTGCTCGGCGGCCGATGAGAGTTTGATCAGACACAACTGACCGATCTTCATGCCGGGAAATAACTTCACGGGCAGGTTGGCAACGTTTGAAAGCTCCAAGGTGATGTGACCACTAAAACCTGGATCGATAAAGCCGGCCGTTGAGTGGGTAAGTAGGCCAAGTCGGCCGAGTGATGATTTACCCTCTAGGCGTCCTGCGATGTCATCGGGAAGAGTGATGACCTCATAGGTGCTGGCTAGGACAAACTCACCTGGGTGCAGGATGAATGGCTCATCTGCCTCGGCGATGACCTCACGTGTGAGCTCTGCCTGTTCAATCGATGGGTCGATGACGCTGTATTTGTGGTTCTCAAAGACGCGAAAGTACTTGTCCAAGCGCACATCGATAGAGGATGGCTGAATCATCGACTCGGTAAAGGGCTCACAGCCGACTCGTCCTGTGGCGATCTCGGCGCGGATATCGCCATCACTTAATAGCACGCGCCGAACACTATCGGCTTATTTAAGCCATGCGGGGCAGTGAAATCACCGCTCGGGCCTTGGGCTTTGGGCTTGCGTAAGTTACTGGCGAGTAGGATTATTGGGGTATGAGCCACTACAAATCCAATCTGCGCGACATCGAGTTCTGCCTCTTTGATCTTTTGGAGCGCGAAAAGGTACTCGGTACCTCTGTCTATGCCGATATTGATCGCGAAACTGCAATGGGGATGCTGGAAGAGGTAAAGCGTCTGTGTGAAAACGATTTAGCTGCATCCTTTGTTGAGGCAGATCGCATTGGTGCAGTATTTAATAAAGAGACTGGAAATGTCACCTTACCTGAGAGTTTTAAGAAATCTTATAAATCATATATCGATGGTGAGTGGTGGCGTGTTGATGCACCTGTTGAATTAGGTGGAACAAAGATCCCTCAGTCGATTCGTTGGGCGATTGCAGAGATGGTTCTGGGATCAAACCCCGCAGTTCATCTCTATGCATCTGGTTATGCATTCGCGCAAGTTGCATATGTTCTTGGAACAGATAAGCAAAAGAAGATTGCAAAGCACATGGTTGAAAAACATTGGGGGGCAACTATGCAGTTGACCGAACCCGATGCGGGTTCAGATGTTGGTGCAGGTCGAAGTAAGGCAGTGGAACAGTCAGATGGCACATGGCACATCACCGGCAATAAGCGCTACATCACTTCAGGTGATGCCGATTTTTATGACAACGTAGTTCACTTTGTACTCGCTCGTCGCGAAGGTGGCGGACCTGGAACTAAAGGATTATCGTTATTTTTAATTCCAAAATTTATGTTTGATTTTGAAACTGGTGAGCTTGGCAAGCGCAATGGAGTTTATGTAACCTCCATTGAAGATAAAATGGGGCTCAATGTCTCTGCCACTTGTGAGGTTAACTTAGGTGAACATGAGCCGGCCGTTGGATATCTCTTGGGCGAAGTTCATCAAGGTATCGCACAGATGTTTAAGGTCATTGAGTTCGCTCGCATGATGGTCGGTACTAAAGCGATTGCAACCCTATCTGCCGGCTACCAACAGGCGTTGAGCTATGCCAAAGTACGTGTGCAGGGCGGTGATATGAAGGTTATGAATGACAAGGCCTCGCCTCGTGTATCGATAATTCACCACCCAGATGTACGCCGATCCTTAATGGTCCAAAAGTCATACTCTGAAGGTATGCGCGCTCTTGTTCTCTACACCGCTTCGATTCAAGATGAGATTGAGTTGGCTGAAAAGGCAGGAGATGTCGATCTTCTTGCCGACATGATCGCGCGCAATGATTTACTACTCCCAGTTGTCAAGGGCTATGGCTCTGAAAAATCCTGGACATTACTTGGTACCGAATCACTGCAGACATTTGGCGGTGCTGGTTTTACCCGTGACTGGCCGATTGAACAGTACGTGCGCGATGCAAAGATCGATACCTTGTATGAAGGTACAACTGCGATTCAAGGCCTTGACTTTTTCTTTCGCAAGATTGTCAAAGACGGTGGACGGGCAATCGGTTTACTTGGTAAAGAGATTCAAAAGTTCTCTGAGTCTGGTGGCGCACACTCTGCCGAGAAAGCAGCGCTCTTTACCGCACTAGGAAATCTCAATGGAATCATTGGAGTCCTTGTCGCCCGCGCGATTGAGTCACAAGAGGATTCAAAGAAGATTTATAACGTTGGACTTCATACATCACGTTGTCTGATGGCAGTCGGGGACATCATCACCGCATGGTTACTGTTGCGACAGGCCGATATCGCTGCAGAAAAGCTTGTAGCCGGCGGTAAGGATTCAGAGTTCTATACAGGCAAGATTGCAGCGGCAAAGTTCTTTGTCACAAACTTCTTACCTCAAATCGCATCTGATCGCGCGATCATCGAGGCTAGTGATGGAGCGATCATGGATGTTCCAGAGGGCGCTTTTTAATACCGCTACACTCAGCTGATGTGGTCACAACATAAAGGTGAGATCTTGGCGTTATCTGGGGCGGTGGGTTTCGCCTTCAATGGCGTCGTTGCCAAGTTAGTCCTGACAAGTGGTCTCTCATCTCTGCGCTTGACACAGGTGCGATGTGGTGGGGCCTTCTTGATCCTTGGAACATATGTCTTTGTGCGCTATCGCCACAGGCTTCGCATCACAAAGGCGGAGATACCCTGGCTTATCGCCTACGGCCTGGTTGGCTTTCTCGCGGTTCAGGTCCTCTACTTCATCGCGATAACCCGAATGCATGTGAGTATTGGGCTGATAATGGAGTTCACGGCCCCTATTTGGATCGTGCTCTGGCTGCGCTATGTCATGAAGCGCTACGTCCCACCGCTGATGTGGGTAGCGATTGCACTGGCATTTGGCGGGCTCCTATTGATCGCCCAGGTATGGAAGGGCCAGACCTTGGATCCCATCGGGGTCATCGCAGCGCTCATCTGTGCGATCGCCCTGGCTATCTACTTCCTACTCGGTGAGAAACTCACAGGTACTCGTGATGTGCAATCACTCTCGGTCATTGGCTTTGGTGTCGCATCACTTGGGCTCTTGATTGCTATGCCGCTCTGGAGCTATCCAACGCAGATATTTACTCAGTCGATCGATCTGCAGGGCAGATTCGCCGACTATAGCTTGCCAGGCTGGGTTTTAATCCTCTGGATCATCCTCCTTGGAACCATCGCGCCATATCTTCTCGTTGTAAATGGCATCAAACTTCTCTCTGCATCGACAAGTAGTGTCATGGGGATGGCAGAGCCAGTACTTGCCGGTGTCTTCGCCTGGATCTGGTTATTCGAGGAGTGGAATTTCATTCAATTAATTGGTGGTGTGACTGTAATTATTGGAATCATCTGTGCCGATCGAGCCAGGAGCGCTGCACGTACACTCTCATAGATAATTTTCTCTTACTCCGCACCAAAATTATTCTCATCTGCACTCTTCTCTCGTTGCGCTGTCCAGTCGGTACCTGAGCCAGGATTCTGTGGCATATCAACAAAGCGTGCATAGTGCAGTTGTGCAGAGATGGTGATCGTCCTTGTTGGACCATTACGGTGCTTGGCAACGATGAGATCGGCCTCACCTGAACGGTTTTGCTGATCGTACATATCATCGCGGTGGAGCAAGATAACAACGTCGGCATCTTGCTCGATAGAGCCAGATTCACGTAGGTCAGATAACATCGGCTTCTTATCACTGCGCTGTTCAGGTGAGCGGTTGAGCTGTGAGATAGCGATTACTGGAATATTCAACTCTTTGGCCATCAACTTTAATTGACGCGAGAAGTCAGAGACCTCCTGCTGACGATTCTCGACTCTCTTACCCGATGACATCAACTGTAAGTAGTCAATAACAATGATTTTTAAGTTGTGGCGCTGCTTGAGTCGGCGGGCCTTTGCGCGAATCTCCATCATCGAAAGGTTTGGAGAGTCATCGATAAACATGGGTGCCTCTGAGATCTCACCCATTCGGCGGGCAAGACGGGACCACTCATCCTCAGAGAGAGTACCTGCACGGATATTATTTAATCCCACTCGTGCTTCGGCCGACAACATGCGCATAGTGATCTCAGACTTCGACATTTCAAGCGAGAAGATAACTGAGGTCAAACCATTGTGAATAGATGCATGGCGGGCAATATCCAAGCCAAGTGTTGACTTACCCATAGCAGGGCGTGCAGCGAGAACGATCATGTTGCCAGGGTGGAAGCCATGTGTGAGTGCATCGAGATCTTTAAATCCACTTCTTACGCCCTCAACACCGATACCTTTTGAGATCGCCTCAATCTCATCCAAGGCCTGAGGTAGCAAAGTCGAGAGTTGAATGTAATCCTCAGATGTACGGCGCTCGGTGACTGCATAGACCTCGGCCTGGGCCTTATCGACTAAGTCATCGACCTCACCCTCGGATGTGTAGCCGAGTTGCACAATCTTTGTACCGGCCTCAACTAAGCGACGCATGATTGCATGCTCGCGCACAATCTTCGCGTAATAGCCGGCGTTAGCAGCGGTTGGTACAGATGAGATAAGAGTGTGCAGATATGGTGCACCACCTGCACGTGCTATATCTCCACGCTTTGTCAGCTCTGCAGATACGGTCACTGCATCGGCGGGTTCACCACGACTATACAAATCTAAAACTGCATCGTAAATTAACTCGTGCGCTGGTCGGTAAAAATCTCTCTCACGGATAATCTCAATGACATCGGCGATCGCATCCTTTGATAACAACATTCCACCAAGGACTGATTGCTCTGCGATTAAATCCTGTGGTGGTGTGCGCTCGAACTCGTTGCCAATCGATGAGAGTGAGAGATCTCGCGATGATCGATTGTTTGGGAGTTCGGCGATGCTCACGCGTATAACCTCCCACCTGCCACTGACAACGATGATTGCCTTGGGCTAACTTAGGTCTGAGTTGCTAACACATAGGAAAAACCCCTTGGGGTGATGGGGATAATCTGTGGATAAAGCCGTGGACAAGCGGTTTTTTCTGTGTATCTAGTGGTGGATGAGTTGTGGATAAATCCTGGGTATGGCCGTTGTAGGGTGAGAAAGGCCAGGTCAGGCCCGCTTTGACTACACACAGGCATGTGGGGGAAAGTATTTTTGCCAATCTTGCATTCTGAGATTACGCGTGAATCCGCTCATTTGTTGGATCAAATATCGGCTCCACACAGATGCTTCCACTGCGCCAGGTGCCAAAGAACTCAACGTCGATAAGTGTGCCGGGCTGGCTGTATTCGATAGGTAGATAGGCATAAGCGATCGCCTTATTGACGCTGTAGCCCTGGCCGCCGGATTTGATGCGACCGACGATCTTCTCACCGATACGGACCGGCTCTGATCCAAATGCAACTGTCGTAATGTCATCAAAGGTGATTGCAACGAGCTTTCGGATCTGGTTGGCCTTGGCCACGATCGCAGCCGCCTTGCCGTGGAAATTATCTTTCTTCAATGAGACTGCAAAGCCAAGACCGGCCTCATATGGGTTGGTCTCACTATTAATCTCACCGGCCCAGGCGCGATAGCCTTTTTCTAAGCGCAGAGATTCAATTGCGCGATAGCCACAAGGGATAAGGCCAACATCTTTGCCAGCGTTCACAATCTTCTCCCAGAGCGCAAGTCCATCACGCACTGGTGCATAGATCTCCCAGCCGAGTTCACCGACATATGTGATGCGTGTTGCGCGCACCTTTATTCCTGCAATAGTCAACTCTTGTGATGACATGAATGGGAAAGCGGTGTTACTCAAATCTGTCTCGGTCAATGATTGCAGTATTGATCGTGATGCAGGACCCATGATTGCAAAACAGGTGAGCTCTTTTGTGATGTTTGTGATCTCAACTCCATCAAAGTTGAACTCGCGTCTTAACTTCTCTAACCAACCAAAGTCATGGGTTGAGAATGCAGTCCCGGTGACGATCATGAACTCATCATCGCTAATCTGGGTGACGGTGTAGTCAGATTCAATTCCAGCTTTACTATTGAGTGCCTGCGTGTATGTCGTCCTGCCCACTCCTTTGAGAACGTTGTTGGCACAGACATAGTTAAGAAACTGCGCAGCCCCTTTACCGCTGATGCGCGCCTTGGCAAAGGATGACTCATCAAATAGGCCCGCTGCAGTGCGCGTTGCATGGTGCTCGACCTGCACCGCCGATGACCAGTGTTTTCCAAGCCAATCCTTGGGGCGCAGCGCCTGATCGCCCACATTGGTCGAGTAATAGTTGACCCGCTCCCATGAGGATTTCTCACCAAAGACCGCCCCGTGGGCGCTATGCCACTCATAGACGGGGGATGTGAACTTTGGACGGGCGCTAGCTCGCTCTTCACCCGGATAGTGAATGTCGTAGTACTGCTCATAGTTTTCAGTGATGCGCTTCAAAGTGAAGTCAGGGGATTCATAGGATGCACCGAAGCGTTTGATATCCATATGCCACAGATCCATCGTTGGCTCTCCTGCAACGATCCACTCTGCAACGACCTTACCTATCCCACCGGCACCGGCGATGCCATGAGCACAAAAACCTGCGGCGACATAGAAGCCACCTACAGATGTCTCACCTAGACAAAACTCATTATCTGGTGTGAAGCCCTCTGGGCCGTTGATAAAGTTTTTGATCCCGACCTCTGCCATCTTTGGCACACGTCTTTGAGATGCCTCGGCGATATCGTAGAAGCGATCCCAATCATCGGGAAGGAGCATAGAGTTAAAATCTCCAGGGATATTATCAATAGTGTTGTAATCGGCCGACCATGCCTTTGATGTGCGCTCATATCCACCCATTAATAAACCAGATACCTCTTGGCGAAAGTAAATCAAATTATCTGGATCGCGCAGTGATGGTAAGAATGGCGCATCGGCCTGCATGAAGTTATCTGTGATGAGATATTGATGGCTCATGGGAACGATAGGAACTCGAACATCCACCATCCGTGCGATCTGTGGTGCATACATCCCACCGCAGTTCACGACTATCTCGCACTCGATCTCACCTTTATCTGTCACAACACTGCTCACACGCCCATGCGTTGTTTTGATCTCCAAGACGCGAGTGTGAGTGAATATCTGCACACCTTTTTTGCGTGCACCCGCTGCCAGCGCCATTGCGAGCTGTGACGGATCGACTTGACCATCCGATGCCATGTAGCAGGCACCCACAACACCCTCTAAATCGATGTAGGGAAATAGCGCCTTGGCCTCTTGCGGGGATATCTCATGTAAATCAAGGCCAAATGTCTTAGCCCAGCCGATCTGCCGGCGGATCTCCTGCATGCGCTCGGGAGTTGATGCCAGCTTGATACTGCCGCACTCGCGCCAACTCGGTGGTGTCTGCGTTGCTTGAAGTTTTCGATAGAGATCCACGGAGTGCATATTCATCAGAGTCAGCGTGGGATCTGCCCGAAGTTGACCCACTAAGCCGGCGCTATGAAATGTGGAGCCACTGGTGAGCTCATTACGATCAAGAAGAATGACATCTTTCTCGCCAAGTTCGGCTAGATGATAGGCGACCGATGTCCCACCTACGCCACCACCGATGATGACAATCTTTGCGCGGCTTGGGGCTACTGACACGGACACCTAGGAAATGTATCCTGAAGCGGTGAGTGATGCCAGTGCACTAGAGCGTGAGTTTGCTCCACTCTTCAACAAGGTCAAGCTTTTGCACTCTCGAACTTTGATCACTGAACTATCAGGGGGATTAACAAATAGAAACTTTCGAGTCGATACTGCGCAGGGAGTATTCGTCGCCCGAGTCTCTAGTAACTCCTCCGATCTCTTGGCTATCGACCGCACATCCGAGTTTTGTAACTCAACGATCGCTGGCGATGGCGGAGTCGGGGCACAGGTCTTAGATTTCCTTCCGGGTGAAGGCCTTCTTGTTATCTCTTTTATCCCAGGTAAGACCTTTGGCGCAGATGATGTCGCTGCGAACCTACCCCGAATCGCCACGAGCCTTCGCAATCTTCATGCACTCAATAGCTTTGATCACGAGTTCAATATGTTCAACACACAGAGGAACTATCAAAAGATCGTTATGGATCAGGGTTTTCGCCTACCTGAAGGTTATGTGGAGTTTGCCCCAAAAGTTGCAGAGATCAAGAGGGCTTTTGAGGTTTTATCTGAAGGACTGGTGCCCTGTAATAATGATCTTCTGCCCGGTAACTTCATCGATGATGGCGCAAAGATCTGGTTGATCGACTACGAATATTCAGGAAATAACGATGCCTGCTTTGAGATTGGTAACGTCTGGGCCGAGGCGTTTTTACCTCTCGAGGCTTTAGAAGAGTTGGTTCGCGCCTACTACGGCACAAACAGACCCGAGAAGGTTGCACGTGCATGGCTGTGGGCGCTGATGGCAAAGTATGGGTGGACATTGTGGGCATCGATTCAATCCTCGGTCTCAGATATTGACTTTGATTTCTGGGAGTGGGGGATGTCCAAATACGATTTAGCGCGCAGTGAGTTTACAAGTGCTTACTTCACAA
>Ga0209550_10004373_pt1 | contig 13415 bp, 10 predicted proteins | sample LauGreSuBDMM15SN_2_FD_187567 | JGI IMG/M metagenome (GOLD analysis project Ga0209550, IMG submission 187567) | Freshwater lake microbial communities from Lake Michigan, USA - Su13.BD.MM15.SN (SPAdes) (version 5) | ecosystem: Environmental > Aquatic > Freshwater > Lake | place: Lake Michigan... | reverse complement strand
TGGCAAGCAATATTATGAAGAATTGATGATACAAAAAAGACAAAAAGAAGATCTGAGAGAACACGGAAAATACGACTATGTTAAATTACCCAATATGGGGAATCGTAAATACCCGCTATCACAACTTATGTACGAGCAACAATTGATGCGTCTAAATAACAAAAACAACACTATTAAAGATAAAGAATTATTGAAAGAAGACGCAAATGGCAACACGAATGATTTTGATAAAAGAAAAGGTTCTGGTTCTGGTTTTCTCATTGTAAACCCACAGAACTTTGTAGGCTCGTTGGAACGATCGATGCAAGACATAAATAAAGCAATCGATGGTTATGAGGATGAACAAGACGATTCGGATATGTCTAATTTTAATAGAATCAAAAGAGGGATGTGGTATACAAAAAAGTCCGGTAGAAACAAATCCGAAAATTTTGAAGTAGCATCAGATATTGGCGTCAATTTTGCAGATATAGGCGGTTATTCCAACGTAAAAAAGGAGTTAGAACAGTGCGTGGAACTGTTAAGAAATCATACAAAGTACTCTAAATTTAATGTTAGAATACCAAAAGGATTGGTTCTCGAAGGACCTCCTGGCACGGGCAAAACATTATTATCCAAAGCATTGGCGGGTGAAGCGAAATGTGCGTTTATACCCGTTTCCGGATCGGATTTTCAAGAAAAATATGTGGGGGTTGGGGCGACTAGAATTAAAGAATTATTCAAGTTGGCAAATGAAAACAAGCCATGTATCATTTTTATAGATGAAATCGACGCCGTTGGTCGGAGACGTTCTGGCGAGGGCGATACTTCGGGTAGCGAAAGAGATTCGACCTTGAATGCCCTCTTGGTCGAATTAGATGGATTCAAAAATAATTCGGGGATTTTTGTAATTTCGGCCACCAATCGAATCGATTTATTAGATCCTGCCCTCACGCGGCCAGGTAGAATTGATAAAAAAATATATTTAGGTCTACCGGATACGGAGACGAGATTAGCTATCATTAACATACATTTAATAGGAAAGCCATTTGATAAAACAATAAAAAAGGACGAATTGGTGGAATCTACGGAGGGATTAACAGGTGCCCAGATTGAAAATTTATTTAATGAGGCAATGTTGAATGCCTTGAGAGAAGGTCGCGAAGAATTTAACTTTGCCGATTATGATTTTGTGTTCAATAAAATGATGGTGGGTTGGCAGCCGAGTGAACATCAATTTACGACAGATATTATAGATCATATCGCGATTCACGAAATGGGGCATGCGGTAGTTGGACTACTTTCCAAACACCATTCTAAAATGACAAAGGTCGTCATTAATTTATCCTCTCCGAAGAGCCCTGGATATACGGTATTTGAAAGTTCTACTTCTAATATTTTTACGCGCGAATCACTTTTTGAGCATTTAATGATATTGTTGTCGGGGAGAATCGCGGAAGAGATCTTTTATGGTGCGTCAGTCACCACGGGGGCTATCAATGATTTTGAGGAAGCATTGAAATTGGCAGAAAAGATGGTTGTTTTTTATGGTATGGGATCCAATGTAATTTACCCAAAATCGAGTGATAAATACAAAGAGTTAATCGATAATGATGTGAATGAATTGATAAAAAAGGCATATAGTTGCGCGGAAACCATTTTGAAAAAATCCAAAGATTTCATTGAAGAAACGTCGATCATTTTGAAAACCGAAAAGTATTTAAGTTGTAGCGATTTGCTGAAAATATTGAATGTTAAATACCCCGAATTATTGTCTTTGAAAATAATATTTTTAGAATAAAGGATAAACAATGAAAAATAAATAAAATAATAATAAAAATATTTTTATTATCATTTTTTTAGACTTTTGATATTTATTTGATACCTTCTTTAAACGCATAATTATCTATTTCAATGGGCGTTTCCATGCCGTGTTCAACGGCATTATTATACGCCCAAAATTCGGGTGGTTTTATTGTCCATTCTTTTGTTTCTGTATCAATCAATCCGGAAACATCAAAATCAAATAATTTTAATTCTCCGTCTTCGCTTATGCCAATATTATCTAACTTCCAATCTATATACATAATTCCTAGTCCTTGTAAAAATGTTTTGGCTTCCATCATATCCTTTTGTAATTTACTCATACTTACCTTCATTAAATCAGTATTCAATAATTCCATGTCAATATAACCATTTGTTACGGCATATATTTTTACTATATTTTTATGAGGATGTTTCATTAATAGTTCACATATTTCTTTCTCTCCTTTGTTATATCTCCGAGGTGGCGCCATCTTTCTAAAAAAATCTTTACCGTTAATTAATGTTTGTGGATCTTCCTCAATGTCCCCCTCCGCTGTATAAATTCTCATACCTCCAGTACTCTTTTTATTTCTAAATCTTTTACTATTTTTTTGTGTTCTTTTAATCGGTCTTTTATTCGGTCTTTTATTCGTTCTTTTATTCGTTCTTTTATTCGTCCTTTTATTCGTCCTTTTATTTGCTTTTTTATTCATATATGTATAATAATAATAAAATACATATAATACTAAAGAAATGTTTTAAATATCTAAACTCACCGTGTTTGACGCAGATTGTTTACGTCTTCTGGTTTGTTTCGGCATAGTCCCACCTTCACTTTGTAGAGATTTTAAGTCACTAATACTAATGGTGCTACTGTCTTGCGCGTTATTCTCGTATTGTCTAGGAGCGGACGATTGTATGTTAATATTTTTCGTTTTTAGTCCGGATAAAATGTCGCCAATGTCACTAGGTCCTTTCATTTCACTTCTCGTCGGTCTTCTACTCGATTTGTCATTCATATTAATTTTGTCAGAGTTCTCTCTTAGATTAATTCCATCATCTACATTATATGAAGGACGGTTCATATAGGCCGACGAATTATTGTTACCGGGTCGGTTTAAGGTAGGAATGGGTGCATTAGGACCTTGGGTCGCCATTGGGGGTGGTGGTCCATCGAATGTGTTCGATCTTTCGCTATTCATCATATTGGACATAAATCCGGATAATCCCGGATTTGTTTGCCCCATAGTATTTACCGCGGCACTTTGGAAGGAACGCATTAAATCGGGGTTCTGTCTTAATATATCATCCATTCCAGGCATAGCACTCTTAAACATAGTATTGGTCATATGAATCATCATTGCACTACCACCCAATTGAAACATAAGTTTTAATTCCGGCGCCATAGATGCTTTGGACTTGTATTTTTCGTGTAATTCGCTAAATATTTCGTCATAATCGGTCAAGTTTTCATTCACTTGTTCGCTCCAACCATCTAGTTTTATATCAAATGGGTCGAACTTACTGTTCAAAAATTCAATTCCATTTATGCAGGCCATTAGCATATTGCCCTGAAATTTCACCGAATTTGACTTTTCTTTTTCTTCCATAATAGTTTCATATTCTCCTTGCATTTCTTGCAAAGACGAATCCATTGTATATTTTTTCGATAGTTCTACTCCTTTCTTTTCAAGAGCTTCCAGCTTTCGCAAAAACTTGAATTTGTCTCGCAACAATTCTTCTTTGGACATTTGTGGGTGGATTGGTAGGTTTTTGTCTGGATTCAATGGTATGTTGTTAAATTTGTCAAACCCATCCCAGGTTTTATTCGAACTATTTGTATCGACAGTTGACTTACCAATACTGGGTTCATCAGAAAATTTCACACTATGTTTTTCATTGTTATCATCTCTACTATCCATATTAAATAAATCCGATTTGGGTTTGTTATTTCCAAAGCTAAAGTTTAAATCTTGTTCAGATAAGTCATTTAATTCATTTTCTAAATTATTTAGGTCATCTAAATGAATGCTCGGATCACCCATGATACCTTTGCTTTCTTTCACCTTACTATTCATTAATAACTCGATTCCACTCCCAAAGTTTGTGGAACTTAATGGAATAGAGTTGCTTTCTGTGTTTAAATCTGATAGCTCTATAATATCGTTCATTATTATTTATAAATTAGAACATTTAATTTTAAGTAATACGAATAATATATTATTTATTTTAGTATTTATTTATAAATGGTTCTCTTTAATGAACCACATCCCTTGTAAAAACGTATCGGATAGGTCATCCTTTTTTTTATGATGTTTAAAAAAGTCAACCTTATTACTATAATTTGAACTAGTCGAAATGATTTCTAAACATCTATCTACAGACATCTTTTTCCTATTTTTGTAATTGTTTTCATCCTTATTTTTATCGATATTTATCTCTTTTAATTTATTTTTGGCAGAAATAAATTCTATATTGTCTACAAAGGTGGGAGACATGATGAAATATTGCAAAATCATTCCTTGTACCATTTTCATTCGTATGGCATTGGGTCCAATCTGATTTTCAATTATTACATGATCAATTTCCGTATAATTTGCGAGTGTATCATTTAGTTTACTTTTAATGTTATTCGCAACGTCTATTAAATTTATGGTAGAACCGTTTTCAACAATAATTTCTTGGAAAAAATGAGTATTGTAGTAGTTTGTAATGTTGTTAATTAAATCTGTTTTATTAGGGGGTTTACTATAATCCACATTATAGTCAATGGCAAATTGAATTAATTTGGCCAAACTAAGTTTTTTGACATTTGCCGCTTTAAGTTCCTTTTTGGGTAGTTGGTATGGTTCTTTTTTTGCGTGTCTTGTACAGAAAAATCCGTTATTTTTATGGTATTTTGCCGGACTGGTACATTTTTCGTTTTTTGTCATTTTACAGCAACTAAATACGTTTTTATCGGCTAAATTGATAACTTCCCACTGCGATATAACAAACTCGTCCTTTTCTTCGGTTTTCTCAAACAAACAAATGGCCAAGTTTTTAATTCCTATATCAATACTTAAAATTTTCATTATTTATACTAACTAGGGGTGATCTGTTTATTATAAAATAAATATTAATTATTTTATGATATATTGTCAATTTATTTGTTTTGAGTATACATTATTGATATTATTGCTAATGGATTGTTGGTGCTGTGCCAAATTGATTGTTGGAGATACTAATCTAGCATTCAACTGTTCTCGACTTAGATATGGATTTTTTAAATCACTATTTGAGTATCCGTAACCAGGTGCGGTAGTATCGTAAACCGATTTAAATTTGAATGGTACATTATTCGAGGGCGTTTTGTCGCTCGTAACGTGTGGATCTAATCCGAGATCATAACACGCTTCTAAATTATTGTATTTTCTTATATTCCCACTGTTATGCTGTAAAAACTGTCTATATGCCCAATTGCTGTGAATATTGTTTTGGGTTTGTATGCGACGATTTATAACTGCTTCTGGTTGCCATGATGCATAATTTCTTCCGTCTGCCATTATAGGTGGAAAATTAAAGTGCGTATTATTTGATCCTGAATAACAGGTAGCCCAGCTCATTATTATAATTATAATATATAATAAATTCAAGGGTTTTGTTCTAACAATTCAATAAGTTCGCCCTTCTTAAGTTTGTTTATTTCAGATGATACATTTTTGGATGATGCCAATTCTCTTAATTTGGCAACCGGTAGTTTTTTGAAATTTATTGTCTCTTCCGCCGTATCGCTCTCGAGAGAAATGTGTATTTTTTTGGAAACACCAACAATTTCAATACTTGGTAAATACTCTAAATCAACTGTTTTAATTTCATCTTTTACATTAACTTCTTTGTCGTTTTCTAAATCGATCATTTCGATTTCATCAATATCGTTGGTTTCATTATCTTCAGTATCTTCGCTACCATCTTCGCTACCATCTTCGCTACCATCTTCGCTACCATCCTCACTATCTTGTTCTTCTTGACCGTCTTGTCCATCGGCGTCTTCGTCGTCGTCGTCGTCATCGTCGTCGTCGTCGTCGTCATCTTCTAAAGGTTCGTCATCATCTGATACGTGAATTAATTTACCGGAATCACTGTGAACCGATCTACCACCACCCACCATCATAGTTAAATTATTTAGTCCGATCTTAGAGTTATTAAGTTCATCGGCTAGGGTTGAAACTAGACTTAGCATGGAATTGATCTTATGGTTTTGTTCGCGGTGTTTACTTTCAAAATATACTACTAATAAGGCTAAACACAAAAAAATAGTTCCTATAGTAATCAAGAATGTTGGATTTAAACAGTCTGTCATAGTCATTATTTATTAACAAAAGACTATATAAATATATTTTTTAAATAACGAATAATTATTTACAATTATCTAAAATTTCTTTCGGGTAATTCATTTTTTGTAAAATATCGATTCCTCCTCTAACCGTTGATATTCCTTTTTTTAGTTTATAAGTAAAAACGAGACTATTATTTATATTATCCGTTTGTAAATGGAAATTATGAATATTGTTAATCTCTCGTAAGTTTTCACAGACCTTTATAAAATGAGTTGTTAATTGAGTGGTAACATTTTTGTTTTTGGTTAAATATCTCATAAATGAAGTAGAACTTGTCTCCGCTTCTTCGGGATTGGTACCAGAATAAAGCTCGTCAAAAACGCAAAAATGATTACACTCTTTGTTGTTATTAACAATATCGATGATTTCTTTACATCTTCTAGCTTCCGCTTGAAATAAGCTATCTCGTCCCGAAGTATCAGGTATATTTAAGTAACAGTGTATGAAATCATACGGTTTTAAAATTCCTTTTTCATAGAACCCGCAACCAAACTGTTGACTAAAAATGACATTAATGAGCGTTGTTTTTAATATCGTCGTTTTGCCCGACGCATTAGGTCCCGTAATAATTAAGTTATCATTGAATTTTATATTATTTTTAACACATTTTTTATTTTTCAGCGCGGCGTAGTATGCATGTTTGAAGATATTCTTCTTATTATTTTTGAGACTGTATTTACATAGATTAATTTTTTTATTAGTCAAATTGCCGACAACACCATTTAAACAATATATGTATCCATTAAATCCAAAAGAATATAAGAATGCGTCGTTATAATGTTTATTTTTACGTAGCTGATAAAAATGTTTAAGAACGGTTCCGATTTCGGCAATTTTACGAAAGTTGGTAATACTGTATTTTGTTATAGAATTAAAATGGGTATGCATTTCGACCAGAGTCGTTATATTGCTTTTGAGTATTTCATTAAAATGTATTTGGGACGCAAATGGATTAGAAATTTGTAAGTAATTGTTCATTTTATGAATAGTATTTTTCAAATACGAATTGATAATCTCAAAGTGTCTGTGTATTTTTTGCATATTTGTATTGAACTTGATACACACCATGACGTTTTGATAAATGGAAAAAGCATAAAAAATGAGCGAGGTAACAACCATCAAAAGGTCTCTTTGGGATAATTGGTCGACCCCATTGAGTAGTTTTCCTAAAGGATTTTGACTCAGAATCGTTTTAAGAACATTAATATATTCTTGGGCGGTAAGGTTAATTCCTCTAAGTTTCAACACGATAAATGGTACCATTAAGATTATAAGTGGTGTTGCGAGAGATATTACAGGGGATAACATCTGATAAATACTAAGAATTTGTAAGAACAATTGAGAATTGTTAAGGAACTCGAGTTTGTCCCAGTCAACGTATCCATAATTTGCGTTAAAATCTGTTTCGCCGTGAATATCTTCCCAAATATTCCACATTTTGTCACAATCAAGGTTATCATCACAAGCAACCTCGTGTTGCTTCAATATTTGTTGAGTGTCCGTTAAATATCGAACGTCGGTGGTATAACATTCTGCCATTTGTTTCGCTATTTGTTTCGATAAACGATTATCGTTTAGATTCAAAAATGCGTCGTAAATCGAGTTCAAAGAAGCATCGTGTGTTTCCAACAATTCTAAATCAGTAACAATGGTTGGGTTGATTGGTCGTTTATTATTATTGTAAAATATTGGCAACATGAAGACATCATTTATTTTATCTAAATGTAACATTTATAAAAAAATAGAATTTAATAAACGTTAAATTACGAGTGCAATAATTAAAGGCCTAAGGTTTCAAGTGCGCTCGGCATTTCTTTTATTTGACACGAATAATATTCTTCAATTTCTTTAATTTTTGGAACATCGGGTTTGGTTAAAAAATTGATACCAATCCCTTTTCTACCCCAGCGCCCGGATCTACCAATTCTGTGTAAATAAGTACTCACCGACTTGGGCAAATCAAAATTGATTACTACGCTCACTTGTTGAATATCAATACCTCTAGCGGTTACGTTAGATGATATTAGTACTCGGGATTTGCCGTTTTTGAACTCGGCAAATGATTTATCTCTCGTATCTTTGTCCATATTACTATGTATACAGGTAACTGGATAGTCATCTTCTTTCATTGCTTCATACAGATCAACTACTCGTTTTACACTATTGCAATAAATGATACATTGGCTGACCGATATTGTGTTAAACAGGTCTTTTAACGTTAGATATTTTTGTCTATCATCATCCATAGCCACGTAATATTGTGATATTCCCTCTAATGTAAGCATATCAGAGTTCATCGTAATTTTAATCGGATTTCTCATCAAACCATCAATGATAGAGTAAATCTGTTGCGGTAACGTGGCACTTACCAAAACTATTTGTACGTTTTCGTTTAAATGTCTAAAAATATTATGAACTTGATCTTTAAAGCCATAAGATAACATTTCATCTGCCTCGTCAATAATGACCATATTAATATGTTTTGTCTGTAGTGTTCCTCTATTAATTAAATCGACAATACGCCCGGTACAACCGCATACAATATGTGGTTCATTTTTTGCTCTAAATGAACTATACTCGTTGTTATGTAATCCTCCATATTGTATCTGAACTCGAATTCCTTTCATCATAGAACCAATATCTGTCACGACGGCCGCCGATTGTGCCGCCAGTTCACGGGTGGGGGACAAGATTAACACTTGCGTAGCATTAATGCTTTCGTCTATATGTTGAAGAGCGCCTATGGCAAATGTTGCGGTTTTTCCTGTTCCAGATTGGGCTTGCGCGATAACATCCCTTTTTTTGATAATAGGTAATATTGCTTTTTTTTGTATTGGGCTGGGATTTTCAAACCCATATGCATATATACCTCGCAACAATTCCGTTTTGAGATCCAATTCGTCCCAAGAATTGATTTCCGAAAAACTTTCCTCTATTTCGTCTTTTTTAAACGTGTTTAATTTCGACATATTATATATGTTTTACTTGTCATTTTTTTAAGTGAATTTTAAAAACAAAATTTAACAAAAACAATATAAATGTAATTATTTTAATTTAAATTATGGAAGAATGCAAATATTCACTAGAAGATTATAGGTCTCTCATATTTGATAATAAAATTAATTATATAGTTCCTGAAAGTATTTTGAAAATAATATCTGAATTGTCTTTACAGGTCGGTTCGCCGCAATATATTAAAACACCGGCTTTTAAAAATAATACAAAACCGGCTTCTAATATAATATTTAATGCTAAAAAAAAGAGGAAACCATCGCCTACTATTGCGAGCAGCGAAGAGTGGGATACTATTAAGAAATCTTCTTCTAATCAAACACCGGATATTAATAATAGTAATCAGGATAAAATAATGGCCCTATTGAATAAATTGACGGTTGCTAATTACGATAAACATATAGGTGTTATCATTGAAATAGTGTCCGACATATCAGACCAAACGGAAATAAACAATATTTCTAATAAAATATTTGAAATAGCTTCCACGAACATTTTTTATTCAGATATTTATGCAAAGTTGTGTTCTGCGTTGGTATCTAAGTTTTCTGTATTTCAGAACACATTTGAGGAAAAAGTGAAACAATATACTGAATCGTTTGCAGAAATTGAATGCGTTTCTGCAGAGGAAAATTACAACAAATTCTGTGATACCAATAAGACGAATGAAAAAAGGAAGGCGTTTTCAACCTTTTTGATAAATTTAATAAACAATGATACCATATCTTCTGACAAAATAACCGTGTTTTTGAAAGAGCTTCTAATAAAGGCATATGTTCTTGTTTCAGAAGAAAACAAAAAGAAACACGTGGAAGAAATCGTAGAAAACGTAGCTGTTTTGTTGAATACGAAAACCATAGATAATGTTAAGATTGTAGAACTCGATAACAAGACCATTTTGGAATTTATCTCATATATGGCTCAATGCAAAACGGCGGATTATAAAAGTCTGACAAATAAATCAATATTCAAGTTTATGGATATAGTAGACAAGTTCAAAAAGTAAACAACTGGTTTAAAGATATGATAAATGATAAATATAAATACAAATATAAATAATGCAATTAAATATAGAAGAATTGTATGGCGTCGAAGGAGATCATCGCGACGAAATAGCAGATCTTAGTTTAAATTTTATGAATTTAATGAATGGCATAAATGGGGAGGAAGATGAAAAAATGAGTCAAGTATTAAATTATACTCTAAACTATACGGTAAAAGAGATGACTAAAATATGTGAATATTACAAGATAGATAAGATGGTTAAAAAGCAAAAATTGAATAAGGAAGATATTATAAATGTCGTGGTATCTTTTGAAAGAGATTTTACAAACAACGCGACGGTGGAACGTCGTCAATTGTTATGGCACTGTATGCAGGAATTAAAAAATGATAGTTTTATGAAAAAATATGTTATATGGTAAACTAATATAAAATTTTATGAATATATAGAATATGGTTGTTTCACAAATTAATAAAAATATAACTTATCCGGAAGTAAAAACGGTAAATGTGTCCGATTTGGATATGGAAGCGAATTTATATCAAATAGAGGTAAATGGCGTAGATATAATCGTGGCTCTGGGAAATCTACAAAATAATTTTGAATTAGAAGGAAATATTTTGTATTTTCCAATTTATCTTGTGAAATCCAATAAAAAGGTAATACAAATAGGTGTTTATGAAATAGTTGCTAACGATTATATAAGTTATTTAGACGACCATAACAATTTTGATTTAGAAAAATTAGATTATGATCCGCTTATTTATAAATTTGTGGACAAAACAATGTTGTCGTCCGTAAGACTACAACCGGATGACAGGAAAATGGATAAAGAATTGAAAGAAGACATTCATGAAGAAGGAGAAGTAGAAGGAGAAGTAGAAGGAGAAGAAGAAGTGGACGGAGATCATTTTTATAACAAGATATCAGAAGAGAGAAAGGACATATTCATTTTAACAAAAGGTGTAGTATTGCCACCATTATTAAAAGAAGAAACGAAAGAAGCATCGGATGCAATTAAAAACAATTACGACGAAAATGAAAAAGACGAATGGATAAATAAATTTATGAAAAATCAAAATTATGAATTAATCGATAATGAGGGAGCAGGGGATTGTTTGTTTGCAACGATTAGAGATGCGTTTTCGTCCATAGGTCAACAAACCTCGGTCAATAAATTACGGAATAAATTATCTACTAATGCAACCGAAAAAGAGTTTGAAATGTTTAAAGAACAATATGATATGTATAATACGAGCGTTACTACAGATATGCAGAAAATTAAAACACTGGCTTCTGAGTATGCGCTGATGAACCAAAAGTTGAAAAATACGATTGATCGCAGTGAACAATTAAGTATTGTAGAAAATTCGAAAAAAATAAAGAAAGAACATGATAAGCTTGTAAAGGAAAAAAAGACGTCTCAGCAGATGATAACCGAGTTTAAATTTATGAAGGGTGTAGATACTTTTGAAAAATTCCAAAAAGAAATAAGAAAGTGTAGTTTTTGGGCGGACGCTTGGGCTATTGCAACTCTTGAAAGAATATTAAATATAAAGTTTGTCATTTTATCAAGTGAGCATTTTTTGAATAATGATATTAATAATATTATACGGTGCGGAGATTCAGATTCAATTGTATCCGAAAGGGGGGTATTTAATCCCGAATTTTATATTATAGTAGACCATACTGGAAATCATTATAAACTTGTAGGATACAAAAAAAAAATGATATTTAAGTTTAAGGAAATGCCGTATGAAATAAAAAGTATGATAGCAGATAAATGCATGGAGAAAAATGGCGGTCTATTTTCGTTGATACCCGAGTTTCAAAAGTTTAAATCTGACCACAAACGTGCTGATCAATCACCGCCTGCGTATGACGACGAATTGAGTGAAGCAAAATTAAGAGGGTTATATGATGATAATATTGTTTTCCAATTTTATTCGAAATCGGTGGGCAAACCACTTCCGGGTAAAGGTTCGGGAGAAAAAATACCAAATGAAAAATTAAGCGAATTTAAAGAGTTATCTGCCATAAAAGATTGGCGTAAGAAATTATCCAACTTTTGGGTTGAACCAATATCCGATGTAGATAAAGAAATAGTGCCTTTTATGTTAGATGATCATAAATGGGCAAGTGTAGAGCATTATTACCAGGCTTCTAAATTCAAAAAAGAACACCCAGAGTTTTATTTGAGTTTTAGTTTAGATTCGGGAACGGAATTATCCAAAGACCCGACAATGGCAAAGTCTGCCGGTGGGAAAACTGGAAAATACCAAGGAAAATTGATACGTCCTAAAGAGGTCACGCTAGATGCGGATTTCTTTGGTAAAAGACATAAAGAAGAAATGTACGCGGGTCAATATGCCAAGTTCTCTCAAATACCTAGTTTGAAGGATCTGCTTTTGGCAACCGGGAGTGCAAAATTGACGCATTTTACAAGAGGAAAGCCGCCGATTGTGTTTGACGAGTTGATGGAAATACGCGAAAAATTACGAAAGGCGCGGTAGATTATAGTAAAGAATATTTATCATTCTATTAAAATTATTATGTTTATGAAAAAATAAATATAATAATTCATCTAAATAAGCGTTCAATACAGCCGGGTGTTTTGACTGATTTGGATAATTTAACCAGAGTAACACATGTATCGACCAATCTATTAACATCAAATAAAAACTTCTCTTTGTTATCATCATTAATTTTTATTACATTTTCCGTAACCAATACGTCTATAATAAATTTAATAACAATGCCAGCGGTGTCCGCCAAGTCGTCTTTTTTTATTATTGGGCTCTTGTTATTGTAAATTGTTTCGTAAATGACAATTAAAATGGCAATGAAATCGGGTACGTCATTTGTATTAATGGCGTCGTCTTTGATAATATTAAATAGACTTGTTTCGATTTTGTCGAAAAGAGGGTTCTCTCCATCCATTAGTTTACCTAAAAGTTCCTTGATATTTCTGGGTAATTTAATAGATATTTTTTCGCCTGGATTGTAAATACTCAATTTCAATAACCCTATAATAATACTTTCGGTATTTATTGGATCAGTTTCTTTGTGTTCTTCTTCCACTTTTCGGATTTCTGTGGCAGGAACGTCTCTTGACTCGGTGTCAATTGTCTTGGTCGATTCTTCGGTTTTTCGGATTTCAGTGACATAAACTTCAGTTGACTCAGTAGCATCAGACTCAGTAGCATCAGACTCAGTAGCATCAGACTCAGTAGCAT
>Ga0209550_10004370_pt1 | contig 13422 bp, 8 predicted proteins | sample LauGreSuBDMM15SN_2_FD_187567 | JGI IMG/M metagenome (GOLD analysis project Ga0209550, IMG submission 187567) | Freshwater lake microbial communities from Lake Michigan, USA - Su13.BD.MM15.SN (SPAdes) (version 5) | ecosystem: Environmental > Aquatic > Freshwater > Lake | place: Lake Michigan, USA... | reverse complement strand
GTTTACAACCACTTTGTGCGCGTCGATCAACCCAAAAGCATGATCTTTGTGTCGGGCCAAGTGTCTCGCGACAGCGAAGGCCAACAGGTGGGCGCAGGCAGCATGCTGGAGCAAACCCGCCAATGCTTTCGGAACATTGAAACCTGCCTGAAAGCGGCGGGCGGCAGCCTCTCGGACATTGTGTGGACCACGGTGTACACCACCGACATTCGCGAGTTCCGCCAGATCGTGACCGCCCGCGAAGAGTTTTGCAAAACCAACCTGCCCACCAGCACCATGGTAGAAGTGGTCCACCTGGCCGACCCGGGCTTGATGGTGGAGATTCAGGTCATTGCCGCCATCTGAGCGCGCCAGCTTCCGCTAGGCGCGCGGGCCGCAGGTGGTCTGAGCGCCCTGGGCCGAGCTGCGTCAAGAATGACCCTGCCATCCGCTCACCGGCTTATAAGCGGGGCTGTTCATGCCATACTCATCAGCACTTTCAGGCTACCTGCTGCATACCAATGTGTAGCTGGGCAGCAGGTCTGACATTTTTCACCGCAACGCCGACCTTGCCCCGCCTGCGCCCAGGTCAGGGCCTAATTAGCCGCTGATGACGCCCATGGTTTCGACATATTCCGGTCCCAAAGAAGACCATTTTTTCAGCTCCAACCGCTTGTTTGAAGGCTTGCCCGCTGAGCTGGCGACCGAATTCGGCGCGCAAATGACGCTGCTGCAGTTTGACGAAGGCGAGCGCATCTTCAACGAGGGCGACGCCGGCGACTGCCTCTACCTCTTGTGCAAAGGCAGTGTGCGCATCTCCAAGACCGGGCGAGGCGCGCAGCAAGAAACGCTGGGGTTCATTCAGGCCGGGCATTTTTTTGGCGAAATGGCCTTGATTGACGGCCAGCCCCGCAGCGCCCAGGCCACGGCCACCGGCCAGCCCACGGTGCTGGCCCGGGTGGACCGAGACATTTTTGAGCGCATCTTGGCGCGCGCGCCCAGCAGCTTGCACATGAACTTTTTGCGCTCCGTGGTGCAGCGCCTGCGCAGCGTCAACAGCACTTTTGTGAGCGAACTGATGCGCTCGGAGCGGCTGAGCACGGTGGGCACCATGGCGAACTCCATCATCCATGACATCAAAAGCCCCATGACCGTGATCTTGTCGTGTGCCGATTTGATTCGCATGCGCTCGACAGACCCTGACATTGACGACTTTGTGGGCCTGATCAACAAGGCCGTCGACAAGATGCTCGACATGACGCAAGAGCTGCTGGACTTTGCACGCGGCGAAAGCAGCTTGCAGTTTGAACGTCTGCCGGCCAATGCGGTGTTTGCCGAAATCGACGACGAGCTGCGCGGCGCCATCGGCCCCATGGTGCATTTGGTGCGCGAAGACGACTGCCGGGTCGAGATCATGGTCGATGCGGGCCGCTTTGCGCGGGTGCTGCTCAACTTGGTGAAAAACGCCGTCGACGCCATGCCGCAAGGCGGCATCTTGCGCCTGACCGTGCAGCAAGACGCGGCCGGGCGGGTGTTGTTTCAGGTCAGCGACACGGGGGTGGGTATTTCCGACGAGCTCATGAGCCGCTTGTTCGAGCCCTTTGTGACCCACGGCAAATCCAAGGGCACGGGCCTGGGCCTGGCCATTGCCAAAAGCGTGGTGCAGGCCCACCAGGGGGTGATCACCGCACGCAGCAAGCCAGGAGCAGGCGCGGTGTTTGAGGTTTCATTGCCCGCCGCAGACGCCTTCAGCGCCAGTGCGCCGCAGCGCTGACGGTCAGTTCATCGCCACGAATCGCCTGCAGGCTGGCTCCTACAAATACAAAATCCCCGTCCCATGTAAGGGGCAGGCCTGTAAGCGATTGTTCGCTTGCGGCCATGCGCGTTGATTGCCACGAATCGCCAGCAGGCTGGCTCCTACAAATAGAAAAATGCGCGTCCCCTGTAAGAGACAAGCCTGCAAGCGATGGTTCGCGTGCATCGGTGCCCGTTCAGTGCGGGCGCGCTGAACAAGCACGCAGTCGTCAGAGCCCGCCTCAATCGGCCTTGAAAACCCTGGCAGCGACCACGCGGCCCCAGGTCACAGTGTCTGCCGCGATGGTGCGGGCAAAGTCCTCGCGGCTGGTGCAGGTCACGCGAAAGCCAGCCTCTTCGATCTGGTGTGGCGAGCGAGTTGGGCCTGAGCCTGCCCACGGTCAAAACCTACCGCAACCGCGCTTTTGCGCGCCTGGGCATTCACTTTCGCAGCCAGCTCTTTGCGCTGGCGCTGGACTGAGCCCAGCGCCGCTCAAACCCGCTCGCTCACCCAGCCCTGCACAGACTGCAGCGCCTGGCCCAGGCGGCTGGGGTCGGTGCCCCCGGCCATGGCCATGTCGGCTTTGCCGCCGCCTTTGCCGCCCACCTGTTGGGCCACAAAATTGACCAACTCGCCGGCTTTGAGCCGGCCCACGCTGTCGGCGGTGACGCCGGCTGCAATTTGCACCTTGTCGCCGTCCACCGCGGCCAGCACGATGGCCGCTGTCTTGAGCTTGTCCTTGAGCTTGTCCATGGTCTCGCGCAGGGCTTTGGCATCGGCCCCCACCAGCAAAGCGGCCAGCACCTTCAAGCCCTTGACATCCACCGCCTGGCTGAGCAGCTCGTCGCCCTGGGCCGAGGCGAGCTTGCCTTTGAGGGCCGCGACTTCTTTTTCAAGACCGCGCACTTGCTCGAGTATTTGGGCCACGCGCTGTTCGAGCTCTGCCGGGTTGGCCTTGAGCGATGCGGCGGTGCTGTGCACAGTCGCTTCTAGGGTCTGCAGGTAAGCCAGCGCGTGGCCGCCGGTGACGGCTTCAATGCGGCGCACGCCAGCGGCCACGCCGCTTTCGGCCACGATTTTGAACAGGCCAATGTCGCCGGTGCGGCCCACATGGGTGCCGCCGCACAGCTCTTTGCTGCTGCCAATGGAGAGCACGCGCACGGTCTCGCCGTACTTTTCACCAAAGAGCATCATGGCGCCGGTTTTTTGCGCGGACTCCAGGTCCATGACAGCGGCCTGAGCCGCGTCGTTGGCCAAAATTTCGGCGTTGACCAGGGTTTCAATCTGGCGAATTTGCGCGTCGGTCACAGGGGCGTTGTGCGCAAAGTCAAAGCGTGTGCGCTCGTCGTTCACCAATGAGCCTTTTTGCTGCACATGCGCGCCCAGCACCTCGCGCAAGGCCTTGTGCATGAGGTGGGTGGCGCTGTGGTTGCGCACGGTGGCGTGGCGGCGCGCGGCGTCCACCTGGGCGGTCACGCTGTCACCCACCTTGAGCGTGCCGTGGCTGACGCTGCCGTGGTGGCCAAACACATCGGCCTTGATCTTGAGCGTGTCGTCCACCGCAAACACATTGGTGCCCAAGCTCAGCTGCCCCTGGTCACCCACCTGGCCGCCAGACTCGGCATAAAAGGGCGTGCTCGACAAAACCACCACGCCCTGCTCGCCCGCTTGGAGCTGTTGCACGGCCAGGCCCTCGTGGTAGAGCGCCACCACCTGGGCGGCTTCTTCCAGGCGCTCGTAGCCGGTGAAGGCGTGGCCGGCGCCTGCGTACTCCAGCGCGCGGTCCATCTTGAACTTGCCGGCCGCGCGGGCCTGGGCTTTTTGCTTGTCCATGGCGGCGGCAAAGCCGGCCTCGTCCACGCCCAGGTCACGCTCGCGGCACACGTCTTTGGTCAAATCCAGCGGAAAGCCGTAGGTGTCGTGCAGCTTGAACGCCACCTCTCCGGGCAGCTCTTTGGCGCCGCTGGCCAGCGCGGCGTCCAAAATCTCCATGCCGTTGGCCAGCGTTTCAAAAAAGCGCTCTTCCTCGGTCTTCAAAATCTCGGTGATGCGCTCGCCCTGCGCTTGCAAGCGGGGATAAGCATCGCCCATGAGCAGCACCAGATCGGCCACCAGCTTGTGGAAAAAAGGCTTTTTCTGGCCCAGCTTGTAACCGTGGCGGATGGCGCGGCGCACGATGCGGCGCTGCACATAGCCCCGGCCCTCGTTGCTGGGCAGCACGCCGTCGCTGACCAAAAACGCGGTGGCGCGAATGTGGTCGGCAATCACGCGCAAGCTCTTGTGGCCGAGGTCTTTCTCGCCGGTCTCGCGGGCGGCGGCCTTGATCAGCGCGTCAAAGATGTCGATCTCGTAGTTGCTGTGCACATGCTGCAAGATGGCGGCCAGGCGCTCTAAGCCCATGCCGGTGTCCACGCAGGGCGCGGGCAGCGGAGAGACAGAGCCGTCTTCGGCCATGTTGAACTGCATGAACACGTTGTTCCAGATCTCAATGAAGCGGTCGCCGTCTTCATCGGGGCTGCCCGGGGGGCCGCCAGCGATGTGCGGGCCGTGGTCGTAGAAGATCTCGCTGCAGGGACCGCAAGGCCCGGTGTCGGCCATCATCCAGAAGTTGTCGCTCTTGTAGCGCCCGCCTTTGTTGTCGCCAATGCGGATCACGCGCTCGGGCGGCAGGCCGATTTCCTTGGTCCAGATGTCGTAGGCCTCGTCGTCCTCTTCATAGACCGTGGCCAGCAGTCGCTCGGGCGGCAGCTTGTACACCTCGGTGAGCAGTTCCCAAGCCCACTTGAGCGACTCGCGCTTGAAGTAGTCGCCAAAGCTCCAGTTGCCCAGCATTTCAAAAAAGGTGTGGTGGCGGGCGGTGTAGCCCACGTTTTCCAGGTCGTTGTGCTTGCCACCAGCGCGCAAGCACGCTTGCACCGAGGCAGCGCGCACATAAGGCCGCTTGTCAGTGCCCAAGAACACGTCCTTGAACTGCACCATGCCCGAGTTGGTGAACATGAGCGTGGGGTCGTTGCCGGGCACCAGCGGGCTGGAGGCCACCACCGTGTGGCCCTTGGAGGCAAAAAAGTCCAGAAAGGTGGTGCGAATGTCGGCGACATTCATGGCGGGGCGGCTCATGTCGGTGTTCTCTCAAAGAAAGGAGGCCTGCGGCTTGGCAGACCGTCCTGAAAAACGAATAGAGCATTATCGCGCCAGGGCTTTCCAGGGCTGCGCTTTTGCCCGTGCGGCGAGCCAGCCCTTGCTCAAGACCGGGATGCGGCTCGGCTCTTGCAAGCCAGCCCTTGCACCGTCACCTGCTTATTGGGCTTGTTTGTCTTTGAGAGGCAGCAATTCTTGCGCAACAGGCAAGGGGGCAAACTCGGGGTCTTTGTGCAGCAAAACCGCACTGTTTTCTGACGCACAGGCAGCGATCCAAGCGTCTGCCATGGACAAAGGAAAGTGGGCTTTGTAGTCTGCCGCCTTCAACAGCAAGGGTTCACTGTTGGAGATCCATTCCATCGGCAAGGCCAAGCGTGCTGCGGATGCATATCTGCAAGCAGTCCGAAAGGTAGCGCAGGCCTTGGAATGAGAAAGTGGACTTGCGATGCTTGCGGCTCGGTCAACGACCGGGACGTCAACGCTGCAGAAAACATTCTCGCACTGGGACACCAGCGTCTCGCAGGAGGAATCCCTGCGCATGCTCATTGAGCGTGCTCAGGAAGGGACTGGTACCGCAAGGTATCGGGAATCCCGGCTCTTTTGGGCCGGGAGGATGTCAATCCATCTTGAGATGATCCGCAAAGAACAGCTCCGTCAAGCGGCTCTTCTGCAGCTTTCCGGTGGTGGTCAGCGGCAGTTCGCTCTCACCCACAAAACGGAACAGCCGCGGCACCTTGTACGCCGCCAGGGTCTGGCGGCAGAATGTGTCGAGCTCGGCGATCGACGGGGTGCCTCCCGCCTTGGGCACGATGACGGCGACGAGCGCTTCGTCGCGCACGGCGTCGGCCACGCCGATGACGAACGCCAGATGCACGCCGGGATGGGTCATGAGAATTTCCTCGACCTCGACCGGCGCCACGTTGATGCCGCCGGTCTTCACCATCTCCTTGATGCGCCCGCGAAAATGCAGCGCGCCGTCGGCGTCAACAAGACCCAGGTCGCCGGTCATGAAATAGCCGTGTTCATCGAAGGCCTGCGCGCTGCGCTCCGGGTCCTTGTAATAGCCCGGCGTGACGCAGCCCTTGACGCGGATCTCGCCGACATTGCCGGGCGCCAGCACCTGCCCGCTTTGCGGGTCGACAATGCGCTGGTCGACGCCGGGTAGCGGCCGGCCGACATTGCCGATGCGCTTTTCCAGCGGGTCGCGGGCGTCGGTGACATTGCAGTTGCCGTAGGTCTCGGTCAGGCCGTAGATGTTGCAGATCTCGCGCGCGCCCAACTCGACCACACGCATGATCTGCTCGGGCGTGCCTAAGGTGCCGCCGCTGCGCAGGCTGGAAAGGTCGCGCGCCGGCCGCTCGGGGTGCTGATGCATCGCGTAGGCCATGTTCGGCGTGCCGTAAAAGAGGGTGCAGCGCTCGCGCTCGATCAGCGCAAGTGCCTCGCCGGCGTCGAAATGCTCCTGCAGCACCACGCAGGCGCCGTGGGTCAAGATGTTGAACAGCGCGTTCTCGCAGCCCAAGCCCCAAAAGAGCGACACCGCCAGCCACAGGCGGTCGCGGCCAGTGACGCGCTGGCGCTCGCCGATCTGCCACATGTTCTCGATCAGGCCGCGGTGCTGCAGCAGCACGCCCTTGGGCAGCGAGGTCGATCCCGAGGTGTAAAGCAGGTAGGCCACGTCGTCGGGACCGACGGCGCGCTGGGCCAGGTCGATAGCGGCCTCCGGCACCTGGTCGGCGTATTTGCTCAGGTCGGCGTAGCGCAGCCAGCCGGCTGGCACTTCGTCAGCCAGGCAGACGATGTGCTGCAGGCTCGGCAGGCGCTCGCGATGCGGTTCGAGCGCCTTAAGCAGCGCGCGATAGTCATATTTGAGGAAGCCGTCGACGGTGATCAGGATGCGGGTGTCGGAATGCGCGAGTACATGCTCGAGCTCGCGCGCGGTGGCCCAGGTGTTGATGCCGACCATCACGCCGCCCAGCAGGGTGATGGCGAAATCTGCGATCAGCCACTCTGGCCGGTTGTCCATCAGGATCGCCACCTTGTCGCCATGGCGCACACCCAGACCGTGCAGCGCGCGCGCCATGCGGCGCACCTCGGCGCGCAGCGTGCGGTAGGTGTAGCGCTTGCCGGACCCGACCAGGGCTTCGCGCAGCGGATAGCGCTGCGCCATCTCGTCGATCAGGTCGGCGATGGTGCGACTGGTGGGCATGGTCGGTGGCGCGACCGCCGCGCCGTTGGCGCCGAGCAGGCGCGCAATGCGCGCGGCGTCGGGGCACGACACCAGGCCATCGACCTCCGCTTCAATGGTCGCGGCGCGCACCGCGTCGAACAGCCGCGTCAAGGTGGCACGGGTGCGGGCGCGCACGCCGGCCGCGTCGAGCGCTTCGAGCGCGGCGAGGCGGTGGCTCAGGGTGCGCCCGTCTTTCAGTGAAACGATCACCTCGGCGCCCTGCCGCTGCGGATACGCCGCAGCGAATTCCGCGTCGCTGTGCAGGCGCACGCGCGTGGCCAGGCACGACGCGACACTTTCGGGCGCGAAATCGCGGAAGACGGCGTCGTCCAGGCGGCCATGCGCCAGCACCGCGGCAACAGCAAACTGGATGCTCATTTTCGCCTGCAGCTGAGAGCGATAGGGGCCGGCATGATCGCAACCGGGATACTCGATGGCTTGCGGGAAGCTGCGCACGATCACTTCATCGATCAGCGCCGGCGCGAAGGCGTGCTGGCCGCGCACGGCAAGCGCGGCCTGCGCCGCGGTCTGCGCGTAATTGCAGGCCGGCGCCGGCTTGTGATAGACGGCCAGGATCTCCCAGTCACCGCTAAGCTCAAGGGTGGTCCGCTCAACGCCACCGAAGGCGGCGAACAGGCCGGCGCGCCCGTCGAGCGCCGATGCTGACGCGTCGGCACCCGCTTGTGCCAGCAGAACGGAGCTCACCGCGTTGCGCGCCGCGAAACCGGCATGAAAGAACATTTCACCGCCGCCCGCATGCGGCCATTCGTTGAGGCCGCCGGCGGTGTTCGCCGCGAGGGCGAGCGCATGCACGGTCTCATCTTCGGTCAGGCGCAAGAGGCGCGCGCCGGCGGCGGCTGCGCCAATCGCGCCGGTGAGCCCGGTCGGGCGGAATTTGCGCGCCACCTCCGGCGTGATCAGGGCCTGACCCAGCCGCGCCATCACCTGGTAGCCGATGATGCCGGCGCTCAGCAGTTCCGTGCCGCTCGCATGCTGCTGTTCGGCCAGAGCCAAAAGGGTCGGCCATACGATGACGCCAATGTGCGAAACGCTCGCGGTGTGCATGTCCTCCTGAACCAGGCCATGCGCCATGGTGGCGTTGGCGAAGGCCGCGTCGGCCACGCTCGCGCGGGTCGCCGCACCGATGAGGGTCGCGCGCTCGCCGCCCATCGCGGCGGCATGGGTGGCTGCCTGGCGGCTCCAGGGCAGGTCGTGCGCCTGCGCGGCCACGCCGATCATGTCGAGAAGGCAGAGCCGGGCCTTGGCAGTCACCTGCGCATCAAGGGCCGCGGTGTCCACGGCGCGGATCCAGCGCGCGATTGCGCGCGCCATCGGAAGGGCGGGTGAATCGGGTGGCGATCGTTTGCTCATTTCGTCTACCGGTGTCGTTGCGGGGCCAATGATCGGCGGGAAAGCGGCAGTCTATGTCAATACAATGTTTAGTCTATTAAGCGAAGGGAAAGACGTGAGTTCCAGCGAGGCGCTAGCAGTCGTCGACAGTCGCAACATGCTCGGCGAGAACGCGCTGTGGTGCCCCCGCGAGCAGGTCCTGTGGTGGTTCGATGTGGTGAGCGTGGTCCTGTGGCGCTTCACGCCGGCCACGGGCCGAGTGGAGCAATGGCCCCTGCCAAAGCGTGCCGGTTCCTTCGCACTGCGCGCAGCTCGCGGCCTGCTGTTCGCTTTCCAGAAAGGGTTCGCGACGCTGGAGGAGGCCGGCGGTGAATGCATCTGGCGCGATGTTGCGGGCATCGCGTTTGGCGACGAGCGCTTCAACGACGGCAAGGTCGACCGCGCCGGGCGCTTCTGGGCCGGCACGCTCGATCGCAACGTGGCGAGCCCGATCGGACAGCTCTACCGGCTGGGCACCGATTTCCAGGTCACGGTGATGGACCGCGGCTTCACGGTCTCAAACGGCATCGGCTGGAGCCCCGACGATCGCGTGATGTATTTCACCGACACCACGGCGCGGCGCATCTACCGCTACGACTTCGACCTGGTGAGTGGCCAGGTCGCCAACCGCCGTGTGTTCGTCGAGGCTGCGCCCGGGCACGGCGGACCCGACGGCATGACCGTCGATGCCGAGGGTTACGTGTGGAGCGCGCAATTCGATCGCTGGTGCATCCACCGCTATGCGCCCGACGGCTCGCTTGATCGCAGCATCCCCATGCCGGTGCAGCGGCCCACCACCTGCATGTTCGGCGGGCCCGACCTGGCGACGCTCTATGTGACCAGCGCGCGCGTGGGCCTGGCGGCCGATGCCGAGGTGACGCAGCCGCAGGCGGGCAACGTATTCGCGCTGGATGTGGGTGTGCGCGGCCTGCCCGAGGCGAGGTTCGGCGCGTGAACAAGGCCCTCGCCGGGACGGTCGCTGTAGCCGGGATCGGCACGACTCGCTCCGGTCGCCTGCCCGAGTACGATGCCTATGACCTCGGCGCCTGGGCGCTCAAGGAAGCGCTCGACGACTGCGGTCTCGATTTCGACGACATCGACGACATCGACGGCCTGATCATCAACCGCATCCCGGACTTACTGCAGCCCAACGGATAAACCATGACACTTTCACTGCGTGACCAGTCCGCGATCGTCGGCATCGGCCATAGCGCCTACGGGCGCTTCCTGCCCGACAGCCAGCTGGCGCTTGGCGCGACCGCGCTCAAGGCCGCGCTCGACGATGCCGGCCTGACCCGCGCCGACATCGACGGCGTCGCCATCCACATGGGCTGGCCGCTGGGCATTGACTACGACCGCGTCGCCGAGGCCTATGGGCTCGACGTGCGCTGGGTCTGCCAGACCTGGCTGCACGGGCGCTTCGTCACCAGTGCGATCCAGCAAGCCGCGATGGCAGTTTCCTGCGGCCTGGCCGAGGTGGTCGCCTGCGTGAATGCGATCAGCTTCACGCGCGAGCGGCAGATTCTCGGCGGCCCCGGCGATGCCGAGGGCACACGTGAGGACGGCGGCACCCACGGCGAGTCGCCGCCCTACGGCCTGACCGCGCCGGCGGGCGGCGTCGCGCTCGGCATGCAGCGCTACATGGCACGCTACGGCGCGACCTCCGAGCAGTTGGCCGCGGTGCCGATGGCATTTCGCAAGCACGCGCAAAAAAGCCCCTGCGCGGTCATGCAAAAGCCGATGACGCTCGCCGACCACCAGGCCTCGCGCATGGTGGTCGACCCGCTGCGCCTGTTCGATTGCTGCTTGATCACCGATGGCGCCGCGGTGGCCATCGTCACCTCGGCCGAACGCGCGCGCGACCTGCGACAGCGCCCGGTGTACATCTCCGGCATGCAGGGGCTGCGCAGCGGCCGCGACGAATTCATCTTCGCGCCGCGCGGGCTGGGCATCAACCAGCAGCGCGATGTACCCGCCGGGCCTGACGCACGCGACCTGTTGGCCTACCGCATGGCCGGCATCAACCGCGCTGACGTGGCCGGTCTCTATACCTACGATGCATTTTCGCCGCTGGTCCTGTTCGTCCTGGAGCGTCTTGGCTTTTGCGGGCCCGGCGAGGCGGCCGCCTGGGTGCAGGGCGGCCGCATCGAACTGGGGGGCGAACTGCCGATGAACACCTCCGGCGGCCTGCTCTCGGAGGCCCATGTGGGCGGCTGGAACTCGATTCTCGAAATCGTGCGCCAGTTGCGCGGCGTTGCCGGCGAGCGCCAGATCAAAAACGCGCGCCATCTGCAGTGGGCAACCGCCTGGGGCGACTCTGTGATCTTTAGGAATTGAACCCATGAAGAGGCGCCCATGACGACGGACACCAAGGCACTGCCGCGCATCACACCCGACTCGGCACCATTTTGGGACGCACTGCGCACACGCCGCCTGCTGCTGCCGTATTGCCTCGATTGCGGGCTGCCGCACCTGCCGCCCGGCCCGGTGTGCCCGGCCTGTTTCTCGGGCCGGCTGGAATGGCGCGCGGTGAGCGGGCGCGGCCGCATCTCGACCTGGACGGTGGTCTACAAGGCCTGGTTCCCGTCATTCGCCGCCGACGTGCCTTACAACGTGGTGCAGGTCGAGCTTGACGAAGGGCCGCGCCTGACCGCGAATGTCGTCGGGCTGCCGAACGAGCGCCTCGCGGTCGGGCTGGCAGTGGAAATCGACTACGACGAGCAACGCGAAGGCATCACGCTGCCGCGTTTTCGCCCGGCAGCGGCGTGAGGAACAAGCGTGCCGCGCGGGGCGTCGTCGCGACGCCCTAGAGCGGTTCAGCGCCGGCCGCAGCGGCGTGCGAGTCATCCTCAATCTGCCATCGGTCACGCTCGCCGGAATCCGAAAAGCTCTCTCACCGAAATCCAGCTACATTTTCCAGATCGTCCAGGACAAACTTCAAGGTCTCGATTTCGATGCCATCTTCAACTTTTGCACCAATTTCGGAGCCTGCGTGACCCTTCAAATTTTTGAGGATTTGTTCGGCGTTCCGGTCGTTACCAGCAACCAGGCGTTCATCTAAGAGATTCGCCTGATCTTCCCCGTCTGAAGGAGTTTCCATGCGTACAGCTATCGTCAATTTGGGCCGCATCCTGTCTGGCGATTGGCGCAATCCGTTTGTCCAAGGCGATGCCATCCTGATGGAAGGCGGCCTGATCGTTGAAGCCGGCAAGGTCGCCGACAGCGAGTTGACATCCTGCGATGTCGTGATCGATGCGGGTGGCGCGACCGCCATTCCTGGCCTGATCGACTCCCAGGTCCACAACACCTTTGGCGATTACACGCCGCGGCAGAAAACAGTCGGTTTCCTGGAGAGCTACGTTCACGGCGGCGTGACCACGGCCATCAGCGCGTCGGAGGTGCACGTTCCCGGCCGGCCCAAGGACCCTGCAGGCGTGAAAGCGCTCGCAGTGGCTGCCATGAAGTGCTTTGAGCACTTTCGCCCGGGCGGCATGCGGGTATGGGCCGGTGCGGTCATCCTCGAGCCGGGTTTGGTCGAGTCAGACTTTGCCGACATCGCGCGCGACGGCGTCTGGCTGGCCAAGGCGGGGTTCGGCGCCGTGAAGACGCCGTACGAGTACACGCCCATGATCGCTGCTGCCAAAAAACATGGGATGACCACGCTGGTACACACCGGGGGTTCCTCGATTCCCGGATCCTCCGGCATATGGGCAGATCACCTGATCGATATGCAGCCCGATGTCTCGTTCCATACCAACGGGGGCCCCGTGGCCATGCCGGATAAAGACTATCCCCGGTTGGTCAATGAGTCGCAGATCAATTTGCAGGTGTGCACGGCAGGCAATCTGCGCACCACGCTGTGGCTCGGGCGCCTGATGCGCGATGCCGATCAGTTCGATCGCTTTCTCATCGCCACGGACACTCCCACCGGCTCGGGCATCATGCCGCTGGGGATGATGTACACCATCAGCCACCTGGCCAGCCTCGGCGAGATGCCCGTTGAGATGGCGATCGCCGCAGCAACGGGGAACAATGCGCGTGTCTACAAGCGAAACTCCGGCTTCATTGCGGCCGGCCGCGACGCGGACGTCGTGATCGTGGATGCCTGCGTAGGTGGCTCCAGGAATGATGCGATGTCCGCACTGGCAAATGGAGATATCGCGGCCGTTGCAGCGGTGATCACAGACGGGGTGCCCCGCTTCGTCGGCCGCAGCCGCAATACGCCCGCACCCATGAAGACCGTTCGCGTGGCTCAAAACCGCGTGCCGCACGATTTCAGTGGCGCGGCCCATTAGATCCGGAAGAACGGAGAAAACGATGAGCCCAGAGCTGGCGACCGAATTCGGCATCCGCCGTTGGTACATTCAGGAAGAAGAAATCCTTGCCAGCGAGGCAGGTCATCCGGCCACCGGCGCGCCCTTGCGCAAGATTGTCATTGCGGCCTGCGTGAAGAACCCTTATGCGAACGGGCGCTTTAGCGCTGACCTCGGCGATGTGGTCAAACGCTCTCCCGCGCTGGGCCTGGAGATGGGCCGGCGCGCATTGGCCGCACTGGGCGGCCACGCTTTCGAGAGCTATGGCAAAGCCTGCATCGTGGGGACGGCGGGCGAATACGAGCACGGCAATGCCTTTCTCACCGCGACCATGATGGATCCGCTGCGCGAACTGCTGGGTGGAGGGCTCGCATGGGTGCCTTCGACGGGCAAGCGCGGGGGCCCCGGGACCACGATAGACGTACCGCTGGCCCACCGGGATGCGCTCTACGTGCGGTCCCACTACGACACCGTCACCGCCACTTTTCACGACGGCCCCAACCCTGACGAGCTTTTGGTTGTCTTTGCCTTGGCCACGGGCGGCAGGTTGCACGCCCGCCTGGGCGGCCTGCGATCCA
>Ga0209550_10004369_pt1 | contig 13428 bp, 9 predicted proteins | sample LauGreSuBDMM15SN_2_FD_187567 | JGI IMG/M metagenome (GOLD analysis project Ga0209550, IMG submission 187567) | Freshwater lake microbial communities from Lake Michigan, USA - Su13.BD.MM15.SN (SPAdes) (version 5) | ecosystem: Environmental > Aquatic > Freshwater > Lake | place: Lake Michigan, USA... | reverse complement strand
CCAGGGGTAGCCCAGGGGCGCTGCTTAGCTGCCGCCTGGTCCACGGCCGCTCGTGTTGACCCCACCGCGCGGAGCACTCCATTGCCCGCGCGAATGCCCTCCCTCACGCGTTATAGTCGTCGACTGCTGCCGGCACCGGCTGGCGCGCCGTGCGAGCGGTGCACATGAGCGGCGTGAACCAGCCCAAATCGCTCGCCTCCCGCGACGAGACGCGCTTGTCAGGGTCGATGCACATCATTCGCTTCAGCAGCTTCTCGCATTTGGGTGAGAGGTCCTTACGCAGCGCGGCGTGCGCGCCCGAGCGAATGCGCTGGTGGAGCTGTTGCTCCGACACGCCGTTGAAGGCGACCTTGTTGTGCAGCATCTCGTACAGCACCGCACCGAAGGCCCACATGTCCACAGGGTGCCCCTTGTAGCCCTTTTTCGACTGGTCCATCGTGAGCTCCGGCGCCATGTAGATGGGCGTGCCGCAGAGCGTGTGCAAGCGTTGCCCCTTGCACCGCTTGGCGAAGCCGAAGTCGCACACCTTGAGCCATCGGTCGCCCGCAAATAGGATATTGCCCGGCTTCAGATCGCGGTGCGCCACGTCGAGCGAGTGCAGGTGCAACAGCGCCGCGTTGATCTGCGCGCCCATGTACGCGCAATCGACCTCTGGGATCGCCGCGTAGTTGCCCGCTTTGTCGCGTGGCTTGCTGGTGAGCTTCTGCAGGTGGCGCTGCAGCGAGCCGCCCGAGCAGTACTCGAGGATTGCGTATGTGTGCATCGGCCCCACGTGCTCCTCGAGCAGGTTCGCAATGTACTTGTTGTTGCCTTTCTTCTTAACGGTCCTCAGCGCCGCCAGCTCTCCCTCGCGCAAGTACAAGTGCTGGTAGTCAGCCGCGCACTTCTTGTTGTCAAACGACTTGACAGCGACCTCGAGGCCACCGTCGATAGCGATGGCGCGCACGATGGTCGAGAATGCGCCCGCCGCGATCGGTCCCTGCGTCGCGTACCCGTGCCGCGCGAGCGGGTCCGCCGCGCCAGCGCGCCCGGTGGCGGGCTTGCCGCCTCCCTTAGCCGCTGCCGCCGCTAGCTTGGCAGCCGTCTCGGCCGCCGCCTTCGCGCGCGGAGAAAGTTGCGCTGCCGCCGCTGGCTTCTGCTGCTTCGCTGCTTTTCCCTTGGCCGCCTTGGCCTTTTTCTCCCCTCCCTTGGCCTTCTTGGCGCCCGCCGCCTTCTTGGCCGTAGCCTTCTCGGCAGCAGGAGCGGCAGAGGCAGCGGCAGCGGGCTTGGTGGCTGCGTTCACTGCGGCCTCGATTGCCTTCTTGGTCGCCTCGGCGGCCGCCGCCGCGCCCTTTGCAATCTCAGCCGAAGCGAAGAGCGCGGCGGCCATCGTGCTCTTCTTGCACGAGTTGAGGAACTCACGCGCCTGCTCAACGGTGCGCTCGACGGTGCGCACGCTCTTGGGCGCGCCGGGCGGCGTCAGCTCAGGTGAGTTATGTATGCTCGGGAGGCGAGAGGTCGTCTTTGGCTGCTGCGGTGTCATGAAGCTCACGTCCATCTTGAGCGACTTAACCGTTTCTGCGTCGCGCGCCTCGGCCGCCTCGAGAACATCCATGAAGTTCTCCACCGGAGAGATGTTGGCCGCTTGCGGAGCAAGTGTGCGAGTCCTGCCACCCGAGCCGCCCGCGCCGCCGCTGCCCCATTTGACGGGCGAAGCCGCCGCCAGCCGCGAGAGAAGGGCGGCCGCCATCCCCTTTCGGGGTTCAAAAGTTGTGGAGCGAAGGATGTGATTGCGAAATCTACCGTATTCACAACCGGAAACTTGAATGAAGAGCAGTCATTGGACCGGCTCCTGTTTGTACAAGTACCGGTACATGTTCCATCGGACGTTCTCGACAAAAGTGAAACTCGTGGCCGGTTCCAACCGATCTTCCAGACTCAACACAACGGCCGCCATGCCTTTCGCGTACGCGCTGCCCGACGACATCAAAGAGGCGCTCGAAGGCCAGTCCGCTGAGATGAAAACGGACAAGTTCTGGCGAGACCTGGCGAAAGGCATCGACGCGGGCCTGCGGTTTCTGAAGGAAGAGGCCGAGGCCTTCGACTCGGTCTCGGCAAAAGAGTACCGCAAGCAGGCGATCAAGATGCTGGAGGAGGCCGAGACCGAGCTTGAGAAGGCCGCCAACAGCGATTTGAGGCTGTGGTATGTCGCCTATGAGAAGACGAAGGAGGCGATCATGATCCTCAAGGACCCTGCAAAGGCTGCTGCGGTGCCTAAGAAGCCTGGAAGTCACGTTCCAGTGGTTGCGCAAGGCGGTATGGGCGTCAGGGGAGGCCCCAGCCTCACGCCTTACACAGCCGCCGACATCGCAGCGGCAGATGCGGCGGAGGCGATAAAGGCCGCCGCCGCTGCGCCCAGCGCCATGCCCGCCGCCGCGGCGGTCACGTGGTCAAAAGATGGCACAATGAGCTCGCAAACAGTGCCGACGCCGACGATGCCGCCGCCGCCGCCTGCCAAGATCCCCTTTGATGAGGCGGCGGCACGTGCGAACCCGTACAAGTGGGAGCAAGACGACGAGGGATCGGTGATCGTCAGTGTACCAGTGCCGGCGGATGCGCAGAAGAGTGACGTGACCGTCGTTTTTGGCAGCACGCACCTGAAGGTCACGGTGAAGGGTCACCCGCTGCAGCCCGTGCTCGATGCGGCCCTGCTCTATCCGGTGCGCACGAACAGCTGCTCATGGAGTTTCGAGGGCGCGGGCGCGAAGCGCAAGCTGGTGGCCACGCTCGAGAAGGTGACAGCTGAGCAGCAATGGGCCCATCTGATCGAAAACGCTGAGGGAAAGAAGGCGAAGGAGATCCAAGCGATGGCGGAGAGCATTGAGGGGATTGGTCTCAAGCAGTGGGGCTCGTGAGTGGTCTGAATCACGGAGATGGCAAGCGGGGAGCGATGAGGCACGCAGGCGGTCGCGAGGCCGCGGCGATAAGATTGAGCGGCTTGATGCGCGGCGATAAGATTGAGCGGCTTGATGAATCCATGACGGATCTGATTCTGACGTTTCTGTTGTCCTAATGATTGGCCCGTGGAGTGGCCAGGGTGGGAAGCCGCAGCAGCTAGGCGAGAATAAGGAAGAAGCTGTCTCCGTATACTGTGAAGGCTGCTCGAGGTAGGTCTCTCACGCCGGGCCCCCCCAGCGCGCCCGTATCGAGAGGTGTTAGAGTTAGTACCGTTTTTTAAGTACCCCTGGGCGCCGGGTTAGTGTTAGTCGCGCGTCGTGAACCGCCGCGCTCGGCTCTCGGCTGAAAACGATGGCGGTGGGGCCGCGTCCGATGCGGACCGGAGCACCGGACTACGGTTCACTACGCGACTACCTTTAATAAAGTTTAATGGCTGGAAAATTCTATGAAACGACTCAACGGATGCCTTGCTCTTGCCCGGAATGGAGTGCCACGGGTACATGGTGGGTTAATGGTTCACATCGGTATCGCAAGTTCGCAACCGGTGCCACCCGCGATCTCGAGGCACATCGTTGACGGGAGAATCGAGAGCACGTTGAGGGAGAATGAGAAGGCGAGCACGAGGCCGAGTAGCACGCAGGTTATCCATGTGAAGTAACAGCTGCGCGGGCGCGTGCGCTTGCGCTCCTGCGTCTCCTCCTTTTGGTTAGGCAGCAGCGGTAGCAGCAGCAGCGCTGCGAAACTACACGTGTATGAGAGCACGTAAGACCAAGCGACAGTCTGCCGGAACGCGAGCGTATCATTGACGTAGTTCTTCGAGTCAGACAGCGAGGGAGAGAAAAACTTGCCGAAGATAAAGTTGCTCAGCACGGTTGAAACTGTCCCGCTAAGGTTGCCGACCGTGGTGAGGAACCCGTACGCGAGCCCCTCGCCGCCCTCCTCGGCGAGCTCGACGACGACGAAGGCATTGACGATGAACATGGTCGCACGCGGTATGGCGACGATAAACGACTCGCCAAGGAAAAAGTATTGGTTGCGCACGACGCCAAATATGGTCAGGAAGGTAAAGGGCACGTCCGCAACGACCATTGCGATCGCCGTGACCATGATCAGCATGCGCCACGACACATTGAGGAGGTATTTGCGCGTGATCCACAGCCCGGCTACGAAGACAAGAGACGAGGCGAACGTGAAGAGGCTGGACTGCAGATTCTGCACGTCGGCCCAGTAGAGCGTGATCTCAGCCGAGGCGGTACTAAAGATTCCTCCGATGCAGCCGGCCAGTAAAATGTACATCACGACCTCGAACGTCGCACCGCTCGAGAGCATCGTGCCGACACTGCTGCAAGCGGTGCTGCAGTTGGGCAGATTGGTCGGATCGAGCTCCGGCTCCTCGACGAGGAAGAGTGAAATGGGAACCTGTACGAGGACGACGATCGCGAGGATGCCGCAGATGGCGTTGAATGAGAGACCCCATGAGAAAGAGCCATTGTACTCGGGCCCATTCATCAAAAAGCCGACCATCAATACACCCATCATCGAGCCCATCTCGCGCACCATGTACGCGAGCGTCTGCGTCGAGCCGCGACGTTTGCTTGACTCGCGCCGCGCGTACTGTACAGTAAGCGCGTCCCCGCATACGTCGGCTAACATGTAGCCGCACGTCGCGAGCGCCATGAGCGCCGCGTACGACGCACCATCCTTGCTCGCGTCCTCGTTGCAGACGGCAGACGTGTTGTACTTGCGATCCGAGCCCATGCAATAGTAGGCTGGCGGCAGCGGCATAGACCACGCGATGACTCCGAGGCAAATACTCGCTATTGACCAGCCGAAAGCCATGTACGGCTTCCGCCGGCAGCCAAAGACAGGGAAGCTGTCCGAGATCAGTGCGAACAGGATCTTGAACGACCATGCCATGTCGATGATCGCTTGCTGTGACGAGCTGACGTAGGATGGAACATTCAGATAGCAAATGTAGAGCCCATACGCCATGGACCTGATCGCCGTGGACAGCATCCCTACTGCAAAGTACTGGCACAAGTAGCCCATGCGGCTGATGTTGAGCACATCAATCTCACCGCCCGCCTCCAGCGCGCCGTTGCCCAGCGTGTCCTTCTTCTTCTCCTCCGGCAAGAGCGGGTTGCTCTCGCGGTTCTCGCGCCCCGAAACGCCCTTCTGCTTCATGGCGCCACCTTGGCGAACCGCGCGCACGAGGTGCAAAGCACAGCACACACTCGGACCCGAAGCACTCGTGAACCAAAAAAGGGATCCCGCACGCACGTGGCGTACCGGTACCGGTACCGGTAAAAAGACACCGGGGGGAGCCGGGACACACCGGTACCCGGATCGATATCTATTTTCATTCCGTGGTGTTTCACAACGCGGGCGGCGCGAGTAGGCGAATCGTCAATCGTGCAGAGGGTGTTCGGTCTCTAGAGCAACCGTGCGCGGGGACGAGACCCGCAATGGAGACCCGCTGGCCAACCCCCATACCCCGACCGTCCGACGAGACAGTCTCACCGCTCACCTCTAGGAAGGGGTCTAGGCTAGACCTCTAGGGACCTACTCGCGCGCGTATCGCGCGCGCGCGCCTCCTCTCGTCAACCTGGTCACTCACAAACTCAGCGCGGCGTCGTGGCGTCGTGGGCGAGGACGTTAATCGTTATCCGCTCGTCGCGATCGTCGTCGATGCCGGCGATGGAAAAGGCACGTCCGGAACCCACACTGCGTCGACACACTGCGATTTGCGTAATGGCTCGGGACTGGCTCGGGATCCCCTTGGGAAGTGCCCATAACTGAACTGAACTGAACTGAACTGAACTGCCCATAAGTTTCAGCTTTACATGAACTTGTTAACGTAAACAATACAGCAAAGAGGGTCTCTCAGGCACCGGAGCAGTGGCGAGAGGGAGACTCACAGGTCAGCGTACGTTCGCCATGGCCAACCAAGGTCGAAGGAAGAGAGAGGCACAACTCGACTCACCTATGGCCTCGTCCCGGCTCCCATGCTGACATCACACAAGGCTCTGCGGCCCAGGCATCCCGTGGTGCAATAACGCATCCCTCCTCGGCACCAAACAAAAATACCTCATCGATAGAACTGGAGCGCGATGGCGCCAATGATGAACGGGCCAATGAGCAGGAGAAGGCCAGCGATGACAACGGGCGACTTAATCTTCTCAGCGTCCGACATGTCGTCCATATTCGTTTTGAAGAATTGATCTGGCTCCGCATCTCGTGAAAGGCCTTTCGGCTCATTTTTGTTGCCGCCAAACTGCATGGTCGGCGGCAAGCGGAGGCGTGATACCACCGCACGCTGAGGAGTGGAGACGGCCGCACGCGGGCCCTGGACCAGCAGAGCCGAAGAGCCTCCGAGAAGCACGAGGAACGCTAGCCGCAACATTGCCGCGGGTTGTCGCGGAATCGTCGATCTGGATTTATCTGGATCTCGAATGCCGAGATTTTCCTTTTGACGAGATGACACTTCAAGAAAAGCCCATTCAGGGAAAAGTTCCCAAGTGTGTCTCGAAAAAAGGCTCGGGGAAAGGGGAGCAGTTGGGATTGCTAGTAATGAACTGATGTATCCCGATATCCGGGTGCACTTTGCCTCCGCCTCGAGCCTACGGCTACGCAGCCTTCGCCGCAGACCTCGCCTCCTCCATCGCCCTGAGCTCCTTGCGCAAGATCTTCCCCGCGGCCGACTTAGGCACGGCCTTGACGAACTCGACGAGCTCGGGCACGATTCGCTTGTACTCGGCGACCTTGTCGTGCAGGAACGCGGCCACATCGACCTCGCTGAAACTCTCATGCCCCACCTGCCGGACCACATAGGCCTTGGGCTGCTCGCCTGATTTGGGACACTGCACACCGATCACAGCCGCGTCTGCGATGGCGTCGCACCCGAGCAGGACTGCCTCGAGCTCAGCAGGCGGGACCTGGTACCCCTTGACCTTGATCAGCTCCTTGACGCGGTCCACGACGTAGTACATGCCCTTGCTATCCACGTACCCAACATCGCCCGTGCGGTAGAAGCCATCGGCATCGAAGCTCTCCGCGTTCGCGTCAGGCCGGTTGAGATAGCCCTTCATCACATTCGGCCCCTTCAAGCAGAGCTCGCCGCGCTGATCCACGCCCAGCACGGCGCCGTTCTCGGTCGAGACGATCTTGCACTCCATCCCCGGCAGTAAAGTCCCCACAGAGCCCGACGCGTCATTAGCATGCATGCTCGCGACGGGTACTACGTGCGTGGCAGGCGCCGTTTCGGTCATGCCGTACCCCTGTCGCACGCCGCACTTGAGGCGCGCGCGCACCTCCGCTTCGAGCTCCGAGCCCAGAGGCGCCGCGCCCGAGAAGAGCTCGCGCAGCCTGGGCAGCGGCAAGACCTTTTCGACCGCCGGATGCTTCGCAAGGAAGCCCACGAGAGGTGGGGCCACATGCGCGACAGTCACATGGTGCTGCTTGAGCACACGTAGGAAGAGCTCGGGCTCGAATTTGGGCAGGGTGACGACGGTGGAGCCGGAGGCGAGCGCGATGTTTAGGATCACGGTGAGCCCGTAAATGTGGAAAAAGGGCAGCACGCCCACGAGTGTGTCCTCGGTGCTCAGCTGCACGTGCTCCGCCTTGGCCTGCAGCACGTTGGCCAGCACGTTCCTGTGCGTGAGCTCGACGCCCTTGGGCATGCCACTAGTGCCGCTCGAGTAAGGAATGACGGCAACGTGCGTGGCCGGGTCGAAGATCGCCGCCGGCGGCGGCGCGCCGCCCGCAAGCAGCACGCTGAACGGTTCGATTGCGATGGCACTCGAGTCGTCTGCCACTGCGGCCGCAGCGTCCAGGGTGTACATCCGCGTCAGATTGGCGCCCTCATTGGTGATAGCGAGCTTGGCGGTCTCTAGCAAAGGGCCGGCGACGATGAGCTGCGTGGCGCCCGCGTCCTTGAGCTGGCGCGCCACCTCGAAGGGAGTGTACAGCGAGTTGAGGGTCGTGACTTTGCACCCGAGGAGCAAGGCACCGTGCAGAGCAATCGGATACTCGATGCAATTGGGCGAGAGGATGCCGATCACGTCACCCTGACCCAGGCCGCGGGCGGCGAGCCCGGCCGCAACGCTCTTGATCATCGGCTCGAGTTCACTGTACCGAATCATCTTGCCCGTTGGCCCATCGATCAAAGCGGGATGGTCACCGAACTTGCGGCTCTGTCCAATGAGGTACTCCGGAACGGAGACGGCGGGTATGGGCGGCATGGCAATCGACGACCGGTGCGTGGTCAGCAAACGGGCCGCGCCAGTCCCGTAGCGTGCTGCCGCAACGCAGCCCTGGAGCCGACGCACTACCATTAACATCGATTGATGATGATTGTATTGCAATCTTTTATGGATGCGATGTGTGAAACCGAAACGCAGTGACACATGCTTGATCACGATACTAGCTCAGGCGAAATCGGGCGAAGTCGGCCGCCCGGATCGCCTCGAGAAGCTTGTCGTTGGCCTTGAGCTGGTACCAGAGCGTCTTCTTGGCGTACGCGTCACCGTCGGCCTCGAGCTCCGCGATAATCTGCGGCAGCAGGTGTGCGCGCTCCACCTGGCAGCCCAGGTCATTGTGGAGTCTGGTGAAGTGCACGTGGAAGTGGTAAAACTGGGGCTGGTAGTGCACAAAGACGCGAAGCTCGTCCACTGGCACGCCGTAGACGGCCTCGATGACGCGGCATCCCTCGTGCAGAATGTGCCGGAGCAGTGGCAGGTGGCGGGCGCGAAGGTCGCGCAGGCTGCGCAAGTCGCGCCGGTGGCAGATCGCGAGGCAGTAGAGGTCCTGGACAGAGGCATGGCAGCGCCACGCCACGCGCGCGAACTCATCGGAGACGCACGGGGGGTGCGACTTCCACTTGGTGTCGATGTTGAGCAGGAAGCCGCGCTCTGGGTCGGAATCGTTGAACAGCAGCCGCTCCGTCTCCTTTTTGAGCGCCAGCAGGTTGGCCACCCACGCGATTGCCTTCGGGTCCATCGATTCGATGAACGGTTGCACCACGCTCGCGTACAGCGCGGCGTCCTCGGTGATGAGCGTGCCGCGCTCCGGGCGTAATCGTGCAATTTGCTTCTCGCTCGCGGGCGCGATGACCTCAACGCTGTACGCGGGCCGCAGGCCTGCCGTCGTGCAGAGGCTCGAGAGCGAGCAGCGGCCATCGTAGTAGCAGTACTCGGCGCCGCTGTAGGAGGAGACGTTCACGTCGAGCGCGCCGAGCAGGCCACTGGCGAGCGAGAGAGGCTTCGGCACGAGCTTGACGAGCGCCGTCTCGCCCTTTGCCTGCCAGCTGAAGCGGCCTAGCACGACTATCATCGAATCGCTTTCGCGCAGCACCTCCTCGGTCGCAAAGTCGGCGAGGTTGACGAGCTGATCAGTTCCGGTGGCCCGCCTGCGTCGCAGGTGGTAGTAGGCGAGAAGCGAGAGGGCCGCGAGGCCGCTCGCGAGCGTGGTCGTGGACACGGCACGGGACATGATTACTTCTGTCCCGGCGTCCAGAAAAGACGTCGACAGAGGAGACGGGCGAAAAAGGACGTAAGTCAGTTTCGTCAGTCAGTTTCGTCGCGGCCCCCCGCGCACAAGGTTCACAAACATCTCCCAAGTCAACGGTCCGGCGAAGGTTCACATACAACGAACATGTACAGTACGACCCCCTGCGCTGGCTGGACCGGACCTACCCCCTTTCTGGACCCACTAGTACACATGGGTGACCTGCTTGGGACACACTCGTGAGTCGATTACTCGACCCAGTGACATCAAGAGCTCAAAAAGCTCACATAATTTCTTGAATAACAAAACAAATCCACTCCCTGTAACGGACAAACGGAGATGCTGTATGCGCTATGGAAGGCCCTAGAGGCTAGACACGGTCACTTATCGTTAATGGCGCACTGTAGACTGGCGTGTGGCGAGAAGTTGCACATGCGGATGCGCTTTGGAAAACCCTAGCACCATCACTTTTTCTTTGGTGGCTCCTTTCCTCCCTTGCCCTTGGCCTTGGGATCCGGCGGTGGCTCGGGCGGCGGCGGGGGCGGGGGCTCGGGCTCGGGCGGCGGCTTGAGCTCGTCTGAGCGCTTCTGAAGGATGGTGAAGAGCGAGTGCTTGGAGGGCTTCCAAACGGTCGACGCATCGAGCTGCTTATCGAGGCCCGAGGGCTCGACCATCGGCCACAGCGTCGCCGCCGCTGATGGGGTACTCATCCAGGCGCGTTGCAGCCCTGATGAGTAGACCGGCGCGCTGCCGTACGCGGTACCCGCCGCCACGTGTATTGGGGCGCTTCCGATGCGCGTGGGCGCCGCGGGGAACTTGTTGCCAATGTGCACCTCCTGCTCCTTGTACGAGCGCACGGAGACGGCCGCATTCACGATGCTCTTACGCATGCTCTGCTGCGTGGACGCCACGTCATCCACAAACTGCTGCGGGTTGAGCGTATTGCGCTCGACGGCGAGGCGACCGGCAAGCACTGAGCTCTGGTAGTGTCCGGCGGAGAGCGGTCGTAGCTTGTCCTGCGAGGCGAACGACTCGCCCGACAGCACCGTGAACCCTTTGAGGCTCTGGTAGCCAGGGGGGCCGATCGTGAAACGTTCTACATCTGGCCTGTAGGCGGTCGGAGGCACCCTGTACCCGGTCGACGAATAGGGCCGTGGCCGCGAGACGTGCAGGACGGGACCGCCGGCCGGGCGCTTCTGGTACATCCACTCGCCCGGCCGCCAGAGCATCTTGCCGGTCTCCGTCGAGCGGTGGTATGCCTCGATGTCCACATCGCCGCGCTGCGGGTACATGGGCCTCTGTGGTGCCGGCTCGGCCTCGATCGCGGCCGCACGCCTGAGCATCGAGCCGAACCAGTCCTCAAAGTCGCAGCAGGTGAGCTTAGCCTCGGTCTCGTATCGGTGCGCGGCCGACGCCGCCGTCTCACCGTACGCGTCCTCTAGTCCCGGGTTGGCGCCTGCCTCAATCAACGCCTCACAGCATGCGCGGAAGCCGCCCCGAGCGGCCCACATCAGCGCAGTGCAGCAAGAGGGGCCGCCGGTGAGGTCGACAGTCGCATTCGCACGAAGCAGGAAGGTGACGACAGCGAGATGCCCATTTTGGCATGCTGCCATGAGCGGCGAAAGTCCGGCGGCATTCTGCACATCTGCCGACACACCCTCGGCCAGCAATTTGCTCATCACCTCTATGCGGCCGTGAACTGCAGCGGTCACGAGCGGGTGCTCGCCCTTAGCATCGCACGCATTGAGCGGGTTGACGGGAGGAGGCTCCCAGCCTGGCACTTCCGGCGGTGGCTCCGGCTCCGGCGGCGGCTTGCCCTTCGGGGCCATTGCGGCAGCAGCAGCTGCGGAGGCTGCACCACAGCGATGGCCGGTAGGTGAAGAAGGAGTCCACCAACGGTTGGTCATTCATATGAACACACACCAAACGTAACGATTCAACGAAAATCAAAAGACTATCAGAAGCGAAATTTGGGAAGGGGGGGGGGGGGGGGGGGGCAGCACGCGGCGCTTCCGAGGGAATCTGAGAGCTCATTTTGCCTCGTTGCCGCAGAGCTGCACATAGCCGGACAGGCGTGAGGCGTCCCGGGTCCCGCGAGCACGTTACAGAGCAACATGATCACAGGCATCAGCGAAAATCAGCGACGCCGTGAGGAGCCGTCATGCTCGTGCGGATTCAGGGAAGGAGACAATTATTCTTCGAGGGTTAAAACTTACATATTAGCATGCAATTAAACACAAATTGTACTTCACACTTGCGGCTACGAACCATTTTTAATATGGCGTGCCCAATGTTTCCACCCGTGGGTTTGCCGGCGCGCGAAGCGGCGGCAAACGAGCGGCAGCCGCCCACGTTGGACACATGGCCGCGTATGTTGCGCGCAGCAGCGATCGTAGCCAATCAATTTGGCACGCGCTGTGATCGGCTGCTCCTAGTGCACGACAACCTCGGCGGTGCTGGCCTTGGATGGTCCTCCAACTACTGGGCGATCGCCTTGGCCGCAGCAGTGCAGGCAGGCCGCGTGCTTCATGCGGTGCCGTCGCCTAGCTCCGCAAACTCGAGCCTTGCCACCCGCTGGTGTGACCGGCCACCCTTTACGCTGGAGTGCTACTATCTTCGATGGAACGATTGCGAAGGAACGCCCTTGTCTGACGAGGTTCCGGTCTTAAAGAGGATTGGCCATCGCGCAACGTGGGGAGTTGAGGGCCTCGCTTCCCACCACTTTACGTCTCAGAACTTCATGCATCTGCCTCTGTCGAGCTTCACCGCCCCCCGATGGCCGAGCTTACATCGGAAGCGTCCACGAGCGGCCACTACAGGAGCTGCGAACGCAAGCCAACTAGAGAACGAGACGTTTGCGATGCTGCGATCCGAATCGCTCCGGTTCCTCTTCCGTCCAAGAGCATGGGTAGCGCAAATCGGCGAGTGTGTGCGCGCGCGCGCTCCTGGCCGAGCGTACCTCGGGGTGTTTGTGCGTGATTCAGCAGAGAAGCGTGCAGAGCTCACTGCGCACGGGCATGGCTGGCCGAAGGAGGCTACGTACGCCCCTCTCGCCCTCGCAGTGGCGACACAGCTCCTGCCGCCGCCGCATATCGTTGTACTTGGGACATCCTCTCAGGCAGCGTACAACCGCTTCTTGACGTTTGATCAAGATGCAGAGGGAACAAGCACAGTCCTCAGAAGGGCGCGTGCAAGCGACGGGCAGAGCAGCAGCGGTGGTGGAGGCAGCAGCACCAGCAGCAGTCGCAGCAGTCGCAGCAGCGGTGGTGGCAGTCGGAGCAAGAACATGCGGGTGCTCGCGACAGAGAATGAGCGCTCCGATCACGACAGCTGGGTGATGCGTGGAGGATCGCACCCAGGATCGCACCACATGGGCGCATCGACCTTATCATCGACCTCCGAGGGCGCCACCTCCCCGGGCGCAACAAGGACCTCGGAGGGCGTCATCGCATCGGTGAATTTGTATCTGGCGAGCCGGGCAGCCTACTTTCTCTCCCTCTCGTCCTCCGCGTGGACGTACCTGGTCGCAGACCTCATGGAGGGCTCCCGTGCCGAGCCTGTGCTGTACCTGTGCTGCCGCTGTGGCCCCCAAGATCACTACGTGATGGCACCGGCGATCGGGGAGGACGCGATGAGGCTGGTCAACGGTACGGAGAAGCGCAAGACAAATGTGGTGCTGCTCCGTGCAAGAGCTCGTTCGGCGCGTACTACTGTAGACCATCCCATCAGCAGGCCCGGCATGACACCCGAGATGTTCATCAACCTGTCCGACGTGAGGGGCTTGTGTACCCAAGGTCCGCTGTTGGAGCTGAGCAGCGGTGGCGTGATGCCGGTGGGACTCAGCTAAAGCTAAAGGAGCAAAAGCTGCATGATGTACATGTGTGTACACCTCCGTGCAAAAATCATTTACTCTTTCTACAAATTGTATACTCCGTACTTTCGGGATGATTTGCGTCGGACGAATAGCGAACAGCGTAGTGTCTGGCA
>Ga0209550_10004366_pt1 | contig 13435 bp, 10 predicted proteins | sample LauGreSuBDMM15SN_2_FD_187567 | JGI IMG/M metagenome (GOLD analysis project Ga0209550, IMG submission 187567) | Freshwater lake microbial communities from Lake Michigan, USA - Su13.BD.MM15.SN (SPAdes) (version 5) | ecosystem: Environmental > Aquatic > Freshwater > Lake | place: Lake Michigan... | reverse complement strand
CGCCCCGGCCCCATCCCGGGTCGGGGCGCATTCCTTCCACGGACCCAATCCCGCCATGCGGACGATCACACTTCGACGAGTTGTCATCACCGGGCTTGGAACCGTGACAGACGTCGGCAACACCGTGCCAGAATTCTGGAATGCTCTCATTGAGGGCAAGTCCGGAATCGGTCCCATCACGCTGTTCACTCCCACACCGGAGTGGAGCGTGACATTTGCCGGTGAAGTGCGAAATCTGCAGCCAGAAAAGCGCATTGATCCGAAGTCCATCCAGCGTATGGACCGCTTCTCTGTGTTCGGAATGTGCGCAGCGGAAGAAGCGGTCGCTGACAGCGGCATGGACTTCTCGCAGGGCGATCCGTACCGCTACGGCGTGGCGATTGGCTCTGGCATCGGCGGCATTGACACCATTGAAGTTGGCCTACGAAAGCTCTTTGATCGCGGTCCGCGGTCAGTCAGCCCGTTTGTTGTGCCCAAGCTCATGGTGAATGCATTGGCTGGAAATGTCAGCATTCGATTTGGCCTGAAGGGCGCAAACATCGCCACCGCGACTGCCTGCGCCACCGGAAGCCACGCGATCGGCGCGGCATTCCACATCATTCAACGCGGAGACGCGGATGTGATGGTGGCTGGTGGCAGCGAAGGTGCAGTCACCCCGCTCTGCGTTGGTAGTTTCGCGGCAATGAAGGCGCTCAGCACGCGCAACGATGATCCAACCCGAGCCAGTCGACCATTCGACCGTGACCGCGATGGATTTGTGCTTGCTGAAGGCGCGGGAATCATTGTGATGGAAGAACTTGAACATGCCAAAGCACGCGGCGCACGCATCTATGCGGAGCTAGTGGGCTTTGGGGTCACCGGTGATGCCACGCATATTGCGGCACCCGACGATCAGGGTCGCGGCGCACGCAAGGCAATGGAGATTGCCTTGAAGGATGCAGAACTGAACACCACTGACATCAAATACATCAACGCGCACGGCACCAGCACCCCGTTGGGTGACAAGGCGGAAGTCTTGGCGGTGAAGTCGCTCTTTGGTGCGCACGCTGCCAACATTGCCATGTCGAGCACCAAGGGCGTTACCGGGCACACGCTCGGCGGCGCTGGCGCGATCGAAACCGTGGCAACCGTGAAGGCGATTGTGGAGGGCGTACTACCCCCCACCATCAACCTTGAGAACCCCGACGAGGGCTTTGACTTGAACTTTGTGGCCAATGTGGCGCAAGAGGTCAAGTTTGACTATGCCATCAATAACTCGTTTGGATTCGGCGGTCATAACACCTCTATGGTCCTAGCACGATTCCGTGGCTGAATCTGCAGCGCTGGGGGGCACGAACCCACATCCGATGTACAGAGTGTCACGAGAGCATGCCTCCGCGATCAGCGCCGTTAAACGCGGTCTTGCGGACATTGCTGTCGACCTGCACTTTGATAATGACCCTTCCATGCATGCTCGCTACGGACCGGAAGGGCGACGTTTGTGGCGCACCGAGACCCTGGCGCGGATTTCGCATTTAGTAGAAGCCATCGCCTGCAATCGCCCCGAGTTTTACGGCGGTCACGTGGCCTGGGCTGCTGAGGCACTTCGTGCGCGCGGGGCTTCGGAAGCTGACATCCAAGGTCACGTCTTGGCGCTGTGCACTTGCTTATCGAAGGAACTCCCTGACGCTGTCGCTGCACGCTTGAGTCCGTTCTGCCAAGCGGCTACCGCCGCAATCGCCGATCCTCCGGATCATGAACACAGCCTCATCGAGGCAACTGAAAAAGATTCCACGCTGTCGCGACTGTTCCTGCTGCATCTCTTGCAACGTGACCACCAAGCAGCTGCAAACATTGCCGTCGATGCGCTGCACGGCGGATTGCCACTCCTTGATGTCTACGAGCGCATCATGGCGCCAGCGCTGTGCGAGATCGGCCGCATGTGGCACATGCAGGAAGCCTCCATTGCGGATGAGCATTTCTGCAGTGCGGCAATGCGTTCCATCATTACTCAGTTGCGCGGATCGGTCCCGGCGCCACCTGCCGATGGGCGACGTGTGTTGTGCTGCACCGTGGGCGGAAACTTTCACGACGCTGGAATTCGCATGGTTGCTGACGTACTCGAAATGGACGGATGGACCGTTGAGTTTCTTGGATCTGACGTGCCAGCCCATGAAGTGGTCATGTCGATTATCGATAGTGCGTCGGACGAACGTCGCGCGTTCCACCTAGTTGCGGCAAGTGCGTCCACCCTGCTCTCAGTACGCGCAGCCATGGATCTGGCAGATGCCATGAATGCCTATCCCGAAGCTCAAAACGTGCCACTCCTTGTCGGCGGCGGAGTGTTCAACGCCGACGACGGGCTTGCGGAAGCCATTGGGGCGACAGCAGCGGCCGGAAGTCTCAGCGAAGCGGTCGCCGCGGCCGCGCGCCTAGTGCCGGCACCGGGCGCATTGAAGCCTCACTGAGCGGCGGTAGATCCGCCTGCGAAGTGGTGAATGAAACTCCAGGTAGCGCCACTGCCAGTCGTCGGGCTAGTTCTGGCATGTAGCCGCGCTCGGTCTGCGTGTGACCCGGCAACAACAGCGTGATGCCTGCGGAGATTGCCGCAAGGTGATCATGGTGACGCGCTTCGCCAGTCACCAAGAGCGTTGCGTCGCGCGCGGTTGCTTCGGCAAGAAACGACGCGCCTGAACCTGGGCACAGCGCAATCCGTGTGTGACGCAATCCTTCGCAACCAGGTGGGCACACGGAGTCAATACGCTTGGTAGCGAGGTGGCGGCGCAGGCGTGCCGCAATCTCTCGAGCCGTGGTCGGGGTGCGCAAGACCAGCAGTCGTCCCGAGCCTTCGTCCAATGATGGGCGCGCGGCCAGTGCGTGGACTTCGAATACCGGTTCTTCATAGGGATGGACCGCCCGCAGAGCTGCAATGGCCCAGGGCAATCGTGCCGCACTGCTGACGATTTCGATGCGCTCTTCGCGAACTTCCTGAGTCACGCCGCGCGTACCCACTGTGGGCTTTGCTGCAGCATTTGCGCGAAATGTTCCGGTGACGTCGCCACGTACTGTGCACTGATCGTATTGACCAATGACTCCAGCGCCAGCTTGCGCGAGTGCATCGCGCACGGACTGCGATGCGTGTACTGGCACAAACACAACCAATTTGAACGCCTCACCAACGGGCAGCAGCGCAGCCGGCCGAAGCGGCTCGAAACCGGCGCTCAAAGCGAGTGCATCTGCTCCGCCAGCAATGCCCTCTGCAAGCCAATCGTTCACTCCGCCCTTCACTGCATCAAGGGCAGTATGTGGAGAAAGAAGCGCAATGCCCGCTTGCGCTGCATCAAGCAAGAGGCGCTGTCGTGGGTCGTCCGATGCCAAGCGTTTGAGCGGGTCAAAGATGGGCGGGTGGTAGCTGACCACTGCATCCACGCCCAGCGCGAGTGCCTCTTCCATGACGGCCGCCGTCCAGTCCACCGCCACCAGCACGCGGCCGCAGGGCGCGGCGCGATCGCCAAGCAAAAGACCAACGTTGTCCCAACTTTCAGCAAGCCGAGCGGGCGCCACAGCCTCCATGGCCGCGGCAAGTGCCCCCACCGACGACGGCCTGCCAGCGGGCGGGCGCCCCGATCGACGAGTCCGTCCAACAGGAGCGATCGGGCGGGGGCGGCGTGGTGCTGAGCGTGCCATGGATTGCAAGAGTAGCGTTCATTCGTCCGGAAACCCCTTGACGGGGGGCCGAGAACATCGCACTCTTATGTCAGTTCAGAACCGGGACCGCACGGATGCGGCCGCCATTGACCGGCATGACTGCCGGTACAGCACCTACGGAGCTCTTTTGGGGCTCTGACAACTGAAGGATCGCGCGTTGACCACTCACACCCCTCACGACGCGTCTGAAGCCCGAAGCACAACCCAATCCGCCGCGCAGGGAGCGTTGGCAACCAAGAAGTACTTCGTGCTCGACACGAATGTGCTGCTGCACAATCCGCAAGCGATCTTCAAGTTTGAGGAGCACGAGGTTGTCATTCCACTCACGGTGATTGAAGAGCTGGACACCTTCAAGAAGAACAATGATGAAACCGGCCGCAACGCACGCCAAGTGGTGCGTGGCTTGGACAAATTGCGCAGCATCGGCCATCTGTTCGAAGGCGTTGTCTGGAACGAACAAGGCGGCATCATTCGCGTAGCGCGCGTAGAGCCAATGGAGGACGAACGTTCGCTGGAGCTGAACAAGAATGACAATCTGATTCTCAGCGTTGCCGCCAAGTTGAATCGTCAAGGGCTGCGCACCATCTTCATCACCAAGGACATCAACGCGCGCGTGAAGTGTGATGCGCTGGGAATTGATACTGAGGACTTTGAAGCCGATCGTGTGGACGCTGATTGGTTGCACTCCGGCTATTGCTCCATGCAGGTGAGCACGGAAGTCATCGATTCCCTCTATCAAGAGCGACAATTGCCGCGCACCATGCTGGATATCACTCCGGGAAGAACGCCGGATGGGCAGTTGATGAAGTCGGAAGATCTGGTGCCGAATCAGTTTGTCATCCTGATTGACCAAGCAGATTCCGGGCACACGGGCCTGGCGCGCGTGCTTGGAAATACTGGGCATCTGATTCCGGTGACCGGACCACGCAAGCCGGTGTACGGAATAATGGCACGCAATGTGCAGCAAACCATGGCACTTGATTTGCTGCTTGATGATGATGTCAAACTGGTCACGCTGATCGGGCCAGCAGGTACCGGCAAGACATTGATGGCTATTGCTACCGGAATGCAGAAGGTCTTCAAGGAAGAGCGCCTGGACAAGTTGTTGGTGGCGCGTCCCATCATGCCGCTCGGTCGCGACATCGGTTACCTACCGGGCGACAAGGACGAGAAACTATCCATGTGGATGCAGCCGATCTTTGACAATGTCGGCTATCTACTCTCCACTCGCTCCGCCGGGCAAGGCGATGCAGACAGCAAGAGCACCGAGCAGCGCTTGGATCAATTGATGGCGACCGGCAAACTGGTCATGGAGCCGTTGACCTACATTCGCGGTCGCTCCATTCCCCATCAGTTCATGATCATTGACGAGGCCCAGAATCTCAGCCCCCATGAGATCAAGACCATCGTGAGCCGCGTTGGCGATGGCACCAAGATTGTGCTGTGCGGCGATATTGGACAGATTGATAACCCGTACCTGGATGCTGCCTCCAACGGCCTGGCGCACGCCATTGAACGCTTGAAGGGTCAGACCATCGCTGGGCATGTCACGCTCAGTAAGACCGAACGCAGCGAATTGGCCAGCTTGGCGGCGGAAGTCCTCTAAGTAGCGGCAAGAAGAACGAAATTGCTGAACTCCATGGTGGGGGGCTACAATCCCCCACCATGCTCGACCTCCGATCATCAAATCCGGTTCTCGCCGATACCCAACTCGCAGCCGATTCACACGCCCGCCCAGCGACGCAACTGGCAACAGTGGCTGGCGTAGCACAGAAGACCACCATCGCGGTTTCGCTGGCGGTGGTTGGTGGCATTGGTGGCGGCGTGCTGGTGCGCACCGTTGGCCAAGGCGCCATCTGGGGAATCTTCATTGCAGCTTTGGTTGCCAGCCTGGTGTGCTTCTTTGCGCTGTGGCGCAAGCCGGAGCGCGCGTACTGGGCAGCTCCGCTCTACAGCGTTACTCAAGGCGCCATGCTTGGCGTGATGGCCCTGCTCCTTGACTCCATGTTGGCATCGCGCGGCATCACTGCGTTTGGGGGTTTGGGACTGCAAGCCTTCGTCATCACACTTTCGATTACTGCCGCCATGCTCATCGTCTACCGCGCCGGTTTGATCCGCGCCAACGGACGCTTCGTTGCCGTACTTTCAACGCTCACCATTGGCATTGGCATCATGTACTTGGCGCAGTTTGTGCTGGGCTTCTTCAGTATCGAGATTCCTGGGTTGTCGCTGCAAAGCGCTACGCAGGGCGGAACGATGGCGTGGGTCGGCCTGGGCATCAACGCGGTGATTCTGTTGATCGCGTCGCTGTGGCTGATTGTTGATTTCCAACAGGTGGAGACCGCAGTGGCCAGCCGCATTGGCAAGGAGTACGAGTGGTACTTCGCCTACGCGCTCATGGTGACCTTGGTCTGGATCTACTTGGAAGCACTGAAGCTTGCGTTCCGCGCGGCCATGATGGCCAACGATCGCAAGTAACTCGCTTTAGCCAAGCGCGTCCCACGCCAGCATGGCCGCACCAAGGACTCCTGCGTCGTCCTTGAGTTTGGTCACGCGAACGCTCACCTTGGGCGCGATTGCTGATGGGAACACATGGCGTCGAATGGAGTCCTCAACGCGATCCGCGTAGGGCTTTCCCAATGCCTCGGTGATACCGCCACCCAAAATCACCGTGCGCATTGAAGCCATGGTGATCCAGTTGGCAATGCCAATTCCGAGTAGTTCCGCTGAGGAATCCACCACTTCACGGACCAGCGGATCGTTGGCGTTGTAGCACTCGGCGATTCCACTGCTGCCCAGGGGCCCGGCTTTGCCGTCGGCTTCGTGGCGCGCCAGAATTTTGTGGAAGAGCGATTCTGGGTTCAATCCAGCCAGTGTGCGCAAGGAGCGCACAATGCCAGTGCGGCTGCAGAACTCCTCCACCTTGCGGCTTCCCGGCTGGCCGTTGCTGTACATGATCACGTGTCCAAATTCGCCGGCGGTAAAGAGGTCGCCACGCCAGATCTTGCCGCCCATCACGATGCCCGCCCCGACGCCGGTGCCAACCCAAACCGCCAGCAATGATTCGCAACCCTCGCCAGCGCCAACAGTGGCTTCGCCCCACGCGGCAACATTGGCGTCATTGTCGACAGTGACCGGAATGCCGAGCCGCTTGCGCAAGATCTCCCCCAGCGGAACATTTTTCCAACCGAGGTTGCCGGCGGTAATCACCACACCCCGTTCACTATCAACCGGACCGGGTGCTCCGATACCAACCGTTCGAATGTCTGCGAGTTTCACATTTCCCGCTTCGCATGCGGCCTCCATGGTCATCACCAGGCGGTCAATGACAACATCGCGACCCTCCTGCGCCTTGGTCTTCTTCTTTGCACGCGCCACCACCCTGCCGCGGCGATCAACTACGCCCACGCTCATGTTGGTTCCGCCAAGATCAATGCCGATTGCAAGTTCGCTCTTTGCCATGGATGCGCCAAGATAGCGCGGCTTCGTACACTCATCCGCCATGCCAGACAATCCCCATTCCAAGACGGCCGCCCTCACCACGGCACAAGTCACCCATGTGGCCAAGCTCGCTCGGTTGGAAGTAGCGCCGGGGCGCATTGAGGAGTACCGAACGCAACTCGCCGCGGTGCTTGGGCATATTGCACAACTTGACGCGGTTGACCTCGCTGGGGTGGAGCCGATGGCGCACCCATTTGAGAGCCACAATCGATTGGCTGCTGATATTCCGGTGGAGGGCCTTTCCATTGAGGCCGTACTCATGAATGCGCCCGCGGTTGAGGGGCGATTCTTGGCGGTACCCAAGGTTCTGGCAGAGGGAGACTGAGATGACTTCGCCTACACACAACACACCCACACACAATACGCCCAGCGATATGACCGCCCTACGCGATGCCGTTGCCACCGGCACCACCACCGCGGAATCGATCTGCGCGGGAATGCTGGCGGTCACGGCCGAGCGCAACACCGAGATCAATGCCTTCCATGAGGTGTTCGCCGAGCACGCCCTGGAGGCGGCGCGACGCGTGGACAGCGACGCGCGAGCAGGACGCCCATTGCCTCCACTGGCAGGAATGCCCATTGCCATCAAAGACAATGTGGCCACCACGCTTGGTCGTACCACGTGCTCAAGCCGCATGCTTGAGAACTATCGATCCCCATTCGATGCCACCGCTGTGGAACGCCTTGCACACGCGGGTGCAGTGGTGATGGGCAAGACCAACATGGACGAATTTGCCATGGGCTCGTCAGGCGAGCACTGCAAATGGGGGCCCGTGCGCAATCCATGGGATAGCACCCGCGTACCCGGAGGCAGCAGTGCCGGAAGCGCAGCAGCAGTAGCCGGCGGAATGTGCGCCGCCGCAATTGGTAGCGATACCGGCGGGGCGATTCGGCAGCCCGCGTCATTCTGCGGCATCGTTGGATTGAAGCCAACCTACGGTCGCATCTCCCGTTGGGGACTGGTTGCGTTTGGATCAAGCTTGGACCAAATTGGACCAATGACGCGCAGTGTGCGCGATGCCGCGCTCATGCTTGACGTGATGAGCGGCATTGATGAACGTGACAGCACCACTGCCGACCGACCACCGACCGAACTTGCCAAGACTGTCGAGCGCCCCATCGAAGGCCTGCGCGTTGGAATCCCGCGGCAGTACATGAGTGACGCGAATGACACTGAAGTAAGTGCTGCAGTGCACGCGGCAGCCGACGCATACCGCGCGTTGGGCGCCACCATTGTTTCCGTTGAATTGCCATTGACGGATGTTGGAATCAGTACCTATTACGTGATTGCGCCCGCAGAAGCGTCCAGCAATCTGGCTCGTTATGACGGCATTCGCTACGGACACCGCGCGCAATTGCAGCCTGGCGAGGATCTATTCACGCTCTACGCTCGCTCACGTTCGGAAGGATTCGGCCCGGAAGTGCAGCGCAGAATCATGCTGGGCACGTACATGCTTTCCAGCGGCTATTACGACGCGTACTACAAGCGCGCGCTGCAAGTGCGGCGACGCATCAAGCAGGAATTTGATCAAGCTTTCACTGCGTGCGATGTGCTGCTTGGTCCAACCGCACCAACCCCCGCGTTTGGATTCGGTGCAAACTCCGATCCACTTGCGATGTACCTGTGCGACGTCTACACCGTCAACACCAACATTGCCGGGATCTGCGGCGTGTCAATTCCAGCCGGATTTGCGGAACGCAACGGCAAGCATCTGCCGGTCGGTGTGCAGTTACAAGCGAATGCGTTTGAGGAAGATCGATTGTTGCGCGCGGCGCGAATGCTGGAGCGCGCGTTGACTGCAACAACCGGCGCACATGCTCCGAATGCGTGAGTGTTACTGAGGTCGAGGAATCGCGCCGAGGCGCAACATCTCAACAGCAAATGCCTTCGCGAACCGTTCGTCCCGCTGTGGATCGGGATACACGCCGATGTTCACGACCGTAGTGAAGTCTCCGCTACTGATCCGTTCCACGGTCACCGTTCCATCCTGACCATCCGCTGCAAGCACGGTGGCCACAACGCGATCAGCGCCAGACTCCAAAGACTGGACGCCAAGAAACTGCCGACTGGCAACATTGCGCACTGCCATCGGCACATCGGACCAACGGACATGATCGACTGCCGGTACCAACGGGCGCGCTTGATAGCCCGCGGTCGGCTGGCGCATACCTGCGACTGCTGCAGTAGCAGACGAACCCTTCAATACCACTTCCGGAGGGAATGTATCCCCGGGCTGAGACTTGTTGTCACTGGCGGCGTCTGGCAAAGTACAGGACGTCAGTAGACAAGAGGCAACCACCGCGACCCGATAAAAAGTGCTTGGGCTTGAGAGGATGGCTGCGAAGGCTGACATGAGCACGAATGGTATCGCGCTCTGTGGGGCGCGCGACGCACTGACCGATAGACTCAATTGGCTGCTTTCAGTGGCCGTTCGCTCGCACCTGCACCCATATGGTCTTTGGTCAACAATCCACTCGCTTCGGCCGCTCCGTGAGGAGAACGCGACTTCGTCGGAAATTGCCCCGACAGACTGCGCCGGTATTGCTTTGGTTGCGCGATGAACGCAATCTCGGCGCGGCACTGGTGGTGACGGTGTTCGCCATCACCTCGGCCATTCTGGTGGCTTGGAGCTTCGACCTTCCCCGCGTGTTTGTTGGTCAACGAGCGGAGACCGGTCGCGTCAATCGACTTGAGTACAGCGACACTGACGAAGCCGCAACCGGATTACGCCAAGAAGAGGCGCGCAAGTCGGCGCCGTTGGTGTACATGGTCAACACTGACTACTTGGAACGAATGCAAGGCGAGATTGAGGGTCTACCACTCCTCGTCCGTGACAAACTCACCTTGGCAGAGGTGCAGCCCGCACTGGTTGATCGATATGGGCTGACGGAAACAACATTCGCAGCGTTGCGCGAACTTGACCGCGCCGACGAAATGGAACTCTGGCAGCGTTGGACCGGCAGGCTGATCACCAAACTCACTATCGGCGCGCCACTTGTAAGTACCGGCGAGTTTGACGCATTCTCGATTGCGGCTCGACGAATGGTCATCATTCCGCCGCGCACTGATGTTCCTGGCGACCGAACCCGCACTGCGCCACTTGGTCGCGGTGCCATCGAACTACGCACCGATGACCTTGCCGCCACGCGGGCGCGTCTGGCTGCAGAATCAGCCGAAGCGGGATTCCCTCTGGAATTTGCGCGTGTTTCGGTGGCTCCGCTGCTTGCTGACCCAAAGCCGACGATCACCTTTGACCCCGCGGCAACCAAAGCGGCTGCGGATGAAGCCGCCGACGCGGTTCCCTCCGTCGTTCGTGTGCACCCACACGGAGAGTCTGTGTTTGCGCCTGGCGATGTGCTTACGCAAGAACAAGTCGCGCGTGCCAATGACGAACAGCGCCGCTTTCAAGAATCACGAAGTGCTTTCGGATTCATCGGCGAGCTCGCTCAGGCGCTGGGCATTTCGCTTGCGATCGCATTGCTTGCGGCAACGTTTCTTGCGCAACATGAACGACCCATCTTCCGCAACTGGCGAAGTTTGGCAACCATGTTCGCCATGGTGCTCTTTCCAGTAGCAGTCACGGTCCCGGCATCGGTGGCATTCCCACAAGCACTCTTGTTCTGCGCGGTTGGCAGTTCACTACTTTCCACCGGGACATTGACGATCGTCTTTGGTCTTCGAGTGTCGCTGTTTGCCATTCTGCTTCAAGCCATACTGGCGATCTTTGCCCTGCACCCACCCATGGGTGTGTTCTTGGCTGCCTTGGGCTCATCGTTGGCGTTTGCAATCGCCGTTCGCAACTTGCGGCACCGCTCCGCATTGGTGATAGCAACAGTGGCATCTGGAGCAACTGCGGGTCTGGCAATTGTGTTGGCAGGGTTCGCGCAAGGGTTTCATGATCGCACCGTGGTTGCCCAGGTGTTGGGCGATTCACTGGTAGCAGTGGTCACTGCGTTCTTTATTGGTTTCCTGGTAATCAGCCTGCTTTCCACCATTGAACGAGTCTTTGGAGTGACCACGGGACTCACCCTCAGCGAGCTGCGGGATCCACGCCAGCCCCTGCTCCGCGAACTGCAACGCCGCGCACCCGGCACGTGGAATCATTCGCTGCAAGTTGCCAACATTGCAGAAGCTGCCGCCGAATCAATCGGCGCCGATGCGCTGCTGACGTATGTGGGCGCGCTCTACCACGACATGGGCAAGATGAACAAGCCCGAGTATTTCGTGGAGAACCAAAGCGGCATCAATCGCCACGAACGCCTCTCGCCTGCCATGAGTTTGCTAGTGATTGTTGGCCACGTGAAGGATGGCATGGAACTTGCCGCTGAGTATTCACTTCCGCGCACCGTGCGGCACTTCATTGAGAGCCATCACGGCACTACGCTCATGGAATATTTCTTCCATGTTGCCCGGAACCGCGCTGGCGATGATGAAATTAACGAAGCAGACTTCCGTTACCCAGGACCAAAGCCCGAAACTCGCGAAGCCGCCATCTTGATGCTTTCTGATTGCGTAGAAAGTGCCAGCCGAACACTGAGCGAACCAACGCCGGCACGTATCGAACAGTTGGTCCGCGATCTCAGCCACAAGCGACTGGTAGACGGGCAATTTGACGATAGTCCGCTGACCTTGCGGGAATTACGCGTTCTTGAGGATTCCATCATCAAGAGCCTGAACGCCATCTACCACGGACGCATCAGCTATCCGTCGGCTCGGACCGAGCAGCGCGAGGCGCGCGGCGACCAGCCGATGCCGAGAGTGGCGTCTTAACCGGAACACCGGCGCATTCAATCACTCTCCATGCGGCGTTGGATAGCGCCACCGACTCCAGCCGTTCAAGCGGAACACGGTGCGTGCCTGCAATTGCTGGCGTGCATTCGCTTGAACTCACCAGCACCGTGAATTCCACGGTGCGATGACTAGTGACATGTGTGAACTGCGCAACTTTGTTGACTTGTATTCCCCACGTCGTACCGATCGCGGTGACGTCGAGTGGAGTGTCTGACTCAATGGTTGGTGGTTGCAACATGCCAGCCCACAATCCGGCGGCGGGTCGTTCAGTGAGTAACACTCCGCGATCGTCAACGTGCACTAACGAATGCCAGTAGAGCGTGCGGCGCGCGGCGCTACGACGCGGCGTTGGAATGCTGGCAGCGCGGCCAGAAGCCCGACCCGCGCACTGCGCCGCGAGCGGGCACGCATCACAACGCGGCGCGGCGGGCGTGCATACGGTTGCGCCAAGTTCCATGAGCGCCTCGTTGGTCACTCCTGGTGCAGAGGCGACCTGCACTAGCCGAGTTGATTCACGCCACGCCCATCGCTCCGCGGCGGGGTCGCCCATGCGCGTTTCATGGTCGGCAAGGCGCGACAAGACGCGAAGGACATTGCCATCAACAATCGCCGCCGCCTGGCCAAAGACAATGCTGGCAATGGCGCCAGCGGTGTATCTGCCGATACCCGGCAGCGCAGCGAGTGCTGCAACGTTCTCCGGAACCTCGGCGCCGTGCATGTCTCGAATGGCCTGCGCCGCGCGGTGCAGAAATCGTGCGCGTCGGTAGTAGCCCAGGCCTTGCCATGCTGCCAGCACCTCCTGCTCCGGCGCGTCGGCGAGGGAACGAACGGTGGGGAACTTTGCCATGAAATTGGCAAATCGCTCAACCACCCGGGACACCTGCGTTTGCTGGAGCATCAGTTCGCTGACCAAGGCTCGATATCCGGAGCGCTCTGACCGCCATGGCAACACCCGCGCGGCGCGGGGGTACCACGCCTCTAAAATGGCAGAAACCAGCGGTAAATCAGGAATTTCCGGCCCGGCGGGAGATGTGCCCAAGGAGCGGGAACCCGCGCGGGGGGTGGTGCGGATGGTCATAAGCCCAATGGGTTCGCTTGCGGTGAGATCGACGCCGAAGGTAGCGTATCTCGCTTGGGCGTCTTGGACGCCGTTGCCGTTTCGACTGCCTGCCCCGTGGCGGGTTCAAATCTCTGGAATACACACCATGGCTAAGTTGTTCTACACGCTCGAGGAAGCTGCCCAGAAGCTTCGCAAGTCCCAGGACGAGATCATGAGCATGGCCCGCGCTGGCCAGCTTCAGGAACTCCGCGACAAGGACCAGGTGCTCTTCCGCCGCTCTGCGATCGATCAGATCGCCGGGGACGGGGACATGGGCAGCGATATCAACTTGGACGGTCTTGATCTCTCGAACGCCGGCAGCAGTATGGGCGCCATGGATGAGCTCCGTCTTGACG
>Ga0209550_10004365_pt1 | contig 13436 bp, 12 predicted proteins | sample LauGreSuBDMM15SN_2_FD_187567 | JGI IMG/M metagenome (GOLD analysis project Ga0209550, IMG submission 187567) | Freshwater lake microbial communities from Lake Michigan, USA - Su13.BD.MM15.SN (SPAdes) (version 5) | ecosystem: Environmental > Aquatic > Freshwater > Lake | place: Lake Michigan... | reverse complement strand
GATCTCAACTGCGCGTTCAAACTGCGCGATTGGATCGCTGACGATTGCTTTACGTCGCTCTAGACCTTTACTCATCTTAGAAACCCTCTCGTATCCACCAAGGTTGCGGTGCTTTTCCTGTGGCCATCAATTGATCAATCTGATAATTAACTTCAACTGCATTTGGCAGGAAGCGCGCTTCCAGGCCACCGTTATAAGGAACCGGAACGTTCGGGCAAGTGATGCGGATCGGAGCAGATTTGAGTTCGCCGAAGAATTCAGCGATTACCGCTGCAACAATCTCAGATCCCCAGCCGCCGCTTTCTGGTTGCTCTTCAACAACGACGAGGCGGCCAGTTTTCTTTACAGATGCAAAAACTGTTTTCTTATCCCAAGGAACAATTGTGCAGAGGTCGATAACTTCAATATCTAAGGAACTTGCAGCAGCAGCCTCACGCGCAATATTTGTCATCTGCCCAAGGGAGACAATGGTGAGATCTTTACCAGGCTTAACAACTCTGGCCTTGCCAATCTCCATCTTTAGATTTGTATCAACTTCACCGCGTTCAGCGTAAGTAACGCGTGGTTCTAAGAACATAACAGGATCTGGATCCTGAATCGCAGCGCGCAGCAGACTGTATGCACTTTGTGCATCACTTGGTGATAAAACTTTTAGTCCTGGAGTCGCAGCAACCCAGTTTTCAAGAGTCTGTGAATGTTGTCCACCAAAACCAAGTCCACCGCCGACAGATGCGCGAACCACCATTGGTACAGAGAGTTTTCCATTACTTAGGTAACGCATCTTCGCGCCTTCAGTAACGAGTTGATCAAGTGCGACGCCAAGAAATTCCATAAACATAATTTCAATAACAGGTTTCAAGCCCATCGTTGCAGCGCCAACGGCTGCACCGGTAAATGCCATTTCGGAGATTGGGGTATCTCGAACACGAAGTGGTCCAAATTCTTCAAGGAGACCCTCAGTCGTCTTAAATGGTCCCTCTGCTGCTGCAATATCTTCACCGAAGACAATCACCGTTGGATCGGTGCGCATCTCATCAGCTATAGCTGTTGCAATTGCTTGTCTCACGCGCATTGCTGGCATTTTGCCCCCTTGAAAATCAATAGAAATCGCTACTGGAAACGATTGCTATAGTATGGGCGTATCAGGCGCAAGTCAACGCTTTTAGATCTAATTTCAATATGCGAGAGCGAGTAATTAGTGAGCAAAGATCAGCCACCTTCAGAGTTACCTCTGACGGGGATTACCGTTCTTGATGCAACATCAAATATCGCCGGTCCATTTGGCGGGGCTATCCTCGGCGATCTCGGTGCACGAGTTATAAAAATAGAAACCCCGGCCGCTGATGCTGCCAGAACTATGTCTCCAGTTGAAGGTGACCGTTCTGCATACTTTCATGTAGTCAATCGAAATAAATCTGCTGTCACTATAGATTTGAAAACTGAATCAGGACATTTGTTCCTGGATAATTTGCTGGATTCTGCCGATGTTTTATTAACTAATTTTCTTCCTGAGAAGTTAGCTGAGTATCACCTGACACCTGATGAGTTGATGGCAAAGCGACCTGGGCTAATAATCGGAAATCTCTCTTCTTACGGTTCCGAAGGGCCATCACGACATTTTCCTGGCTATGACGCAACCGTTCAGGCGCGAACTGGAATTATGCAAGTAACCGGAGAGCGCGGTGGTGAACCAGTACGAACTGGAATTTCTGTCCTAGATGTTGGTGGCGGAACTTGGCTCGCCCTTGGAATTTTGGCAGCGCTAATTAAGCGCGAAAAAACTGGTACTGGAAGTGTTATCGAAACATCACTTTATGAAACTGGAGTCTCTTGGGTTAGCTACCACCTATCTGCTTTTCAAGTAACGAACGCTGCCTCAATTCGTTCGGGCAGTGGTCATCCCGCTTTCGCTCCTTATGGTTTATTTAAAACAGGCGATGGCGAAATTATGATCGGTGTTGGAAATAATGTGATCTTTGCACGCCTCTGTGCAGTTCTAGAGCGCGAAGATCTAATTGAAAATGTGAAATATAAAGAGAATGTAGATCGGGTTAAGAATAACGCCGAGTTAGAGGCAGAAATTGAGCGTGTACTTGTCGGAAAGAGTTCCAAGCATTGGGTAGAACTCTTGGCAGCTAGTGGCGTCCCCGCAGATCATCTGGCACTTCCCGAAGATCTTTTAAACGATCCGCAAGCGGCAGCGCTAGATATTCTCGTTGATTATCCAGATCCAACTTCTAAAGTGAAGAAGATTCCTGGCCTACCATTTCGAATTGATGGAAAACGTCCTGGTATTAGAAACCCTGCTCCACATAAAGATCAGAGTTAATTAAGCGTCTTCTTCATCAAGCGCACGCAGTTATCAACGATTGAGGTAAATGATCCTTTTCCGTAAGGTGGCTGCCAGGCTTGGTAAAGATTGTGATCGCACAACTCTTCGCGAACTATGTAGCCAATTGCTGAATAGTTCACATCGGTAATCGCAACAACGCCATAACCTGGAAATGCTGCTCTTACTTCCTGTTGCCAAGCAACATCGATTTCGCAGGAAATACCAACAAAGATTAGATTTCCAAAGCGCCAAGCGAAGACTTGGGTAGGTATCGAACCTTTACCTTGCGTAAAGTTTGCGATTATCTTTTTGCGAAGCAAACGTTCTCTAATCCTAAAATCACTTTCAGCAGCGAGCTGCTTATCTAGCTCATCGACTCCTGGCCAATCCTTTGATGGAAGTCCCACAGTTTCGAAATCAATCGCACTCTCTTTTGGAATTTGATAGGGACGAGGTTCCCAGTAAGCAAGAGGTGCACCAGATTCAATTGGCTTTACATATTCCAGACGATGTCCTGCTGGATACATTCCAAGTAATGTGGAATATGCAGCATGTCCTAATTGATGTCCGTAACGATCGGCCACTGATGTATCTGCAACATATTGATAGGCCGGAGCTAGATCTCCAGATGCACCTTGCAGGAAGACGCAGATCGCACCATCAGTATTGGCCTCCATGACATCGCGCATTCCGCCGATGAAATCTGGTGAAACTAGGCGATTATCACCGCCCAGAGTCGTTGGATGGCAGGCGTAATTAACTACCGTTGCCTTAATTGAGTTATCGCTGACTCGCGTAACTCTTCCCACCATTACCGTGTCATCTGCAATCGATTTATTACTTGGGTTGTATCCAGTTAAGTAACGAGTTGGATTTGCGGGATCAGCTAAATTGCGATTCTTTGCTAGATCGCATCGCCCATCTTTAAAGGTGATGATGCAATCTTCGGCGGTCGCAATTGCTTCGCGCGATGCTTCCAGAATTGCGGTCTTCATTGACTCCAAATAACCTTCGATCAAATCTCCGCCCGGAAAATCAACACGGCTACGGTAAGGCCAGGGTGCGCCGTGGGTGTGTGAGGATGCCAGCATTAGATTTGAAATTGGAATACCTAAATCTTTAACAACACTCTCTCTAATCCATTCATCTTCCATACCGGTTAGGTCACCACTTGTACCGAGATCAAGTGCGACGATAACTGTTGGCTTGCCTCCAGGTTGGGCGGTTATGGAAAGTGCGGTTGCATAGATTGGTTTGTGGGTACCGCGCGAGCTTCCATCGTGAGTTGAAAATCCCCAGACCGGTCCGTAAATTCCAAATGGGGGAGTTATATCTCGTCTGGAAACGCCAATAACAGCGCGGGCTTCGTGGGGTTGATCGATCAGATTCGGATCTGAAAATTTAGAAGGAGTTTCATCAAGGGCTTTGCTATCCATTGGGGCCGTTGTCATTTCAGTCTCACAATCTTTAGATGCTCGAGTTATTTATATACTTTTTACTTCTCTTAATACATCAACTGTCCGCCGGAGATATTCAAAACAGTTCCGGTCATATAGCTTGAAGCATCAGAGGCGAGAAATATTGCGCCACCGACCATTTCATTTGGATCGGCTAGGCGACCCATCGGGATCATCTCCACAAACTTAGCCATCGCCTCCTGGCTGGTATCACTCCACATCATCGGCGTATCAACTCCGCCTGGTGATAGAGAGTTAACGCGCACTCCATCTTTGGCAAATGAACGAGCTAAACCTTTAGTCATTGAAACTACGCCACCTTTACTTGCGGCGTAAACAACTGACCCACCAAAGCCACCGCTCCACCAACCTTGTGAAGAAAAGTTGACGATTGATCCTTTGCGGCCCTTGGAACGGAAAGCATCGCGCGCAGTTCTATTAAGAAAGAAAGTTGACTTTAGATTTACATCAATCTGCAAATCCCAATCTTCTTCGGTAACTTCATCAACAGTTGCACGACGGCGCAAGACCGCGGCGCAGTGCACCATTGCAACAAATGGCGCGATCGCTTCGGCTGCTTCAAAGATAAGATGATGTTCAGCAATTTTTGTAACATCTGCTGCAAAAGTCTTGTGACCATTTCCGGCAAGTGATTTGTGAACTTCATCGAGTGCCGGGCCTGGGCGATCAACTAAGAGAACCTTTGCCCCCGCCTCAGCAAAACCGCGCGCAATTGACGCACCGATTCCACCTGCTGCTCCCGTTACAACTACTGAATTGCCGACTAGCCCACTGCGGTTATCCCACGAAATTGCCATTGATCTATTTCTCTATTCTCTAAGAAATTTCCTTGACCTAATGAAAGAAGAATAGGAAGATAACGTCTTAAAATCAACGAGTATTTATATAACAATTGAGATTGAGAGAGCGTTAATGAATAGCTTCAAGATAAAGGGAAACCGTGTAGTAATCACTGGCGGTGCAGGTGGCATCGGAAGCGCACTGGTTAAGGGATTCATTGATGCTGGATCAGAAGTCCTTGTTTCAGCAAGAGAAGCATCTCAATTTGAATCACTCAAAGAATTTCTCACCGCAAATAACTCGCCCACCGCAAAACTGCATTACGCCCTTGCAGATTTCTCCGACCCGAAACAGTGTGGAGCCTTTATTGAACAGGCGAGGAAAACTCTGGGCGGAATTGATGTATTGGTCATCGCACACGGTGGCGTTAAGCCCGGACCAGCCCTTGAGACCAGCGATGAAGTTTGGTTGCAGCAGATTCAGGTAAACCTTTCTTCTTACTTCCAATTAGCGAAGGCGGCAGCCAGTGAGATGATCGAACGCGGCAGCGGCAAGATCATCACCTTTGCCTCAATGCTTACTTTTCAAGGCGGGTTAAATGCTTCAACTTATGCCGCAGCCAAAGGTGGCGTGGGCCAGATGACGAAAGCCCTCTCCAACGAATGGGCTAAATCTGGAGTAAATGTAAATGCGATCGCTCCTGGATATATCAAGACCAAACTCAATAAACATATCTGGACTGACCCGATCCGCAATGATCAGATACTTAGCCGTCTGACTTCAGGGCGTTGGGGAGTACCAGAAGACATGGTTGGACCAACTCTATTTTTGGCATCTGAAGCATCCGACTATATGCACGGCGTGATCTTGCCGGTCGATGGCGGATGGTTGTCGCGATGACCGATGTCAGATTTGGCATCGATAGTTTCTCCTTTCATCGCTTCTTCGGTGAGAACTCCAAATGGGAAGTGCCAGCTGAGATCAAATGGCGCACCAAAGATTTCATTGACTTTGCGCGTACCCATGATCTTGATCTGATTACTCTTCAGACTGCATACCTAGATTTAAGCGATAGCGAAACCCACGACGAGTTAAAGCGATGGACGAGCGATAAGAAAAATTATCTCGCCTTTACTTGGGGGCACCCAAATGGTTTTGATGGTGGCAAGAAGATAGAAGCGTATAAGAGTGCGACTGAGTGGCTAGAACGATCAGCTGAATTTGAGTTAGAACAGATGCGCATAGTCTTGGGTAACCACTTCAACTTTGATGAGGCTCCCCGTATTCGAATGGAGCGAATTGGTGATCAACTAGAAAATCTGGTTAAACGCGCTCGCCAATTAGGAGTGCGCCTTTCCGTTGAAAATCATGCTGACTTTAACGTTCCAGTCTTATTGGAAATGATTAATGGCATCGATGATCAATATCTTGGACTTTGCCTAGATCTCGGCAATTCTTTCCGCGTCGGGGATGAAGTAGTTCAGTTGATGGAAGATATTGATACTTCACGCATCTTTATGATTCAAGCAAAAGAAATTGATCAAATGCCAGATAACGTTCAAGGTGAACCAATTGGCTGGTGGCCAACCGTTAACTTTGGAACAGGAAAGATTGATATCGCCAAGCGCATAAATCGTCTTATTCAAAGGGGATTTGAAGGCCCTATTGCAATAGAGCTTTCCAATCTTGGCGCTGGGTTAAATGAGATTGGTGTTGCAGAGCAAGCAATTAGCCATTTGCGTGCGAATCTTTCAGCGCGCTAGAAACCCACTAGCTCTGCACCAGAGTCGGCCCGAAGTACATGGCCTGTAACAGTGCTAGACATTTCACTTGATAAGAATAGAACTGCTGCCGCTACTTCTTCAGGTCGTGTCCAACGGCCGTAGGCGTTCATTTTTAAATGCTCCTTCTTCAATTCTGTGAGTTGTTCTTCACTCATTCCTCGTCGGAAAAGCGGCGTATCTAAAGTTGCGGGGGAGATTGCGTTGACTAAGACACCATCGCGTCCATTGGCCCGCGCTAGGTTTTTAGTCATCGCAACCGCTCCAGATTTGGATATTCCATAAACAATTGAACCCGGAAGACCACCAGATAGTCCAGCGGTGGAAATAAAGTTAGTGATGCGTCCCCACTTACCTTCACGCATCACCTTGGCCGCACCTCTTGATATGAAAAATTGGCTGCGAAGGTTGACGTTGATTGTTCTATCCCAATGCTCTTCATCGACATCTTCGGGTAGGACGTTCTGTAAAACAGCGGCTGTATGAACCAAAATATCAATGCGATTAAACTTCTGATAAACATCTTTAATGAGTTGATCACAATTATCAACGGATGAGATATCAGTATTGAAAATTGCAGTAACTGCCTCAGGATTTCCAGCAACAATCATTGCTTGAGTCTTCTCTAACTCATCCTGATTGCGATCTATCAGAGCAATATTTGCACCATTTTCAGCCAAAGTCAGTGCACATTGGCGCCCATAACCACCAGCAGCGCCAACAATCATCGCCAGGCGACCGTTGATTCCTAAGAGTTGATCTACTGAATTCATAACCGCTCCTTGGTTTAGAGTGCAATTCTTGCATTAAAAACCATTTATTAAGGTAGTTGTAACTGATAACGTTGCGACGTGTTTGAAATAGTAGCCATCTTCGCTGCTTTTACAATGGGTCTCGGTACCTTTCTTACAAAAGGTATAACCACACAGATCTCATTCCTTAAGACACTCGGCCCGCTATTTCTGCTTAACTGCTTATTTATTTCGCCAATCGCATTCGTTCAACGAGATTGGATCGTATTCGAGCCAAAAGTTCTTGTGCTGCACTTAAGCGCTGCAATTGCAACTATCATCGCCGGATATTTCATCTTTGTGATTATTACTCGAAGTTCGGCATCAATCTCTTCGATATCAAGCACTCTTTCGCCTGCTGTAGCGCTGGTCCTTGCACCAATTTGGCTCGGAACAAGTGTTTCATCAATGCAGGTCCTTGCAGTTATCGCGCTAATTGCCGCAACTCTGTACCCAATTCGATCAAGCATTCCAGGCCTGCGCTTGAGAAAGACCCTGTTCTTTACTCTCTCTGCCGCCTTGACAACTGGATACGTGTCCGTCAACGTTGCGATGCTGGCTAATGAAGGGGTAAATCTCTCTGAAACATTTCTTGTAAGACAAATTATTGCGGGAGTTTTTTATACCGCTTTCTTCCCACCAATAGGTTTAACTAAAGATGATCTGATCAAATTAGTCCAGCGGGCAGCACTGGTATCTGTTGGATCAGTTGCATCTGTCTACGCTCTTCAAGGCGGGGAAATTATCTTGATGGTTTCGATTCTTGCAACCGTTTCGCTCTGGGTTTTACTATTTGAGTCAGTCACCTCCAGAAAAATTCCGGAGCGATCCACAATCATTGCAGCGCTGATCGCAGTCCTGGGAGTTGTCTCCCTCAGATTTGTAGGTTAGATCACTTATTTAAAGAGATTTAATTGCTTGGTCTAAAACTTCTAACATAATTTCAAGTCCACCAGATGCAACAATGCTTTGCTGGGACTGGTAATTATTCTGTTGGTAGGCGATCTTTGTAGGTAAATACAGATACCCCGGACCATTAGTCATATCCAAGAAGACGATCATGCGATCGGCATTTCTGCGACGCAGATCTCGAGCCAGCTCTAAATAGGCTTCGCCTCCGTGAGCGATAACGATCGCATCTCCTAGCTGCCAAATCCAGACGGGGTGCTTTACCGTTCCATCGCCGGTGACATAATCAATTCGAATCTCGTGCTGCTTTCTAATTCTAAAGTTTAAAAATACTTCTGTCGCCGTTAGGGGAGCCCATGCAATTCGCATCTCTTCATCAGTTAACAGTTCCTTATGAGGCATCTCGACCGTAATTTTCTTCCGATCAAAGAGTTCATTGGGCGCTACCTTTGTGGGAAGCCAAGAAGCAAGGTTTGAACCAGAAGTAATCACTTGGTCAAAGCGGAGTTCGCGCGAAGGTGCAAGCATGCTGGCCAGAGTTGCCAATGTGGCATAGCCCAACATCTCGCCATTGCGATCCGCAACAGAAACATCACCGGAATACTGTTCTTTAGGTGCAACATTTCCGCACGCACCAAGCAGAAATAGCATCGGCGCATTTGTGGCTTCGACAACTAATTCTCGCGCTCTTCCAACATAATCAGGGCTGATTAAATCACTCTCCCACCCGACTGAAGTTGGATGACATCCATAATTAACAATGGTGAGAATGATTTTCCCGCTTTGATCTGTAACTCGACCAACAACCAAAGTGTCATCTGGTTCTAACTCTGGGTTATAGCCGACAACAACCTGGGTTGATTCACCATCGGTCACCAAAAGATCGCGCACAGAGCCGAGAGCACATTTTCCATAAGCCCAAGTTAAATCGGCTTTTTGACGCGATCCGATTGCGCGTTTTCCAGCGGCAATTAAATCTTCGATTGTCTTTTCAATATATCCCGCAACTAATTCGCCGCCTTCACGCATCGGCTCGTGCACACAGAAGGGCGGACCTTTATGGGTTTGGCTGAGGTTAACCAGAATCGAATCGATATCAAGGTTTAATTCGCGGGCTAAGCGAGATCGAAAGTTAACGACATCGCATTGATGACAACCAATCCACCCAAGATCCAAGCCGTAAATTAATGAAATATCTTTATCGCCATCACTGCTAATTGCAGCAACCGTCGCTTCCATGGGCTTATGGACACCGCGCGAGATAGCACTCTTACTCTTGCCCCAAGGATTAGCCGAGATTCCAATTGGGGGAGTGATATCAGCGGTCGCTACTCCGATTTGGAGCAGCGAAAGATAAGAACCTTCACGATCTACTGCAGGTCTTGCCTTATTCATTTACTTCGTTAATTTCGGCATTCGAGCAATCGCTGCCGAAACCTCATCAGTAATTAACTCCAGCGCTCCCACTTCAAGAAGTGTTTGCCAAGATTGATAACGAAAACGCGTGTAAGCATCTGGTGTTGGGATGTAAACATAACCCGGACCGTTGGTGCAGTTGAGCACGAAGATGACGCGGTCAGGATGTCTGCGTCGTAACTCCATTTGGAAATATGAGTACGCCTCACCAGGCTGGCCAACAATGATGGCATGGCCCAAGGCCCAGATCCAGACCGGATGCTTAGCTCTCTGATTTTCTAGAACATAACCAGTGCGCAATTTTCTCGCTCGCGCTAGGCGAGTTTCACGCGCTCCTGCATCGATATCTTTCCAACGCTCTTCTAGCTCTTCAAAGGTTGGTAGATCTTGCAGCGGCACATCTATATCTAGCCTGATCGCATCTGTAAAAGTCGGGCTATCAAATTTAAAATCTTCCCATTCACCAAGGAGTGCGCCGGATTCAACCCGATTCTTAAAGCGCATCGCTTTACCTGATGGAATCATCTTCTCTAATACTGCAAGAGATGCAAATCCGAGGATTCGTCCATTCTTATCTGCGATCTCGTGATCTCCAACATATCCATCACGAGGAGCTAAATCACCTGATGCGCCCTGAAGAAAGAGCATTGGCGCACCAGTTTTTTGCTCAACCATCTCGCGAGCTGCGCCAATAAAGTCAGGTGATACATCTGTATTTTGCCAAGCAAGAGTTGTTGGATGGCAGGCATAGTTAACAATGGTTGCGATAATTTTTCCGGAAGCATCACTTACACGACCAACAGTAAGAGTGTCATCTGCTTCTACTCCAGGATTAAAGCCGACGATATCTACTTCACCACAAGGAAGTTCGCGATTAACTGCAAGATCGCATTTTCCATATGCCCAAGTAAGAGTTGCGGCAATCGCACTATCTTTAGCTTCTTTACAGGCGCTGATTATCGCGTCAACTGCAAAATGATGATACGGCGCGAGCAATTCTCCACCTTCTAGATGTGCAACATCGCAAGCAGTATTTGGACCCGCGTGGGTGTGGGTGAGGTGTAATTGGAGTTGATCTTCTTTAATTCCAAGACCAGCAATAACTTTGCCGCGGATATTTAAATCATCTTTAACGCCCTGCCACCAACCCCAATCAACCGTTACTAGATAAAGCGGATTAGACCCGTGCATCACCGCCAGAGCAGTTGTCGTGATATCGCGATGAAGTCCAGTTGAGACGTGTGACTTTGCTGCGCCCCAGCTGGCTGCTCGAATTCCTACAGGTGGATCGATATTGCGTTGTGCCACACCCGCTTTGAGCGATGCGCTAAATGGATAGTGAAATAACTTCTCACTTGGAGGCAGATCTGAACTGCTGGTCTTTGGTGGAACTCTTTTGGTCATAATTCTCTCCGCCTCTCGTTAGATTTTCTTTATCTCTTTATCAACGTGATCAACAACTGTTTCAATACATCCGGGGGCGAGTAATGTTTGCCAAGCTTGATAGGCTGGCGCGTTATATGCCGAACGAATTGGCAAGTAGAAGAGCCCCGGTGCATTGGTGAGATTTACAACGAAGATAATTCGACCTGGGTTACGTTTACGCAACTCGGTCTGAATAAAGGAGTAAGCCTCGCCAGGTTGTGCGACAAAAATTGCCTCGCCCCACTGCCAGATCCAGACAGGATGGGTTACTTCAGCTCCAGATTCATATCCAATGCGAAGACGCGTTGCACGATTAATCCGCTCATCCAAAGCATCAGGATCAATTCCTGCCCACTCTTCGCGTAATTGCTCGATGCTCTTCCATTCCTTAACGCGCACCGGAACATCGATACGAAATTCTTTTACCTCACTTGATCCAGTGACCTTCTCTTCGTGCCATTCACCAAGGAGTGCGCCAGATTCAACGATGCCGTTCCATCTCAAGCCGCATCCAGGTGATTGCATCGCCTTTATCGTTGAAATGATTGCGTGCCCCAGAATCTCACCATTTTTATCAGCGAGTGCAGTGTCGCCGCTGTATTGATTACGCGGAGAAAGTTCACCTGATGCACCCTGTAGGAAAAGCATTGGCGCGCCAGTTTCTGCTTCAACAAGCTTTCGTGCCATACCAATGTAATCCGGTGAGATTGCCATGTTGTCCCAGGCCAGCGTCGTTGGATGACAGGCATAGTTTGCAATGGTTGCAATCACCTTGCCATCGCGCGTTGATACGCGACCCACAGTTAACGTGTCATCAGCGATGATTTCTGGATTGAATGCAACAACTTCAACTTCACCACAAGGCAGATCTCTATTTACCGCTAGGTCACAGTGGCCATATCCCCAAGTGATGTCTACATCTGCAATTTTTGAAGCCGCGTCGATACAGGCTTCAATACTCTTTTGAATAATCAATTGTCTAAATTCTGGAACTAACTCAGATCCATCTTTCTTCGCTCTATGCAGGCAAGGCATCGGCACCGCATGTGTGTGACTTGAGGCAAATAAGATTTGATCGCGGCTTACACCAACACCTTTTGCAATCTGCTCGAGCATATCGTCGGCACATTCGGCGCAACCAAGCACGCAGAGATCAATTCCAACAATAAAGCTTCTGCGTTTGTCAGCGCCCTCGCGTGCGATCGCGGTTAAGAAGAGACCAATGTGAACACTCTCGGAACGAGATTTCTTAGACGCTCCCCAAATACCTGATGCGATTCCGACTTTTGGCGTGAACTCTCGCTGAGCTACGCCGGCACGGAGTGAACTCATCGCCTCGCGCCAATGCGTTATTGAAGGAGCGAGGGTTGCATTTGGTGAATCAACTGAAGCCATTTATTTCTCCTGTCCGAGATCAATACTAGGCGCTAGGCACACGCTCGCGATAGGTCCATGCGTTGAAATATTTTCCTTTCCAGTTTGGATTTCCAGCAAAAGAAACGAGAGCACGAGCGCTAGGTAATTCTGCCCCATGCGTTGGATGCAAGAAGTAGATTTGCGCTGTAAATAAAGTGCATTGAAAAAATAGTTCTCTTGATATTTGCTAATTCTCGGGAAGGCATATTTGTGACGCAACAACATATTTATCCATTCACTTTCGGTGACATGTCTCAAAAAGATTTGTTAGGAGGCAAAGGTGCCAACCTTGCCGAGATGGTGCGCATTGGTCTGCCTGTTCCGCCGGGATTCACTATTGCAACAACTGCTTGTCGCGAATACTTAAAAAGCGGAAAGTTTCCAGAAGGTCTTCGAAAAGAAATTAGCGATTCACTTTCTGCGCTAGAAAAAGAGTTAGGTAAAACCTTTGGTGGTGTTGATAATCCACTTCTTGTCTCCGTTCGGTCCGGTGCGAAGTTCTCTATGCCCGGCATGATGGAGACAGTTTTAAATGTAGGTATCACTCCCGAAGTTGCCCAATCAATGGCAGATAGTTCTGGCAATGCCCGCTTTGCCTGGGATTCATATCGTCGCTTTATTGAGATGTACGGCAAAATAGTGTGCGATGTCGACAGCGAAGAATTTCATAAAGTGCAAGAGCGAATTTTATCCACGCGTGGAAAAACAAACCTACAAGAGCTAGATGTTGCCGGGCTAAAGGCGCTGGCCGATGGATTTATTAAAGTTATTGAAGCCGCGACTGGTAAAGATTTTCCAACAGATCCACGCGAACATTTAATTGATTCAATCGAAGCGGTATTTAGATCTTGGAACTCTGAACGAGCAACCCTGTATCGCAGACGCGAGCGGATCCCATCTGATCTAGGAACTGCTGTAAATATTCAATCAATGGTCTTTGGAAACCTCAGCGATGATTCAGGCACCGGCGTTGCCTTTACCCGCAATCCTTCCAATGGCGAGATCGGTTCTTACGGTGATTACCTTCAGAAAGCACAGGGCGAAGATGTTGTCGCCGGTATTCGCACACCAATGTCACTAGATGAATTTGGAGCACTCGAGCCGAAGG
>Ga0209550_10004360_pt1 | contig 13443 bp, 14 predicted proteins | sample LauGreSuBDMM15SN_2_FD_187567 | JGI IMG/M metagenome (GOLD analysis project Ga0209550, IMG submission 187567) | Freshwater lake microbial communities from Lake Michigan, USA - Su13.BD.MM15.SN (SPAdes) (version 5) | ecosystem: Environmental > Aquatic > Freshwater > Lake | place: Lake Michigan... | reverse complement strand
TCAACCTTGGCCGGTGTAATGGATGCCTTCTCAATCGCAGTTTCAATCGGACTCCAATACGGTGTTCCACTAGAAACATTTGTTGAGAAGTTCACTAACTTGCGCTTTGAGCCAGCAGGTATGACAGATGATGCTGATATTCGCATGGCGCAATCCATGATGGATTACATCTTCCGTCGCTTAGCACTTGATTACTTATCATTTGAAACACGCAGCGGCATGGGGTTGTTTACAGCCTCAGAGCGCGCACGTGCCCTTGAAACCGGTGAGTACACACAAGATGCAACACCTGCGAGTGCTGATACCCCAAAAGCACCAGTGGCAGTTGCGCCTGTGGCGGCTCCTGTGGCTGTAAAAATTGAGGCAGCACCGCTAGCGTCAACAATTGGTTCATCATCTGATCTCCTAGAATCAATGGGAATCAAATCAGATGCTCCACTTTGTATGACATGCGGAGTCAAGATGCGTATGTCAGGTGCTTGCTTTGTATGCGAAGGTTGTGGAAACACATCTGGCTGCAGTTAAAAGTTTAAACCTACCCCGTTAAAAAGCCCGTCGCGTAACTGCGGCGGGCTTTTTATTTGCGCAAACTCCTATAGGATTTCAAATCTACTTGAGGGAGTTTTGGTGCCACAAGCTTTATCGCGCAAACTTGTGCACCGTTTGGTGACTTTGAACGCCATGAGTTCATATTTAATGGGCTCTCTCGGATTTTCTATTCAACTTATTAAGCGTGACTTTGAGCTCTCTCGAGTTATCGCAAGTTGGCATAACATTGGTTGGGCTGTGGCCCTGGTCTTTATCTCGCTAGCTTTATTGGGTCACGGTCATCGCAGACCTTCACACCAGACGATTCGTTTTGGCTGGGCGCTGATGATTCTTGGATCGCTGGTGTATTGCCTTAGTCCAAATATATTTTTCTCTGTTCCTGCCGTAATTCTCACCGCAGCGGGCTCGGTTATCGCAGGTAACACAACAACTGCAATATTAGGTGCCCACTCAAAGACTGCGATGAAGAATATGTTTCGCTCAACTGGAGTTGGTCTTTTTATGGCCTCAGTCTCGCCCACAGTTATTGGCCTAACCACTCAGGTAGAAATACCTTGGCGAGCAACCGTTGCAACTTCTGCCGTTCTTATCGGACTCATGGCGCTAAAAATAGTTCCTGAACTAGATGCTAGACCTGAGCCAGCATTAGCGGATAGTAAAATAATCTGGAACAACACCATGATTGCAATTTTAGTCTTTGCCTTCCTGACCATAACCATGGAACTCGCGCTCTCGGCTTGGGCTGTCGATCTACTGATAGAGCGCGGCTCGCAAGTTAAGACATCAGTTTTATTTGCCACTATTGCGCCCTACTTTGTTGCCCTTAGTCGGGTATACCTTTCAACGAAAGATGAATACAACCTGAGCCGTATCTGGCAATTTTCATTTATAGCAATCTCATCAGGTGCCTTACTCGTCATTTTTGCTAGTTCACCAACTATTACCTTGGCAGGTTTGATAATCGCAGCAGCCGGAATTGGACCATGTGCATCCATTGCAATCGCAAATGCTTCATCCACCGCCCAAGGTTCAGATCGAGGAATCGCAGCATTTGTTATCGGAATGGGTATTTCTAATGGCACCTCGCCTTGGATAATGGGCTTTGTCAGCGAAAACTTTGGCTTCGCAACAGCCTATGGCGTAATTCTGATTGCGCTAGTGCTCTCAACTTATTTATTTGCAAAGATGAACAGACAGGCTACTACTTAGGAATTCGCAGCCCTTGCATTCCACCATCAACGGCAAGTGCCGTACCAGTAGTAGAAGCTTGTGCAGGATTTGCTAGATAAATAATCGCACTTGCAACTTCAACAGGTGAGACCAATCTTCCAAGTGGTTGACGGGCTTGAAGGGCCGCCAACTCTTTATCTGGATCATCTGCTTGGGCAAGTAAGTTCTTTACCCAAGGCGTATCTGATGTTCCAGGGTTAACGCAATTAACTCGCACTCCATCTGCAATCCCATCGGTTGCCATGGCAAGGGTTAAGGCATAGACCGCGCCCTTGCTTGCGCTATAAACGGCACGCTTTGGAACGCCGGCCGTTGCAACCAGTGAACAAGTATTTACGATCGCTGCACATTTGCTCTGCTTTAAATGTGGCATTGCAGCTGCGCTTACGCGTCCCATGCCGATCACATTTATATTTAGAACGCGCACCCATTCATCCTCTGTCGCATCTGCAACGGTTCCAATAGCGCCCACTCCAGCATTGTTAACCAGGACATCGATTACGGATGTTTTTAAGGCAATCTGCGCAAAGGCAGATTTAACGCTTTCCGAGCTTCCAACATCGCACTTTATATATTGGGCATAGCCGTTCATCGCACCTTCTTGAATATCTAAACCAAAGACCGTAGCACCTTGTGCTTTAAGTCCTTTGATTACTTCAAGTCCAATGCCAGAACCAGCACCAGTTACAACAGCGGTTAGCCCTGCAAAATCTTGGCTCATCCTTGGGCTCCCTTGTAGGCGGCTATTTGATTTGTAATCTCACCGATTCCTTCGATGCCAGTCTTAAGAACATCTCCAGCTTTTAGGTAAACAGGTGGCTTAAAGCCCATACCAACACCATAAGGAGTTCCAGTATTGATGACATCTCCTGGAAAGAGCTCCATAAATTGGCTGATGTACCAAACGATATGGTCGATTCCATAAAGTAAGTCATCGGTATTGGAATCTTGTTTCATATCTCCATTTACCGAGCACCATAGGCGCAAGTTGTGAGCGTTAATGGAATCACTTGTTACTACAACTGGTCCGAGTGGGTTAAAGGTTGGAAAAGATTTGCCCTTTACCCATTGTCCGGCACGTTCCATCTGCCAGTGGCGTTCAGAGACATCCTGCGAGATTGTGTAGCCCAAAATATATTCAGCCGATTGCGCTGGTGAATCTAAATAAAGCGCACGCTTTCCGATGACGATGGCAAGTTCAACTTCGTAATCTGTTGCGGTGCTTTTAGGTGGGATAATGACTTGATCATTTGGACCAGTGAGTGAATCAGGTGCCTTCATAAAAATAACTGGCTCAGGGGGAGTATCAAAACCAGCCTCTTTAATATGTGCTAAATAATTTAACCCAACGCAGATTAATTTTGTCGGTTGGCTAATTGGAGAACCAAAGCGGACTCCGGCGGTTGAAACACGTGGCAACTTTGATAAATCGGCCTTTGCAATCTTGGCGAAAGCGCCTTGACTCAAGGATTTGCGGTCCCAATCTGAAATTAATGAATCAACAAATATTGCTTCATCACCTTCAACAATTGCAGGTTTTTCACTGCCTAACGCTCCTATGCGTGCAATCTTCATTTATCCTCCAGTAAAAGCGCTAACTTACACGAAAAGGTTTAGCTAAGTCCCGTAATCTGATTAAGTAGCGGCTTGTTTTCGGCTAGGCGTGCCAATTGTTCCTGCACCATTTTGCGTGCACGAGGGTCAAAGGCTGCGCTATCTCCACCTACATGCGGTGTGATAATTACATTAGGAGCAGACCAGAGTGGATGTCCTTCAGGTAGCGGTTCGGGGTCTGTCACATCTAAACCTGCGGTAATTCTGCCGGTATGGAGTTCGGCAACAAGAGCATCGGTATCAACGATTGCTCCACGCGCGAGATTGATAAGTGTTGCTCCATCTTTCATTTTCTTGATTCGATCAGCATTGATGAAATTCTTTGATTCTTTATTAAGTGGCAAGATCAGAATAATCACATCAAGGTCGCCAAGATAGCTATCGAATTCACTAATTTTTACCGCGCCATCAGCACCACTTCTAGAAAATGCCGTCACCTTAGTTTCAAACATTTCCAAGAGTGAGGCGATGCGCTTTCCAATATGGCCATAACCAACAATTCCGACATGAGAATCTGCAAGCGCGGGTTTTCTCTGACGCTGCCAGAGGCCTTTCTTCTGGTTATCCATAAATTGTGCAAAACCGCGACGCGAGGCGATTGTTAGACCGATGGCAAGTTCGGCGGTGGATACATCATGCAACCCCGAAGCATTACAGAGAATAACGTTGTCGGGAATATGCGGCAGAATATCGTCATAGCCAGCTTGGGAATAATGCACAGTTTTCAAATTCTTCATCTGTGCAATAACTTCAAGTGTCTTTACTCCGCCCATATAGCTGGGCACATAAAATTCAATATCTTCGAATTGTGATTCAGAGGGAATAAAGCCATCAGTCTGCAGGTGTGTCATACCCTGAGGAATTGAAAGATCATTCCATTGAGTCCAGATATTCATTCTAAATATCCCCCAATTCGATTCTGCGCCAAGGTTACTTTATTCATTCCAGCGATCATAGGTGATGAAGATTTCTATCTGGGAGCCAACATCTTTCGCCCCGCTAGAGTGGGGGTATGAGCGATCTTTCAGCACAGGTGCGTAAAGCACTAGATGCCGCAGTCGCTGCAATCGGTGGCGCACCTCGTGAAGGCCAGATTGAAATGGCCGAAGCGGTGGCCAACGCCCTCACCGATCGCCATCACTTAATGGTTCAAGCTGGCACCGGAACCGGAAAGTCACTTGCATATTTAGTTCCGGCACTCGTTCATGGCCGAAAAGTATTGGTGGCAACAGCAACTCTGGCCTTGCAACGGCAGTTAGTTGAGAGAGATTTACCGGCAGTTGTTCCCGCACTTGAAAAAGTTCTTGGTCGCGAAATTACTTTTGGAATCTACAAGGGCGTTGGTAACTATGTTTGCTTGCAGAAGATGAACTCCGAAGACCCTGATCCAGATGGTGAAGTTTTATTGGAAGTAAGTCATCTGGGTAAAGATGCCAAGCGTTTACATGCCTGGGCAAAGACCCCGGGGGTCTCAGGTGATCGCGATGATGCACCTGAAGTAGACCGACGAGTCTGGGCGGCTAATTCTCTCTCTGGCCGCGAATGTGTTGGCGCAGATGTTTGCAATTACGGGCCACAATGTTTTGCCGCCCTTGCCAAAGCCAAGGCGCAACTGGCCGATGTAGTAGTAACCAACCACACCTTGCTGGCAATTGAAATTGTCGATTCGCATCCAATTTTGCCCGAACGCGATGCCGTGATCTTGGATGAAGCTCACGAGTTTATGGATCGCACAACCCAAGCGGTGACTGAAGAGCTAACATCAGCGCGCGTTATTCGCGCAGCTGCGATGGCGCGCAAACATATGCCTGGCAAGTTATCTGATGCCCTAACCAAGGCCGCGGATAATTTTCACGATGCGATGGCAGATTATGGCGATCAAATCCGCGGTGATTTAAGCGCACAAGGTCGCCTTGAAGAAATTCCATCTTCACTTGAAGCACCGATTCGCAAAGTGCGCGAAGCAGCAGCTGCAATTGTGCAGATAATTAACGCTGATGATGAAATCATCGATTCTGATGGGATGGCAGAACGTGCGCGCGTCAAGGGTGCGGTCAGCGAGATAAATACCACTTGTGGCAAGTTATTAAAGATGGGCAATACCCATGTGCTTTGGTATGAGCCAACTTTTTCCACCTTGCATTTAGCACCGCTTTCAGTCTCTGAAGTCCTGCGTGCAAATCTTTTGACCAAGACGCCAGTGATTGCAACATCTGCAACGTTGACTGTGGGCAACGGCTTTGACGCGATGGCGCGCAGTATCGGCTTCGTTGTCGGTTCTGATGCTGATTCCGAAAGTGATGATGGTGATATTGATCCGGCCAATGTGCAGATGCTAGATGTTGGCTCGCCCTTTGATTTCGCTAATCAAGGTGTTTTATACATGCCAAAGCATTTGCCAGAACCTGGTCGTGACGGTCCAAGTATTGAAGTCTTGACCGAACTGGGTGAGTTAATCGATGCTGCAGGCGGTCGCACATTGGCGCTATTTAGTTCATGGCGCGGGGTGGAGGCAGCAGATGCGCACTTGCGTAGCGTTTTAAAAGAGTTGCCAATAACAATAATTACGCAAAAACGCGGTGATGCCGTTGGTCCACTTGTAGAACGTTTTGCTAAAGATGAAACTTCAATTCTGCTTGGCACAATGTCGCTCTGGCAGGGCGTAGATGTTCCGGGCAACTCCTGTATTTTGGTGGCAATAGATCGAATTCCATTCCCACGTCCTGATGAGCCGGTGATGTCGGCTCGGGCATCGTTAGCTGATGCCGCAGGTGGCAGTGGGTTCATGCAAGTTTCACTGCCGCGAGCAGCCTTATTACTGGCGCAGGGCACTGGCCGATTGATTCGCAGCGTGGATGACCGCGGCGTTGTTGCGATATTAGATTCGCGGATCGCCACTAAGCGCTACGGAAGTGTGTTGTTGAACTCAATGCCACCGCTATGGCGCACCTCTGATGGCTTGGTTGTCCGTGACTCGTTGCGAAGATTAGCTAAGGGCGTGAAAGAATAACGATATGCCGCGCATCCAAACAGATTCACTGGCCGCCCATCGTGATTGGCGCCGTAGCCAGCTAATCGATGCCGCTGCCGCAATTGCGCTGGAATCAGGTGGTCACTCAATTACTGTTGCAGCCGTTGCTCAACGTGCAGGCTTATCGCGCACCTCGGTATATGAATACTTTGCCAGCAGCGCAGATTTAGTTGCCGATCTGGTTATCGATGAGTTGGACAGTTTTGCGTATGATCTAAAATTGGCTGTATCTGATGAGGTCGATCCTTATAAATCAATTGAAATATGGATCTCTAGCTCACTTATTTACATCGCAGATGGTCGCCACTTATTGGCTAAAGCGCTAAATGCGGTAGAGCTGCCACGTGATCGAAGTGCAGATATTGGTAAGGCGCACCGTGCTTTGCTGGCACCGCTCACCAACAGTCTGCAACAAATAGGTGTTACAGATATTCCTCAATGTTTAACCTTGTTGCAATCCATCACTGATGTTGCAACTAAGCGAATTGAGAGTGGAGCAGATGCAGAAAGCGAGATCGCTAAGACCATCGCCTTCTGCATCGCCGGAATTCGCTCCCTTATTTAACAGGGATTGTATAAACCAGGTTTAAAGCCTTCCACATGCCAGCCTTGGCTGGAGCAGTAGCTCTAATTTTGCATTCGCCACTCTTATTTGCCTGACCCAGATTTAGTTCAACTATGCAGTTCTTGGTAAGTGATTTGTAAGTAATCGCTGAACCAAAGTTGGTTTCGATTGGAAACGCCTTTGGCTTTCCTTTTACCAGGTTTTTGGTCATGCGTTCAACCTTCTGGTCACCAGGAACTAAAATGAATGGGAAGTTGCCAGCGGCTGCTGCGGTGGTTGCATTGCCGGCAGTAGCAAAGGCAAGTGCGCATTGGCCTTCACCTTTGAGTGCGGTAAATATGCCGTTGCTATATGTGCAATCAGGGGTAAGTGAAGTAAGAGTCACCGCAAGGCCTGATTTTGCTGTTGCAACTATCTTGGCGTTGGCGCGGTAGGCCAGATTTGAGGGCACGTTTCGCACCAAAGTTTTGCCATTTAAGGTCACAGTTACTTCATCGGCTGCCAATACGGGCGCAGCAGCACCCTTTGCGAATGTGATTGGCAAGAACTTATCTTCGGTGAAATCCGTTGGCGCAGTGTGATCGCGACGGAAGAACAGTCCGCATTGCACAGTTGTGCAATCTACAGTTACGCCTTTTCCAATGATGGTTCCAGCAACTTTGATCGAGATTGGACCAGTAGGACTTGTCGTTCCGGGTCCACCTGCGGCAGTTACCCAAAGTTGAATAGTGTCGCTACAAGTAACTGGACGGGCAGTTCCGACGGGAGCGATGCACTGTTGTATGTACATTCCTGAGCCAGTTGGAAATTTGGTGAATCCTCCATTGATCGTCGCGCCAGCTGGATCCAAATTAGTAAGTGGGCCACTTGCAAAGGCAAATGTCTCAGCCTGTGATGGTGCTGCTGAAATTACTGGGATTGCGGTTGCGATTGCCAGGGCGATCGCTGTAAATCTCTTGCGAGGTACGAACATTTATTGCTCCTTTTAGTTGGTTTTAACGCTATTTTTTGTTGAAAGTAATTGGAATAAATAAATCGTTGGTGCGATCACCTTGGTGCAAATGATCAGACCTAACCGTGATGGCACATTTAACTTTTGTGCAATCAGTTTTACCAATCATCTTTGTAATTGACAGTTTTTCACTAAATCTGCCGCCACCTTTAAAGGCGATGGCTAAGCCATCTGCATATGGCGGTGCATTTGAGGAGATCCAAATTGATGATCCGGCAATTCCGGCCTTGTTGGCACCGCCGCCACATGGAGTGGGTGCCGCACCTGGCTTTGGAACTACGCAATATGCTAAGTAAATTCCGATGGTCTCATCAAAACCTTTGCCAGTGACAGTTACTGTTTGCGTTTTGCTAGAGACTACTAACGTCGATTTTGTGACTGAGATGGTCTGACCAAAGGAACCGCTTACCGAAGTCTTAGCGGCAGCAGGAGCTATTTCCAGCGCAGTGATAGCGAAAATTGAAATCGCAATCAATACTTTTTTTCTGGTAATTGGCATGAACAAATCGTAAAGTCAGTGGAGTAAATACTTATCCGACAGCCTCATCACACATGTCGGCAAGATTTTTGAGATAATTACAGTATGCGTAAAAGGGGTGTTTTTTCGAGGATTATTGTTGCCTCTATCACTCTCGCCACTCTAAGCGGGTGTGCGCAATCACAGAGTTCTAACATCGAAATTGGTGTCGCCGATGCGATCTCGATCACCAGTGAAGAGCAATTATCCTCAAAACGAATTGTTGCGTTAGCCAATGGTTCTGCTGAAATCATTTCTGCACTCGGTTACAAAGAAAATCTAATTGGACGCGATATCGCAAGCACTGATGCTGATTTAAAAAACGTTCCAGTAATTACTTCGGGGCACGTGGTAATTGCTGAAAAGATTATCTCCCTCAATCCAGATCTAGTACTCATCGATAAAGCAACTGGTCCGGCTGGGGCAATTGCTGCCCTGAAAAGTGCCAACATCTTGGTTAAAGAGATTCCTGAAGCATGGCAGCTAAGTGATATCTCTAGAAAGATTGAGAGCGTTGCAAGCGCCATCGGAGCCCCACTGGCAGGAGATAAATTAAGAGAAGCGATGCAGTCATCGATTGCAAACATTTCTGGGGTCGCAATCGATGCAAAGGTTGTATTCCTCTATCTGCGTGGTGGTTCGGCAATTTACTTGGTCGGTGGCAAGGGATCTGGTGCTGATTCTCTACTCTCGGCAATCGGGGCCGTAGATCTGGGGGCTGCGCAACTTCCAAATCCATTCAATCCCATGTCGAGTGAACTAATCCTAAAACTCAATCCAGAGGTAATTCTAGTGATGAGTAAAGGTTTGCAATCTGTTGGTGGCATATCGGGATTAACCGAATTGCCGGGGATAGCCCAAACTAGCGCCGGTAAGTCGAAGCGAATTATTGCCGTTGATGATTCGCTATTGCTTTCATTTGGTCCGCGAACTCCAGATTTACTAAATCGGCTAAGGCAAGGGATTTCTGAAATGGTAAGGCAATGAAACGCGCACTTGGGATAGCTCTTTTACTTGTTGCTCTCTCCATTTTCGCACTTTCTTTAGGCGCTACCGATGTGGCACAAAGTTGGAAATATATTTTTGACCCATTTAGTAATTTGGATGAGTCTTCTCACCAAATAATTTGGGAGCTGCGCGCACCTCGCATTGTGGCGGCGCTCTTAGTTGGAGCCAGCCTTGGTATCGCAGGTGTTCTCGCACAAGGTTCGACAAATAACCCACTGGCAGATCCGGCAATTTTAGGAACCTCTGCGGGAGCTGCACTCGGGGTGTTAGTTGGAGTTCTGTTTAATTTGGTCAGTATCGGATCAATTGGCGCGGTTATCTGCGCAGCGATTGGCGCGCTCCTTGCCACGCTTTTAACTTTTTCACTGGCACGTTCTGCGCTGCAATTAATTACGATTGGTATAGGTGTCTCTGCAATTTTGACTGCCATTGTGGGACTAACCATCACAGTTATCTCTAGACCAGATGCGCGCTCTATTTCATTTTGGTCATTTGGATCATTAGCGTTGGTAACTCCTAAGGCGCTTTTGTTGCTGGCACCGGTTTTAGTTATTGCAACTGCATTTGCTTGGAAAATAGCGCCCTCACTTGATCTGCTCTCACTTGGGGATGCATCCGTTCGGCATATCGGAGGTGATGCCCAGCGCATTCGCTGGAAGGCCTTTGCGATCTTGGCAACCTTGGTTGCAGTAACCGTTTCAATTGTGGGCTCGATTGCATTTCTGGCGCTTGCAGCCCCACATATTGCCCGCTTTTTAAATGGACCACGTAATCGTGCGCTTATTTTCTATGCAGGCGCTATCGGAGCGATGATTTTACTAATCGCCGATACTGCAGCGCGCGCACTTGTTCCACCATATGAATTACCAATTGGACTATTAACGGCCCTAATTGGCGCACCAATTTTGATAGCCACTTTGAAAAAAGGTGGTGAAGTATGGCGCTAATTGAGATTAAGAATATAAAGATAAAATTCGGTACTCGCGTTGTAATAAATGGCTTTTCTGCAAGCTTTTCGCCCGGAACTATTACAGCGATTACTGGACCTAATGGCAGTGGCAAGAGCTCTTTAATTGGTGCAATATCTGGTGATCTAGCCCTTGATGCTGGGACGATTTCCATAGGCGGTACGGATATTAAATCGCTCTCATTAGGCCAGGCGGCACAATTGCGAAGCGTTGTATTACAGAGCCGAAATTACTGGCTCTCATATTCAGTTCGCGAAGTAATTGCCATGGGACAAGGGCCAGCCGAGATTGCCCGAATTGATGCAGTGTTAGAACAGTTAGATATGAGCGATTTCGCCGATCAGAGCGTTACTACGCTTTCCGGGGGACAGGCGCAACGGGTAGAAATCGCGCGAGCCTTAATTCGAGACAGTGCGATTTACCTATTGGATGAGCCGCTATCGGCACAAGATTCAAAAAGCAAGGATCGCATAATCAAAATATTGCAAGATTTACGAGCAGCTGGAAAGACAATATTGGTCATTGCGCACAGCGAAATTAACTCGCTAGATTGGTGTGATCAAGTTTTCGATCTTGGATCTTAAATCTGGCCAAGATTTTGCAAAACTGGGATGCAACGGCAGACGCGTTACATCATCAAATAAAACCCATTTAATTTCGTGTGATTCATCGTTTAACTCGTGCGCCTCAAGTTCAGCGCTAGCTTTGGCAATTATCGTTTGATAGCTCCAGATACCGTGATCATCGATATGTGTTTCTTGGGCAATTAAACACTGTGGATCAATTCCGGTCTCTTCAACTGCCTCGCGAATAGCACCTTCCATGACACTCTCGTGTGAATCACGAGCCCCACCCGGTATTCCCCAAGTGTCACCGTTATGAACCCATGGGGCGCGGTGCTGTAACAAAATCGCGCCGTCGCGGTAAATCAAAATTCCGGCTGCCCCGTTTAGGCCCCAGTGTTTGCCGCCGCAACTGCACTCGATCCAGCCATCTCCATCGCGCGCAACCATCACATCCCTAGAGTGTCACATCTATCCACAACTTTCGACTTTGAGCGCCTGTGCCATGTGCGCAGGTTCTATTTTGCGGCACATGAAACTCAAAACCCTTACCTTAATCACAGCGCTAACAACGGCAACGATCACCCCATTAGCCGCAGCCGAATGCGAAATTACTTGTGTAGATGTCTATACCCAAGATGGCCAATTGATCTTTGAAGCTCGCAAAGGATCTGGTCCTAAGGCAAGTGCTGCGGTTAAGCCAAAAACAATTGCCAAACCAAAGGCCAAAGTAGTGGCTAAACCAAAGGTTGTGGCCAAGCCATTAGTTATCTCAAAGCCAAAGGTAGTGGCGCCCAAGAAGAAAATAGCGCCTAAGAAAATAGTGCCTGTTGCGGTAGCTGCAACTTCCCTTAGCGATCGCATCAGCAAATCTCTGCCGACAGCCGGGATTTCATATCAACCCAATTTTCAACCACTAATAAATGTGCCAGTCTATTTTTGGAGCGATGTCCCAACGCTATTTCGCAGTAAGGTTGATCTAATTGGTGAATCAATTGATGTCGCGATGAGACCTTCATTTACTTGGTCATTTGGTGACGGATCTTTTGCAACAACTACAGATCCAGGTGGGCCCTATCCACACGGCCGGATCACGCATGTTTATTCAAATCCCGGAACCTATCCGGTAATTCTGATTACAACTTGGGGCGGATCTTTTTCACATAACTCAATCGAACGCGCCATCACTGGGCAGATCAAAAAAAGCTCAGCCCTGTCTATCACCGTGGTGGCAGCTCCAACTCGTTTCATGAATTGAGCAAAGATGACCACACTTACTTCACCGCATGATTTGATCGCTGCAATTCCATTTCTAATCGGCTATCACCCAGTTGATTCACTCGTTGTTGTCTCAATTAAAGATGATTGCGTTGGCATGGCGATGCGCGTTGATTATCCGAGTGATCTGCCGGCATCGGCTTATGATTTATTGGCTTCCCACCTGCAACGTGAAGGTTCAACTGGTGCGCTTTTGGTGGCCTATGTGCCGAGCGCACGAAACGATGGGGAAGCAGTCTTAGGTGATTTGGCAGCAGCGCTAAAGCGCATTGATGTGGCAATTGATGAATCACTTCTAATCAAAGATGGTCGCTATCGCTCAATGCTTTGTGTGGATTCGCAGTGCTGTCCGCCGGCCGGCCGAGATCTTCCTGAAATTAGCGCTTCCCGCATCGCGCTAGAACATGTGGTTGCCGGCAGAACTATGCCTTTTGCCAATATCGAAGCGCTCACCGAATCAATTTCACCACTTGTTATTAGTGAGGATTCCAAGTGGATCGCTCGGGTTGGCAAGTTCGCAAAAGTAGATAAGAAAACTAATTTAAATGCGTTGCAACGCGATGGCGCAAGCGCCGTTATTGATTTAGCTGGTGAATTTGCCGCAGGTCGCGGCACGCATGACCTTGCGCTAACTGCGCGGGTAATCGGTCGCCTTTGCGACATTCAAGTCCGTGATTTCGCACTAGGCAGTCATACCGATGAGAACATTGACAGTTACTTTCTAATGTGGCGCCAACTAATGCGCATGGCACCAGTTAGCCAAGTTGCACCGGTGGCCTCCCTCTTTGCAGCTCTGGCATATGAATCCGGGGATGGAGCGCTGGCCCATCGCGCACTCGATCGCGCCCTGGCAGATATCAATGGTTATGCGCTGGCGCTGCTGCTGCGCCGGGTATTTACAGCCGGCTGGCCACCACAGTCATTTGCAGCGATGCGTCGAGAATTACACCCCAAAGTTAGCGCTGGAATTTTTGGGTTAGACTTACCCCCAGGTCACGAGTTCTAATCCATAGCCCCGGCTGATTAGACGGCAACCCTCCACCGCGGTGGGGTGCTCCGGGTGACGACCAGGTTCACATCAAGTGATGTGGGCAAGTGCGTGAAGGAT
>Ga0209550_10004358_pt1 | contig 13444 bp, 8 predicted proteins | sample LauGreSuBDMM15SN_2_FD_187567 | JGI IMG/M metagenome (GOLD analysis project Ga0209550, IMG submission 187567) | Freshwater lake microbial communities from Lake Michigan, USA - Su13.BD.MM15.SN (SPAdes) (version 5) | ecosystem: Environmental > Aquatic > Freshwater > Lake | place: Lake Michigan, USA... | reverse complement strand
AATCAGCTTTCCTGCCGGAATCTTCTCCGCATTTTTGAAGATGCAACCTGCACTCGGTGCCGCGGGCTGTGAATCCCACCGCTTCCGACTGTACTGCTTCAATTTAACCGCGATCTCCTCCGGATTCCCCGGTTTACCCAGTAAGGTCGCTCCGACTGCAATATCCTCAACCAATCGGGGAACTCGCCGATACTTCACTTCAAAATCACCTCGGACGACCTCACTCACCTTTCCCTTCCGATCCATCACTCGCACGCTCTCCACCGTTTCAAAAGTCCACGACTCCATCGCCCCAGCATTCATTCTCATCGCACCCCCCAAGGCTCCAGGAATTCCCTCCATAAATTCTAATCCCATGATCCCATTCGCCTTCGCCACCGCCACAATCTGCTTCAACCGCGCACCTGCCCCCGCCCGTATTTTTCCTTCCACCACCTCAATCTGACTCATTCCGGGCTGACCAAAATGCACGCATACCCCCCCGATTCCGCCATCACGAACCAGCAGATTACTTCCCCTGCCCACCACGGTTAGTTTCACTTTTTCTTTCTCGCATAACTGAACCACTCGGCCCAGGGCCGCTTCATTCGCGGGCTCAAACCACACTTGTGCCGGCCCCCCGATTCGGATGGTCGTATGCTTTTGCATCGGCTCGTACCACCTCACCACTCCCTCCCCTTGGGCTAATTCTCGAACCTTCTGAAATAATCCAAAGTCACTCGCCACCCTTCGTGCCATTTGCGTCACATCCCCTGCGCCCATCACGAGAAATAAGTCCCCCTCTTGCCAAATTTTTCCCAAAATCGTTCTTCCCTCCGACATCGATCCCGCCACCTCTACTTTTCCTCCCAACTCCACGATCTTGGCGGCAAGCGCCGCCACGCTTGCGCCCTCCATCACTTTTTCCCCAGCGGCATAGACCGGCAGCAGGACAATCTGATCCGCTTTCGAAAGTGCCTCGGCAAACTCCTTCAAGAATGTTCCCAGTCGCGTATATCGATGCGGTTGGAAGATCGCCACAACTCTTGCCCGCCCCCTTGCCCTCGCCGCCGCCAAGGTCGCCCCCACCTCTTTCGGGTGATGCGCATAATCATCCACCACCTCCAACCCACCCACACCCAGAAGAATCTCAAACCTGCGCTCCGCTCGACGGAAAGATTTCAGCCCCTTTCGGATCTTCTCCACCCCAATCCCTAACTCCGCCGCTAACGCCAGCCCACCTAAGGCATTTCCCCCATTATGCCTTCCCGTTGCCGCAACCGAAAATTCTCCAAGCTCCTTGCCCTTTCCTTGCACCCCGAACCGAATTCCCTCCGCATTTTCACCCATCCATGTCGCGACATAGTCTGCGTTGCTCTTTTCCCAACCAAAAGTGACCTTACCCATCACGCTGCCTGCCGCATCCATGGCCGCCGACTCCTCTTTCGCAACTACCACCACCGGCCCCGTAACTTTTCCTAATATTTCCTGATACGCCGCAATCACCGCCTGCTCATTGGCATACCGATCCACATGCTCATAATCCGCATTCAATAGTAAAGCCGCCCAAGGCCGGAGCTGGGCAGGAGCTCCTTCGCTTTCATCCACCTCCGCAATCAGCCACTCCCCATTTCTCCACCCACCCGAGGCTCCTAAAGCAGGCGCATATCCACCTAAATAAAAGCACGGCTCCTGCCCTGCCTCTTGAAAGATCTGCGCCAGCATCGTCGCGGTCGTCGTTTTTCCGTGGGAACCCATCACCGCCAGCAGCTTCTTTTTTGCTGCCAATTGACCCAGCACCTCTCCCCGACGAAACCGAGTCAATCCTCGCTTTTTTCCATCCACCCACTCCACATTTTCATCCGGAATCGCGGCGGATGCCACCACCACCTCCGCATCTCCCAATCCCGAGACACTGTGCCCCAAAACAAATTTTAAGCCCCGCTTCAGTAAGCGCTCAGGCACCTGCTTCAAATCAGAACCCCGCACGTCGTGTCCCAAATCTAATAGAATCTCCGCTAAAGGAACCATGCCCGATCCCGCCACTCCAATGAGGTGGACCCTCTTCTTTCCCTCACTCCATCCAACTGGGTCACAAGTCATGGGATATTGCCTCCGCAATCATCTCGGCCGCCTGCGGCCGATCCTCTGCTTTCGCCCACTTCTTCATCCGCTCACACCGAATTCGATCTCCCAACATTCTTGCAATTCGTTGACCCAGCTCACTCCCCTCAAGATATTTCTCTGCAATCACCTCCGCCGCACCCTCATGCGCATACGCCCGCGCGTTCGCCATCTGATGGTCCCCCGCTGCTGCAGGAAACGGCACGAGGATCGATGGCACCTGACAAGCAGCCAACTCCGCCAAGGTTCCCGCTCCCGATCGGGCGACCACAACCTCAGCCGCCCCATACACCGCATCCATTTCGTCACAAAAGCCCATGACCACCGCATGGAAACCGGTCCCCTCGTACCCCTGACGAACTTTCTCCGCATGCGCCTCGCCCGCTAAATGCAAAATCTGCATTCGTTGCGATTCGCTTTGCAATGCCCCCAGCCCGCGCAACATCGCTTCGTTTAATCCCCTTGCTCCTTGGCTTCCACCCAGAACCACCACCAAATGGCGATGCGGGTGTAATCCTAATTTTTTCAACGCCTCCTCTTTCCCCATCTTTCCCAGCCGATTCCGCACGGGCGTCCCCGTGACCGTGGCTTTCACCCCACCTAACCCCGACTCACAGTCGGAAAATCCCACAAACACCTTTTTTGCGCCCTTGGCCAGCATTCGGGTAGCCCGCCCCGGGATGGCATTCGATTCATGCAAATAGTAGGGAATTTTTCCAAGTCGTGCCGCCACGCTCGCAGCTCCAGAAATAAATCCACCCATCCCTAAGAGCGCACCCACTTTCTTTACCCGCATTTCCTCTCCCGCTTTTCGCACGGCTGAGAGGAAGTGAACCGCAAACGAACCAGCACCCAATACTCCACTCCATCCTACCGCAGGGATCTCGACCCCATTTTTTTCCTCTCCTGCACCCGAAAGCGCACGACGATCCACCGCCTTGGTCGAAATAAAGAAACTCACCTCATGTCCGCGACGCCGCACCGCTTCCGCCACCGCCAGCCCCGGGAACAGGTGTCCCCCCGTCCCCCCACAGGCGATCGCTAACTGTCCCATTCCGATCACTTCGCTCCACCCACCAACCGGCGATGGCGTGCCTCCACCGGATATTTTGCTTCTCGATGGAGGGAGAGAAGAATTCCCACCGCACCCAAACACAAAACAAGGTTCGATCCGCCATAGCTGATAAAAGGAAGCCCCACACCCTTGGGAGGCAACAGTCCTGTCACCACCGCTAAATTCGCCACCGACTGCATCCCCACCAGCGCGGTCACCCCCATCCCCAAGGCCATCGCCGGTAGATCCGCGGCATGTCCCGCGATGTACCCGCCGCACAGGGTGATCATTAAAAACAGAAAAACCACACCTAGAGTTGCCAATAAACCCAACTCCTCACCCACAATCGGAAAAATAAAATCGGTATGCGCTTCGGGAAGATAAAACATTTTTTGGATGCTCTGCCCTAATCCCACCCCGCGCGTTCCGCCCGAGCCCAACGCAATCAGCGCCTGCGTTACCTGATATCCTCCGCCCTGCCGATGAGCCTCAGGATTCATGAAAGCCACCAGCCGATCCATTCGCTCCGGCATACTCACCGCCACCAGCCCTACCCCGATTAACCCCAAAACCCCGATCATCAAAAGCGGAAAGATCGGGGCCCCACCCACAAAGAGAACCACTGCCGCCGCCGCCATGACAAAAGCTGCCGACCCTAAATCCGGCTGTTTTACCAACAAGAGCACAGGCAGAAGCAAAATCAGGAATGGTAAGATGAGTCCATCCCACGCCAGCTTCATTTTCGGACCTTTCCATTTTACCCACGCCGCTGCCAAAAGCACCGTGGCCAACTTCAACATCTCGCCCGGCTGCACGGCAAAGGGTCCCAAAGGAATCCACCGAGCTGATCCTTTGACCGACTTACCAAGCCCTGGAACAAGGGAGATCGCCACCAAGAGCGTTGCCAATCCGAAGATCCAACCCGCAAAGCGCAATAAGGTCTTTGCGTCACAACGACTCAACCCCACGCATATCCCCGTTCCCACCGCCAGCCAGAGCCCTTGCCTTTGGAGGAAATAAAGGGTTTGGCCCCGGTTATCGGGGGAAAAAGCCCCTACGCTCGCCAGCATGGTAAGGCCAAGCCCCACCAGTGCCGCGACGCAGGCGACCAGGATATGCGCGGAGTTTCGTCCCATGATTCTTAGTTGCTCGTCGCTTTCGGAAGCATCGCCATGTCGGTCGGGCCCGCAGACGCTTGCGCTGGTACTTCCGCTTTGGCAGAAGCTTCCCCTGGAACCTGAATCTTCATTCCGATCTTCAATTTCTTGGGATCGTTGATCGAATTCAGTTTCGCCAGCGTGTCCGCTTTTGTTCCGAACTTTTTAGCGATTTTAGCCAAGGTGTCTCCGGCAGCTACCGTATAGGTTCCCGCAGGGCTTGATTCCTGTTTGGCCGCCGCCGCCACTACCGCTTTCGCAGGTGTAGTCGCAGCTGGTGCCACCGCTACCCCAGCTCCAGCACTTTCCGGGATCTTTAGTTTTTGACCCAGCTTGATCATTGTTCCGTTGATCCCATTCGCTTTGGCCAAGGCCGCTGAGGTAACCCCATTCGACTTGGCAATCTTGGCGAGGGTATCACCCTTCACCACCACATGACTCCGCTCCGCCATCGGAACAGTAGGGGTGGAGGTAGAGGCCACAGGCGCCGTCGCTTCCGTAGCTTCGGGGGTCTGCCATACCTTATCGTCAGGGCTCGGCATGCTGCTGGTGACTTCCGCTGCTGGGCGTGCCACCGCCTCGGGTGCCTGCGCCACCTCGGGTGTAGGAGCAGGGGTACTTTCCGTCACCGCGCTCATTCCCGTTTCCGGATTTCCGCGAAGGAGGTGATAAGCACTAATGCCCACAATCACCACCACATGCAGCCCCAAGACCACGAGAAAGATCGTGGAGAGCCGATTCAGGCCTCCACTCTTTGCCGGGCGTTCTGCTGCCTCTCCGCTCGTCGCGGGGGTTTGGTTTCGTTGCGTTGAGTATTCTAGCAGTTCATCACTCATGTTCTTTTTTTCTCCTCCGGCAATGCGACCACGCACTGCCTATATTTCTCCCCTCTATCCTCGAAATTCTGAAACATGTCATAACTCGAACACCCCGGACTTAATAAAACGGTCTCCCCACTCGCCGCCATCTCCGCCGCCCGTTCCACTGCCTCCTCCATACTTTTCACTTTTCGGCAGGGCACTGCCCCCTCCCACGCCCTCTCCATCCGCTCTGCCATCTCTCCCATCAAAAGGGCTCCTCTGACTTTTCCCTGCAAACTCTTGCGGGATCCGGAAAAGTCGAATCCTTTGTCCTTACCACCTGCAATCAAGATCACCCCACCCGTCATTCCCGCCACCGCCCTCTCCATCGCATCCACATTCGTCGCTTTAGAATCATTCACCCAAGTCACCCCCGCTCGCACTCGAACCACCTCGCACCGGTGCGGCAAGGCTCGGTAATTTTCAAAGGCTTTTTTTACTGCACCACGAGAAATATCATCCGCCTCCGCTACAGCCCAAGCCGCCAGAAGATTTTCCGCATTGTGTGGCCCCCTCAATTGCGTCTCCTCTTGCCGCATCAGTCTCACACCCTGGCAAGACAACCAGCCCTCATTCAAAGTAAAGTCCGCTCCCTCCGCCTCTGCCGTAAAGGTTACCCTCCTCGCTTTTCCTGTCTTCACCCCTAACCCTTTCTGGACTATCGCCGTTTCCTTCTCCCCAAAATTGCGAAAGATTTTTTCTTTTGCCGCCCGATACTCTTCCATCGTTTGGTAGCGATCCAAATGATCCGGCGTGAAGTTCAGATAGACCCCCACCTTGGGACAAAAGGTCTCCACCGTTTCCAGCTGAAATGAGCTCACCTCCACTACCACCCGATCCAATCCCTTCGTCAACGGTGCCACCTCCGACAACGGTTTGCCCAAATTTCCACATGCCACCGCTTTTTTCCCGGCGGCCGCATAAATCGCAGCGATTAATTCTGTCGTTGTGCTTTTTCCGTTCGTTCCTGTCACCGCCACCATCGGGCAAAGACAAGCCTGCCAACCCAACTCCAACTCCCCCATCATCCGCACACCAGACTCGACCAACTTCCGCACCACCGCTTTTCTTGGGTCGATTCCAGGACTCAAAATTGCCCGCTCAAACTTTATTCCCACCATCCGCTCTTCACCCAAAAGAACACCCACTCCACGCCCTTCCCATCCTCGAGCGATTTTCTGCATCTCCACACTCTGGGATTCGTCAAACATCGTCACCTCCGCTCCGTGACTCAAGAGCCACTCCGCGGCCGCTTGCCCGCTGCGTCCCATTCCCAGCACCACGACTTTGGCTCCTTTCCATTTTTCCATGACTCCTTTCACCGCAACTTCAGGGACGCCAGTCCCGCTAAGGCGAAGACCACGCCTAAAATCCAGAATCGCGTGACCACCGCCGTTTCACTCCACCCTCGGAGCTCGAAATGGTGATGAATCGGAGACATCGCAAAAATTCTTTTCCCCGTAAGCCGGAAAGACGCGACCTGCAGGATGACCGACAGCGCTTCCATCACAAAAACTCCCCCAATCACCGCCAGTAACAGCTCCTGATTGATGCAGATCGCCACCACTCCCACTGCCCCACCCAAGGCTAAAGAACCGGTATCTCCCATGAAAACCTGAGCGGGATGACAGTTGAACCAGAGAAATCCTAATGCCGAGCCGAACAGTGCCGCAGAAAAGATCACTAACTCCTCCCCACCTGGCAACCTTGGGAGAAACAGGTAGGTGGCCAACTTTGCGTGGCTCGATAGGTAGGCAAAGAGTCCCAAGACCAGGGCCACAGTTAAAATACAGCCCGAGGCTAACCCATCCAATCCATCCGTCAGATTGACCGCATTAGAACTCCCCACGATGATAAAAATAAAAAAGAGAATCGCTCCCCAAACGGGTAGCTGGAGCTGGAAGAACTCCTCCCTGACAAACGGAATCTGTAATTTCAGCGCCGCCTCCCTCGCCTGCGGCATGAGCATCAATACTCCCGCCACACCTCCCGCTACCAACCCCTGGACCATCAACTTCTGTCGTCCCCCCAGCCCCCCTGAGGATTTTTTCCGGACCTTGGCGTAATCGTCGCAGAATCCCAAAGTACCCAGCGCCAAAGTGCTTCCCAAGGCTAACCAAAGATAAGGATTCGTCGGACGCCCCCAGAGCAAACACGCCAGAGTGAGCGAAAATAAAATCAAGACCCCGCCCATCGTCGGCGTCCCCTGCTTACTTTCATGCAGATCGGCCAACCGATGCACCTCCTCCTTACTGCGTAAGGGTTGGCCTAAATTGAGCCGACGCAGCGCCGCAATCACTCGGGGACCAATCCACAAACAAAAGCAGAAGGAAGTCAGTGCCGCTCCTACCGTCCGAAACGTCACATACTGGAAAACGTTCAAAGGCCCAAACCAATCACTGAGCAAGCTGAGGTAATACAACATTTTACTTTCCCCCTCGCAATTCAGCCGCCACCCACTCCATTCCCTCTTTCCGACTTCCCTTGACCAAAATGCGATCCCCCGCCTGCGCCGCCGCCTGATAGGCTTTTGCCAAATCTTCTTTTTTCGAGAACCAACGGATCCAATCTCCCGGCCGAATCTTTTTGGCCCCCTCCACTAGGAATTTGGCATCCTCTCCCACCACCAAACATAATCCGATCTTTCGTCGTGCTACCGCCGCACCCGATTCCTCATGCAACAGCTCCCTAAAGGATCCCAACTCCGCCATCGCTCCTAACAGAGCCACATTTCTGCCTTTTCCAGGGAGATCCTCCAAAGTCTGAAGCCCGGCAAACAAACTGTCCGGATTCGCATTGTAACTGTCATCCAAAAGCCAACCCTCCCCCAACTTTTCTAACCTCACCCGGCCCGAAGGCAGCTGAACCTTTTCCAAAGCAGTCGCCGCAACTTTCGGCTCTACCCCCAACTCAACCCCCGCCGCCCAAGCCTGCGCCGCATTCATCGCCATGTGCGAACCCGGAAGCGGAATCCGCACCGACACCCGTCCTCGCGGTCCTTCACAAATAAACGAGGTCGACCCACCTTCATGGCTCACCTCCCCGAGACGATAATCCGCACCCGCCGACCGCCCGACCCGCACCACTCGCGCCCGACATCCCTCTAAAGTCATCTTCTCCAGCGGATCATCCGCGTTGCTAATGGCCAACCCGTTCGCCGGAAGCGCCCGATAAAGTGCTCCCTTCTCCTTGGCCGTCGCCTCCTTCGAGCCCATTCCCTCGATATGCGCCCAACCCACATTCGTCACCAATCCCACCTCCGGTTCCGCTAGCTCAGCCAGCGCCCCAATTTCCCCAGGTGAGTTCATCGCCAACTCCACCACCGCCCACCGATCCTCCGCTCCGATTCCCAACAAAGTTAGCGGCACGCCGAAATGGTTGTTCAAATTACCCTTCGTACGATGGGTCGGACCCGTTGTCCCCAGCACCGCCGCCAACATCTCTTTCGTGCTGCTCTTTCCAGAACTTCCCGTTACGGAAGCAACACGCACGGAAAGTAACCGCCGATATCCATGAGCTAATTTTTGTAAAGCTTTCTGCGTATCGGCGACTCGCAAGTAGGCAAAGCCCGTGGGGACTTTCCCTGCTTCCTGCTTTTCGACTAAAGCCGCAATCGCACCCTTCTCCACCGCCTCTCGGACATGTTCATGCCCATCGTGCTTTACGCCGCGAATCGCAATAAAGATTTCCCCTGGCCGAATCGTTCGCGAATCGATTCCCACCCCAGACGCCACCCGCTCCCCATTTCCACAAATCAACTCCGCTCCAGCCAAATCCGCGATGGTGGATAGGGAGAGTGATTTCATCCCCGACTCCTTTCTGCCAAGGCCCGCTCCACCTCTCGACGATCCGAAAAAGGAATTTTCTCACCCCGAATCTCCTGAAACTCCTCATGTCCCTTTCCTGCCACCAGCACCACATCCCCCACCGCGGCCGAACGTACCGCAATCCGAATCGCCTCAGCCCGATTCTCCACAACCTGCGCCGATGTCCCTGCGGGCAATCCCGCCACCATCTCCTGCAAAATCTTTTTCGGATCCTCACTCCTAGGATTGTCCGATGTCAGCACCACTTGATCTGCCCACTGGGCCGCCGCCGCACTCATCGCAGGACGCTTTCCAGTATCCCGATCACCCCCCGCTCCCAAAACCACCCAGAGAGAACCTTGAGTCAAAGGCTTCAGCGTGCTCAGCGCCGCTCCGACCGCCTCCGCTGTGTGCGCATAATCCACCAGCACGGAAATTTCACCTGCGTGAGGCACTTTTTCCATTCTTCCTGTGACCACAGGAGCTCGCCCTAATCCCGCTGCCACTTTCTCCGCCGACCAGCCCGCCTGCATCGCTGCCGCCGCAGCCGCTAAGGCATTCGTAACGTTGAATCGCCCCAACCACGGTAAGGTGGCCGGCACCTCTCCCTCGGGACTACAGAACACAAATGAACTTCCCCCCATGCCCATCTTCAGATTTTTCGTATGCACGTCTCCTCGATCCACCCCATAGGTCATCACTCGAACTCCCGGTCGGCACCGCGCCCCCATTCTCACCCCCGCCGGATCCTCTTGATGAACCACCGCAAAAGATCCCTCTTCTAAACCCTCAAACAATTTTCCCTTGGCCGATTCATACGCGCTCATCGTTTCGTGATAATCCAAATGATCTCTCCCCAGATTAGTAAAGACCGCACCTGCAAAATTCACTCCTTCCGTCCGACCTTGCTCCAATGCATGCGAACTCACCTCCATCGAGGCTGCCCGGCACCCATTCTCCCGCATTTCCGCCAACATCGACTGGAGATCTAACGCTTCCGGTGTTGTCTGCTTGGCAGGCTGTCGCCCTTTTCCTACATCGTTTCCTACCGTGCCCATATACCCGCAATGCAACCCGCACCCCTCAAACAAAGACTGCAACAACATCGCTGTAGAAGTCTTTCCATTCGTTCCCGTAATTCCCACCACTCGAATCTCCTTCGAGGGATTGCCATAGAAATTCGCCGCCATTCGCCCCAAGGCCCGACGACCATTCTCCACCCGAATTCTCGGAACCTCCGTTTCCTTCGTTTTTTGCTCTGCCACGACGGCCACCGCTCCCCGCTGCAACGCGTCTGGCACGAATGCGTGGCCATCACTTTTTTTCCCTTTCCAAGTACAGAAAAGGGATCCCTGGCCCACTTTTTGGGATTCGTACGCTAAGGCAGAAATCTCCGCCTCTTTCCCGCCTTGCCACTCCTTCACCGCCACTCCCTTCATGACCTCGGTCAACTTCATAGCGCGCTCCTTCGGGCCACCACCGATGCTCCTCGATTCAAATGCAACTGCTCCGCCACTTGGGTCGCGATGTTCTTGAACGCCGGCCCCGCCACCAAGCCTCCGTAATAAACTTTCCCCTTGGGATCATCCACAAGGATCGAGACAAGGAATTCCGGTTTTTCCGCAGGAAGAAACCCAATGAAAGAGGAACGATACTTGCCCACCGCGTATTCTCCACCCACCACTTTTCTGGCTGTGCCCGTTTTACCTGCCACCTCATATCCGGGAACTTGGGCTCCCTCCGCTGTTCCCGCATCCGAGACCACACCCCTTAACGCTTCCACCATCTGCGCCGCCGCTTCCGGCTGAACTGCCTGACACACCACCTTCGGAAGGAACTGCAAGACCACCCGATTGTCCCGATCCACCACCGCCTTGATAATTCTGGGCTCCATTCTTTTCCCTCCATTCGCAATGGCCGCATAAGCTAAAGCCATCTGTAAGTTGGTTGCCGCAATCTCATATCCCATCGGAATGCGCGTAATCGAGAGCTTGCTCCACCTCTTGGTCGGTCGGAGTAATCCTCCTTCCTCCCCCGGCAAAATGCCTTCTCCCCGCTGGGTCTTTTGCCCAAACCCAAATAGTCGGGCGTACTCGTATACTTTTTCTTCTCCCAACTGAATGGCTAACTTCGCCATGCCAATGTTGCTCGATTTGGCCACCACCTCCCGCAAGGTCAAAAGCCCGAACGCTTCGTGATCCTTGAGTGATGCACCCCCGTAAAACATCTCCCCGTTTTCACAAAAGAATGTGCTTTTTAAATCCACCACTTTTTCATTCAGCCCTGCCGCCACCGTGACAATTTTAAAGGTCGAACCTGGCTCATAGGTGTCCGATAAAGGCCGATCCTTGATCGCCCAAGCCTCAAACGATTTCCTCTGGTTCGGATCAAAGGTCGGCCGACTCGTCATGGCAAGAATCTCTCCCGTCGCGGGACGCATCACCACAATCTGCAAATTTTCCGGCTGATACTTTTCCACCAGTGAATCGGCTTCTCTCTCCACCACATGCTGGATGCCCTGATCCACCGTCAGAACTACATGGTACCCATCCCTCGCCGGCCGATCGCTCAATCGAAAATAAGGAATCTCCCTGCGAATCGCATCGTGAATGATCCGTCTTTCTCCCGCTACCCCACGCAGATACCGATCCATCGATTTTTCTACCCCCGCCTCGCCCACCTCCAGAGCAAACGGCCTCTCCATTCCCGCCGGGGTGATCTCTTGCAGATTCACATAGCCCAAAATTTGCGAGGTCTCCGACCCGTTCGGATAATTGCGAACTGTCTTTCGTTCGAAACGGATCGATCGAATTTTATTCGCCCGAAGTTTTGCTTCCGTCTCCACGCTGATCCCCTCGGCAATCTTCTGGTACCGGTTTTCTGGGTCTGCTTGCCCCTTCAACCACTCCGCCGACACCCCTAAGATCGAGGCAAGTAGGGGCAACTCCTTCGGCTCTTGCGCCAAAATCTTTCCATCGAGCCGAACTTCAATCCATGGCATGCTCTGCGCCAAAACCCGCCCGCTCACATCCAAAATCGATCCTCGCTGCGCAGCCACCGGCTCCCCTCGGGTGTGACTGCGGATCGCTTCCGCCCGATAACTCTCCTGCTTGACCAGCTGGATCCAAATCAACTTGCAGGAGACAACCGTGAAGAAGAACGCGAAAAGCAACGTCAACCCCATCACTCTCCTTTGCGGATTCAACGGCTCTCCTCCTTCGCTAGATCGGTCGATTGCCAACCCTTACGAATCGGCGCCTCATAAATCTCTAGCTGACTCACACTCACCAACCCTAAATTCATCTGGTTCGCCCGTTCGGTTAAGTGTCTCGGCGATCGCAACTTCTCCGCCTGCAACCGGGCTGACTTCAAAACATCCTCTTGCCGGGTGCGAGCTGTTTCCAACTTCTTCAACTCCCCCGCCGCCCGAATATTGGCAACGTGCAGCAACGCAAAAGCCACCACCAAGGTCGTGGCTAAGCCCGCCGCCACAAGGAATCGCGCCAGCTGCGTCCCACCCACATGATTCGTGCGCCGGATCTGATTTCGGCTCATGACGAAACCTCCCCCAACCGCTCCGCCCCACGTAAACGCGCACTCCGCGCTCGGGGATTTTTTGAAATCTCCTCCTCACTCGGAACCTCTTCCCCTAAAGCCTTCACCCATCGCTCCGCATTCGGTAGGCCAAAGGCCATTCCCATTTCCCTTTTTTCTTCCTCGGCATGACCCCGAATCCAATGCTTCACCACCCGATCCTCCGCCGAGTGATAGGTCAATACGGCCAATCTTCCCCCCGCACGTAAAACTTTCGGTACCGAGGCCAAAACCTGATCCAAAACCTCCCCCTCCCGATTCACCGCCCGTCGCAGCGCCAAAAAGGTCCGCGTCGCAGGATGTTTAATCCCCGGCCGTGCGGGCCTTGTCGCTCGGCACACTGCCGTGGCTAAATCCGCTGTCGTCCCAAGCGGTCGTGCACGGACAATTCCCCTGGCAATTTTTCCGGGATCCCGATCTTCTCCTCCATCCCGCAAAAGATTTCGTAACTCAGGTTCCGATAGGTTGTTCACCAAATCCGCTGCCGACATTCCGGTGGTTGGATCCATTCGCATGTCCAAAGGTCCACTTTGCTGAAAACTAAATCCCCGCTCCGCTTGATCCACCTGCGGGGAGGAGATACCTAAATCCAGAAGCAGCCCATCCGCTTGACCCTCCTGGCTCACCACATTTCCCAAATCACTAAAGTTGACGCGGTGAAATCGAAACCGCTCCGACCCCACCTCCGCCTGCAACCTTTGGGCCTCCGCTTCCGCCGCAGGATCCACATCCAGGGCCACAACCCGTGCCCCCCGCTCGAGAAATGCACGGGTGTGTCCACCACGACCAAAGGTCGCGTCATACACCGTGCGTCCGGGAGCGGGTTGCAACATGCTCAAGATCGCCTCCAAAAGAACTGGAACGTGCTCC
>Ga0209550_10004357_pt1 | contig 13444 bp, 12 predicted proteins | sample LauGreSuBDMM15SN_2_FD_187567 | JGI IMG/M metagenome (GOLD analysis project Ga0209550, IMG submission 187567) | Freshwater lake microbial communities from Lake Michigan, USA - Su13.BD.MM15.SN (SPAdes) (version 5) | ecosystem: Environmental > Aquatic > Freshwater > Lake | place: Lake Michigan... | reverse complement strand
CCCTTGGGCTGCCAAACGGCAACGCACAGCAATGCGGCGATGTCGAACACCAGCACAAAGACCAGTGGGCTGCCTTGTTGCAGCAACACATCCCACAAATAAACCGGCTCACCTGACAACAGCCGGTTAGGCGAAACACGCAAAAAGGGCAGGCCCCATGCAGCGCCAATGGCCAGTGCCAAATAAAGCGCCAGCACCGGGTTGCAGCGTTGGACAAGCGATGCGGGCATAGCGCGAATTATTTCAGAAACCCCTTGCTTTGCAGGTAGCCGCTGGCCACTTTACGCGGATCTTGTCCTTCCAGTTGTATGCGGGCATTTAACATTTGCAGGGTAGGCCTGTCGAGCGATTTGAAGATGGGCGCCAAAATGGTGGCGATGGCGGGGTGGCGCTTGAGCACTTCTTCGCGGACCAAGGGTGCTGGGGCATAGACCGGTTGCACACCCTTAGGATCTTCCATGGCCATCAGACCCAGCGCGGCCAAAGGGCCGTCGGTGCCGTAAGCCATCGCGGCGTTCACACCCGATGTTTTTTCAGCGGCAGCTTTGATGGTGGCTGCTGTATCGCCCCCCGCCAAAACAAGGGCTTGGTCAGCGCGCAGTTTGAATCCGTAGGCCGCCTGAAAGGCAGGCATCGCATCTGTGCGCTCCATGAACTCGGCCGATGCGGCCAGCTTGAAAATACCGCCCTTGGCGATGTAGCGACCCACATCGTCCAGAGTGCGCAGCTGGTTGGCCGTGGCCAGGTCTTTGCGCACCGCAATCACCCAGGTGTTGTTGGCATTGGCAGGCTCCAGCCAGACGATTTTGTTTGTCTCAAAATCCATTTTTTTGGCCAATTCGTAGCCTGCCCGAAAGTCTTTCCAATCGGGGCTTTTTTCGGCGCCCAGCATGAAGGCGCCATTGCCTGTGTACTCGGGATAGAGATCAATCTCACCGGCAAGCAAGGCGGTGCGCACTATTTTGGTGTTGCCAAGCGAAACCTTGTTTTCAGTCTTGATGCCGTTGGCTTCAAGCGCAAGCACCATGATGTGGCCCAGCAGTTTACCTTCGGTATCAATTTTGGAGCCCACGCGAACAGGTGCCTGGGCTTGGGCTGCCAAGCTGGCCAACAAGCTGATGCCCATCAGCAACAAAGTACGGCGTATCTGGCGCATTGGCAAATTCATTTTGAGACCTTTCAAAAGTGGGTTCAGGATCAACATGGCTTGAACAGCTCAAGGCGTTTCGCACCTGCCATTCAAAGTTGGAAGGGACGGGTCAAATGGTCGATGGCGGTGTGAGGTCGTCACCCATGAGTTCCAGGTAGACATCGTCCAATGTCACCGGCAGAACACTGACCGCGCTGACCTTTGTACCCTCTAAAGCGTCCACGATTTCTCGCAGACTCAAAAGCTGCGGCAGCAAAAGACGCATCTGATCGGCGTGTTGGCGAACTTGCCAACCCAGACCAAGTGCCCTCTGCACGACCGCCTCGCTGTCTTCAGATTGCACCTTAGCCACCGCTTGACCAGGCATGCGCGCCAACAATTCAGGCACGCTGCCCACAGCAAGGACTTTGCCGTTTCGCATCAAAGCAACGCGGCTGCAAAGCCGCTGCGCCTCGGCGAGATGATGACTGGTCAATAAAATGGTCGTGCCGCTGTCACGCAAACCCTCGATGAGGCGCCAAAGGTCCATCCGTGCTTCTAAATCCACCGCAGCTGTGGGCTCGTCCAGCACGAGTAACTTGGGCCTGTGAATCAAGGAAACGGCCAGGTGCAGCCTTTGACGCCAGCCCCCTGAAAGTTGACCCACACGGGTTTTTGCAAAATTTCCCAATTCAAAAAGGCGCATCAGCTCTGCAACTCTTTCGTGGCGTTCCTTTTCAGAAAGGCCATACAAGCGAGCAAAAAAGTGCAAATTTTCGGCAGGAAATAAATCGGGGTAAAGGGCGCAGTGCTGAGTGCACACGCCAACAAGCTCGCGTGCGCGGTAGCTCAGTTCGTTCAATGGCTTGCCCATGAGTCGCACCTGCCCAGAGTCGTAGGGCAATAACTTGCTAACAATGTTCAAGACGGTGGATTTGCCACAGCCATTGGGTCCCAATAGACCCACAACCTCTCCACTCTCAATACGCAGGCTAAAGCCGTCCAGAACATGGTGGCTGCCAAACCACTTGTGAACGTCGTTGATTTCTAGAGCTGCAGTCATTGGGATTTGTCCACATGCAGCAGGTGCCGATAGGACTGGATGCCTAAAGCCAGCGAGAGGCCGCAAAAAACAAGCAGAAAGCTCAATTCAAAGCGCAGTTCATTCCAGCCCATGCCATACGCAGCGACACCTTTGAAGGCCTGGTTCATGTGCAACATGGGGGTGATTTGTGCAAAGGCTTGCATGCCTTGGGGCATGATTTCTAGTGGGAAAAAGGTGCCACCCAACACCAACAAAGGCACCCCAATCGCCGACAAGGCCACCACCACTTCTTCGCTGCGCCGAGCAAACCGTGCGCCCAAAAAAAATCCCATACCGACATAGGAAAACACCGAGAGCAGCAAAATCAATCCGCCCAAGAAAAGGCTGCCACGGTATTGGACCCCAATGGAAAAGGCAATGCTGTACAGCATGACCACTTGCATCAAAGCCAACAACAACTGTGCAATGACAACACCCAGAAAATATGCTGCGGGGTGCAGTGGGGTCGTGAGCAGGCGGGGCAGGGTGCCCCGTTCACGTTCGGCAGCGATCACCGCGACGGTGCCGCCCAGACAGCTGAAAAAAAGTGCAGCACCCACCAAAATGCCAGCCGCAGCGGCATCCAGGCCGGCGCGCATGCTGTCGTTGTGCGCATAGACCAAACCGAACAGCAGCATCATCGTTGACGGGAAAACAGCCCAAAAAATCAAGCCTCGTTTCTGGCGCCATTGCTCCAGCAGCAATCGATGGGCAACTGCCATGGTTTGTACCCACAGAAGTTGGCTACTGTGCATCACTGCGAACGCACCAAAGTAGCCGGGTCAGGCAGCACAGAGTCCAGAGCTTTGGCCGACATCAGCACACCGGGAATGCCTGCACCTGGGTGGGTGCTGGCACCCACCATGAACAAGTTTTCGATGTCTTCGCTGAGGTTGTGCGGCCTGAACCATGCGCTTTGCAACAAAAGCGGCTCCAGACCAAAGGCTGCACCTTGATAAGACAGCAGATTGTCTTGAAAGTCTTGCGGGGTCGTCATGAACGATACCGTCAGGTGTTCGCTCAAGTTAGGCAGAACCGTCTCTTCAAGCGCTTTGGCAATGGCGACGCGGTAAGGCTCCGCATGAGCAGCCCAGTCGGTACCGCTTAGCAGGTTGGGTACGGGTGCCAGCACATAAAAGGTGTCGCAGCCCTCAGGCGCCATGCCCGCATCAGTGGCTGTGGGTCGATGCAGGTAAAGGCTGAAATCTTCGGCCAGATGGTGTTTTTTGAAGATATCTTTCAGCAGCGCTTCATAGCGCGGGCCCAGCAGCATCATGTGGTGCGGCACGTCATCAAAGCGCTTGTTGGTGCCAAAGTACCAAACAAAAAGACCCATGGAATACTTGCCGTTTTTTATTTTTGCGTCGGTCCATACCTTTCGGTCTTTGGGGTCAATGAGATTCTTGTACGTCCAAGCCGTGTCGGCATTGCAGACCACAATATCTGCAGGAATGGTTTCGCCAGTGGCCAAGGTGACGCCACAAGCGCGCCCATCTTTGACTTCGATGCGGCGAACTTCAGCGCCAGTGCGCAGACTGCCGCCCATGCCTTCGATCACATCCACCAGACCATTCACCAAAGCCCCGGTGCCGCCCATGGCCCAGTGCACGCCAAAGCGCCGCTCCAGCGCGTTGATGAGTGAGAACACGCAGGTCACAGAAAACGGATTACCGCCAATCAAAAGCGCCTGCAGGCTCATGGCTTGGCGCAACTTGGGGTGTTTGAAGTGTGTGGCAACCATCGTGTGAAGACTTCGCCAGCCCTTCATCCGGATCATTGAGGGAATGGCCTTGAACAGATCGCCCATTTGAACAAATGCTTCGCAGCCCAAGGCTTCAAAGCCCAGCTCATAACAAAGGTCCGCCTCCGCCATGAAAGCGGCGTAGCCAGGCCCGGCGTTGGGGTCGATGCGCAGGACCTCCTTGAGCATTCGCTCGGGGTCTCCGCTGTAATCGAAGTGATCGCCGTCGTCGAAACGGATTCGGTAAAAAGGGTCTAGCAAACGCAGTTCAACATCATCGGCCAATTGGCGTCCAGCCAACTCCCAAAGTTCTTCAAGTAAAAAGGGGACGGTGACGATCGTTGGGCCAGCGTCAAAGGTGTAACCGTCAACATGGATCACGCGAGCCCGTCCTCCTGGCGCATTCAATTTCTCGAGCACCTGAACGCGATAACCTTTGGCGGACAGGCGAATGGCTGACGCCAACCCACCAAAACCGCTGCCAATGACCAGGGCCACAGGGGCTTGTGAAGCTGTTTTTTGTTGGAGCTGCTCAGAAGTGCTGGCGTTCATCGGCGTAAACCCATCGTTTTGGTATTTGTTGTGTAAAAACTAAAAACTATTTTGTTTCAAACCCAGAAAACAAGCGCTCGCGAAGACCAATGACCCTGCCTAGGCAGACGGCATTCTCCTGAGGATGGCGGTGATGCGTTCAATTGCAGCTTGATGTGGCCTAGGGAAACCGTTTGGAAGTACAAACTGACGTTTCAAATTTTCTAACCACAAGACATTGATTGATACACTCAAAGGCAAAGGCACCATTACAGTTTTGCACCCACAGACGTTGCCTTTGCAAAGATTCCTAAAGCCGACTTGGCTGGACAGTTACCCTCAGTGGAAAACTCAGTTTTCCACCGTTTTAAAGATCAGTTCTAACCTACTAGGCATCCCCACCCAATTATTGATGCCAATTACTACATGTCAGCCGGACTCAACAACGCCCAACTCGAAGCCGTGAACTTTGTCTCCGGCCCCTGCCTGGTGCTGGCGGGTGCCGGTTCGGGCAAGACGCGGGTGATCACGCACAAGATCGGGCGCTTGATCGAAGCGGGGCTCGAGCCCAAGCGCATCGCCGCCATCACCTTCACCAACAAGGCCGCCGCCGAGATGCGCGAGCGCGCCAAGCAACTGATTGGCCGCGCCGCCAAGGATGTGCTGATTTGCACCTTCCATGCTCTGGGCGTGCGCATCATGCGCGAAGACGGCGCGGTGCTGGGCCTCAAACCCCAGTTCAGCATCATGGACTCCGACGACGTGACCAGCATCCTCAAAGATTGCGGTGGCACCACCGATGCGGCCACCGCCCGCCAGTGGCAGTGGACCATCAGCCTGTGGAAAAACATGGGGCTCAATGCCGAGCAAGCGGCAGCGCAGGCCCCCGACGAGAACGCCCGCGTGATCGCCCGCATCATGGCGCTGTACCAGGAGCGGTTGACGGCTTACCAAAGTGTGGACTTTGACGACCTGATCGGCCTGCCCCTGAAGCTGCTGGCCGAGTTTCCTGAGGTGCGCGAGCGCTGGCAGGCCAAGATGGGCCATGTGCTGGTGGACGAGTACCAAGACACCAACGCCACCCAATACGAGGTGCTGAAACACCTGGTGGGTGAGCGGGCGCGCTTCACAGCGGTGGGCGACGACGACCAGTCGATCTACGGCTGGCGTGGCGCAACGCTGGACAACCTCAAACGCTTGCCGGAGGATTTCCCCAAGCTCAATGTCATCAAGCTGGAGCAAAACTACCGCTCCACCAGCGTGATTTTGAGGGCGGCCAACCACGTCATAGAGTCCAACCCCAAGCTCTATCCCAAAACCCTGTTCTCTGAATTGGGCGAGGGCGAGCCGGTGCGGGTGGTCGATGCGGTGAACGAAGAGCACGAGGCCGACCGGGCGATTGCCCGCATCCAGTCGATCCGCGGTGGGCATTCACTCGAATCGAAGCACCGCGAGTTCAAGGACTTCGCCATCCTGTATCGGGCCAACCACATGGCACGGCCGTTTGAACAAGCATTGCGCCGCGCCAACATCCCTTACAAGGTGTCAGGCGGGCAGAGCTTTTTTGACAAGGCCGAGATCAAGGACTTGTGCGCCTGGTTTCGCTTGTGGATCAACAACGACGACGACCCGGCGTTTTTGCGCGCCATCACCAGCCCCAAACGCGGCATTGGCCACCAGACGCTGGGCCAGCTGGGCACCTTCGCCACCCAGTACAAGCTCAGTCTGTTCGAATCGCTGTTTGCGGGCAGCTTGCCCAGCGCAGTCAATGCACGGTCAGTGGCGGGGCTGCATGAATTTGGCCGCTACATCAACGACTTGGAGCACCGCGCCCGACTGACTTTGGGCAAAACCGATGCCCTCGCATTCTTGCTGGAGTGGCTGAAAGAAATCGGTTACGAGTCGCACCTGTACGACGGCGAAGACAACGAAAAAGTGGCCAGCGCCCGCTGGACCAACGTGCTGGAGTTTTGCGACTGGATGGCGGGGCGCTGCGGCGGCGAGATCGAAGACGAAACTGGCGCTCAAACAGGGGCCGAGGCGGCTGAGACCAAAAACCTGCTCGAGGTGGCGCAAACCATCTCCCTCATCTCCACCCTGAGCGATCGCGAAAAAGACCAGAACGTGGTCACGCTGTCGACCTTGCACGCCTCCAAGGGTTTGGAGTGGCCTCATGTCACGCTGGTGGGGGTGAACGAAGGTTTGCTGCCTTTTAAATTGGGCGACGACACCACCGAAGGTGCCAGCCAAGAAGGCATTTTGTTGCGACTACAAGAAGAGCGCCGCTTGATGTACGTGGGCATCACCCGCGCCCAGCGCAGCCTGGCCGTGAGCTGGACCCGCCGCCGCAAAAAAGGGCGAGAAACTGTAGCCGCCCTGCCCAGCCGTTTCATTGCCGAAATGCGGCTGGACGAAAACACCACCCAAGAAGACCCGCGTGAAAAGCTCAAGGCGCTGCGGGCCGAATTTGCGGAGCGGGCGGCCGCATCTGTCGCAGCGGCAGCGCTGGCCAAAACATGAGCGCACCCCACTCTGGCTTTCGCATGGTGTGCTTGGGCACCCTGGTCGCGCTCTTGGCGCTGTCAGGCTGCACCACCCTGCCACCCGCTTGCCCAGCCCCCGCAGATGTCAAACCCGAGCAACTGCACGGCGTCTGGACCGTGCAACTGGACGGCTCCGGCCCCCCATGGACCCTGCAGCTGGGTCCGCACCCCGAACACCAGGGCAGTCTGCGCGGGGAGCTGACGCAAGGGACGCTGCGCTACCCGGTGGTGGCCGACTTGGAGGGTGGGGAATTCACATTGGAAGAGTCACACGACGGCGCACGCATCGCGGCGACCTGGCTGGGCACCGTGTTGGCAGGCAGCTGCGGCCGAGTCCTGCAAGGCCAGCGCATCGGCCCCCAGGAGCGCCGACAGGCCTTTCTCATCCGCCCCTGAGCAGGCGGCCCTGAAACTGGACACCTGCCGGTCATTTGCCCCAGCCCACCAACTGCCCCGCCCTTATCCCGCAAAATACACCCCTTGACGCATCCACCTCAAAGCGCATCCAGCACCACTTCCAGCATGACGGGCTCCACTTATTTGCAAACCCGCTCCAAGCGAAAGCCATGGGGTTTGGGCGTGGTCGTGTTGCTGCATTTGCTGGCATTTTGGGCCATTCAAGCAGGCCTGGCCCGCGACATCGGCCGCCAATTGCCCCAGGTGGTCCAAGCCATTTTGCTGCAGGAAACCCCACCGCCCAAAATCGATCCACCCCCTGCGCCGCTGCCACCGCCGCCACCGCCGCCCAAACCACAAGCGCCACCACCGGTCGCACCAGCGCCACCGCCGCCAGTGGCCGCCCCCAGTCCGACGCCACCGGCCCAGGTGCCACCGGTCGAAGTGGCGGTAGCCCCCAGCACCGCGCCCAAACAGGCCATCACGGCCGTGGCCAACAGCAACCCGCAACCTGCACCTGCACCTGCACCTGCACCTGCACCTGCACCTGCACCTGCACCTGCACCTGCACCTGCACCCGCACCTGCCACAGCGGCTGCGCCTGCGGCCCCGGCACGCACCGCGCCGCCCACGCGCACCCCTGCCAGCGTCAGCGCGGCCCAATGCGACAAACCCGACTACCCCACTGCCTCTCGGCGCATGGAAGAAGAAGGCACCGTGAGTCTGCGCTTTTTGGTCGGGGTGGATGGCAAAGTGATCCAGTCCGAGATCGAAAAAAGCTCGGGCTTCAAACGCCTCGACGAAGCCGCCCGTGCGGGTTTGTCCAAATGCCGCTTTCAGCCCGCCACCGTGGACGGCCGCCCTGAGCAAGCCTGGGCCAGCATGAAATACACCTGGCAGCTGGAATGAGCAGCGACCCCACCCCCCGAACACGTCCCCACAGCCCCGATCCAAGGAGTCCCACCCGATGCGCACCCCCATTCAACTCACCCTGGCCAGCCTGAGCCTGACGGCTGCCTTGCTCGGCGGCGCGGCTTGGGCCAATACGTCCACCGCTGCACCCGCGGCTGCCGCGACCCCATCCTCTGCAAGCACCGCCACGCTGGGCACCCCGGCCAGCTCAGGCACACCCAGCGCCGCTGTGCCCAGTGCAGGCGCCACAGCCTTAGACAACCCCTATGGCTTGGGTGCTCTGTGGGCGCAAGGCGATGCCGTGGCCAAGATCACACTGCTGATTTTGGTGATCATGAGCGTGGGCAGCTGGTATGTCATCTTCACCAAATTCGCCGAACAATCGCGCATGCGCAAACATGGCTTGGCGACCCAAGGTGACTTCTGGGCATCGGCCAGCCTGCGCCAGGCCGCGGACGGGCTTGACCCCGCCAGCCCCTACCGATTCATCACCGAAAAAGGTCTGGAGAGCGCCAACCGGCACGAAGGCCTGCTCAGCAACGTGGACTTCAACACCTGGGTCAGCATGAGCCTGCAGCGCGCACTGGGTACGGTGCAAAGCCGCTTGCAAGACAGCCTGGCGGTGCTGGCCACGGTGGGCTCTACCGCGCCCTTTGTGGGCCTGTTCGGAACCGTGTGGGGTATCTACCATGCGCTGGTCAAAATCGGCATGTCGGGCCAAGCCAGCATCGACAAAGTCGCCGGGCCCGTCGGCGAGGCCTTGATCATGACCGCCATCGGCTTGGCTGTGGCTGTGCCTGCCGTGCTGGGCTACAACTGGCTGGTGCGCCGCAACAAGGCGGTGATGGAGGAAATCAACGCCTTCGGGGCCGATTTGCACGCCGTGCTGCTGTCTTCGGCCAAGAAATAACGCCCCCACACCGGAGACTGCGCCATGGCCATGCACATCGGCACCGAGTCGGAAGACGACATCATGAGCACCATCAACACCACGCCCTTGGTGGACGTGATGCTGGTGCTGCTGATCATTTTTTTGATCACGATCCCGGTGGTGACCACCTCCATCCAGGTCAAGCTGCCACAAGAAAAAAATATGCCCCGTCAAGCTTTGCCGGAAAACCTGATCATCTCGGTGAATAAATCCGGACAGATTTTTTTGTACGACACCCCGATGAAAAATGCAGCGGACTTGCGTGAGCGCTTGAAGAAGTTTTCGGTGCTGCAACCCCAGCCTGAAGTGCACATTCGCGGCGACGCGCAAAGCGACTTTGCCGCCGTCGGCCAGGTGATGAACGCCGTGCAGCGCGCTGGCATCGCCAAGGTCGGCTTCATCACCGACCCGGGGAACTGACATGAAACCGATCACGGGCTTTGACAGCCAACAGACCCCCAGCCTGAGTCCGCCCGATGAGGACGAGTTGATGATGGACATCAACACCACGCCGCTGATCGACGTGATGCTGGTGCTGTTGATCATGCTGATCATCACCATTCCTGCGCAATTGCACGCGGTCAACCTGGACATGCCCGTAGTCAGTAGAGCACCGCCACCCACCCCACCGCAGGTCATTCGCATCGACATCGATGCCAGCTCGGTGATCTCGTGGAATGGCCAAGCCTTGGCGGATCAGGTGGCTTTGCAGGCGCAACTGGCCCAGGCCGCTTTGCTGCAACCCCAGCCTGAGCTGCACATCCGCTCGCACCCTCAGGCCAAATACGAAGCTGCCGCTGCCGTGCTGGCTGGGGCCCAGCGGCAGGGTTTGAACAAGTTGGGGATTTTGGGGACGGAAAAGTTCGGCAACTGAACGGCTCACAGCTTTCTTCTCAATTTGCCAGGCGTGTGCCACGCCCATCGCCCACGGGGTGGGCTCCACGTCCATCGCCCACGGGGTGGGCTCCTACAAAAAGGCAAGTCGACGGACCAGTGCGCAGAAGTGCTCAAGCAAAAAGCCCGACCAGGTCGGGCTTTTGGGGGTGAGCCAAGGGCCGATCAGTCGGCGTATTTGCCAGCAGCGTCCACAGCGGCCTTGATCTTGACCATTTCAGCGGTCACAAATTTCTTGTGCTCAGCAGGATTGGTTCTGTTGTCGGTCACCACCAGTGCGCCCAAGCCTTCGTTCTTTTTGATGAACTCGGGGTCCTTCAGCGCTTTCTGCAAAGCCTCGTTTAAGGTTTTGGTGATGGCCTCGGGTGTTCCTTTAGGAGCATACAAGCCGTGCCAGATGGTCAAGTTGAAGCCTTTGAGGCCCATCTCTTGCAAGCTGGGGTAGTGTTTGAGCACAGGGTGAGTGCTCAAGGGCTTGGCGGTCGTCACGGCAAACGCCTTGACACGGCCGGACTCGATTTGCTGGGTGGTGTTGGTCGTTTGGTCACACATCACATCGACCTGACCACCGATCAGGGCGGTCATGGCCGGCGCAGTGCCACCAAACGGAATGGTGGTCATCGCTTCTTTGGTCTGCAATGTGGATTGCCAGAGCAAACCGCAAAGATGCGAGGCCGAACCCAAACCCGCGTGGGCAATGTTGAGTTTGCCGGAGTTGGCGCGGATGTAGTTTTCGAAATCGCGGTAGGTGTTCGCGGGCAATTGGGGCTTGCCGATCAAGGTCATGGGCACGTCATTGACCATGCCCAAGTATTCGAAGTCGTCCAGCGGTTTGTAAGCGAGCTTGCGGTACAAGGCGGGGATGGCGGCCATGCCAATGTGGTGCAACAACAAGGTGTGACCATCGGGGTTGGCTTTGGCGACTTTGTTCGCGCCGATCGTGCCGCCCGCGCCAGCCGCGTTTTCGACCACAAAGTTGGAGCCGGGCACATGTTTACGCATGGCTTCGGCCAAATCGCGTGCCACACGGTCAGTTGGGCCGCCTGCAGTGAAAGGCACAACGATGGAAATCGGTTTGGTACCAGGGTAGGCTTGAGCCAGCGCCCCCGCCGAAAGAGCGGCCAATGCGGCAAAGGCAAACAATTTTTTCATTTCAAAACCCCAAGAATTATTCTGACATTGTAGAACCAAAGGGGGGCCTCCATGACGGAAAACAACTAGTTGCTTTCCCCAATTTCCCTCTGGATACAAGGACTTGAGCCAAATCAAGGCTCAGTCGCAATCACTGGTAGCTTCTGGCGTCTTCAATCACCTTGCCGTCGTTGGCCAAACTGCCCTGCGCCACCAGGTGGACGTCTCCGCGCAGCTTGGTCACATCGCGCACCGCTTCAGACACCCGGGCCTTGAGCGCATCGTCGGACACACGAGCGGTCTCGACATGCAAGGCCATTTGGTCATTGGCCATCTCACCGGTCACCACCAGGCGGGCTTTGCTCACTTCAGGAAAGCGTTTGACGATCTCAGCCACCTGGCCGGGGTGCACAAACATGCCCCGGATCTTGGTGGTCTGGTCAGCCCGACCCATCCAGCCCTTGATGCGCTGACCGGTGCGGCCCGTGGGACAAATACCCGGCAGGATGGCCGACAAATCGCCCGTGCCAAAACGGATCAAAGGGTAGTCGGGGTTGAGTGTGGTGATGACCAGCTCGCCCACCTCGCCCTCGGGCACCGGGTCGCCGGTGCCGGGGCGCACGATTTCGACGATCACGCCCTCGTCCAACACCAAGCCCTCACGCGCAGCGGTTTCGTAAGCGATCAAGCCGACATCGGCGGTGGCGTAGCACTGGTAAGCATCGACGCCGTGCGCCGTCATCCAGTCGCGCAGGCTGGGCGGAAAGGCCTCGCCCGAGACCAGCGCTTTGCGCACGCTGGGCAAGGCCACGCCCATCTCTGCGGCTTTTTCGAGGATGATTTTCAAAAAGCTGGGCGTGCCAATGTAGCCCGCAGGCTGCAACTCGGCCATGGCCGTCACTTGCTGCTCGGTCTGGCCTGTGCCGCCCGGGAACACGGTGCAGCCCAGCGCGTGCGCGCCGGTTTCCATCATGGAACCCGCGGGTGTGAAGTGGTAACTGAAGCAGTTGTGGATCAACTCGCCCGGGCGAAAGCCAGCCGCGAACATGGTGCGGGCCATGCGCCAGTAGTCAGCGCGGGCACCTTCGGGTTCGTAAATGGTGCCGGGGCTGGCAAACACGCGGGTCATGCCTTGGCCAAAGCCCAGGGTGCTGAAACCGCCAAACACATTGCCGCCCGCTGCACGCGAAGCCTTCTGGCGCTCGAGCAATTCGGTTTTGCGGATCACGGGCAACTGGGCCAAAGCAGCACGGCTGTTGACGCTGGCCGCATCGACATCCTTGAGCAAGTCGGCAAAGGCCGGGGCATGGGCTTTGGCGTGGGCAAGCTGCGCGGGCAAAGCGGCCATCAGGGCAGCTTCACGAACTTCAGGGGCACGCGTTTCCAACGCATCAAAGTGCTGGGACATGGATTTCTTTCTGGTTTACTGCGTTGAGAACGTCAAGGAGGAAAGTCAGCGCATCAAGCCAACCAACGCTTGCGGCGCTTGTAGCTCTTCACATCCTTGAAACTCTTGCGCTCACCACCGCCCATCCCTAAGTAAAACTCTTTCACGTCTTCGTTGGTGCGCAGATCTGCGGCCACGCCATCCATCACGATGCGGCCCGACTCCATGATGTAGCCGTAGTCAGAATATTTGAGCGCCATGTTGGTGTTTTGCTCAGCGATCAAGAAGGTGACTTTTTCTTTCTCGTTCAGATCTTTGACGATGTTGAACACCTCTTCCACGATCTGCGGTGCCAGACCCATGGAGGGCTCATCGAGCAGCATCACACTGGGGTTGGTCATCAGGGCGCGGCCAATAGCGCACATTTGCTGCTCACCGCCGGATGTGTAGGCCGCTTGCGAGGTGCGGCGGGTTTTGAGGCGCGGGAAATAGGTGTAAACCTTGTCCAGGTTGGCCGCGATCTCGCCCTTGTCCTTGCGGGTGTAGCTGCCAGTCAACAGGTTGTCTTCGATCGACAAGTGGGCAAAGCAGTGACGCCCTTCCATCACCTGAACAACCCCACGGTTGACCAGGTCAGCGGGCGTGAGGTTTTCGATGCGCTCACCGCGCAGCTCGATGCTGCCTTTGGTCACGTCACCGCGCTCGCCCTTGAGCAAGTTGGAGATCGCACGCAAAGTGGTGGTTTTGCCTGCACCGTTGCCGCCG
>Ga0209550_10004356_pt1 | contig 13444 bp, 9 predicted proteins | sample LauGreSuBDMM15SN_2_FD_187567 | JGI IMG/M metagenome (GOLD analysis project Ga0209550, IMG submission 187567) | Freshwater lake microbial communities from Lake Michigan, USA - Su13.BD.MM15.SN (SPAdes) (version 5) | ecosystem: Environmental > Aquatic > Freshwater > Lake | place: Lake Michigan, USA... | reverse complement strand
GAGCGCTCTCGAAAGGTATGACCCTGTTATTAGGAATTCTAGTGAACTTTGTCGGAGGAATCTACTTTCATGCTGCCGGCACAGTCTTTGAGTTGCACAACAAGGGTCACGTCCCGGACATCATCGAGATCGACGCGGTCGACACGCTCCACGAGGTCGAGAGTACCAGCAGTCTTACATCATTACAGGCGCGTCCTAAGCATCCCCCCGGGGACACGCGCTTGCATGAGCGCCGCTGTACTGTGTGGTCCTGTTTTCATTCGCACACACAGTACCGTAGCTCCGGTTGTCGCGTCAGTCGTGTTAACGTTCACACGTGCGTCCGTCGTGTTAACGTTCTCACGTGGCAAGCGAACGAAGGCGACCACTCTCAAAAACGCAAGCCTGGGGTCCCTGGTCTCACCAGGTCGTGCAGCCCCAAGAGCAAGAGCAGATGTACGGCCAGCCCCAGGTCGCTCAGGCCGTCGCGGTGGCGCAGCCCGTGCCCCAGCAGATGTACGGCCAGCCCCAGCAGATGTACTACGGCCAGCCCCAGCAGATGTACGGCCAGCCCCAGCCCATGGCGCCGGCCATTGCGGTGGCTCAGCCGGTGTATGCCAGCCCCCAGCCGGCGATGGGCGTTGCCGCGCCCCAAGTGAAGAAGCACGAATCGGTGCACGCCTTCGGCTTCATGCCCGACTACGAGTGGAAGAACAGCGCCCGCAACCTCGACGGCTTCTACATTTCATGCACAGGCACGCCCATGTTCTGGTTTGACGCCGATATCAACCCCTGCCCGGCGTTGATCTTGTGCTGCGCTATGCCGTGCTACATTCCGTATCCGTGCCCCGCCGTTCGCTGCCTCAAGTTCTCGGCCGTCGACGAGGACACGCTCAACCTCTCTTGCGGGATGTGCTTGGGCTGCCCGCTGTCCCTGGTCGACCCCAAGAACGCGGGCAAGAACTTTGTGCGCGACAACGGCGAGAATGGGCGCGCGCTCGGCCCTCTGAACAGCTTCACGCGCGAAGACCTCATCAGCGGTCCCGAGAGGCTCGAGGGCCGCTTCGAGGTGAGCCAATATCGTCTCTGCGGTGCCACCAATGGTATCTGCTACTTGCGCGTGTGCTGATGGAGCGCCCCAATGGAGTGAAGCTGCCGATGCGAGAGAGGCCGGACGAGGCCGTGCGACCGCGTGGGTGCACTTACAGCGGCTGCGCTTGGTGCTGAGCCATACATGCTGGGGCCCTTCGTGCACCTGTGAATGCTGGGAGGCCACATGCTGTGAATGCTGGGCCCTTCTTGCACGGGCTTGTGGCCTCCCAGTGGGACCAGTGAGTAGGACCAGAGTGGGGCACGCACAACGCTAACACCCAGGGGCATGTGGACTCATGTGTGGGCGAGGCGCAACGAATGCCGCGTAGAGACCAGATCCGAGATGGCATCCAAGATCGCCAACGTGCTTCCAGGCTAGAGGGTTGACAGTGCAAGACAGTGGGCTGCGTGTGGCGCATGTGGTGTGGCGGCCGCATCGGCGCGGTTGCTCCTAGCTGCAGTCTGTCGTAGGCGGCGCGCGCCGGCGGCGCCGGTTACGGTTCTCGAAAACCCGGTTGTAGAGTGCTGGGCCCGCCCCGGCGGTTTAGAGGGGACGTGTGCCTAAATGCCTGTACGAAAATCTTTCTAATATCGAGTATGAAGTACAGTACTGTACTGTAGACACAGTACACAGTGCCCGCCGGTTGTGCGACTTTCGTTCACACTCACTGCACGTCCTGGAAGGGCACATGTCGCTTCAGCCCGGCGATGATGTGACGCTCACCGGATTACGTGGCGACGCGTCCCTCAACGGCCAGAGTGGCGTCATTCAGCCGAACACCGCCGAAGGGCCACCGCCCGGACGAATCGCAGTGCTCTTGCCAAACCTGCCCACGCCGCGCACGATCGCAGTGAAGCCAGAGAATCTGATCGCATCGACGCCGACATGCTACATTTGTTTGGAGCCATCGGCCGAGACGGAGCTGCTGTCGATGGGCTGCGGGTGCCGAGGCACATCTCATATGGTTCATTCGGCCTGCGCCGTGCGGGCAGCGGCCGCGCAGCAAGAGCGCACAAAGTCGTGGAGCTCTTGGCAGCTGTGCCTGACGTGCAAGTTGCCGTACACGGGGAGACACAAGCTCGTCATGGCGCGCGAGTGGTGCCGTCGCACGAATGAGTTTCCACTGGACGATACCCAGCGCTTCGCCGCTCGAGTGTCCCTGAGCGCCGCGCTTGCGGCGTGCAGCCTGTACGCGGAGGCGGAAACGGTGGTGCGGGCCAACCTCGAGGTCGCCGCCATGGTGCACGGGCCGGAGCACCGGCACACGCTTGGCGCGCGCATGAACCTTGGGGTGCTGCTGGAAGCCCAGGGACAAACGGCGACCGCCGAGACTCTGTACGTGGCACTCCTTGACGATCAGCGGCGCGTGCTCGGCCACGAACACCACGATACGCTCGCGACGGCTATGCAGCTCGCGGGTGCTGCGCTCACGCAGGGCCGCCACGCCGAGGCGGAGGCGCAGTATCGGCCCATCCTCGCGGCACGCACGAGGCTGTTGGGAGAGGCTCACCCATCTGTTCTCATCTGTGCCATGAACCTGGGCAGTGCGCTGCTGCACCAGGCCAAGCTGCGGGAGGCCGAAGCGCTGTACCGAGCGAATCTTGAGCACAAGCGCCGACGGCTCGGCCCCGAACACCCGGATACGCTTATGGCCGCGATGAACCTCGGCGTGACCCTCAAGGAACGTGGCGACTACGCGAATGCTTGCCCCCTCTTGGCGGAGAATTACGCCGTGAAGGCACGTGTGCTGGGCGCAGCGCACGTGGACACGTGCTTCGCGGCCCTCAACCTGATCGCGCTCTGGGTCGATGGTTCGTACGTGGCGAGGTATGAGGAGGCCGAGGCGCTCGCGACACGCACTCGCGCCGCGCTGGAGAGCAGCTTCGGTCCTGAGCACCCAAGCTGCCTGAGCGCACAGGTGATGACCACCCATTGCCGTGGATTGCCGTTCAGTGCCCCTTGAGTGCCACCAGCTCATCTGAGCTGCCCGAGCGCGCACAGGTGCACTTGGCCATGGCGCTCGAGGCGCGCGGTGATCACGCACGCGCGGCGGAGCTCTATGGGCTCGCACACGAGGTCCGCATTCGCGTGCAGGGGCCCGAGCACCCAGACACGCTCGAGGTGGCATGGCGGCGCGCCGTGCTCATGGGGCGACGCGAGGAGCCTACCTCGACCTCTGATTGCCATCTCAATCTCAATCTCAATCTCAATCAGAGGTGCATGCTCTTGGGGCGACACGAGGAGCCTGCCGTGGACCGTGTCGAAGAGTCACACGGACCAGTGGAGGACTCTGAAGCGCGAGTGGGCGAGTCGCCAGCGCTGCTGCTGCTCAGGGCCACGGCGACGGCGCAGACGAAGGCGCTCGGCGCGGAGCACCCGCGTACGCTACGGACGCTCGTCAGTTTGGGCGAGGTGCTCGTTGCGAATGGCGGGCCGAAACTTGCTGCCGAGGCGACGACGCTTTGGACGCGCTGCGAGGCGGCTCAAAGCGCCGTGCTTGATCCGACTCACCCAGAGCTTATGTACACGCGAGAGCTCTTGGGACGCGTGGCTCGCAACCAGACCCTTGCGGGTCGGCAGGCCGGCGGCGGGATCGAGGGCCTCAAGGGGCTGGATGACCCGGCCACGTGCAAGGCCGCAGAGGCGATCTACGCGTTCGCGCACATGAATCAGTGCCTCGAGCGGCTGGACGGCCATCCATGGGATGGAGTGCTCTGCCTGTGCTCGTCGGACCTTCGAGTGGCACGCCACGCGGCCGAGCTCCACAAGAAGCTGGGTGGCTGGCTGTGCTTCACTGGCGGAATGGGCACTGGTCCACACTCCGGTGCGAATCTTCTTGGGTGGGCCGAGCCCGAGGCAGTCATCTTCGCGCGCGAGGCGGTCGAGAGGTGCGGCGTACCCAAAGACGAGGTGCTCGTCGAAGCCGACGCGAGGAACACGGGGGAGAACGTCTCGCTCTCCCGAGCTCTGCTGGCCTCGCACGGTCTCGCTTGCGAGCGCGTCGTCCTCGTGCAAAAGCCGTTCATGGAGCGTCGAACCTGGGCCACCGTGAAGCGTGTGTGGCCCGAGGTGGACGCGGTGATCTCGAGCCCCGCTCTGAGCCTCGACGCGTGCGTTGCTGGCAGTGGCGTGCCAGCCGAAGTGCTCATCGCGATCATGGTGGGCGATATGCAGCGGATTCGGCTGTACGCTCTGCCGCCACGTGAGTTTCAAATCGCCCAGCCGATCCCGCAAGACGTGTGGAAGGCCTATGAAACCCTCGTGGCCGCGGGCTTCACGATGAATGTGGTCCCGACCGAGGATCTCCTTGAGTGGGCTCCGTCATGGAACCGGTACGACGAGCGAGATGGATCCGTGCCATCCTATGGAGCCGGTGACGCCCAGCAGTCGCTCAGAGATTGAACACGCCAAGAAGACCAGGTAGCCATCGGTACAGCTCCACGCCACGACGCCGTTCGGCGCGGGCGGCGCCGCGGCGCGCGCCGGGGGGCACACCCCCGACAACCCCCGAATCGGTCGGGCGCGAATGTCTAAGATCAGCCCATGCCGCATGCGGATACATTCGCGGACGATCGTGCTGTATCGTCACATAGCCATGCACATAGCTCGTAGCGGCTAGCGCGGCGGGGGTAGTACATCCTGATCCTACTAGAAGTATTTAGTATAGTTATGGTTAATATTTTACGGAGACGATCCGTTTCGATCCGTCAAGGGTAGAGTAACAGACCGCATACGCGCAGCGCGCTAAGCGTACCCTCCGGCTCCGCTCGTACGCCGTACGATCACCTGTGGACTCTGCCTCGATACTGACCGCAAAACGAGTCCCGGCCGGCCGCTGACCATGATTGTCCGCGTCGCCGTCCTGCTACTTCCACAAATCCCCTTGTCCCTCAGACGTCTCAACGTGCCACAGAATCGCTCCCCCGATCGCTCCCCTCCGCGCAGCTCCGTATCGAGCGCACACCCTTTCGCATGCCTCGGCTCGAGTTTTCGGCAAGCCACTACTGCCTCTGGCCGCCCCCGCCGCTGCAGCCGCCCCGTCGGTCCGACGCTGCCGCCACCGTCGCCATCTCATCCTCGCCGTCCCAAGCTGACGAAGCTGACGAAGCTGACGAAGCGCGGACGCCTCCTCGTCCTCATCCTCGCCGCCCCCATCGGCGGCGCCGGCGCGAGCGGCGCTCACCGCTCACCTCCTCACTGCTGTGCGCACTGCACGCGCTGGCCGCCGCCGCCGCCGCCGCCCTCGTCCTCGTGCTCCTCCTCGGCCGGCTGGTACTCCTTGAACGAGGCGACCGGGTCCATCGAAGTCAGGTTGACGACCTCGACTTCGTCGTCACCTTCCTTGCTCTTCGCCACGATCTTCGGGGGCCCGAGCAGCTTTTTGAGGGCGGGAAGGTCAGCGACGGAGATGGAGGTGGGGAACTCGATCGTGAACTTGATGAAGAGGTTGCCGCTCTCGAACGGTGCCTTGAGGCGCGGCAGGCCCTCGCCCTTGACCGCCATCATCATGCGCGTGTCCTTCGTCGCTTCCGGGTCCTGCAGCACGTAGAGTGTCGCGCCCGAAGAGGGCGCCTTTGCCTCCATCGCTAGCTCTGTCGTGCACTGCTTGAAGACGGTCTTGCCGTTCCGGCAGACAAAGCAGCCGATCCCCTTGCCCTTGAGCTGTCCTTTTGACACCGCCTTCTTGCACACGGCCAGGTCCTCCGTCTCCGCCACCGCCGCATTCTCGAGCGACGGGCAGTCCGAGTTCTCGAAGACCGACCACGTCGCGCTCTCCGGCGCCTCCCCGAGCGGGTCGTACGCGACGGGCTTGATGACCTCGCCCGGCTCCGTCTTGATGAGCAGCTTGCGCCCGTCGAGCGTCGTCAGGTCCATCGCGAAGCCGCACAGCGCCTCGGACAGCGAGATCTCGCGCTCGATGAAGAGATCGTCGCCCTTGCGCTTGAACTCGGGGTGCGGCTGCTCCTGGAGCACAAAGACGACGTCGCCCGCCTCTCCATCAGGGATCTCGTCGGCCTTCTCGGAGAAGTGGACCTTGTGCCCGTCGGGCGCGCCCTTGGGGATGTGCACCTCGAGCGTCTCCTGCCTCTTCTCCTGCCGGTACATCATGCCCTGCCCGCCGCACGCGTCGCAGGTCTTCTGCACCTGCTGGATCATCGGACCCATACGGATGGTCTGAATCTTCGCACCGCGCCCGCCGCACGAGGAGCACTGCTCGACCCCCTTCTGCTTGTCGATGACCTTGCGCGTTAGCCGCAGCGTGCGAGAGCTGCCTTTCATGATCTGGTCGAGCGTCACCTTGAGCGGGTGCACCATGTTCTCGCCCTTCTTGGCCCGGGACGCCCCAGCCCGGCCGCGCCCGCGCCCCATCATCTCCGCAAAGGGATCCATGCCGCCACCGCCGCCGCCATCCACCGCCTCCTCGCCGCCCTGGTCGTAGCGCTCGCGCTTGGCGTCGTCGCCCAGGATATCGAAAGCCTTTTGGATCTCCTTGAACGCCTCAACGTCACCACCCTTGTCCGGGTGGTTCTTGACAGCGAGCTTGCGATAGGCCTTCTTGATCTGGTCGGAAGATGCATTCTTCTCTACGCCGAGCACATCGTACAGCTTCGTCGTGTCTACCTGCTTGCGGGGCCCACGGCCACCCCCTGGCATGCCGCCGCCGAATGCATCCTCGAAGCCGGGTGGGAGTCCACCAAAGAACATGGTCGAAACCGGGTGGCGGGATAGAGGCCTGCGCGGAGCAGAGATGCCACACACGCACCGCCGCCGTCAGTGAGAGCGCCTGCACGTAATGGAGGCAACGGCAGCAATGCTGCGCGCTCGAGAGATGCCGCACCTTCTGTCGATCCTCCGCGCGGTTTCTAGACGACGCGTCAGCTCGCGACCACCGTGTGAACAGGTTTTTCTTTTTCAGAAAAAGAAAGTTGGTCCTCAGAGACTCAATGACTGACGACGAAACGCTGCGCTCCTCGCCCGGCCGACTCGAGCGCCCCAGCCGCGAGCGGCAGCATCAGCAGCAGGACTGTCACGACGGCAGCGGCGCCAATCCAGGACCTCGAGCTGCCCACCCCAGGACCAAGCGCTCGCCTCTCGGGCAGCGATGGGAGCAGCAGGATGCGCGCGCAGTGGATACGCGTGCTACTCGCCGCGGGACGGCCCCAGAGCAGCTTCCACTTATCTGTCTCTGGCTCGCCGCGTCCAAGCACCAGGTCCCTCAGCGTGCGTACGCCACGCGCGCGCCAGCGGCGCGCGAATTGGATGGTGGTGAGTCCATTGGCGAGGAGCAGCGCGTGCACGAGGCCGAGCAGCCCGAGGCTGACGGAGAGCGCGAGAGCCGGCAGCAGCAGCAACGAGCGAGAGCCCATCGCCATGCAAGCGGCCACGTCGGGCGGCGGCGTGCGTATGAGGCCGAGACGAGGGATGTTGCACTGGCGCAGCACGCAGTCGGCAAAGGGCGGCCACGCGAGCGCGGACGCGTATGTGCACCCGAGCCAGCAGTGCAGTACGAAGAGCAAAAAGAAGCGCAAATTGTTCGCGCCGATGCACCCCCCAGTAAAGGGGCAGTGGTGGTCCAGGTGCATCACGTGGCGCTCGCAGATGCTGCAGCGGCGTATCGGCGTGTCGGAATGATGCGGCGGCGTGCCGGCCTCGCAGCTCTCGCCCTCGTCAATGCGCACAAAGCCAGGGTCGACGGCAGCACACATACCGTAGTTCCAGACCGAGTTGATCCAGAGCGCCGAAATGCCCACGATGTGTACGTACCAGGCTGGCGAGAAAGACTCGGTCGAATATGGCAATACCGACGCCCAGAATGCGTAATACGCCCACACGCATAAGCACGTAACCATGGCGAGTAATACCGGCCGCTGCCATGCCGCGAGGAGACGGCCGCAGCGATTTAGCACGGACGCCGGACAGAAGAGGCGCGCAAGGTCGATGGTCATGGGCAGCGCCGTGCATCCGACGAAAAGGCACATCCAGTAGACGAGGTCGATCGCCATGGATGCGACCCGGTGCTGTGCACCCCTGCAGACGACCTAAATGCGGTTTGTGTTCATGTTAATACACACAACACGTAAGCAGCACCGTACACGGGAGTCTTTATGACTTATTCACAACCCACCAACACGCACGACACATAAACAGCCACGTTCACACACGCTGTGTGGGGTGACTTACGATAAATCGGCGAACGGCCGACCGCCGTCATGGGCTCCTGCATTTCATTCAATGTTGTGTATTTTGACTACGTGAGCTCACGCTCAATCGACGCTTGGGCCACCCACTGACAACTCACCTACACAGACATCGCGACGTCGATCCTATTACGGTCCCTCGCCCGCGGACTGCAATGGAACGAGGGTTGGGCATCGTGGTGGGCGCGGCACGTCGGACCGCGATTCCGTATACAAAGGGGCCCAAATTTCTTCAGCGACTGCCAGCCGACGGCCCGATGGACTTTGAACCACGCTGTGCTGCCTCTTGCGATCGGCGTGTGCCGTGTACGTCCACGTCATGTCGGGCAGCAAAACAGAGCAGAGCCGGCGCAGGTGGCCCGCCACCTCATGCTGCGCGGCCGCATCCGCGGCGGTGCGCGTCCAAACGCCCAAGCGCGCACCCGTCTTGCGTATTGCGAGCTCGGCACCACAAATCTCGAGCACATCTGAAGCCAGCTGCTCGCCAATCAACGCAAGCACGAGTGCCTGCCATGTCGCATCGACAACTTCTCCACTAACGTGCGCACGCTCGAGAGTCAGTGACCACGCACCACCACTCGGCCACGCCTCCCAGCTGGGCTGTAGGCCCTCGCGAAAAAAGTAGGTCGTCGTGCCGACGTGCCACCTGGATGGTGGAGCGAGCTGGGCCCACAGCGCCCAGAAATCCTCGACGAAGGCAAACGGCGGGAGCATGTGCCGCCCATTTTTCCAGCTCGCACTGGATGTCGAAACCTTGCATGGAGATGAGGACGAGGGCGTACACACAGATACTCCGCAGACGGAAAACTCCCACGGACGATGCAACAAGTGCTTCTTGGCATCATGCATTGAGCTGAGACGAAGGCCTTTCTGCAAAATGTGCTCGACTTTCTTCTTGACTCCGCGTCAACCGAAATGAGAATTGGCAAGGGGCTGGGAGAATTGGCTGTTATACATGTGCATTGTACTCGGCCGATTCCGGATCGCTCTGAAGTAAGATCGCCACAGGAGATCATATCGGATCACCCCGTGCACTCGAAAGGTGCCGCACGTGCTCAAGAGCCACCTCGCTCAACGGCTCGCGCGCAGCGCCCCGCGCCCCGCCGATAACCTCGGCATGGGCAAAGAGGGGCAGCTCGAGCACCTCCTCGAGCGTGCGCGGCGGCCGCTTCTCCTTGCGCGCAGGCGTACGCAGCATCTCGTCGAGTGTGTCGCGGACAGCACGCGGGCAGCTGGGCGGGAAGACGGCGGGAATTCCATCAAGCTCGAAGCCGCAGGCCATCTCGTACAGGCAGAGCGCGAGCGCGGCGGCCGCCGGCTCGAGCGTGCGCGCCAGATCGTTGGCGAACTCCGCCAGGTGCGACGGCAGTCCCAGCAGACCTTGTTCCCACTCAGCCAATAACGGCCGTTCGCCTCGCAAGAAGATGTTGCCGCAGTGCACGTGCAGGCACGCACGAGCACCGAGCGGCCGGAGCACGAGCAGCCCGTCGATGAGCGCCCGCCCGATGGAAGCGCATTTGCTCTCCGAGAGCGGCGAACCCACGCGATCATACTTGGAGTGCACCAACGACTCCGGGCTCACACCGTGAATTACGTCGCGCAGCGAGCCCGCGGCGCACCACTCCCGCACGACTATGAGCCGATCATCGCGCGGGAGGTCGACAGTCAGAATGGGCAGCAGCAGGGGATTCGACGTGCTCAGCTCGAGAGCGCGCAGCAGGTGGTGGCGCTCGTGAATGGGCACCGAGCAAACCGTGACAGACGCGACTACAAGCTGAGGCTGCGAGCCAGCCAGCCATCTCCACCAGCTGCTACCTGGTGGACTGCCGCCGCTCGAGTCCGCGTAGTCGAGGCCACTCGCACTGGCGCTGCGCCTGCGCGTCAGCCAGCAAAATGACTTCTGTTGACGCAAGCCGACCTGCCCGATTGCCTTGGAGAACTCAAACGAGCCAGAGGAGCGGCACCACATTGCCGCGTACAGGGTTGGTGAGAGCTCGCCGCTTGCGACCACGTCATCATCCGCAGCGCTGAGGCGCACGGACTCCTCGAGCGAGCCGCCTTTGGAGCCGCAGCAGCAGCAAAGTGAGGACATGTGATATCCCACGAACGAGAGTGAGTGCTGCCGAAAGGAGATGCCGAATTTGGCACAAACTTGCATACGAGACTGCGCAATTCGGGGGAGAGGGGGGCAGGGTGGGGGGCGTTGGGGCGTAGGATGTTCGGGAGAGGAAACCGATTAAAAGAACAATCTGGAAGTTCTGTGTGGTCCAAAAATCGATTTGCATCCTCTTCTGGCTTCCTTCGGGGAGCACTGGAGACGAACAGAAGGGGCGGGCGTCGACACGAGGTCGCGCCCTCATTGATTGGTGGATTTGGACCTGCATCCGCTGGGCGCGATGCAGCTGGGACGCGCGGACACATACAAGAACCTTGCCCCGTACGGTGGCGATCGCCATGCCAAGGGGCCGACGTCTTTCCAAAAGGGGCCGACGTCTTCGCATCCTGATGATTCAACCACGGCCATGCGTGTGGCGCTGCAGAAAATGGATAAGCGGCTTGAGAAGATGAATGACGCGCTCGAGGCCAAGGCCGACTTTTACGAGGACATAAAGCATGGCATGCAGGAGATGAAGGAAGAGCTGCAGCAGATCGAGGTGCTTGCGGGGCAGAGGAAAGCGAAGGAGAACGTGGCGCGCATCTCCTCGGCTGTGCTAAACCTGACTGACACCTTCGATTCGCTCGACCGCAACGAGTCGGGCTCCATCGACGTCACCGAGCTAAGGCGAGGCTTGCACACCCTCGGGATGGATAGTCACTCGGCACAGGCGTCCGCTATCATCGAAAGGTACACGAGAGACCAGACGATCGACATCAAGGTGTTCACGACGCTGGTGAAAGACATCCACATGCTCCTCACCTTTGACCGCGACGGCTCGGGCACCCTCGATGTCGACGAGCTCAAGGAGGCGCTAGTGCAGCTCGGCATGAATGTGTCGGACCGCAACGTGGCCAAGATTGCGCGCGCGTGGGACGCAGACGGCTCGGGAAAGCTTGACCTGCTCGAGTTCACCGACCTGGTGCGCACGCTGCAAACCTTCATGAAGTACGATAAGGACGGCAGCGGAGATATCGATCTAGAAGAGATACGGCCAGCCCTCCGTAGGCTCGGGATCCCGGCGGAAACGAAGATGACCAACGCCATCCTGAATTGGTATGACAACGACGAGTCAGGCAAAATCGAGCTGCACGAGTTCGCGGTGCTCGTGCGCGACGCGAGCGTGTTTGCTTCGTACGATAAGGACCACTCTGGCGCGCTCGACATTCATGAGCTGCGTCCCGCGCTCGCGAAGCTCGGGCTGGCGGCCAGCGAAGAAGAAGTTCGTCAGATCATCAAAGCGTGGGACGACAACGGCAATGGCACCATCAACCTGCTCGAGTTCGCGGAGATCGTCCGCGACCTGCAGGTCTTCGAGCAGTTCGATCTCGACCGGAGCGGCTCCATCACTGCCGCCGAGCTACGCGTCGCCCTAGGCAAGCTCGGCAAGAATGTGTCGCACCATGGCGCGCAGGATCTTCTGAATCAGTATGACCTGGACTCGAGCGGCACGATCGAATTCTCTGAGTTCCGAAAGCTGGCCGAGGACCTGCCCTCGCTCGTCGAGCGCAAATCCGACTCGTTCTTCCGCGAGCACGGGCAGGAGCGCGCGTACGTACACTGGGAGGATGTGCTCGACGAGGACATGCACATCGACCTCGATCAGAGTTTCGTTAAGGGCGCCAAGAGCATGAAGAAGAAGAGCGGGCAGAGTGTCGGCGCGTTGAAGATGCAATCCGGCTCCGTGCTCGGCGCCGCCAGCACAGCGCCCACGTCCGTGCTCGGCGGGGCCAGCATTCTCAGCGGCGCCAGCGTGCTAGGCGGCGGGGGGGTTGCAGGCCCGGAGGTGGGGTCCGCCGTGAAACGTGATGCCGTCGCCGCAGCGTTGCGAACAGCGACGTCGCCAAGCAACGCCTTCGACAGCCGCTTGTTCAGCGCCCGCCCCGGATCGCTTGCCAAGCGAGATTCGCTTCGTGACGTGCGACCGACGCGATTGCTCAACAGCACGGCCGAGCCGACGCTACACATAAGCAAGAAGATTATGATGGATTGAGGTGATCTGGAGGTGCATGCGGCTCACAATATGATGGCTCGTTCTCACGCTCAACGTTATGGCTGGCCTCATCATGATACTATTTATGTCAGCGTTGCTGTACGCGTTCTGCGGCGGTCCGGTGACACGCGCCTTGGTGTACATGTATACGGAATACGAATCGTGAATACCGCGGAGGGTCGCACTCGAGACACGAGTCTCTCGAGGCCGAAAGTCAACAGCCAATTCACACCCTTGCAAATTTTTTCCGAATAGATGCCTGATCGGAGAGGTGAAGGCCCATCACCTCTCGCGCCGAAGTCCCGGCGGACCGAGGTCCCAACACCCAACTTGCCCGCCATGATGCTTGAGAGCGCCCAGCGCTTCACCGAAGATCTTGTGAAATCGGTTCGCTCCCTCGTGCGCCAAGACGGTGAGGCCTCATCGCCTCCCACGGTTCCGAGCGGCAGCACTTCTAGTATTGCAGCGTGGGAGGACACAGAGAATGAGGCGTTCGACACAACAGGCGCATCGGGGCCGGCAGTGACTGGTGACGATGGTGAAAGTGCAGCAGAGCGCGCTGCCGCCGCCGTGGTCGAGGAGGAGCCACCCGCGTTGCCCTCTGCCTCGTGGACCCTCTTTGGCGATGGGCTGCAGAGCGCGGTGGTAGGCCAGTTGTCCAGCTTCGTCATCGAGAGCTTCGACGCGACGGGCGCTCGCCGGCAGCAGGGCGGCGACAAATTCAAGGTCTCGCTCACCGGTGCAGCCGAAGTACGGACACGCGTCTTCGATGAGGGTGACGGTCGGTATACGTGCGAGTTCCGGTGCCCGTCATCAGGCAAGTACTGGCTCGCGGTGAAAGCGCACAGCACACACCTGCCAGGTAGCCCCTTCTTGCTGGACGTCAAGGCCCTCTCGCTCAAGGAGTACAAGGAGCACCGCGCCAAGGAGGTTGTCGTCCTCAAAGAGAAGCGGAAGCAAAAGGAGCGCGAACGGGGAGCGAGGAGGGACGACAAGGAACGTCCGCCGTCGCCACGGATCAACGC
>Ga0209550_10004353_pt1 | contig 13447 bp, 8 predicted proteins | sample LauGreSuBDMM15SN_2_FD_187567 | JGI IMG/M metagenome (GOLD analysis project Ga0209550, IMG submission 187567) | Freshwater lake microbial communities from Lake Michigan, USA - Su13.BD.MM15.SN (SPAdes) (version 5) | ecosystem: Environmental > Aquatic > Freshwater > Lake | place: Lake Michigan, USA... | reverse complement strand
CAGAAAATTGTTCGTTTAGCAGGAATTACATCTAGTGATCATGTAGTTGAAATAGGCCCAGGCCTTGGTTCTCTAACTCTAGCTCTGCTGCAAGCCAGCGATAAAGTAACAGCAATTGAGATAGATAAACGCCTTGCAGATCAACTAGAGATAACGGCTAAGTCTCATGGAGCAAGTTTGAAAGATCTAGTAATAATCAATGCTGATGCCATGGAGGTAGATGAAATCGCTGGCAGGCCAGATAAGTTAGTAGCAAATCTTCCTTACAACATCTCAGTGCCTGTCTTATTGACCTTTCTTGAAAAGTTTGAATCTATTACTTCAGGAATTGTTATGGTTCAAAGTGAGGTAGCAGAGAGACTGGCAGCAAAGCCAGGGAGCAAAATCTATGGAGTCCCTAGCGCTAAGGCTGCTTGGTGGGCAGATCTGCAATTAGCAGATTCAGTTTCACGTTCAATTTTTTGGCCAGTTCCCAAAGTTGACTCCTCTTTAGTTAAATTCACTAGGCATGAACCTTTAGGCGATGAAACTCTAAGAAAGCTCACCTTTGAACTAGTTGATCGCGCATTTGGTCAGAGGCGAAAGATGCTTCGCTCAATTTACGCAGATCTTGCTGGGGGATCAGCCCAGGCCGAGCAGCTACTAATTGCTTCAGGAATTGAGCCAACTATTCGAGGTGAAGCGCTAACTATTGATGACTTTCTGGCGATTGCTCGCCAATTAGATAGGCGTTAATAGCGCTGTAGTAATACCCTCGCCACATGAGCGCCCATGTTCTGGTTCGAGTTCCAGGAAAGATTAATCTTCAGCTCTCAGTTGGGCCCCTGCAAAAAGATGGATTTCATCCAGTGGCAACAGTATTTCAAGCAGTCTCTATCTTTGATGATGTAAAAGTTGAATTAAATGATGATGGGCTAGTACATGTTCAATCGACAGCAAAAGTAAATAATCATCTGCCGCTAGATAAAGAGAATCTAGCAGCTAAAGCTGTTGAGTTAATGCGTAAGAAATTTGATATCTCAGATGGAATAACTATTACCTTAACAAAGGAAATTCCAATAGCTGGTGGCATGGCTGGAGGAAGTGCTAACGCAGGGGCAGCAATAGTTGGAATGGATGCTCTTTTTAATCTTGGCTTAAAACGAAACGATATGGAAAAAATCGGAGCAGAACTTGGAGCAGATGTTCCATTTACTATCTCTGGTGGAACGGCAATTGGAACAGGCAAGGGAGATCAGATAACTCCAGTACTTTCTAGAGGAACATATAGTTGGGTTCTTGCTCTCTCTAGCTCTGGATTATCAACGCCTGCGGTTTATAGTGAATGCGATCGCCTCCGTGAAGGTTTGCAAGTTGCTCCACCACAAATTAGTGATGCGCTTCTCCAAGCCCTCAGCGCTGGAGATAGTAATAAACTTGGTAAAGCGCTTAGTAATGATTTGCAAGCAGCAGCATGTTCGCTAAAACCAGCGCTCCGTCTAATTCTTGATGTTGGTCTGGATTATGGCGCGCTCGGTGGAATTGTCTCTGGCTCAGGTCCTAGCGTGGCATTTTTGGCAGAGCATGAAGATCATGCGCTAGATCTTGTTGTCGCTCTGACCTCAAGCGGAGTAGTGGGTAATGTGGTTAGAGCATCTGGGCCGGTGCCTGGAGCTCGGGTGATTGAGAGCCTATAAAAATCAGCTGTTATGGAGCATTGAGCCTGAGGCAATAGAATTCAGGTTCCTCCATTGTGTAGTGGCTAGCACATGGGCCTTTGAAGCCCAGGGTCCAGGATCGATACCTGGTGGAGGAGCCAGAATTAAGCGGGGAAGAGATAGGTCAAAATTAAATAGAATAGGGCCAGGAGCGCAGAGAGGTGGGGAGTTGAACCAGCTGGATCTCGCAATACTTCTCGCTGCTGGCGAGGGCAAACGGATGAAATCCTCTCGCGCCAAAGTTCTCCATGAAATTGCAGGTAGATCTTTAATCGCACATGTCATCAAAGCAGTAGAGCCCTTAGCGGCTAAAGAGCTAAGAGTTGTAGTGGGAGCAGATAAAGAGGATGTAATCCAACATCTAAGTGGTGTTTCACCAAGTGCTAAAACTATCTATCAAGAAGTTCGCGGCGGAACTGGCCATGCTGTAAAACTCGCGCTAGCTGGCTACAACTCATCTGGAACAATATTAATTTGCGCCGGTGATACGCCATTACTAACTAGCGCAACACTTAGAGAATTACTTAAAGACCATAGCTCAACTGGAGCCAGCGCCACTGTATTGACCACCCACATGCCTGATCCGAGTGGATATGGTCGAGTATTGCGAGAAGCAAACGGAGATCTGGCAGAGATCGTTGAAGAAAAAGATGCCACAGAGCTTCAAAAGCAGACCTCTGAGATTAATTCAGGGGTCTATATTTTTGCCGCTACAGATTTAATTGCTGCGCTAGGTAAAATAAGTGCAAGTAATGCGCAGCAAGAAGAGTATCTAACTGATGTGATTGGCATCTTGAAGTCAGAGGGAAAGAAAGTCTCAGCCTTTGAAACTCCAGATTTCACTGAGATTTTAGGGATAAATGATCGCTCTCAGCTCTCTCAGGCTGGTTTCATAATGAATGCTCGAATTTGTGATGCATTAATGCAAAGTGGAGTAACAATTACAGATCCGATGAGCACATGGATTGATATAACAAGTGAAATTGATATTGATGTGACTATTGAGCCAGGTAGCGCGATTAAGGGCAGCACAAAGATTGGAAGAGCAGCTGTTATTGGACCAAGGACTACCTTGATTAATTGTGAGGTAGGCGCTCAGGCGCGAGTATTTGAATCACATTGCGAGAGCTCGAAAATTGGAGAATCTGCCCAAGTTGGCCCATATACACATCTTCGTAGTGGAACAGTGCTCTCAGAGCAGGTACGCGTTGGTTCTTTTGTTGAGATAAAGAACTCAACAATCGGAGCGGGATCTAAGGTTCCACATCTTTCATATGTTGGTGATGCAAGTATTGGAACGCAGACAAATATCGGCGCTGCAACAGTGATTGTTAACTATGACGGCGTTGAAAAACACCAGACCGTAATTGGCGATCATGTGAGAATCGGCAGTGATTCAATGTTGGTAGCGCCAGTAAGTATTGGCGATGGCGCATACACAGCAGCTGGATCAGTAATCACCGAAGATGTTCCAGCCGGAGCGCTAGGGATAGGAAGAGCTCGACAATCTAATATCCTCGGCTGGGTCTTAAAGAAGAGAAAAGGCAGTAAGTCAGCAGAAGCGGCAGCCAAGAAAGAAGGGTCGAAATGAGTAACGAACTACGTCTCAGCTCCGAAAAACGTCTCCGCCTCTTTACCGGACGTGGATACCCCGAATTAGCTGATGAGGTGGCATCAGAACTTGGTATTCCAATTACCCCAACATCTGCATATGACTTTGCCAATGGTGAAATATTTATTAGATTTGAAGAGAGCGTTCGCGGCTGTGATGCCTTCGTAATTCAAAGCCATACCACTCCAGTAAATAAACAGATCATGGAACAACTAATCATGGTCGATGCGCTTAAGAGAGCTTCAGCTAAGCGAATTACTGTTATCGCCCCCTTCTATGGCTATGCCAGACAAGATAAGAAACATAGAGGTAGAGAGCCGATATCTGCTCGTTTAATGGCAGATTTATTTAAAACTGCAGGAGCTGATCGTTTAATGACTGTTGATCTGCACACCTCACAGATTCAAGGATTCTTTGATGGACCAGTAGATCACTTATTTGCGCTACCGCTTCTAGCAAATTACGTTGGTTCAAAAGTTGATCGCTCAAGGCTAACTATCGTCTCTCCAGACTCAGGACGAGTGCGAGTAGCAGAGAGATGGAGCGATTTATTGGGCGGAGCTCAGATTGCCTTCATTCATAAGACACGAGATCCAAGAATTCCAAATGAAGCAATTACAGGGCGCGTAGTTGGAGATGTCTCAGGACAGACCTGCGTAGTTATCGATGACATGATTGATACTGCTGGCACCATAACTAAAGCTATAGATGCTCTCTATGACGCAGGCGCTAAAGAGGTAATTGTTGCTGCAACTCATCCAGTATTTTCTGGCCCTGCAGCAGAGCGCCTAGCTAACTCCAGAGTAAAAGAAGTTGTGGTTGTAAACACCCTTCCGATACCTGAGGAGTCAAGATTTCCAACTCTTACAATTCTCTCCATAGCTCCGCTATTAGGTAGAGCAATTCGCGAAGTATTTGAAGATGGCTCTGTCACGAGCCTCTTTGATGGCCACTCCTAAAAGATCAAGGCTGCGCTGGCTCTCTCTCCTTCTCTGCGCACTCTTTACTCTTCCCCTTCCACCCGCCCAATCAAATGAGCCCTATCGCATAACTGTAATGTCAAGAAATATCTATCTTGGCGCAGATGTTGGGGTAGCACTTGATTTGATTCCTAACTTTCCAGCAGCTGCTCAATTTATGTGGGATCAGATGAAGCAGACAAACTTTAAAGCTAGAGCTCCAAAATTAGCTAAAGAAATCCTGCAGGATCGCCCTGAGATAATTGGGATTCAAGAGGCGACATCTTGGCGTTGTAAGAAGGATTTCTTTGACCAAGAAGTTGAAATCTATAACTTTCTTGATGACTTGATAGCTGCTACAAAGAGTGCGGGCCTTTCTTATTCAATAGCTTCTGCTAATGGCGTTAATGCCTTTAATCCAGGTTATTCAATTGCTGCTATTCCCTATCTAACTAAAGTAGTTGATCCAGAGGTATTTAATCCAATATTTGGTCAAGATAGCGCGGCCTGCGGCTTTGTGATTGGCGATGCTCTCTTAGTTCGCGATGATGTGAAATCTCAGATTATCCAAGTTGGAAATAGCGAATATGAAGCAAGTTATTCAATAGTCCCAGTATTAATGAAGATCTATCGTGGATATAGCTGGGCTGATTTTAAGGTTCAAGACTCAGTTGTTCGGGTAATTACAACTCACCTCGAGTCAATCTGGGATGAGAATAAAATTCCAAATTCTGCTATTCAAGCCCAGCAATTAGTTGCTGATCTAAAAGATGCCAAGATGCCAATTATCATTCTTGGAGATTTTAATGCCGATTATCGAGATCCAAGAAGAGTTGATGATCCAAATCTAGGCGAGCAACCAGTAGTTAGCGATATCTGTCCAACGCCTGGTGGAGCTAAGTGCAACGCTTATTCCACAATGATTGAAGCTGGATTTGAAAATGCATCACCCGATGCTAAAAGCGCCCGCTACTTCACTTGGGGAGCATCAGCGCTTCTAGATGGCCCTGATAAGAAGCGAGTGAAGATTGCTAAGCAACTTGGTAATCAATATGGATTTACAGATCGCCTTGATTATATTTTTACTAAAAATGTTTATGCCACGGTGAGTTCAAAGATAATTGGCAATGTCTGGCCCGATGGCTCTGGAGTCTGGAATTGCGGCAGCAAGATTTGTTTTCCTTCAGATCATGCTGGAGTTGTTTCAACCATCGAATTACCAAGAATGGCTGGAGCGATCGATCCAGATCTAGATAGCCATGCGAGATTAGCCTTTACCCCTTGGTATTTATTAGTGGGAGTCATTCCACTCTTTCTCATCTGGCGCATCACTCGTCGTTTTAGGCGGTAGTTCAGCCCGGTTTTGCGCTTCTAATTGCCTTTAGGTAGCCTTCGCATCACTTAAGGCGAGGGGGAATCCCCCGTTATCGACGAAAGGCAAGAAAATGGCTGAAGTTTCAATTAAAGGCGCGCTCCGCAGTGAATTCGGAAAAGGCGCATCAAGAAGAATCCGTCGCGATGGCAGCGTTCCAGCAGTTATCTATGGACATGGTGAGAAGCCAATACATATCTCCCTTCCAGCGCGCGAGGTTGGAGTAGCAATGAAGACCTCTAACGTTCTTCTAAATGTTGATTTAGGTGAGAAGCAAGAGTTAGTACTTCCTAAGTCAATCGTTCGCAATCCTCTTAAAGGAACTTTGGAACATATAGATTTAATTATCGTTCGCCGTGGTGAGCGCGTTATTGTTCACGTGCCAGTTCATGCACATGGTAAGTACGATCCAGAAGGTATTTTGGAGCATGTACATAACACAATTGAAGTTGAAGTAGATGTAACAGCAATCCCAGCATCACTTGACCTTGATATTGAAGGTTTGATGGCAGGGGATTCAAAGACGGCATCAGAGGTAACTCTTCCTGCAGGCGTAATCCTTAAGAGCGATCCAAAGATGACTGTTATCCATCTATCAGTCCGCGTGGCATTTGAAGAAGTTGTCGCTGTTGCTGCTACCCCAGCTGAAGGTGAAGCGGCCGCTGATGCTGCTGCACCTGCTGAAGGTGCACCTGCTGAGGAGAGTAAAGAAAAATAAAGGGCTAACCTTGCTCCATGTTTGGTAGATCAAACAAGGATAAAGGCGGAGCTTCTGCCAACCGATGGCTATTAATTGGCCTTGGTAATCCTGGCAAAGAGTATGAAAAGACGCGCCATAATATTGGCGCAGCTTTGATATCAGAGTATGCCAAGAAAGCTGGAGTTAAGTTCTCCTCTCATAAATCTCGAGCAGATATTGCTGAAATTAGCATCGGAGTTGGCGCTCAAAGAGTTTCTCTAGTTACAGCAACGCTTCGCTGCTATATGAATGAATCTGGCGGGCCAACAAGTTCTCTAGCTAACTTCTTTAAGGTCAGTAGCGATCACATAATCGTCGCTCATGATGAGTTAGATATTCCTTTTCAAGCAATACGAATTAAATATGGTGGCGGAGATAATGGCCATAATGGCCTAAAGAGCGTGACCTCTGGACTTTCTAGCTCTGATTACTATCGCATCAGACTTGGTATTGGCCGGCCTATCGGCGAGCAAGATCCAGCAGATTTTGTTTTAAAGGCCTTCTCAGCAGCTGAGCGAAAAGATCTAGATCTTTTCTTGCAAAGAGGCATTGATGCCATTGAGCTTCTTATTACTCAAGGAATTGAGAAGGCACAGAACTCATTTAATAAGTAATCAACCAGTATTTCTAAGTCCTGCCGCCACGCCATTAATTGTTAATAATAAAGCTCTAGTGTTTAAGGGATCACTACTTCCTTCGCGCACTTTCTTTAGTAGCGAGATTTGTAGTAGATGCAGTGGAGCAAGATAAGCATCACGAACTTGAAGAGTCTGGGCCAGAATTTCTTGGTCGGCCAAAATATCTTTCTTGCCAGTTAATAGCAAAATCTCGCTAACTGTTAATTCAAACTCTGCCTTGATATCGTCTAAGAAGTGATGAAGTGATGGATCAACTAGGGCAGATACATATTTACTAGCCATCACTAAATCAGTCTTAGCAATGGTCATCTCCACATTGCTTATAAATGTTCTAAAGAAGTGCCAATCTTTGAGCATTGATGCCATGCTCTCAGCATGACCAGCTAAACGAGCAGCCTTAAGGCCGCTTCCCACTCCATACCAACCAGGGACAATCTGCCGTGATTGAGTCCAACCAAATACCCATGGAATTGCTCGAAGTGATGACAGATCAGCGCTTGCATCAGGTCTTCTAGAGGGGCGAGAGCCTAGAAAGAGATTTCCCAACTGTTCAACTGGGGTTGATTGATAAAAATAGTTAGCTAGTTCAGGATTTTCAACTAGTGAGCGATATCTAGTAAATGCTGCTGAGCTAACAGATTCCATAGCCGAATTCCACTTGGAGAGATCTTCTGAAGATTGGCGAGCAGAGCGATTAAGTATTGTTGCTTCCAGAGCAGCAGCAAGTGTTAATTCAACATTCTCTCTAGCAAGAGCTGGAAGGGCATATTTATCGGAGATTACTTCGCCTTGTTCAGTCATTTTTATCTGGCCATCTAGAGTTCCCCAGGGAAGAGCAATAATGGCATCATAAGTTGGTCCGCCGCCGCGGCCGACAGATCCGCCGCGACCGTGAAACAGTCTTAACTTAACTCCATATTTTCCAGCGACATCTCTAAGTTTTTGCTGGGCTTGATGGATCTCCCACTGGCTTGTAGCAATTCCAGCATCTTTATTTGAATCGGAATAGCCAAGCATCACCTCTTGAATATCACCACGCAATTTCACATACTGGCGATAAAGTTGGTTACTTAATAATTTATCTAAAATATCTCCAGCTGCTCTAAGTTCAGCAACAGTTTCTAGTAGAGGTGCTATATCGATATCAGCTTTTTTATCTTCAATATCGACAAGTCCAGCCTCCTTAGCTAGATATAGCGCAGCTAAGACATCTTCATGGCCTTTTGTCATTGAGACTATATAGGTTTCAATTACTGATGGATCAAAACTTGCTTGTAGCTCTTTTATCGCAGTAAAGGTTCTAAGAGTCTTTCCATCTATCTCGCTTAGCTTTGAACTATCTCGCCTAGCTTGGGTGAGCTCTTTAGTAAGAAACTCAGCTTTATCCTCAGGAGATAGTTGTAGATAATTACTATCGCTAAAGAGCGTTTGAATCGCAGCGGCATGAGCTTGAGAGTGCTCTCTAACATCCATAGTGGCATGAGTCAGACCAAAGGCTGAGATAGTCCGTATGGTGCGCTCAAGTAAGCCTTTGGCTATCAACTCGCCACGATTTTGCATCAGTGAGTCATACATCAACATCAAATCATCAATTAGCTCTCTGGTATTTGCATAATCACGCCCCGCTTGATGCTCAGTGCGATTTTGGTGTCTACTTCTAGTCAATAACAAGCGATGACCAATTGCAGTGGCTTTAAGTCGATAAGGCTCTTCGACATTTATTCTTCTAAAACGAGGTTCAATCTCTGGCAGGTTCTCCAAATCTTTAGCAACTGAATCAAGTAGCTGCTTTGATGTTCCAGCAATCTTGGTTGAAACAGATAAGGCCTGACGAAGTTCATCCATAGCCTCATTTAAAACTCTTATGGCATGGCCCATCTGGAGCACAATGGCATCTTTGGTGACCTCAGGAGTTATGTTTGGATTACCATCTCGATCTCCACCAATCCAAGAACCAAACTTTAATACCGAATCTCTTGGCGAAACTTTGATACCAAGCCTTGATATTTCTCGAGAGAAGTCTTCGAGAACTTCAGGAATTGTTAGTCGAAATAGATCATCTAGATAATAGAGAGCATTAATTGCCTCATCAAGTGGTTCTGGTCTACCAAGTCTTAACTCATCGGTCTGCCAGAGAAGATCTACTGATTCAGCAAGACGTTGGTCGCGAGCTGGGCTATCACTTTTATCTAATAACTCGGAGATAGTCGAGAGCTTTCCAAGCACTGAGCGACGAGCAGCTTCAGTTGGGTGCGCTGTAAATACTGGGCGAACTTGAAAATTCTTTAGCCACTTTTCAATATCTTGACTTGTAAAGCCTTCAGAAGTTTTTCCAGCAGCCAAGATGTTGTCGACAGCTCTACTTAACCAGGAGCCGCCTTTGATTCGCTCTTTTGCCAGAATTCTTGAACGGTGAACTTGTTCAGCAACATTTGCTAGATTGAAATAGACATTAAAGGCTCTCACTAGTTTTACTGATTGATCTGCCGATATTGATTGAAGGAGATCCTCGCCTCCGCCTTCTCTCACTGACTTTCTAACTAGCTCCACTAGATCAAGAAGTTCCTGCCCATCTTGGCGAGCTAGAGATTGGCCCAATAGATCGCCTAAACGGCGGACATCACTTCGAAGTGAGAGATTTTCTTCGGCAGAGGTAGGCACGGACACGGGCTAATAATGGCACGATAGAATTACACCGCGTTTTACAGATAAGCCCCTTTCATCTTGGAAGCAGCACCCCTGCCCTCTATGAAATCGGGGCTAATCGGCGTTGAGCCTGATTCAAGAGAGGGAGCGAATCTAAGTGAATGCAAAGCTAGCGGGCTTTATCTCGCTATCTGAAACAACTCACCTTGCCTTGGAGCAGAGTGAAGTTGCGCTAATTGCTGCGACGCCAGCTCTTCCATTCTTGATTGCTGAAAGAAGTAAGAAGGCTCCGCAATTAGTAATTACACATTCAAGCTCTAGAGCATCAGAGATTGCTCTGCAATTATCAGAGCTAGTAGATCAAGTAGCTGAATTTCCAGCTTGGGAGAGTTTGCCTCATGAACGCCTAAGTCCCAATAGCGATACTGTGGCAAGACGGATAGATACTCTGATAAATCTAGATAAAGCCAGAGTAGTAGTAACAACTGCAAGAGCTCTGCTACAACCAATTAATCAAGAAATAATCGAAATGCCGATGTTAAGCATTCAAAGCGGCAAGCAACAAAACTTTTCAGAGCTAATTCAAGAGCTAACTCACCGGGCCTATAGCCGAGTAGATATGGTGGAGCGGCGTGGGGACTTTGCGGTAAGAGGCGGAATTATCGATCTATTCCCCCCACTTGCAGAGCATCCAGTTCGTATTGAATTCTTCGGCGATGAGATAGAGGAGATTAAATATTTTGAAGTTAGTGATCAGCGCACCTTTGCGCTAGTTGAAGGAGCGCTAAATCTCATTCCTTGCAGAGAGTTGATTCTTACCCCTGAGGTGGCGAAGCGAGCAAGGCAGTTAGCAAGCAAATATCCAGAGATAAGTGAGATCTGCAATAAAGCTTCAGAGGGTATTTATAGTCAAGGTCTAGAGTCACTACTTTCAGTCTTATCAAAAAAATTGGTACCTCTTCTTGGACTACTTCCTAAAGGCTTTGAAGTAATAAGTCTTGATCAAGAGCGAATTGCTCTAAGAGTTAGAGACCTAATTAGCACTAATGAAGAGTTTCTCTCAGCTGCTTGGTCTAGCGCCGCCCTATCCCAAGGCAGTGAGGCAAGCTTTAATACACCGCTTCGCAAAGAACTATCTACTGGAGGATTTTTAGAGCTAGATGATGCCATTGATTATGCTGCAGATAATCAAATCATCTGGCGTTACTTCAACTCTTACGGAAGCTCAGATGATCTACAAATCAGCCAATTTATTTCAGTTGAGCCATTTAAAAATAATTTTGAGAAGCTGATACAGCAAGTTAAAGATTGGATTAAGCAAGGATTTCTAGTCGTTATCTCCTTAGAGGGTATTGGCATTCTCGAGCGATATCGAGACATATTTGTAGATGGCGATATTGCTGTAGCGCTAGTTGAAAAGTTGAGCGCTGATCTAGCGCCAGATAAGTTGTATTTAACTTCTACCTTGATTCACGATGGATTTATTGATCAAGAGCTCAAGATCGTTTTTCTTACCGAAGCTGATATCACTGGAAATAAAGAGTTGCGCGCAACTACTTCACGGATGCCTTCAAAGAGAAAAGCAAGTATTGATCCTCTAGAGCTAAAGAGCGGCGATTATGTGGTTCATGAGCAACATGGAGTTGGTAGATATCTTGAATTAGTGCAGCGAGATGTTGCTGGAATTTCTAGGGAGTATTTGGTAATTGAATATGCCTCTTCAAAGAAAGGCCATCCTGCAGATCGGATATATGTTCCAACTGATTCGCTAGAGCAGATCACGCGCTACATCGGTGGTGAAGCCCCTGCTGTTCATCGCATTGGAGGTGGGGAGTGGATTAAAGCTAAGGGTCGAGCTAAGAAGGCAGTTAAGGAAATTGCTGGCGAGTTAATTCGTCTCTATGCAGCAAGAACTAGCTCTCCTGGATTTGCATTCTCACCTGACACTACTTGGCAGCGAGAACTGGAGGACTCCTTTGCCTATATTGAAACTCCAGATCAATTAGTCACTATTAATGAAGTTAAAGAGGATATGCAGCGTCCCTATCCAATGGATCGAATTATTTGTGGAGATGTGGGATATGGAAAGACAGAGATAGCGATTAGGGCAGCATTTAAAGCGGTTCAAGATGCTAAGCAAGTGGCAATTTTAGTTCCAACTACTCTTCTTGCTCAGCAACACCTTGCAACCTTTACCCAACGCTATAGCGGATTTCCAATAACTGTTTCAGCTCTATCGCGTTTTGCATCAGGTAAGGAGATTAATGAAACGCTTGCTGGCCTTGCTAGTGGCGGGGTAGATATTGTTATTGGCACCCATAGATTGCTCTCAGATGATGTTGCCTTTAGAGATTTGGGTTTGATTATTGTTGATGAGGAACAGAGATTTGGCGTTGAGCATAAAGAGAAGTTAAAGAAATTAAGAGCAAGTGTTGATGTACTAGCTATGTCTGCCACTCCAATTCCTCGAACCCTTGAGATGGCCATTACAGGAATTCGAGAAATGTCCACAATTACCACTCCACCAGAGCAGCGCCATCCAGTCCTTACCTATGTTGGGGCATATGATGAAAAGCAGGTAGCAGCAGCGATTCATCGAGAACTACTGCGAGATGGCCAAGTCTTCTATATTCATAATCGCGTGGAATCAATTGATGATGTGGCGGCAAAGATTAGAAGGCTAGTCCCACAAGCAAGTGTGGCTATCGCCCATGGGCAGATGAGTGAGACAAATCTAGAGCAGGTAGTTGTAGGTTTTTGGAATCGCGAATTTGATGTTTTAGTCTGCACCACAATTGTTGAAAATGGTATTGATGTTGCAAATGCAAATACTTTAATTGTGGAACGCGCAGATCTCTTTGGGCTTTCACAACTTCATCAACTTAGAGGAAGAGTTGGGCGTTCACGAGAGCGTGCTTATGCCTACTTTTTTTATCCAATCGATAGAGCGATGAGTGAAGTTGCACTTGATCGATTAAGCACAATTGCCCAGAACACTGAACTTGGCGCTGGAATGCGCGTTGCTCTTAAAGATTTAGAGATAAGAGGGGCAGGAAATCTTCTTGGAGGCGAGCAATCTGGTCATATTGCAGATGTGGGATTTGATTTATATATGCGCATGGTTGGAGATGCTGTTAATGAGTACAAAGCAGGATTTATTGATCAAGGGCAAGAATTAGTTGATTGTAAAGTGGAGTTGCCTGTCACAGCCCATCTCTCTGCCGAATATGTCCCATCTGATCGACTCCGTCTTGATCTATATCGAAGACTTGCAGATACAAAGGATGAAGATGAGATTACAAAGATTGGCGAGGAGTTAAGTGATCGCTTTGGCGTTCTTCCTAAAGAGGCAGAGAACTTGCTGCGCATAGCTCGTCTACGGACTTACTTAAAGGAGCGAAAGATTCAAGACTTTGCAGTGCAGGGTCGTTATGTAAAAATTGCACCTCTTGTGCCAAGTGAATCGCTAGAGTTGAAAATTAAGCGCCTCTATCCTGGCTCAATTGTGAAGTCGGTAACCCAAGTTGTGATGATTGCTCGTCCGCAAACTGCTGCCTGGGTATCAGAGGCGGAAGAAATAGGGGATACTTCTCTCATTGATTGGGCGGTTGAGCTAGCCAAGACTCTCCTTGAACGCCCCTTAGGAAAGTGAGAACTCCGTGAAGAAATTTCTAGCTCCCATTATCGCCATATTGGCGCTAGCTCTATCTTCCTGTTCTCAGGTTGATTCAGCGGCAACTATTGGAGATGAGAAGATAACAATCGCAGCGCTGCAAGATCAAGT
>Ga0209550_10004351_pt1 | contig 13449 bp, 7 predicted proteins | sample LauGreSuBDMM15SN_2_FD_187567 | JGI IMG/M metagenome (GOLD analysis project Ga0209550, IMG submission 187567) | Freshwater lake microbial communities from Lake Michigan, USA - Su13.BD.MM15.SN (SPAdes) (version 5) | ecosystem: Environmental > Aquatic > Freshwater > Lake | place: Lake Michigan, USA... | reverse complement strand
GCAAGCAGGGCAACAAGGCGTTCAAGGCGCTGTGGGTGCGGGTCAGTATGGGTTGCAAGGATTGGGGCAAGCAGGAGCCTCTGCTGGCACTCTTGGTCAATTAGGTCAGACTCAGTTTGGTCAAGAGCAAGCGGCAAACCAAGCTATGGTATCGGCAGGAACCCAACAGCAACAACTCCAACAAAAAGGTTTAGACGCTGCGTATCAACAGTATCAAGCACAGTTAAACTATCCTTATCAACAGCTTGGTTTTATGTCCGATCTGTTGCGTGGTTTACCATTGACCCAACAGTCTCAATCTATATATCAGAACCCAAGCATGATTTCTCAAGCTGCTGGTATTGGCACGGCTGGTATGGGTCTTTATGGTATGAATAAAATGATGAACGCAAAAGGTGGTCAGATTAAAGAAAGTGACGGGTTAGACACACTTGGCATGTACAACGCCATGAAGGAATATCAATGAATCCAGTAAGCCTAATGGCAGACGCAGGAAAACTTAGCGTTGCTCAACTTCAGCAAGCCGTAAAAAACGGAACGGTTCCTGCTTACATTGGCATTCCGCTAATGCAAGAGAAGATGAAACAAGCCAAGCAAGCTCAACCCGTACAGGCTCCTGCTCAACCTCCTATTGCCCAGCAAGTGATGGCAGAAGCATCTGGTATTGACCAAATGCCAAGCAATTTGCCTGTAGCCACAGCTAAAGAAGGCGGCATTGTTGCGTTTGCTGACGGCGGAGATGTTGACGAGTTTGATCAAGAAGCATATGAAGAACAACAAGATGAAGCTGAGTACGCACAAGCTATTGAAGACCGTTTAAACGCTGCTGAACAAGGCGGGGCTTCAAAGTCTTCTGCTGCTAAAACCGCTGATGTCAATCGCACACCAAATGTTGAAGGTGGCATTAAAGCTCCTGCTGGTGATTTCTACAAAAACATGTACGGTGTACTAAAAGCTAAAGCCGAAGAAATGGGGTTTAAGAATCCTGAAGTTATTGCTCGTGTAGGTGCTGCACAGTCTGCTTTAGAAACCGGATATGGAAAAGCCCTTGCCGGTGGTAACAATTACTTTGGCATCAAAGGTTCTGGCGGTAACAAACAAAGCACTAAGGAATACTCGCCTGAGCGTGGTTACTACACCTCAAACGAAAGTTTCCGCACCTACAACGGTATGGAAGACTCTGCTGCCGACTATCTGCGTTTAATGCAGAACCCTCGCTATGCAAAGGTTGCCTCTGCTCAGACGCCCGAAGAAGCTATTGAATATCAAAGTCGTAGCGGTTATGCAACGTCTCCAAAGTATGGTTCATCGTTGCGAGCTATTCACAGTGCAAACATGGCAGAAGGTGGAATTGCTCATTTAAACGTGCCTAGGTTTAATGGTCAATATGGAAGTCTTGCTGGTGAAGAAAGAGAAAAATATCTTGAAGGTTTAAGCTATACAGAACCAAATACTTCTTCTCCTGCGGGTCGCTTTTTTGATCGTTTTGTTTCTACGCCAAAAGACTTAAAACAAAAAGAATACGAAGCTAATAGACAAAATGCTTTGCGCGATCAAGCAAGGGTTCAAGAACAATTTGGATCAAATGCGGGCATGTCTGGTTTGTTTAAAACACAAACTCCTGAAGAATATGCAAACGCACAAACAGCATTAGACAGAGCTAGGGAAGGAGTGCTTTCCGCACAAAGGGGGAGCGGTTATGCTCCTCCTGATATACATGGCGCAGGTTACAAGCCGGAAATAAGAAATTTGCAAACTCCTGCTCAAGGGCGTATGTCGCCAGAATATGAGCCAAGCGTACTAGGTAGCATGGGCATGTCTCCAGAATATGAGCCAAGCACAAAAGCTCCTGCTGGAAGCACAGGCGGAGAAAATACTGATTCTGGCGGCAGCAATTCTAACGGTGGCTCTGGCAGCACTTCTAGCGGCTCTACTGGAGAAAGACCAAAGAGCGAATACGACTTAATCCGCGAAGATATTATGAATCAACGCGCAGAATTAAAACGTCAAAAACAAGAAGATAAGTACATGGCTATTATCCAAGCCGGTCTTGGCATGATGGCTGGAACATCTCCCAACGCATTTGCTAACATTGGTCAGGGTGCGTCTGCGGGTATTGCTCAGTATGGTGCTTCAGGCAAACAACGTGCTGCTGAGAATGCTGCGCTAAACAAAGGGTTGATTACCGCACAACGTTACAGAAGTATGGATGAGTATCAACGTGCTGCCTTGGCTGACCGCGAATCTGGAAGAACGGCAGACCGTGAGGCTCGCTCTTCAGACAAAGCTGATGCCTTAACGCAACAAGATAAAGCATTAATGATTAGGACTGAAGACAATACTATTGCAGGAATCAGCAGGCGCGAAAAACAAATTGAAGACAATATTAAAGGCTTGTTTAAAATGGACGCATTTGGTCAATTTGAACCGGGTCAAATGGAAAAATATAATCAAGCTGTAGCTAAAGCAAAAGCAGAAGATAATGACTTAAAAAAATATCACACTAGGATGGGAGCTTTGCAAAAATCATTGTATAACTTGGATTACACAATGCCCAACTATGGATATTCATCAACGTCTGCGCCAAGCGGAGTGGTTGTTCGTCAGGTGAAAAAATAATGCCAAAATATGAAATTGATGTTCCCGGCAAAGGAACATATGAAGTTGATTCACCAACCGAACTAACTGACGCTCAAGCCTATGCTGCAATTCAATCTCAATTAAATCAAAAACCAGAAAAAGAAAGCGCATTACGTCAAGCTGCTGACATACCTTTAAACGTTACTAAAGGTGTGGTCAGCGGTATTCGTATGCTGAGCGATGTTTTTGGTGCTGACAATACTATTTCTAAAAACTTGCGTGGTGTAGAAGACTACGTTGGTAATTTGCTGTCTGCTCAGGCTAAGAACGACCAGAAAGAAATTTCTAGAATTATGAAGGAAGCCGAAGACAAAGGCGTCCTTGAACAGATCAAAGCCGGTTTAAACGCTTTTACAGTGGCTCCTGTGGATTTAATGGCACAGGCATTTGGTACAGTTATTCCAACGTTAGCCGGTGGTTTGGCTGGTGCGGGTTTAAAGATTGGTGCAAGGGCAACAAGCGCTTTAACCGGCGCAGCAATGGGTACTGGTACAGGTAAAAGCTCTATCTATGACGCTGTCACAGAAGAGCTTAGCAAGCAGAACTTGCCCAAAGAAGTTATTGAACAAGCTGCTACTCAAGCACAAGAATATGGTGGTAAAAACCTTGATTTAATCTTAGCCAATACATTGCTTGGTGGCGTGGCAGGAACAACAGGTATTGAAAAAGCCCTTATTCCCGCAATGTCTAAAAGGATTAGCGAGAAAGTTGCTCAACGTGGCATGTTAACAAGGGCTGCTGCTACTGGATTACCAGAGGCAGGCACAGAATTTTTACAAGGAGGTACAGAACAAGCCTCTCAAAACATAGCTTTGCAGCGTGAAGGTTTTGATGTACCTACTATGCGCGGTGTTTACAGCGCAGGAACAATGGAAGGTGCTGCCGGTTTTGGCATGGGTGCTGCTGCCGGTGCATTGCGTCGCCAGACTGCCACTGAGCCGCCTGTTGTTGAGCCTCCTCTTGTTGAACCTCCCATCCAGCTTGCCCCTGAGCCGTTTACACCCACTGTCATACCTCAAGCATACTCAACGCAAGAAGGCATTGACCGTGCAACCGGTGTAAACGCTGAACCTGCCTACACGCAGGCTGATTTACTAACTCCGGGCGCAGAAGGTGTCCGGGAACAAGCCCAGCGAATGGCTACACAAGATTTAAACGCTGTTGGTACACCTCGCGCTCCAATGGATCGTGTTGCTGCCCAGCAAGCTGCTTTTGCTCGTGCTGACCAAGAACAAGGATTTACGGATCAAAGACAGCCTCTTCCTGTTTCTCCGTCTCAATCCGTTCTTTACACTGCTCCCGCGCCAGTATCCGCTGAAGAGCGTCGAAAGCTTGTTGACGCACAGTCAGAACAGTTAGCACAAGCGCAAAATGAACCGTTTGCATTTGACCGTAGGCGTTTAGAAGCCTCTGCGTCTACAGTGGGAGGAACAGGTCAGGTGCGTGGTACGCCTCGTGCTGTCATGCTCGACCCCAACCCAATGGTTCCTCGTGCTGCGCGTCAACGCCTAGCCGTGCTTAAAGAAGACCTTATTGCAAAAGGTGAAGACCCTGAGAGTCTTGCCATCGTTCCTCACCCGACAATGGGGGGACGCTTTGCAATCGAACAACGCACGATGGAGCAGCCTTATGTTGCCCCGCCAATTGAAACGCCTGTAGTGTCGCAGGCTGAGGCTCAGAGACGCATTGAGGCGTCTGCCCTAGCCGGTAGTGAAAAACAACGTCTTGCACAAGACAACCCAAGACAGAATATGATCTCCCGTGCGATGGCTAACATTGAAGCTCGCGGGGGAGTTGCTAGTCCTTACGAGGCTCAGTTGTTGCGTGAAGCCAATATGGGTCAGCCATACAACAGTATTGACAATAGTCTTGCGCCGCAGGGTTCTGTTGATGAGCGTTTAACTCAAGCAACAGGCATTGATCTTGAAAGAACGCCTCGTGAATCTGTTCGCGGCGAAGATACTGCTCGTACCGCTGAATTTAACGCAGAACAAGACCGCCGTAGACAATTAGAACGCGCTCAGAAAGACCGTGAAACAGGCAATCTTGTTAAAGCAACAAGTGAAGCACCTATTCCTCCGCAGCCTAAAGCTGTTATGGAGGCATTTGCCACTCCTGCTCCATTTCGTACGGCAGAGCAAGTTGCCACAATCAATCAAGCCCGTGCGCGTTTAAACCCGTCTGACCTAAGCGTTCTAGAGATGGCTGGTCAAGACCCTGCGTCAATGAAAAACGCCGTTGAAAGAATACAAAAAGAGCATGATGCTAAGTATTCTTTGACTGACGTAGTTGCCACGCCTGAAGCCAAGGCTATGGCTGACGATGTTAGAAAGAAACTTTTGCCAATACTTAAACGTTTTGGTCTTGAGAAGATGGGTCTACGCCTTGTTGACTCCATCAGAGGCGGCAGCACAGAGGGCTTTTATTTTAAACAAGTTATTACACTTGCTTTGGATAACGACAACCCTTTGGGTGTCATGCGCCATGAAAGCGTTCATGCACTAAGAGAGATTGGCGCATTTACTGATGGGGAATGGAAAGTCCTCACATACATGGCTAAAACAAAATGGATTAACCAATTCTATAGCCCTGAGTTACAAGCAGCATACAAAGCGCAGTACGAGAAAGACGGTGACACAACTCAAACATTTGACGAGTACATGGCTGAAGAAGCTATCGCACAAGCATTCCGGTTCTACACAGAGACTAAGCCGCCTTCAGGCATGATTGCAAACCTGATGCGCCGTTTAAACAATGTGTTTACAGCTATCCGTGAGTTCTTTATGGGCAACGGAGTTACTGACGCAGAACAGTTGTTCTTAGCTAAGAGTATCTTTAGCAACATTGAAAGCGGCAGAATGACTGCGGGTCGTGCGGGTGTTGGCAAAGAGGGTGCGCCTAAGTTTTCTAAGAGTATGCAGCCTAAAGGCGACATTACGCCAATGAGCGTACAAGGCATTCGTATTTACAACAAAGAAATAGAAACTTTAACTAAGAAGATTGGTGACCGTATTGCGGGGATGACTTCTGAAAAAACGGTTGATGATGTTAAAAAGGCAGTCAAAAAACTACAAAGTTATACCGCTCAAGGGCTGCAAGGGCGTGAGTGGTACGAGCGTTCTGCTAAGGCTGTCTTAGATGCTTTTAACGGCGACCCTGTGTTGGCAGAAAAGCTCTTTCAGATTATTGCTATTACATCTGCAAACACTGAAGTCGCTGCAAACTTTACCAAGACTGTGAATGCTTGGAATCAATTTGCACAAGGCAAGCCCATTAAGGTTGGTACTGAAGACACTAACAAAAAGATTGAGGCATTGTTATATTTTGGCGTAGATTGGGAAGGTCGTAAAACTAATAGCTTCTACACCAACTTGCTTGAAGCAATGGATGGCAAAGACACTGGTCGGTCAACTATTGATCTGCATATGACCCGCATGATCTTTGATAAAGATCAGCCAACAGATGCACAGTATGAGCTTGCTGAGAAGATGGTTGGTCTACTTGCGGCAAAAATGAATGTGCCTCCGCGCCAAGTGCAGGCTGCTTCGTGGGTAACGCAGAAAGCAAAAGGTATGTTTGCAGATTACCGCAGAAGAGGCTTGAAGACTGATTTAAACGACAATGAGTTGCGTGAATTTGCCTTTGAACGCGCTGTAACGGATTACTCGCACCTAATGAAGGCAAAGGTTAAACAGCTTCCAATTACCAAAGAGTTAAGTGAGCCATCACCAAGCATTCGTGCGCGTACACAAGTCATTACCGGAGAAGCTATTCCGTCTGTTAAGACAGAAATGTCTCAGATGGAAGAAATGTCATTCCCACAGAAAGAAAAGTTTACTAAAGACATTTTAAAGTCAGGTGTAATTTCTTCTCTTGCTGATGCTTTGGGCATCAAGAGTCGTATACGGGTAACCGTTGGTAGCGGTGCTTATGAGGGTAAAGTTAACCCTAACCTTAAAGTACAGGTTGTTAATAGCAATTCTACTACCGCTGAAAAAGATGCTCGTGACTTAGCTTACGCAATGTCATATGTGTTTAAACAAGATGCTACGCCGTTTTTTAGGGCTGACCCTAGTCTTTTAAATAAAGAACAATACGGCATTGCATTTAAATTTGACCGTGAATTAACTCCTGCTATGCAGAAGAAGATTCTTGGCGTGATGAATGCATATCTTGGTGCTGACGCAGGGTTTTCTAAAGTTAACCCGAACGAAATTGTAATGATAAACTATCGCGGAGAGGATGGCAGTCCATTCTTGATGAGCGATGTTGATTACATTGACGCAGTTGATAAAGCAAAAACAGAACTTAACAAACTTGTGCCGATTGAAAACAGCTATGCTTTCGGCGCTAAATCGGAGTATCCATATCATGACTGGAAAGAAGACGGTGCGGGAAATGCTATTGTCAAAAGGCTTCAAAATAGCAGAGCCGACAGACCCGATTTACAACAGAGACTTAACGATCTCCGTGAATCCTTTGTCGGCACGGCTAGAGAAGCCGTCGAAAAGTCAGGAGCAAAACCAAGATTCTCCCTTAAACCTGAACAACTTGCCCTTCGACCCAGCGACAGCGGCGGGACAGGCATCTCTTTTAATGACAGAAAAGAAGACGCAGTAAGCTACGCAGGGTCTCATTACGGCAAGACTAAAACCAACATCCTCTCCGGTGGGTACTACGGCACAGGATTAAGAGGTGCTGAAGCCAAGAGGCTTGCTCAGGCTAAAGATTCTCGCATTGGTAAGCGCATATATTTCTACATCCCACGCTCAAACGGCGCAATGCCTATGCGTGAGTCTGGTGTAGGCAACCACGTTTACACGCAGAAGTTTGACAATATTCTAGGTCCGGGGAAGACCATGTCTGAGCTTTACAAAAAAGCTCAAGGCGACAGCAATGCATTTGAAAGCTTTGTAATCGACAATGGTTACGATGGCTATGCCGTTCCTGACTACGGGATGATGGTTGTTTTAAACAATGACATCGAAGCTAAGTATGAAGGCACTGTAGGCGAAGTTCATTACAACAAGGTAGAACCAGAGAAAGGCGCTCGTTTTTCTAGGGCGTTAGGTGCGCTAGAGCCTGCTACGTTCTTAGTGCCTGATACAAAAGTTAATAACACTGGCAATCTAGGCATGATGCCTGAGACCCGTGACATTAAAAGTAAGCCAATCCGGCTTGCTGTCGGCTTAGAAGACGCTGCAACATCTAAAGGGTATGGAGCTAACCATATTCTTAAACGCATTGAAAAAGACACTACGCGCAAGCCGCCTGAAGTTAGCAAAGAGTTGTTAGAAGATTTAATTAGGAATGTTGAAAAGACCGCGCAGTCCTTTACGCGACTGTATCGTGACCGCAACAACCTAATTGCCTACAACCCTATTACGACCGAGTCTTTAATCCTTGCCGAGCGTCCTGACCATTACTCTGTGATTACGTCTTATCGTCAGAACAACATGGGCAAATATGGAAACATAGCTTGGACGGGTAAAGCTCCGCAACCGGCAACATCAGAGTTGGGTAAAGGGTATCAAGCCTTTGTAGAATCACAGAAAGGCATACCAGTTAAAGCCGGTGATTCTGGTGTTGTTCGCCAGCCGGTTGCCACAACGTTTAAACAACGTAAAGTAATGTCTCCAGCAGCTATTCAAGAAATGGCAGATGATGTTGCAAGAGTTAAGCTGCAAGGTAAAGCATCTCTTAGAACTCCGCCTGCGTTGTTAAAACAAACTACTACTGATGCATTTAAACGTTGGTTTGGCAAGAGCGCCATCGTTGATATGAACGGCGATCCTAAAGTTATGTATCACGGCACTGCTCGTGACATCACTGAGTTTCGTGGAAAGCAAGCCGGTGCTATCTTTGTAACCGACAAGCCAGACTTTGCAGCAGACTTCACCGATTCAAGCGAAAACTTTATGATAAAGGAGTCGTTTAATGGTATGTCTAAAAAAGAAAAGGTGGCAATATTAAACAAAGCTTTGAAGCTTGCTAAAAAAGATGAAAAGCTATCTCAGAATGAAATATCCTATGTTCAAGAGTACATTAAAGATTCCGCTGACTCTACGTTCGGCTTGATCCCTTCGGCTATTGAAGAAGAAATTATTCAATTGCTTAAAGATTCTTTGCCTTCTCGCGCTAACATCATGCCTGTTTTTGTTCGCGCTGAAAGCCCTTTTGATTATCAAAATCCTGATCACATAGATAGAATTGTTGCTGAGTCAAAAAAGATTAACGGCAATGACGAGTACAGGGGTGGCTCTTATGTTGCTCAAATAACCAATGCTATTAAATCTGGAGCGTGGGAAGAGATTGAAAGCAAGCTTGTTCAGGATGCTATTAAAGCAGCGGGGTTTGATGGTTTTTATATGAAAGAAAACGGCGTTAAGAATCTTGCCGTTTACAACCCTAACCAACTCAAATCTGCCATTGGGAACACTGGTGCGTTTAGCCCTGAATCAAAAGATATTCGGTTTTCACTAACCAATAACGCGCCGCCAGCAACCCTCACTAAACTCGTTCCAAATCAATCTGCGGGTCAACAGGTCACCGCTGCTGCGACCAATGTTGTTAAGGCTATCCAGAAGGATGGGTTCTTTACTGGTCTGCGTGATGGAATTGTTGATGACACCTCGACGCTTGGCAACACTCTAGCAAATCAAGGGATGTCTCAGTTTGCTAACAACAAGCTTCGCGCTGATATGTTGAAGCACACTCAATCCAACAGTATTAACATTATGACCGTTGGCTTGCAGTCGGGCGTTCCTGTTCTGAACACTGATGGTTCAATCATTATCAAGCGCACAGAATCAAACATTGCTCGCAGTCTAATCCTTGCGGACAAGCTTGATTCCAATGGATACGTCAAAGCGTCTAAGCTCAAAGGTGGTCGTGGGTTTGTGGCTGAAGTCGCTAGGGCTTTGCGTGGTGCTGACATTAAAGAAGAAGACGCTGCAATGAACGCAGAGGGTCAGAAACTTATTGCCGATGCAGACGCATTAGAAGCTAGTTTAAACGCCGCTGTTAAGGCTGGCGGTCAAGATGTCTCGGCAATTACTTCAGCTAAAACCAAGATTGACAAGCTACGCAAAGAAGGCAAAGAACTAATTGGTAAAAACCGCGAGAAGCAGGTTGATGACGCACAGATTCAATGGGCAGAAGCGCAGCTTAAAAACGTACCTGAGTTAAAAGAAATCTTTAAAATCTGGAAGGATGTTAACGATGCATTGACTGACTTGAGTGAAGACACTGGCATTATTTCTAAAGAACAAGCGCAGAAATACCGCGACAAGAAATTCTATGTGCCGTTGTTTAAAGCGCGTGAAGACTTGGCAGAAGCATTCTTCCGTGGCTCAAGTGCTAAGAATGTGGCTAAAAATTACAAGCTAGAAGGCGCAGACATAGACCGTAACATTTGGGAAAACATACAGAAGCAGTACGCCATGACAATTGCTGTGGCGTATGAGAACCAAACCCGCAAGACTGCCATTGAGCAGCTACAAGGCTTTGGCTTGGCTAAGACTGTAGACAATCCTAATGATCCCAACATCAATCTTCGATACAAAGAAGACGGTAAGATTGTTCACGCTATCGCAGAGAATCCAAACGATATTGCTGCGTTTCAAATGATGAACTACGAGCTTAATGCGGTGATGAAGTTTATCTCCGGCACAACTAAGGTTCTGCGGTTTGGTGCGTTAGTAAACCCTATGTTCTGGTTTAAACAGCTTATCCGTGATCCTATCCATGCATCGTTGACCAACAATCAGATTGTTACGCCGTTTCACTCTGCCGTGGCTTTTGCTAAGATTTTAAACAACAGCTCTGCGTCAGCTAAGATTCTTGCAGAGCGCGGTGTAATTGGAGCGGTGGATAGCACAGTTGATTTAAACGAGTACCTCGGTCAGCTTGGCAAAGAAAAGAAAACACCGCAGATGTTGTCTTCGTTAATGCGAAATGTAATGCGAATGCATGAATCATCTGACGCTGCAACTCGCGTAGCTATCTTTGAAAGCGCCAAGAAAGAAGCGTTAAAGAAAGGCATGAACGAAGAAGAGGCAATTAACTTTGCTGTGTTTAGAGCAAGAGAGTCCATCAACTTTGGTGTTAAAGGCAACTCTCAGACACTGAATTTCTTACGTCATTCAATACCGTTCTTCCAAGCTGCCATTACAAGTTTGGACACGGTCTATCGTGCCGCTACGGGGTATGGATTACCACCTGCTGAGAAAAACAAGGCACGGATAACCTTTGCTAAACGCGCTGCGGTTATGGGCTTAATGTCCACCATGTACGCAATGATGTACACGGATGATGACGAGTACAAAGACCTTCCTGACTATGTAAAAGATGGAAATTGGTTATTCCCCACAACGACACCTGACGGGCGTAAGACATTCGTTAGGATTCCTGTGCCATTTGAGATTGGTTTCTTGTTTAAAACCCTTCCCGAAGCGGCAGTGAGATGGTACTCAGGCACAAGCACAGGCAAAGAAGTTGCCAAGTCTGTAAAAGACGGACTGATTCACAACATTCCCGGAGGCGGAACAATCGTTCCACAGGCGTTTAAACCGGTTTTCGAAGTGATTATGAATCATTCACTCTTTACTGGAAATCCAATTGAAGGAATGAGTGATCAAGGTTTGCCAGTAGCGGAGCGTGGTCGTAACGCCAGTGAGTTTGCCAAAGCAGCAAGTAAAGCCGGATTAGATAATCTTAATCTTTCTCCTGCTAAGATTGACGCACTAATCAAAGGATACTTTGCTGAACTTGGCGGTACGTTCTTAGCGGTGACTAGCGACTTAATTGGAACAGATAAGCCAACAAAAAATATTGAGGCTAACCTAGTTGCAAAATCATTTATGACCGATCCTAAAGCAAGCAAGGCTGTGTCTGATTTCTACACGTTAGAACATAACGCCAAAGAAATGACCAACATGTTTGCAAAACTAAAGAAAGAAGGCTTGTTTGACACTGCCCGTGAGTACCTAGAGGATGAGGACAAGAAGAAGCAGATGGTTGCTGCTCCGGTCTTTAGAAAAATTGGCGAACAGCTTGGCAAGATTAAGACGGAAATTAAGCGAGTGGAAAATGGCAGTATGACCCCTGACGAAAAGCAGACTCGCATCAACGAGCTTCAAAAGCTACTTAGCCAGACTGCCAAAAAGGGTTATGAGGTTGCAGAGCGAGCAGGCATTAGTCGGTAACGTTTAAACGCTCTTTTGTCTGCTGGTACAGTTCCATATCGGTTCCGTACCGGCGTTCAAACTCTGTTTTCCACGGATGCCTAGATACATATTCTTCGGTATTGTGTCCAGACCGATGATGCAAAGGGCAGAGAGGAATTGTGTGTAAATCATCAATCCTCCTGCTGTTTTTTAAAACATGGTGTATATCACTTGGTGAGACACCTAGCCCCTCGTTTAAACAGACAATGCAGCCCATGTTCTGAATTAATTTAAACCACTCTTTCTTTGTCATGGGTTTCAATCAGCTTTTGTAAGTAATGTTGAGCCTTCTTTAAGTCTTCTACGCCGTTTTTGTCTTTCCATCTGCTAATGTATTTTATGATATTTCCCTCTAAGTACCCGATATTATTAGCAATTATAAAATCCCAAGGCTGTATAGCTTTGACTGCGTAGTGTTCACCACCTACTTGTTGTTCGTTAGCGCGTATTGCTGCACCTATTTGTAAAAGGTGCTGTTGTTGCATCTCGTCTAAATATTGTTTGATTGCGTCGTGGTTCATATAGGATTCCTTAACCATGCTGCTGCCGCATCGGGGCGGGGGATGAATGTTGGCTTGCCGTTGCTATCTACAGGCTTTCGTGCATCATCACCATCGCCCCAGTACCATACCCTTGATACCTTGCCACGGCTACCCAGCTCGTAGCTACCAATGTGTATCTTGCTTTGGCTATGCAATGATTTGACCGTAGACAGCACAGACCTGACAGGTCTACCCGTGAGCCTCACTAACGCACTTGTTGTTGCACGACCAACCGCCTGCAAAACCTTTGCTACTGTCGAGCCTTTAATCGTTGTGAATTTTGGTATTTCAGTCTTTTCCATGCTTCCTCTGCTCTGCATACACCCCTGCTCGATAGCCAATCTCATAGGCTCGCTGTAGCGTCATGCTGCCTAATTCAATGCTGCCCATGTCCATCACAAAGTTAAAGGCTTTTTGCTGCGCCTCGCGGCGCGTGTTATCTTCCACTCGCCAGTGTTGCTTGCGCTCAATCTCTGCAAATGCTTCGTCTTCTTCATTCATTGCTAAACTCCATGTGGTTGTGCTTCGGAAGAATAATCTATACGCTGTCTATAAGATATATCGTGAATATCCGTAAAGAAAACTGTGTTGCCCTCAAACCGCAACGAATCACCGCGATAAGTCCAAACACTTTTTTGAATTGGCACACGCCCTTCTATAAAGTCAATACCATGTTGAGTGATAGACCAGCACCCACCAATACGCTTACCAATCTCGTTAATTGATTTTTCAACCAAGCCCCAATATCTAAGTTTTTGAAAATTGTCCCATTGGTTTCTATTTAACCCAAGGTGTTTAATGTTGATAGGGATTCCTTCTAAATAAAGTCTATGCAGCCCGTAAGCTAATGCGGCGCTAAAGCTGTGTTTGTACTCAACAATCTTTGCCCCACACTCATTGCAATATTTATGTTTATTTAGTTGCGTCATTCTTCCACTCCATCAATGATTTAGCAATCTGTTTGCACAGTCGGATGTGTTCAGGGATATCATCGCTTAAAAACACTTGCATCGCCTTGCCTTCTTTATCTTTAAGGTCTG
>Ga0209550_10004350_pt1 | contig 13450 bp, 11 predicted proteins | sample LauGreSuBDMM15SN_2_FD_187567 | JGI IMG/M metagenome (GOLD analysis project Ga0209550, IMG submission 187567) | Freshwater lake microbial communities from Lake Michigan, USA - Su13.BD.MM15.SN (SPAdes) (version 5) | ecosystem: Environmental > Aquatic > Freshwater > Lake | place: Lake Michigan... | reverse complement strand
TTTTTATATTTGGTGCTTCTACATTTTTGATTGGCTATGCGCCTGATGTCACAACCATCGCCATCATTCGATTTTTTGCAGGCTTAGGTATAGGTGCTGCCTTACCTGCCGCCACCACGCTCACTGCTGAATTTATTCCTTTTCGTTTTCGTACGATAGCGGTAACAACAGCGATTGTTTGTTATCCATTGGGTGGTATGTTGGCAGGTTTGGCAGCTAGTCAGATTTTGCCTACCGCTGGTTGGCGCGTATTCTTTTTTATAGGTGGAACGATGCCTATTGTGTATGCAATCGTTTTAATTTTTGTGATGCGTGAATCGCCAAAATATTTAGCACGACAAGCATCACGTTGGGAAGAGTTGCGTGCCCTAATGTCACGCATGGCACATGATGTTATGCATGCAAAAGAATTTTCGGACGGCAGTGGTGATGCATCCAAACGCGGCAACATTGCCGAGTTGTTTCGTCATGGAAGAAAATCAGACACAGTTTGGTTATGGGTGACTTTCTTCATGATCCAATTATCGATTTATACCGCCTTTAGTTGGTTGCCAACGATGCTGACAACAGAAGGCTTATCTCCTGCCTTAGCGGGTATGGGTTTAACTGCCTATAACTTTGGTGGCGTGATAGGTGCAGTGCTATGCGCTTTAGCGATTAATAAATATGGATCACGTTACCCTATGATTTTCTGGTCTGCCATGTCAGCTGCAACCGCATTTAGTTTAAAGTTTGTCAGCATCACAGAAAACTCCAGCATGTTTTTGTGGGGACTAGGCTTACATGGATTGTTTGTGAACGCATTACAGTGCGCTTTGTTTGCCTTATGCGCACATATTTATCCGACTTTGATACGTACCACCGGCACGGCATCAGCAATGGCATTCGGTAGAGTAGGTGCCTTTGTGAGTTCATTCGCAGGGGCGGCAATGATTACGGCAGGTGGTGCGTCCACTTATTTGAATTTGCTAGGTGGATCAATGATAGTCACTGTAGTTAGCTTGGCTCTAGTGCGTGGCCATATTAGTCCCAAGTCAGCGCAGTCTTAATTCTTATTGAGTGACGCACTGAGAAAGCCGGCTTACTTGTAGTTCAGGTAAGCTGGCTTTTTATATTTTGAAGGTTTGTTTTGAGTAGTCTTCTTTGCTAAGAAAAGATTTCACGCATGCTGTAATATGATTTTGTGCATTAACTAGATGTTTAGAATTTTTATAAGTGGCGTATCTAAGATTAATCAAAATAACAATGAGAGCATTCATGAGTAAATTATTTGGTGGGATAGTTATCTGCAGTCTGATTTTCTTCGCGCAATCTGGCTACTCGCAAGAAAAATGGATTAAAGACCAAAAAGGATGTTTGATTGCTAATCTCGCTCCATCAGAAGGCGAGACTGTGCAGTGGACAGGTGGTTGCAAAAATAATTTTGCGGATGGTCATGGAACGCTGACCTGGTTTACCAATGGTGTGAAGATGGAAGTATTCGAAGGCACCATGGTAGGTGGTTACGCTGAAGGTAAAGGCAAGCTAGCACGACGCAATGGAAAGTACGTCGGTGAATGGAAAAAAAGTCAGCAACACGGTAAAGGTCGATACGATAGCGAAGACGGTAGTTGGTATCAAGGCGAATGGAAAGAAGGTCAGCCGCATGGTAAAGGCCAAATGTTGATGCCTGATGGACGTTTGCTCAAAGGCTATTGGAATGAGGGCGAATTTGAAGAAGCAGGTGCGATGCCAGGACGTACGTAATCATTAGCTCATAAAATTTATTTTTTAATAACAAAACTTTAATTTTCTATCTTGTCCGGTAAACATAGCGGCCTTAATGAAGGTTTTTCTATTATGATTCCGGCATCACAATTTTCTGAGGAGATTTTTATGAAACATTTATTAGGCGTTCTTTTAATGGTGTCCGCATCACTCGCATTTGCGCATTGCCCGAATGCGATTGTTTGTGAAATGAAGGCGATAGATTCAACATTGCCAACAACGAAAATAGAGGGTGAGACATTAGAAAAAGTGAAAACCATGCGCGCTGAAGGCGAGAAGCTGTATAACGAAGGTAAAGAAAAAGACGCATTGAAAATTTTGCGTGAAGCTAAAAAATTATTAGCAAGCTAATCGATTTACATGTAGCTACAAGCATAGGGCCGCAAGGCCCTATTTTTTTGTTTTGAATAGCGTTCATGCTATGTGTCTGAATTTAGACTAATCAACGGTACTTCATGTTAGATTCTGTTGATTACGAGGAGTTCAGTCTCTAAAAAATGATATTGAAATCGCAATGAGACTGAAATAATTTTTATTTGAATTTTTCACTCAATAAAAAAAATGAACCGTCGCGTTTTGCACGCAGTCGGAATTTGTTGCCTAACTTGGCTGTGCTTATTCTCAGAAGCGCGGGCGGGATTATTGAATCGCCAAGATATCGATAAACTGCTTGATAGTCAGTACATTGTTGGTGAAGTGCAGGCAGGCCTCGCCGTCTATCCATTGTTTGTAAAAAATCCTGCCTCACCGAATGGTAAGCCTGATCTCAAAGCATATGCTTTCGAAACCATCGATTTCGAGCCTATACGAGGCTATAGCGGAAAGCCTATTGATCTCTTAGTTGTGATGGATCTCACAGGGACTTTTTTAGATGCTCGCTTGATAGATCATCGAGAGCCTTTTTTTAATAATCCAATTGGTACTAAGCGACTCGGTGATTTTTCTGCACAATTCATAGATTTATCAATACAGCACACGATTAAGACGCATGACTGGCTGACACCGACAACGCGAGATAATCAATCAGCTGACTTGCAAGGCGTGAATCACGGTACCGTCACTACAAAAGCTATTAACCGCAGCATAGTCGGTGCAGCGCTAAAAGTGGCAGAAGCAAAATTAGGTGCAGATATTGCGCATGTGGCGAGGCGTAAATCATCCAATGAAAATGTGAAACACGTAGCTTGGGATGATCTATTAGTACGTGGGATGGTAAGTGTTACCCAGATTACACGCAGTCAAATTGAAAAAGTCTATGTAGGAACTGCATCAGCTGGAGCTGATACATTAGCCCTTAAAAAGCCAAATGAAATCGTACTTACTTTTCATACTGCCTTAGTCAGTATTCCGTCCATAGGTCGAAGTTTGTTTGACAGTGAAGGATGGCGTTATCTCAGTAGTAGCCGTCGTATGTCGCAAGCATTACTCATCACTGAAAGTGGAGCGTTAACATTCATAGAAGATGAAAGTTTGCATGTGCCCGATGCCTTACCTTTTGAAATTAAACAAAAAGGGCAGCTATTAAAAGTTCATGATCTTAGTTACGATAAAGGATTGTCTGTGCCTGGCTATCCAAAAACAACAAAAGCACACCTACTAATTTTTGATAAAGCCACGCCACTTGATCCTAAAGAGCCTTTTGAAGTTGTTTTTAAATTGGGACGACGCTTCGCAACTAATCAAGTTCTTAATAAAGCCATCACAAAAGAATTTGCACTTGCCTACGACTATCATGGCTGGCGCACTAAGGTTTATGAACTTATCGATACGAAATGGTCTACATTAGATTGGGTGCAAGTTTGGCAAAGTCGATGGATTGAAATTACATTCCTATTGCTAGGACTGTTGTTATTAACGATAGGCTTAATAGCGCAACAAACTACCAGTGCTAGTAGTCAGCGTTTGCGTATTATGAGAACCGCTTTTCTCTTGTTTACTGTTGGCTTTATAGGATGGTTCGCTCAGGGTCAGCTCACCATTGTGAATGTCACTGCAGCAGTAGAATCACTAACGAGTGGAGGAGATTTGACTTTTTTGTTGAATGATCCTATCACGAGCATCTTATGGGTTTTCACTGCAGTGACTTTGCTTGTATGGGGACGCAGTACTTTCTGTGGATGGTTATGTCCCTTTGGTGCCTTACAAGAGTTAGTGAGTATGATCGCAAATGCGATCGGACTACATCAACGACGTTTGCGCACGGCGCTTGATGCAAAACTCAAATGGATTAAATATGGTGTACTTACAACGATAATAACGTCTTTGTTTGTTGCACCTTCGTTTGCTGAAATGGCTGTGGCCATTGAGCCATTTGAAACAGCGATTAGTTTTTATTTTATGCGTGAATGGCCGTATGTCATGTGGGCAGTGATTTGTCTGGGATGTGGTGTATTGGTCTACCGGGGTTATTGTCGTTATATCTGCCCCTTAGGTGCAGCATTAGCAGCGGTAAATTTTTTACAGCGGTGGTCTTGGATACCGCGTCGAGATGCCTGTGGTACACCTTGTCAATCATGTCGTCATCGCTGTGAATATCAAGCGATTTCACCAGTGGGTAAAATCAATTACAGTGAATGTTTTCAGTGTTTAGATTGTGTATCGATTTATCAAGATCAAGAACGATGTCTGCCATTAATTCAAGAGCGTAAATTAAAGCGCAAGAATGATAAGCGGTTCATCCCAATTTATGTGAGTGGAGATTTATGATGCAACGCCGTCAATGTTTACGATTAGGTTTGGGACTATTAGGAGCTACTTATGCCTCACCATTTTTTATGCAGAGTGCGAAAGTAACGACTAATGCCGCTGCTGAAAAATTAATTTGGCGTGAACGTAACATGATTGGTTTTGGTACTACTTTGTGGATCAAAGCTGCGCATGTGAATGTAGATCAACTTGAAACTGCGTTAACTGCTGCAGTAGCTGCGATCCGTAATGTTGAACGTCAAATGAGTTTATATGACCCAGAGAGTGCGCTCTGTCGTTTAAATGCGAATGGCGTATTGCAGCAGCCTGATGTTGATCTAACTGCAGTCTTAAATTTATCTAAACAAGTTTCACTGCGTAGTGCGGGCGCTTTTGATGTCAGCATGCAGCCCTTATGGAAAGTATGGTCACAAGCTAAAGAGGAATCACGTTTACCTACGCAGCGAGAACGTCAACAAGCAAAACGTTTTGTGAATTGGCGTGCTGTAGAGTCATCAGCTTCAACCGTGCGGTTGAATTTATCGGGCATGAGTTTGTCACTCAATGGCATCGCTCAAGGCTATGCTTCTGATAAAGCGTGTGCTACGCTAGAAGCACATGGCATACAACACGCGATGATTGATGCAGGTGAAACCTCTTTGCTTGGCCATGCACCGAATGATCAGCCCTGGTCTTTTAGTATTGAACATGCTGCAATGGATGAGGGTAAAAAATCAGAGGCCAAGCAGGAGCATCATTTGGCTAGTGTTAAATCTTCCATGCCGATTATTGTCGCTGATGGCAGAGCGATGGCAACTTCATCGGATTCACATACAGTTTTTAGCGCTGATCATAAGCATCATCATATTTTGAATCCCCACTCAGGTGATTCGCCGCTGTATTGGTCTTCAGTCACAGTATTAGCACCTAGCTGTGTCATGGCAGACGCTTTAACTAAAGTATTTTTTATGTTGCCACCTGCGCAGATTAATAGTGCTGCTCGTCGTTGGGGAGTGGATGTCGTGTTACAGGATAAAGCTGGAAAGTGGAGGGCGACTGCGGGAGTGAAGGTAAAATTAACTTCACACGTTTAACTTAACCGATGATTATTTTATATACGTTATTGCTCCCCCTAGACTAGCGATGCCTTATTTGTGATACATAACGGATAAACGCTAGCTAGAGTAGTCATGCATTTGTGTGTATTGGCGATTATCTTTTAATGCGACTAATTTTTGTGCCTTCAATACTAAGACTAGCCATTAAACCTTGTTGATCAAAAATAAAGGCATAGGCGTCATCTTTTAAGGTGGAGGTAGATAAGTTCTTTGCCGCACCTTCATTCACCACTACTATGTTAGGTCCTATACCAAACTCCCAGCCTTTAGATTTTTCTAAATATCTAATCGCACGATCACTCATAAGAAACACAACATAAGCGTAAGATTCTGCACCTGCTTGCCAGCCCCATGATCCGGATACAGAATTAAAATAATCTGCGACTTTGCCGCTCTTCATCAGCACGCCTTCACCATAACTACCTCCGAATACCAATCCAGCCTTAATGATTTTCGGGAAGATAAGAATCGCTTTCGCTTTCTTACTAATCGTGGCAGAGAATGGCTGTGTGGTGTAGAGATTTTCTAATACCTGATGTGAATCTTTGTGTAAATCTTCGGCAGTGGCTGCGATCGTTGGTAGTGATGTCCCTACTAAAGTAGCAGTAGAAGCCAGAGCGAGTGTGGAATATAAAAACTGACGTTTCGTGATGAGCATAACAAATCCTCTTAATCTAACAATGAGACAAGAGGAAGAGATTAGGCTAGCTAGATTTTTATTATTTGTGATAACGCAAATTGTGAGATGAAACTTTAATCAGAAATGATTGATACGGGTTTGGGAACACGAAATTCATATTGTCTACTAAAAAGCTCTTTCGCAAACGCGAATCACAGCTGACATTAATATCAAGTAAAGGCTAATATGGACAAAATTTCTCCGACCCAACCACGTGTAAATCATCCTGATTCTGACGCAAACTCTAGTGAGAAAATAGCAGGTACTACAGAGTTAAGTCATCAATCTTCAAATGCACCTAGCCTTAAAAGTCGTATCAAAACAAAATCTCGGGCATTTGAAGATGCAGATGCACACCGAATAGCGGTAGATCCACATAATTTCAAGTTCAATATCGAAGCTAAAACGGCTGACTCCGCTGAGTTAAGACGACAATCGGCAGAGGCTTTTTTTAACTCTTCCATTGCCGCACAAAAAGAACGTGTTCTAGAATTTAATGCTTCAAAATTAATTAGTTCATCACCGCTGGCAAAAGCATATTTACTGAATTTTGGTAAAAGTCTTGTAGAAATTCTTCGACAATGCTACTCAAACAATGAGATAAAACAAAAAGAAAACGACATGTTTCGTTTTTATCGAGCCAATCAAGCTGGCGCTGTTAGCGTCGAGGATAATGTCTTCTTGAAGCCGCGTAAGAAACATACTCTATCCGACAGCGATATTACATTGCGGGAGTTGGGCGCGTCACTCGCACAAACTGTTGCTATCGGTGAGAATAAAGAATTTCTTCGTATGTTACGAAAAATTTCTAATAATGCGCAATTACAAGATCAACTTAAAAATTATGTCGATATCGATTTTTTTCGCCGTTTGTGTATGGAATGCGGCTGTGATGATGGTTTGCCAATGACCGATGCCTACCGCATAAAGCTATATAACGAAAAGAACGATTTGCAAGTCAGAACCAAGACTCCAGAAAATTATCAGGTCAAGGCCTATCCCACATCGACACTTCAACTTAGTCCACGAGAAGAGCGATTTATAAAATCTCAAGAAACCACTAATCGTGCAACGGGAGGGCAGATTTTCCGTATTACACCCGATTCAAGCTTTGCAAAAAAAGCGATTGAGCTTGCTAGACCAACATCATCTGGTCCATCAGGTACGACTTTTCACATTGTGCTGGCTGCAAAATTATTGGCGCCAGCAATTAAATCTAATTTAGGGCTTGAAGACGAACGAATGGAAGGTACTTTAGGATGGAAAAGCTATTCAGCGAAACTATTGATGATGACCTTGATGGGCTACCTACATGGCGAACGCGAAGCAGATCATCATCATTCTATGCAAGAAGTCCTTCAAGGTGGACAACATGCAGATAGTCTCATTCGGAGTTGCTACATCGGACAATCAGAGAACGCAGATAGTGAAACGTTTGGATATGATCAGTACAATATTGAGTCTTTATTGGCGGAGATATTCCGTACGTTTCATCAAGACACATTGCTATAAGTAAGAAATAATTATTAACCTAAACAACCACCAACCATGACGGTGATGTCACGCAGGGTATAAAACCATTTCCCTTCTGAACGTACTACTGCAACGATGCTTGATGTTTCTGCAACTTTGATGCGTACAGAATAAGTAGGTTCGTTATTTGGCAAGACATGAAAACCTACACAAACAGGGTTAGGATTTTGATCAGCAAGCAAGGCGATAAAATCAGTTTTAGGAATTTTGCTCGTTAAAGTCACTTGCACATTGGTGCCATTTTCTGCGAGCTCCGGAGATTCAATAATGATGTCATTTTCTTTTGCGCGTTGTAAGCCCGGTGCACTACCGCGCTCAGTTACAGTTTTAGGTGAATTCGGCGTAGTGGTGTCACCGTTCATCGCGATGACAAACGCTTCCAGACTTTTTGCAGAATAGATAGCGCCATTCCAGTCTGATCCCCAGTTATTAGCGAAGACATCAGTAGGCTTGAGTAAACCCGAGCTAAAAGCTAAAGCAAGGCCGGAGGCCAAGCGTATAGCATCACGTCTGCTCTGATCCATAGAATTTTCCCTGTTTGATTTCACGAAATTGTGCCATATAAATGCAGAGGTTGCAGACACGACTGCACTTGTGAATAGAGATTTTGTGTACAGAAAATTATTATTTTTTCTCTTCCATACGCTTAATTTGTTCAGCTGTATTTTTTTCTAGTGAATCTAAATCATTCATAGTTTTTAATTGATCTGATCTTACCTTTGCTATACGTTCAGCCATCGTATTCATATGGCTGTGTAAGTTCAGTTCATCATCTCTTGCTAAAGCAGGACTAACTTTATTTATAGTAGGTGCTGGTACAGTCGGAGGTGTGAGCTCTGGCGTAAGTTCTGGTGTGGGTTCTGATGTAGGTGTCGACTTAGGTTCTTGTTTATTAAAAAAAGATCGACTAAAAGAAGAAACGATATTGTCAAATAAAGACCGAGGTTTAATAGGCCCAGTTGCATCATGCATATTACGTGGATCAATAGCACCTTGTGCATCTGACATAGTACGACTGTTTAAATCACCCTTAGCATCTGCCATCATGCGGGGATCTGTGTCTCCCATGGCACGTAACATTGCTGCGCTATCAATAGGACCATCTCCATCTTGAATGGCATGTAAATATCCCAAGGCTTGTTCTTGTGCATAACGTGCTTGTTGGATCTGCACATTCAGATGATGATCTTGTGCGCTAATTATAGGACCTGCATTAGCAGACTGATCTGAAGCAGGCGATTCTAATTGCTGATTGAGATGACTATCCGGTGTTTGTATCGGTCCTTGTCGAATTGTAGATGGTGCAGTAATCAAAGGTCCTTCTGATGCAAACATAGCCTGATGTTGGATAGGTCCTTGAGCATCTTGCATCGCTTTAATTTGTAGCAATGCATCTTGTTCTGCTTCACGTGCTTTATTTAGTTTGTCCGCTAACGCATCACTTAAGACTTCAGCACTAAAGATAGGGCCTATAGCTGCCAGTGTTTCATCTCGCTGCGCTTCTTGTGGTTCAGGATTGAACTGAGATGGTGCAACAAAATTCGTTTGTGCATCATATAAATGTCTGGCTTGTTGAGGACTTGTTGCATCTTCCAATGCGTGTTCATCTTTAGGCCCTGCAAGATCTTTCATCTCATGAAGCTGATTCAGTGCTTCTTGTTGAACTGCTTTAATCTTATTAATGCGTTCTAATAAATCCAATGAGACATCAGGTATTGATTCTAATTTAGGATCCGATCCTGATTGATAACTGCGCGCTTCAATGTTGGGATCTTGATTGGTTGAAGCTAAATTATGCTCAGCGGGAGGAAAGGCAAAAGTATCTACGATATGCCGCTCTAGAATCGGACCTTCAGCATCAACAATATGATGATGAATCAAAGGACCTGCTGCATCTTGGACTTCATGCATTTGTTTTAAAGCTTCTTGTTGCGCGATCTTAGCTTGTGCGATTCTCTGTTTTAAGCTGAGCGGATTGGTCAGCGCTTCAATTGTGGTTCCTGTTACAGATAAATGATCATCAGGATTTAATAGCTGATGATCTACGACGCCACGTCGATTACCTGCACCTTCAGGAAAATGTTGTCCTGGAAGTCTAGAAGAATTTCCGTCTGTCCTGAAAACATCAAAGCTCTCACCCTGCTCATGATGGATGAACTTTGTTGGTGGCGTTTTCTTTTCGGGAGGTTGATTACTCATATCTTATTCGTGCTTATGTCTTAACTAAATCAAGCTTAGGTGAGTGTACTCTATTGTTTGTAGGCTAATTGACAAGGTAGGTTAAGTCGCTATTTGCTTTAAAAGCTACGTGTAACTAGCGGATTATTTATTAATAATTTACTAATTAAAATATTATCGATTTATTATTAATCCTAAAAGCTCCGTGAGCCGCATCTTTAAAACCTTCCTTGAGTAAGAACAGTCAATAAAGCTTCTATGTATTGCTAAGAAATCAGACTGGCTAAGGCTGGAATAACATGAGAGACTGCGAATAGTTCTCAATTACTCTTAGTGCGTATGTCCGACTCTAGCCTACACATCACACTCAATCATCTTGCAGAAGGTGATAGCGCATGGATTACTGATATCGATGTCAGTGAAGAGCTAGGTCGTCGCTTAACTGCGATGGGATTGAATATTGGTAGGCAAGTGCGTGTTTTAAGACGTGCTGCTTTCAATGGACCTTTGCACTTAAGAACCGGTAACACTGAATTAATGATGCGCCTGCCCGATGCGCAACGCATACACATCACCCGCGTGACAACACAATGAAACGTATCGCCATGTTAGGCATGCCGAATACCGGCAAGTCCACTCTTTTTAATCGTTTAACAGGATCGCATGCCAAAGTAGGAAATTGGCCAGGTCTGACTGTTGATCTCATGACAGCACGATTATTAATCGGCGATCAAATGGTGCAGTTGGTTGATTTACCAGGTATCTATGATATCGATGGCTATAGCGAAGATGAGCGAGTCGTCACACGCTTCATCGCAGATAACACTATCGATATCGGTTTATTTATATTGAATGTCACGCAAATAGATAGACAGTTACCTTTGTTATTACAAGTTCTCAATCAAAATTTCCCCGTTGTTGTTGTCTTAAATATGGCCGATGAAGCTAGTGCCTTAGGTATCAGCATAGATCCTGTTTCACTTGCTGCTGGATTAGGTGTGCCGGTTTGTTTGTTGTCAGCTAAGTATGGCCAAGGCATGGAACAACTCACGGCTAGCTTGCGAGCAGAGATAGCGCAGCAATCTCTGCGAGATAAAGTTGAAAGACCAGCACGGCCATCACGATTAGAATTTTTAGAGGCTACTGTTAAGTCTAGTGTGCAAATTCCTATCGTGATGTCGACCACACGCACAGAAAAAATAGACCGAGTGCTGTTACATCCTTGGTTAGGTTTGCCCTTATTTTTCTTCGTCATGTTTTTGTTATTTGAATTGGTGTTTGCAGTTGGCAAACCGATTCAAGATATTTTTGCTTGGGGCTTTACAGAAATCAGAGCGCAAGCTTTAGAGCCCTTAACGCAAGCACTACCGTTGCTTCTGCAAGGCTTATTACTCGATGGAGTCTATAACGGTTTAAATACCGTAGCGAGTTTTGTGCCCATCATTATTTTATTTTTCCTCTGCATGGGCGTAGTAGAAGATTCAGGCTATCTTTCAAGAGCGGCATTTCTGATGGATGCACTCATGTCGCGCTTTGGCTTAGATGGTCGTAGCTTTGTGATGCTATTGATGGGATTTGGTTGCAATGTACCTGCATTAATGGGAACCAGAGTCATACGTTCACGCGGATTAAGACTCTTAACCATGTTGATTATTCCATTTTCATTATGCTCAGCGCGTATGCAGGTGTTTGTATTTTTTATCGCTGCCTTATTCACTGCGCAAGCTGCACCATTGGTCTTGTTTTCACTCTATATCGCTAGCATCATCGCAGCGATGCTGACCTCATTAATATTTAAACGTCGCTATGTGAATAACGATCCCTTCATTATTGAAATGCCGCCTTATCGTTTGCCGACACTGCGTCAAATCATCGTTAGAGGTACAGCGGAAGTAGGACATTTTCTAAAACGCGCTACACGCTTTATCGTGGCGGGTGTCGTATTGGTTTGGTTATTAACCAACTTCCCACAAGGTGTTGCTGCAGGTGGACCAGAAACGTGGGCTGGACAAATTGGCGCGCTGTTAGATCCTTTATTAAGTCCCTTAGGAATCGATCCTAAATTAACCATCGCTTTAATCTTTGGCTTTGTTGCGAAAGAAATCGTGATTGGATCATTAGCTGTTATTTATGGTCAAGAAGGTGATGCATTGATTAATTCCATCACCCATCAAATCACGTGGATACAAGCCTATAGCTTCATGCTTTTTTCACTTATCTACACACCTTGCTTATCCACTATCGCAACCATACGAACAGAATCTAAGAGCTTAAGCTTTAGTATCTTGGCAGTGATATGGCCATTAGTCTTAGCATGGTTAGTGAGTTTTATTTTCTATCAAGTCGCTATACGTTTTTTTATCGCGTAGGAATGAATAGGGTAACAACTTAGTTCGGATCAATGGCTGTGCTTCTCTATTCGATTTAATTTATTTTATTTTGCGTACGATTACGCTACGCTAATCGTACCTACCGCAGCTATTAATTTATCTATCGTGTAGGGACGAATAGCGTAGCGTATTCGTCCGCAAGAAATAGATGACATTCAATAGATGCCAATCGCCATACTATGTAAATAATTATTCCATCGATTACGTTTCTTACTCACCGTATCGATAAGATTACTCAACAGGATGCAGCTTCACCAACTCTAATTTCACCATTCCAGATAGGATGGCAGGGCGGCAAGATGCTTCAAAGTCTTTTCTATATTCACTAGGCGCTCTCCAACCGCGCTTACGCCACAAGCTCTGCACATCGCTTTTCTGTTTTTTCATAGCCAAGCTAGCCATCTGATTAATCATTGGATTGATATAAGCCAGAGTCGGTTTCATCATGTTATCTCCTTGATAATTTCGAAAGAATGACGGCAATTTGCCGATCACTAATACTGTATGAATATACAGCATAAATCAAGTCAATTTCTCAAAATTTTTCAAGAATCCCTAGTCATTATGGCAAGCTCCAGATTAGCTGTGGAGTGGAGGTGAATCGTTAAGTCATTGTATTAAAACAATAAATTAGATTGATCAAACGAAGTAAAGGGACAGTAAGCGTCATTGATGACGGAGGGACAATTACGTTGCGCTATGTGCTTCATATAACTGACGAAGCCTACACAATTTGCTAATCCTGTTTAAATTAATCTGGGATTGTTCGATGCAATTGCACTTTTAATCAGGCGGCATCTGCACTGGTCTAAGTAAAAATTAGAACTACCTAAACCAGTGTTTTGAATAACGACAGATTAACTAAAATATTTACGTTTATCTTTCATCATTTTCCTTAGTTCAGAAATTGAAATTTGCGAGATATCGTGAATTCTGAGTAAGAAATTTGAAGAGATAAGTATTTTTTTATGACGTAATTTACTGATATGAGATGCTGAAAATCCAAATTTTTTGCTAAATGAAATATCATTTTTCAAATTAAATAAATACATTAATTTGTCTAGTAAATCAGAAGGTGAATACGCTGGATAGTCTTTCAT